>Ga0157369_10006367_pt1 | contig 13695 bp, 13 predicted proteins | sample C25metaG_FD_113461 | JGI IMG/M metagenome (GOLD analysis project Ga0157369, IMG submission 113461) | Corn rhizosphere microbial communities from Kellogg Biological Station, Michigan, USA - C2-5 metaG | ecosystem: Host-associated > Plants > Roots > Rhizosphere > Soil | place: USA: Michigan...
ATCCGGAACGTACCGGGAACGAGACAAGGAGATACACCATGCGCAAGACTCTTATCGCTCTGATGTTCGCTGCCGCTCTGCCAACCGTGGCCATGGCCATGCCGCAGGATGGCGGTCCGCTGGATGGCCCGCGCCACGGCGGCCAGATGCACGGCGGCATGCACGGCAAAGGCCCGTACAGCCAGCTCGACCTGACCCGCGAACAGCGCGAGCAGATTCGCAAGATCATGGGCGAGCAGATGCACGAGCGTAAGCAGGTGGTCGACAAGTACCTGGAAAAACTCTCGCCGGCCGACCAGAAAGCCATGAAGGACGAGATCGCGGCCAACCACAAGAAAGCCGAGTCCGATGTCCGTGCACTGCTTAAGCCCGAGCAACAGAAGCAGTTCGACGAGATCCAGAAGAAACGCGCCGAACGCCGCGCCGAATGGGCCGAGTTCAAGGCCTGGAAAGCGCAGCAGGCACAAAAGGCGCAATAATGGCTTGACCCTGGGCCCGACGACTCACCTCGTTGGGCCTGTTCCATTCAAATCGAATGTGGGAGCGAGCCTGCTCGCGAAAGCGCTGTATCAGCCAGAGATGGATTGACTGACACTACGCCTTCGCGAACAGGCTCGCTCCCACATTTGAACGGTGTATTGATTGAGGAATTTCTGTGCGTTCACTGTTCTGGCGGATTCTTGCGAGCTTCTGGCTGGCCATCGCTCTGGTAGCCGGGCTGTCGATCCTGCTCGGGCACATGCTCAATCAGGACGCGTGGATCCTCAGCCGCCATCCCGGCCTCAACACACTGGCGGCAGAGTGGACGCAGACTTACGAAGCCCAGGGCGAAGAAGCCGCCCAGGACATCCTCGAACAGCGCAAACGCCAGTATCACATCGACGTTCAAGTGCTCAACGAAACCGGCGATCCGGTGGTGCGTGGCACCTTCCCGCGTCGGGCCGCAGCATTCGAAGCGCGGCAGAACAACGACGATCGCCGCCTGCCTTGGCGGCGCCTGACTGATGAAATCACCAGCGAAAAAACCGGTGACACCTACCTGTTCATCTACCGCATCCCACACCCGGAACTCGACGCCTGGCACCGCGAAAGCCTGCTCTGGCCGCTGAGTGCGCTGGGTATTGCGCTGGTGGTGCTGACTCTGTTCAGTTTACTCGTGACTTTCTCCATCACTCGCCCGCTCAGTCGCTTGCGCGGCGCGGTGCATGATCTGGGGCAGACGACTTATCAGCAGAACAGCCTGGCGAAACTGGCCAACCGCCGTGACGAATTCGGCGTACTGGCCACCGATTTCAACCGCATGGGCGCGCGCCTGCAAAGCCTGATCGGCAGTCAGCGCCAGCTGCTGCGGGATGTCTCCCATGAACTGCGCTCACCACTGGCGCGCCTGCGCATCGCGTTGGCCTTGGCCGAGCGGGCCAATCCTGAAGAACGCGAAAAACTGTGGCCACGGCTGACCCGCGAATGCGATCGGCTGGAGGCGTTGATCAGTGAAATTCTGGTGCTGGCACGAGTCGATGCCGACAACGCCAGCGCTGAAGAAGTGGACCTGAATGCGTTGCTCGCCACGCTGCAAAAGGATGCGCAGCTCAGCTCCCCCGAGCAGACCGTGCGCCTGCAAACCGAGCCGCAGCTGAATCTCAAAGGTTGGCCGACGATGATCGAGCGCGCGGTGGATAATCTGCTGCGCAACGCCCAGCGCTTCAACCCGAGCGATCAGCCGATCGAATTGCAGGCTGCGCGGCAGGGTGAGCGGATTGTCATCAGCGTGCGCGACCACGGGCCGGGGGTGCAGACGGAACATCTGAGTCAGTTGGGCGAACCGTTTTACCGGGCGCCGGGGCAAACGGCTGCCGGCCATGGCTTGGGTCTGGCGATTGCCAAACGCGCGGCGGAACGGCATGGCGACACGCTGACGCTGGCCAATCATCCGCAGGGTGGCTTTGTGGCGAGTCTGGAATTGCCGTTGGTACCGGGAGTTATCGTTCAGCCGTAGGTTTACGGTAAGACAAAAAAGATCGCAGCCTTCTGCAGCTTCTACAACGTCATGTGAACACTTGTAGGAGCTGCAGAAGGCTGCGATCTTTTGATCTTAAGCCTTACCTGGCCAGGCGCTGACGAACTCAGCCAGATCAACCTTCTCCGCCACGCGCGGCTCTTTCTGCGGCGTGCCGAGATAGAGAAACGCGATCACTTCCTCGCCTTCCACCAGTCCCAAGCCTTCGGCCACATGCTTTGAGTACGCCAGGTCCCCGGTGCGCCACACCGCGCCAATTCCCTGCGCATACGCCGCGAGCAAAATCCCGTGGGCCGCGCAGCCGGCCGTGAGCAGTTGCGCAGCCTTCGGATATTTCACGTGTTCCTGCAATTTTGCGATGACCACAACCACCAGCGGCGCGCGCAGTGGGCCGTTGCGGGCCTTGTCGATCATCGCGTCGGTGACTTCGCCGCCCTGCTGGCGGGCCGCCTCGGCCAGCAGCTCGCCCATTTGCTCACGCGCCGCGCCTTCGACGGTCAAAAAGCGGTACGGCTGCAAATGCCCGTGATCCGGGGCCCGCAAGGCCGCGCCGAACAGGGCTTCGCGCTGCTCGGCAGTGGGGGCCGGTTCGACCAGGCGGGGAACGGAAACACTGTTGAGCAACGCGTCGAGAGCCTGCATCGGCCACCTCCTTTGAAAAATGTGCGGCTATTCTAGCTTCATCTGCGCAGCGCCTGCCGGTTTACATGCCTTGCCCCACAGGTAGAATGGCGCCCTTCTCCCATCAGCCCGAGCGGATTTCATGGCGTTGCCGACCTTACGGATCATTGGCTTTATCATCGGCATCTTCCTGATCACCCTGGCTGTGGCAATGGTCGTGCCCATGGCCACGCTGGTGATTTTCGAGCGCACCAGCGACCTGCCGTCGTTCCTCTGGGCGAGCATGATCACCTTTATCGCCGGCCTCGCTCTGGTGATTCCCGGGAGACCGGAACACATGCACCTGCGCCCGCGCGACATGTACCTGCTGACAGTCAGCAGCTGGCTGGTGGTGTGCATTTTCGCCGCGCTGCCGTTTCTGCTGACCCAGCACATCAGCTACACCGACTCGTTCTTCGAAAGCATGTCCGGCATCACCGCCACCGGCTCTACCGTGCTCAACGGCCTGGACAACATGTCGCCGGGGATTCTGATGTGGCGGTCGCTGCTGCACTGGATCGGCGGCATCGGCTTCATCGGCATGGCGGTGGCGATTCTGCCGCTGCTGCGTATCGGTGGCATGCGCCTGTTCCAGACTGAATCCTCGGACCGCTCGGAAAAGGTCATGCCGCGTTCGCACATGGTGGCGCGGCTGATCGTGGCGGCCTACGTCGGCATCACCATTCTCGGCAGCCTGGCATTCTGGTGGGCCGGGATGAGCCCGTTCGATGCGATCAACCACGCGATGTCGGCGATTTCCACCGGTGGTTTCTCGACCTCCGACCAGTCGCTGGCCAAGTGGACGCAACCGGCGGTGCACTGGGTGGCCATCGTCATCATGATCCTCGGCAGCCTGCCATTCACCCTGTACGTGGCGACGTTGCGCGGCAACCGCCGGGCGTTGATCAGGGATCAACAGGTGCAGGGTTTGCTGGCGATGTTGCTGGTGACCTGGCTGGTGCTCGGCACCTGGTACTGGTGGACCACCAAGCTGCATTGGCTGGAAGCGCTGCGGCATGTGGCGCTGAACGTGACCTCGGTGGTCACCACCACCGGTTTCGCCCTCGGCGACTACAGCCTGTGGGGCAACTTCTCGCTGATGCTGTTTTTCTACCTGGGCTTTGTCGGCGGTTGCTCAGGTTCGACGGCGGGCGGGATCAAGATTTTCCGTTTCCAGGTCGCGTATATCCTGCTCAAGGCCAACCTCAATCAGCTGATCCACCCGCGCGCGGTGATCAAGCAGAAGTACAACGGCCACCGCCTCGACGAAGAAATCGTCCGTTCGATCCTGACCTTCTCGTTTTTCTTCGCCATCACCATCTGCGTGATCGCCCTGCTGCTGTCGCTGCTCGGGGTCGACTGGATGACCGCGCTGACCGGCGCCGCCAGCACCGTGTCCGGCGTCGGCCCGGGCCTGGGCGAAACCATCGGCCCGGCCGGCAACTTCGCGACGCTGCCGGATGCGGCGAAGTGGATTCTGTCGTTCGGCATGCTGCTCGGCCGACTGGAGATCATTACGGTGTTTGTGCTGTGTATTCCGGCGTTCTGGCGTCATTGACCGCGTCCGGCACCTGCGTCAGGCGTAAGCGGTATTCGCCGGGCGTGGTGTCGAACCAGCGGCGAAACGCGCGGAAGAAGTTGCTCGGGTCGGCAAAGCCCAGCAAGTAAGCGATCTCCAGCAAGGTCATGCTCGGTTGCGCCAGATATTGTTCGGCGAGTTCGCGGCGGGTGTCGTCGAGCAACTGCTGAAAACTGGTGCCCTCCTCCTGCAAACGCCGCTGCAACGTGCGCTGGGAGAGGTGCAACGTCTGCGCCACGGTGTCGCGCTTGGGCTCGCCCTGGGGCAGCAAACGACACAGCACCTGCCGTGCCCGATGCGTCACGCGGCTCTCGGAAAACCGCGCCAGATATTCCCCGGCAAAACGGTCATGCAACAGCGCCATGGCTTCGTTGGCTGTCGGCAGCGGCGCCTCCATATCGGCACGTTCGAAGATCAACGCATCGTATGGCGCGTTGAACACCAACGGTGCGTGAAAGGCTTCTTTATAAGGTTGCAGGTTTGTCGGCTGATCGCCCTGAACCAACACTTTGACCGGGTGCAGCGGGCGCCCGGTCAGCCAGCCGCACAGCGCCAGTGCGCAGGCCAGTGAGGCTTCGGCGCTCTGCCGGGTCGGCGGCGGATGATCGCCGTGCACGGTGAGAATGAGCGCGTAACCTTCATCGAGCAGGCGAAAGCTCAGGTCGGCGCTTTCGGCAATGATGCGTTGATAGCGCACCAGACGCTGGAAGCCTTCAGCCAGCGTATTGCTCGACATCAGCGCATAGCCGGCGACGTGAAACGAGGCCGGGCGCACCACTTTGCCCATGTTCAGGCCGATCGCCGGGTTGCCGGAAACCTCGACCGCGCGTTGCCAGAGCCGGGTCATGGAGTCCTGCGGGAAACGCGCATCGGGATCTTCGAGGGCACTGAAGTCCAGCCCCAGCTGCTTGAACAGAACCCGGCAATCCAGGCCGTCCATCTCCAGTGCTTTGACAATCCCCATCGCCCAGCTTGCAGAAGTCGTTCGTTCGCTCATGGTTGTTATTCTTTTACATGACGGGCTGCAGATAACCGCCCTATTTGCGAAGGATACTAAAGTGGCGCCGATTGTCACTGGCCCACGCCAATGATCACTCTAGACTCAAATAAGCTACCCGACGCACAACTTGTCGCCAGAACAATCACCACAGAGAGCGCGGTCGTGGAAAACATCAAGCAGTTCAACAGCTTCGCCGAGTTCTACCCGTATTACCTCGCCGAGCACAGCAACAGCACCTGCCGTCGTCTGCATTTCATCGGCACTTCTCTGGTCATCTTCATTCTCGCCCTGAGCATCGCCAAGAGTGCCTGGCTGCTGTTGCTGGCACTGCCTGTGGCCGGTTACAGCTTTGCCTGGATCGGCCATTTCTTTTTCGAGAAAAACCGCCCGGCGACGTTTCAGCATCCGCTGTACAGCCTGCTCGGCGATTTCGTCATGTACCGCGACATGATTCTCGGTCGCGTGGCGTTCTGAATGAGGGTCTGCCCATGAATGCCCATGCTCGCTTCACTCATATGAAGGACGGCACCGAAGACGACTGGGCGATCATCGCCGCCGACTTCAGTGCCTATGCCAGACAACTGCCGTCGCGGATCCTCGCGCATCTGAAGCTGCTTGAGGGCGACTTCGGCGGTTTCCCCGTGGATCGCCTGACCCACTCGTTGCAAACTGCGAGCCGCGCCTTTCGCGACGGGCGTGACGAGGAATACGTGGTCTGCGCGCTGTTGCATGACATTGGTGACACCCTCGGCTCCTACAACCATCCGGACATCGCCGCAGCGATTCTCAAGCCGTTCGTGAGTGCGGAAAATCTGTGGATGGTGGAGAAGCACGGCATCTTTCAGGGCTATTACTTCTTTCATCACCTGGGCATGGATCGGCACTTGCGCGAGCAGTTCAAAGATCATCCGCAGTTCCAGGCCACTGCCGAGTTCTGCGCCAAGTACGACGCGGCGGCGTTTGATCCGGCGTACGACACGCTGCCGCTGAGCTTCTTCGAGCCAATGATGGAGCGGCTGTTTGCGCAGCCGAAGAACTCGATTTACAAAGCCGCAATGCAAGAACACAGCCCGGCCTGAGAACACATGTGGGAGCGAGCCTGCTCGCGAAGGCGTAGTGTCAGACGAAACTTATGTGCCCGACACAGCGCTTTCGCGAGCAGGCTCGCTCCCACAGGGCTCTCTTTCGCTCAGGCGATTTCGGCAACTTTGGCAGCTTTCAACTCCGCCTCCCGCGCCTGCGCATCCGCCAGCCGATACAGCTCGATCGTGCCGTCCCAATGCTCGATCAGCGCCGTGCACGATTCGACCCAGTCGCCACAATTGAGGTAGTCCACCTCCCCCACCTTGCGAATCTCGGCATGGTGAATATGCCCGCAAACCACGCCATGCAGTTCGCGCTTCACACATTCGTGGGCGATGGCTTCTTCAAAATCGCTGATGAAACTGACGGCGGTCTTGACCTTGTGTTTCAGGTACGCCGACAGCGACCAGTAACCGTAGCCATAACGGGCGCGCCAGTGATTGAGCCAGCGGTTGAGGGTCAGGGTGAATTCGTAGGCCGAGTCGCCGAGAAACGCCAGCCAGCGGTGATAGCGGGTGATCACATCGAACTGATCGCCGTGAATCACCAGCAAGTGCCGGCCGTCCGCCGTAACGTGCACCGCCTCGTCGACCAACTGGATATTGCCCAGAATCAGTTTCGAATAGCGCCGCAGGAATTCGTCATGGTTGCCGGTGACGTAGATCACTTCGGTGCCGCGCTTGCTCATGGTCAGCAGGCGACGGATGACGTTGGTGTGTGCCTGCGGCCAGTACATGCCGCTGCGCAGTTTCCAGCCGTCGATGATGTCACCGACCAGATAGACCTTGTCGGCGTGGTAGCCCTTGAGAAATTGCGACAAGTGCTCGGCCTGGCAATCCCGGGTGCCCAGGTGCACATCGGAGATCCACAGGGTTCGCACCCGTTGTTTGCGGCTGGGTCGGGCGAGCTCGGCGCTGGTCATGGGCAACCCTCTGCGATGTTTTCGCCAGCTTGCGCGCGCCCGGTTAATCGACCGTGACAAGCGTGAGTCAGTCGTGTGACAACGCATCCAGCGTACGGCGGTGTAGACTGACGGCCACTTCGGAGACGACCTGCCATGCGACCGATCCTCACCCTGCGCCAGTACACCCACGATTTGATTGTGCACAGCCACGAGCACGCGCAATTGGTGTTCGGGCTGTCCGGTGCGCTGGATTTCGAGGTCGAGGGCTGTGGCAGCCAAGTGCGTCAGCAGAGTGTTGTGGTGGTTCCGTCCGGCGCTCATCATGCCTGCGACAGTCCCCAAGGCAGCAGCTGCCTGGTGCTCGACATCCCTGAAGGGCAATGGGTGCAGGACTCGCTGGGCGCGCATGCCGAGGCCAGTCGCCGCTTGCTCGATCATCCGGGGCGGCTGTCGCTGGACTCGGGGCAGAGCCAATTGGTCAACTGGCTGGCGAACAGTACGGTCAGCGATCCATTGATCGCGCAGCAAGGCGCGGTGTTGCTGCTGGCCAGTCTCAATCATGCGCAACCTGCCGAACTCGGCGCGCGTCGCCTGCCCTACGCCGCGCTGGATGCGCACATCGAGCAATACGCCGCCTATCCGCTGCAAGTCGCCGACCTGGCGCGCGTGGCCGGGTTGTCCAGTGCGCGCCTGCATGCACGGTTCATGGCCGAATGCGGACAGACGCCGATGGATTACATCCGCAGTCGACGCCTGCATCTCGCGGTGCAACTGCTGCGCGACACTGCATTGCCGATTGGTGAAGTAGCCAGTCGCGTCGGTTACAGCTCGCAAAGTGCGTTCTCGGCCGCAGTCCTACGTGAGTTCGGCTCATCGCCCGGACATCTTCGGCGCGATTCCTGCGACAAAAGACGATAGCCTGCCGACAGACTTGTAGGCCGAGACGCGGTTCAATGTACGCATGAAGTTGAACCTGAAAAAAGGAATGCAATGACTCCGCGTACCGCCCTGGGCGCTCTGCATATTGGCGCTTTGATGTTTGGCCTGACCGGTGTGTTCGGCAAACTCGCTGCCGCATCCCCTGCTGTGATCGTCTTTGGACGTGCGGTTTTTGCTGTGCTCGCCCTGGCATTTTTCGCCCGTTTCGCCAGCCAGCATGGTTGGCAGAAACTTCAGTCCGTGGACTGGCGGCGCCTTGCCCTCAGCGGCCTGTTGCTGGCCGGGCACTGTGTGAGTTTCTTCATATCCGTGAAGATCGCCGGCGTAGCCATCGCAACATTGGGCTTTGCCAGTTTCCCGGCGTTCACGGTGATTCTCGAAGGGCTGATCTTCCGCGAACGCATCCGCGCCAATGAAATCGTCCTGGTGGTATTGGTCAGCATCGGCCTGATTCTGGTAACCCCGGCCTTCGACCTGGGCAGCGGGGCGACCATCGGTTTGCTCTGGTCGGTGCTTTCGGGACTGCTGTTTTCCCTGCTGTCGCTGACCAACCGTGCGAGCTCCGGGCGCATCCCGGCGGTGCAGGCGGCGCTGTGTCAAAACGTGGTGGTGGCATTGTGTCTGTTGCCGGTTGCGGCACCGCAACTGAGCGAGGTGCGCGCACTGGACTGGTTGTGGATTGCCCTGCTCGGGGTGTTCTGTACCGGCGTCTCCCACAGCCTGTTCGTCGCCAGTCTGGCGGTGATCAAGGCGCGCACGGCGGCCGTGGTGTTCGCCATGGAGCCGGTTTACGGCATCACTATCGCCTGGCTGCTGTTCAATGAAAACCCGACGCCGAAGATGTTGATTGGCGGCGCGCTGATCATTGTTGCCATCGTTGTATCGGCGCGGATGTCAGGCCATGCCGACAAGAAAGCCGTCGCCGCCGAAGCCGCGTCTCACTGAGTGCGGTCGTTGTGACCGAGGTCGCGGTCAGGATCGATCTGATCGCGCACCCGTTGCTTCAACACCTTGGCCTCGGGGAAACCACCATCGGCCTTGCGCTCCCAGATCTGCACACCCGCACAGCTGATGTGAAACACCCCGCCGGTGCCCGGCACCAATGACACTTTGCCCAGGTCGTCAGCAAAGGTGCTGAGCAGCTCCTGTGCCAGCCACGCGGCGCGCAACAGCCACTGGCATTGGGTGCAATAAGTGATGACAACTTCGGCTTTGGCGACGGTCATGATCGCTGAAACTCCTGAGACAGAGGGCGCCGCTATAATAGCCGGCTTTATCGCTTGCCCCGAGACTCACAATGCGCCGTTTGCTGTTCTGCCTGCTGCTTGGTTTCCTTCCCCTGCTGGTCCACGCCAGTGAAGCGCCACGACCGAAAGTCGGCCTGGTGCTGTCCGGCGGTGCTGCGCGCGGGCTGGCGCACATCGGCGTGCTCAAGGCGCTGGAAGAACAAGGCATCAGGATCGACGCGATTGCCGGCACCAGCATGGGCGCGGTGGTCGGCGGCCTCTACGCCTCGGGCTACAAGATCGACGAACTGGAAAAGCTCGCCCTGAGCATCGACTGGCAGGCTGCACTGTCCGACGCCCCGCCGCGTGAGGACGTGCCATTTCGACGCAAGCAGGACGACCGCGACTTTCTGGTGAAACAGAAACTCAGCTTCCGCGACGACGGCAGCCTCGGCCTGCCATTGGGGGTGATTCAGGGCCAGAATCTCGCGCTGTTACTGGAAAGCCTGTTGGCCCATACCAGCGACACCCGTGACTTCGACAAATTGCCGATACCGTTTCGCGCCGTGACCACCGATATCGCCAATGGCGAAAAAGTGGTGTTTCGCAAAGGCCACCTGCCGCAGGTGATCCGCGCGAGCATGTCGATCCCGGCGGTGTTCGCCCCGGTCGAGCTTGATGGCCGGCTGCTGGTGGACGGTGGCATGACCGACAACATCCCGCTGGATGTCGCGCGGGAAATGGGCGTCGACATCGCCATCGTCGTCGATATCGGCACGCCGCTGCGCAACCGCAAGCAACTGACCACGGTGGTGGATGTGCTCAATCAGTCGATCACCCTGATGACCCGGCGCAATTCCGAAGAGCAACTGGCGAGTCTGCATGCCGATGACGTGTTGATTCAGCCTGCGCTGGCAGCGTTCGGCGTGACCGATTTCGGCAAGGCGCAGGAGATGATCGATGCCGGTTATCGCGCCACGCGAATCCTCGATGCGCGTCTGGCACAGCTGAAGCCGACGGAAACCCAGGACGCAGAATTGAACGCCGCCCTCCAGCCTGGTCAGCGCACACCGATCATTACCGCAATCCGGGTCGAAAATGACTCGAAGGTCGACGATGACGTGATTCGCTATTACATCCGCCAGCCGATCGGCGCGCCGCTCGACCTGGGCCGCCTGCATTCGGACATGGGCACGTTGTACGGCCTCGATTACTTCGATCAAGTGCGTTACCGCGTGGTGCACAAGGGCCAGGATCACACACTGGTCATCAGCGCCAGCGGCGAGCGCAGCGGTACCGATTACTTGCGGGTCGGTTTGAATCTGTCGGACGACATGCGCGGCGACAGTGCTTTCAATCTTGGCGCCAGTTATCGCGTCAATGGCATCAACCGCCTCGGCGCGGAATGGCTGACCCGCGCGCAGATCGGCGACAAGCAGGAGCTGTACAGCGAGTTCTATCAGCCGCTGGACGTCGGCTCGCGTTACTTCGTCGCGCCCTATGCGTCGGTCGAGGCGCAGAACGTTGATTCGGTCCTGGATAACGATCCGATCGCCCAGTACCGGGTCGAGCGCTACGGCTTCGGCCTCAACCTTGGCCGGCAGATCGGCAACAATGGTGAAGTGCGACTCGGCGTCGGCCAGGCCTGGGGCAAAGCTGATGTGCGCATTGGCGATCAGGATTTGCCGAGTGAAAGCTTCAACGAAGGCTTCTATACCGTGAAGTATTCCTACGACTCGCTGGACAACGTGTACTTTCCGCACGAAGGCAGGGACGTCAGCCTGACGTTCGCTCAGTTCGAACCGGGTCTGGGTTCGGACAATCGCTATCGCCAATGGGAAGCAAAGTTCGACAAGGCCATGAGCCACGGGCCGGATACGCTGATACTCGGCGGGCGCTACGGCCGCACGCTGGACGATGCCAATGTGGTCACCTCAAGCTTCCTGCTCGGCGGCGCGCGGCAGTTGTCGGGGTTCCGTGAGGATGCGCTGTCCGGACAGAACGTCAGCCTAATGCGCGCCGTGTACTACCGCCGTCTGACGCCGCGCTCGTACCTGCCGCTGGACTTCCCGCTGTACGCCGGCGCCTCGCTGGAGCGCGGTCGGGCGTGGAACAACGACAACGAGTTCGACAGCGGCTACATCAATGCCGCGAGCGTGTTTATCGGCTTCGACACGCCGCTGGGGCCGTTGAACTTCACTTATGGCTTGAATGATGCGGATGAGCAGGCGGTTTATCTGAATCTGGGGCAGACGTTCTGACGTGAGAAGGTGTTGGCCGATCTGACGCCTTCGCGAGCAGGCGCGCTCCCACAGGGACAGCACATTCCATTGTGGGAGCGAGCCTGCTCGCGAAAGCGGCCCTCAAGGAAGCGTAATCCGTGGGCGCTCAGCGAATCCCCGCCAACAACGTCCGCGCCGTCTGCTTCAACGGCTCATCCCCTTCCCTGAGCAATTCATTGAGCAGCGCGATCGCACTGTCGATGTCGCCGTCGTCGATGCAGGTTTGTGCCTGTTCGAGCTTGCCGGCGGCCTCGGTGTCAGTGTCGATGGACTCGGGCAATTGCAGATCCAGAGGTTCCAGCACCAGCGATGGCTCGGGATCGCCGAACTCGTTGAGAAAGTCATCGTCGAGCGGTTGGGCGTCGGGTTCGGGAATCCATTCGAGCTCGGCTTCTTCGGCAGATGCCGCCTGCGGCAGTTCGAAATCGGCGTCCACTGACAAGCTGGTTCCCAGTGCCGGATCATCGATCGCCGGTGCCGCGCGATCGCTGCGGCTGTCGTTGAGATCCCAATTCGAATCCATCGACAGCTCGCCCAGGTTCAATTCGAAATCATCCTCGGGAGCGCTGAGCGTCGATGCGAGCGGCGCGGCCGCAGTCGCAGGCAGTTGGGGCGCAATTGGCGTTGCTGCAAATGCCGCCGGTGCGGCGCCTGCCAGTTTTGGATGGCGAGCACGGGATTCAATCAGTTCGCGTTCATCGACGCCAAGCGCACGCAGGCGGTTCTCCTGCTGTTCAAAAGCGCCGCTGTCACCTTGGCGCCCCAGGACTTCCAAAAGCTGCAAACCGAGATCGGTGCGTTCGGGTTCCTTGTGCAAGGCATCGCGCAGCAGCCCGGCGGCTTCGCTGAGTCGACCGTAGGCCAGATAGATGCCCACGGCCTCCAGCACGTCGCCGGCACCCGGTTCGTCGCGATGATCAGCCGCCGCGTGCGAACCGACAGTTTGGTGAATCTCGGGCTCATCGACGTCACTTTCGACGCTCACGGGCAATAGCGGCAGCGGCGTGCCATCTGCTGTCGAACGTTGCTGACGGCGGCGTATGAGCAACGCTGCCAGCACGCCCAGCAGCAATATCAGTCCGCCAAGCACAGGCCAGTTCACGCCATCGTCTGTTGATTCGACCGGGGCTGAAACAGCGGCTGGAACCGGCGCGACCACGGCTGGCGGCGGCGCGTTCTGTACTTCGGCCAGACGGGTTTGCAAATCTTCGATCTGCTTCCTGCCGTCGGCTATCTGCACTTGCTGTTCTTGCAACCTGTGGTTCTGTTCATCGATGGTCTTTTGCAACTGCTGGGTCAGCAGCACGCTGGCGGCCAGTTGCTCGGCCTGCGCATCATTGGCAGGTGCCGCTGGCGTCGGCGACACAGGCGCCGCGGTGCGTTTGCCCTGGGCTGCCTGGGGCGCCGCGGTAACCGGTTCGACGGTTGGAAATTCGGAGGATTGCGGGCGCGGATCCGGCTCGTCGGTGGCGGGCACGATGCCCGGCGAGCCCGGCGGGTCGATCAGCACCGTGTACTCGCGCAACAGACGGCCGTTGGGCTGATCGAGCTGCACGAGGAAGTTCAGGAAAGGTTCGTTGACCGGTTTGCCGGACGTCACCCGGATCATCTGGCGACTGCCGCGCAGGATCGGGGTGAATTTGAGGTCATTGAGAAAGAACACCCGCTCGACGCCGGCCCGGCCGAATTCATCCGCCGAAGCCAGGCTGGCCGAGAGATCGTTTTGCGTCAACGTGCCGACATCGACCAGTGCGATGTCGGCCTTGAACGGCTGATTGAGGGCTGAGTGAACAGTGATTTCGCCCAACCCCAACGCCATCGACCAGGTCGAATAGCTGAAAACGCCAGCGAGCAGCAGCCATTTGGCGCCCTCGCGCAGCACGTGCCGACTTGCGAGCATGAGCATCCCTTAAATAAGCAAAACCGGTTTCTATGCGTTCGCACATCCGGTACGAACACGATATTGCCCAGTAGTTCTTATAGTCGGCTCAGCGCGATCTCTCAA
>Ga0157369_10006368_pt1 | contig 13695 bp, 16 predicted proteins | sample C25metaG_FD_113461 | JGI IMG/M metagenome (GOLD analysis project Ga0157369, IMG submission 113461) | Corn rhizosphere microbial communities from Kellogg Biological Station, Michigan, USA - C2-5 metaG | ecosystem: Host-associated > Plants > Roots > Rhizosphere > Soil | place: USA: Michigan...
ATCATGGTGAACTACTTCTATCGCCTCGCCAATCTTGAAAAGAATCACGAAGCCTACACACGCGACTATCAAATCGTGGCCGCTTCCGAGATCGAATCGCTGGCTAAGCGCAAAGCCTCGCACCCCGCGCCTGTTCCAAACAAGAAGCGCTAGCCTAACAATCAACCAACCGTTTACTTCTTCGTGACGCTCGCCGCCGCGGGACCCACGGCGCCCTTAGTGGCCGAATCCCAGTGCTCGACAAGTTTCCCATTCACCACTCGCAGCATGTCGAACCATGTGGTGGTGTACTTCTTGCCCGGAGCCGAAGGATCGTCGTACTGTTTCACGAACGATAGCGTCACGTAGTCGCCCTCAGCCTGAATCGCCACCAGATCGTTGAGCGTGCCAGGAATCGGCGGAAGATTTTTCGGCTTGATCGCGTTGAAATACGCCTTAAACCCGGCCAATCCGGTTTCCGCATTGGGGTTGTGCTGGATGTAGTCGACCGCCATGTACTTTTCCGCCTCATCCACACGGAAACCGCGCAGCACGATGCGGAAAAAGTCGTACACCAGCTTCTTGTTCGCCGCCAGCTTCGGATCGCTGCTCTTGAGCATCGCGGCCTGATCCTTACCCGGTACTACCGGCATCGCCGCGAATACCGGGGCGCACACTGCGGCCAGTGAGAGGGCATAACCAAATATGTTCATGTTCGTTTCTCCTGAAGAATAGTGTTACTTGCCTACCAGATGCCGGACATCGACATTATTTTCCTGGCAGATGTATTCATACAGTTCCCCGCCAGGGACAAACGGAATCAGATAACTGGTGGTCCACGGCTTCTCGTACATCTCGGGGTCGTCGATGGTGACTTCGTAGCGCATGGACAACTCATTCAAGCGCGTGAACTTCTCCATAATGTGCAACTGTTCGCCGTGCGGATGGCCGTCCTGATCCAGCCACGTCCGGTCGTTGAACCCGATCACGTCCGTCACCAGCGTGTCGCCTTCCCAGTGGCCGATCGACTCGCCCAGATACGTCGGATTGGGGTCCTTGGAGTGCTGCCTGCCGTCGGTGTGGATCACGCGCCACACATGCGCGGCGCCCTCGAAAATGAAAAGTACGCGGTCGGGCTGCTGGAAGATCTGAAACGGGAAGGGGGTCGCATACATGCGCGGAATGCCGGGAGGCAGGCACAGCGCCTCCGGGTCGTCCTTCGACAGCGTCGCCAGCCGCCGCTCGTATTCCGCTTTAGCCGCGGGCTTGAAAGGGACTTCGATCACTTTCTCCACCGGCGACCGATTCGGCCCGCCCGTGCCCGTTCCCGAAAGATTGACTATCGTCCTGGGATTCCATGCGCCTTTTCCGTTCCCCAGGTCCGGATGACCGTCGGCCAGCCGTGGCGTAGGTTTCGGATTGGCGGCCTGCGCTCGCGGAACATCATTCAAACGGCCGCCGATCCCGCCTTGCGCGGCCAGTTGGATGGGAATAGAAATAGCCAACGCCACTACCAGCATCCCTGTGGACATAACGTTTTTAGATGATAGCCTATGTGAGAGGTGATCGCCTATGCATACCAGCCGCCGCGAATTCCTTCAAGTTTCAGCCGCTGGGCTGGCCGCCGTAACCTCTGTATCCGCCGCCGAGCCAGTGCTCGGAATGATCTTTCCTCCCGCGAATTATCCCATTCCGCCCGAGGCGAAGCTGATGTACCCCAAGGGCATCCGCTTCCTGGCCGAAGGCGTCGGCCTGGAGCGGATGACGCCGGAAGGCTACGATCATGCGGTTCCCAGGATTCTTCCCGCCGCGGAGAAGCTGGCCAAGCAGGGTGCGAACGCCATCTCCATCATGGGAACTTCGCTCACCTTCTATAAGGGCGCCGCTTTCAATAACGATCTGATCGCTGCGGTCGCCAAGGCTACCGGGCTTCCGGCCACGTCGATGAGCCGGGGCATTGTCGAAGGTCTTAAGGCCGTGGGCGCTAAGCGCGTGGCTGTTGCCACGGCTTACAACGAAACCGTGAATGGACGCCTCCGCATCTTTCTCGAAGAATCCGGATTCGAGGTTCTGGGCGTGAAGGGCATGGGGATTGAGCGCTTCGAGGATCGGCCTCCCGTCACGCAAGACGAGTTATTCAACTTCGGCGCAACTACATACGAATCATTATCCAAAGCCGACACATTGTTGATTTCCTGCGGCGCGCTGAACACGCTGCGTCTGCTCGACCCTCTGGAGAAGCGCTGCAAGGTTCCAGTGGTTTCCAGCGCTCCGCACGCCCTGTGGGCCAGCGTCCGATTGCTGGGGTTGAGCGGACAAGCCAAGGGCTACGGCCAAATCCTGTCCCGAGCCTGACCCGCCGTGGTTATGAAAAAGGCGCTCTTCGATCCTAAGAGCTTTCTAGCCAAAGTCGGCACTGGAAGGACCATAGCGGAATACCGCAAAAATCAGCAGATTTTCGCCCAAGGCGACCCTGCCGACTCCCTCTTCTATGTCCAGAAAGGCAAGGTCAAGCGCACCGTTGTTTCGCGACACGGCAAAGAGGCTATCCTCGCCGTAATCGGGCCGGGAGACTTCTTCGGCGAAGGCTGCCTGGCTGGCCAACAGCGGCGCATGTCGACCGCTGTCGCACTTACCGATTGCTCGATCGCGCGGGTGGAAAAGACGGCGGCGATCAAAGTAATCCGGGACCAGCCCCGGTTCTCGGAGCTGCTGGTCTCTCATTTACTCTCCCGCAACATCCGGATCGAGGAAGATCTGGTGGATCTGCTTTTCAACTCCAGCGAGAAACGGCTTGCGCGGATATTGCTTTTGCTGGCCAACTTTGGCAAGAGCGGCAAACCCGAACAGGTGATTCCCAAGATCAGCCAGGAAACTCTGGCGGAGATGGTGGGCACTACGCGGGCCAGAGTGAGCTTTTTTATGAACAAGTTCCGTAAGCTGGGCTTCGTTACCTACGACGGCGGGCTGGAAGTTCACAGTTCGCTCCTGAATGTCATCCTTCACGATGAGCCCCTAACAATCCGACAAAAGTGAGCAATTTTGTACAGACGGAGGTCGAGGCATCCTCTATACTTAAGACCTTTCACATCTGTTCATGCGCTGCCCGGCAGCAATATCGTTGGGGTTGCTGTCGGCTCTCGCCGGTCTGGCACAGGAGCGTGCACCGGACCCGGCCACCCACACCATTAGGTCGAACATCGAATACCGGCTCTCGCGGGGCGATCTGCCAAAGCTCTCATTCGGCGCCGTTAAGCCCAAGAACGTCGAGGTCGTCGGCGGCGGCGAAGAGCTGTTAAAAGACTGTTTGAACGATGCTGCCACGTGGTCGAAAGACCCGCTGATGTTCCGGCTGGCGCATTCCCACGCCACAGAAATCCAGAGTTGCCGCGAAAACAGCTCGCCCTCGATGCATGCCATCTTCCTGAGAATCCCGGATCAGCCTCTCCGGACCTGGGTGCATTTCGACGGACACGGCGCCCAGACCTCGGGAAGCCGCATGGTCCATCTTGGCGAGTTCCTGTATCACAAGGTCACGCTTCAGACAAATAACCAGGACCGGATGTTCGAAAACCTCGAGCGATCGTTTTCAAGCTCGCGGCAGACACCTCCGGATTCGGAAAGTCCGCTCACCGGACACGAACGGTTCACGCTTTTCACCTCCAAGACGCTTACTAAAGCGCAACCGTACGCCGCTTCGGTGATGTCTTCCGCCTTTCAATTATTCAGTCCAAGCGAGGTATGGGGCCGAGGCATCGACGGATTCACCAACCATTTGACTGCCTCCTTCACCCAGCGTGTGGTGACCTACGGCCTCCAGAGCGGGGCGGCGGCGGTGCTGCACGAAGATCTGCGTTACAAACCGTCCACCAGCAATAACGTTTGGAAACGCACGGGCCACGCGCTCCTTAGCACCGTGATCCTTGACACGCCGCGGGGCAGCGATATCGCCTTTGCCAATATCGTCGCCGCGGTCGGAAGTGGCATGGTAATCAAGACCTATCATCCGGGGCGAGAAATCCCCGCCGGTCCGGGCGCGTGGAATGGCGCCGCACTGAATCTGTTGGGGTTCGCTCAGGGCTATCTTTGGACGGAGTTTAAACCCGATGTCAAGCATCTGATCCGGCACAGGCTGCTCCATCGGGAGTGACCCCCCACGCAGGTGAAGGCCACCAACTACCATAGAAGTCGTGAATAAAGCGCTCATTGGGCGTGCCGTGTATGGCTGCGCCTTTCTGGCGGTCGCCCAGGCCGCCGGAACCGGTGCGTGGGCCCGACTTTCGCCAAGCCACCTGGGGCATGAGCCGTTTCCGCGTACGGACGACCGAAACGGTGAAGCCCAGCGAAACTCGACCGGGGCGGATTCCCGCATTACGCACCAAATCGAATTTCTCAGCGTGGAGCTGGAGAAATTCGAGGCCGAAACCCGCGGAATCTCGGAGCGCAATTAGATGAAGAACGCGGTGAACGCTGTGTGGGTGCTTGTCATACTCGTTGGCGCCATCTGGTTCCTGCAGGGGATCAACATTCTGCCCGGCAGCTTCATGACCGGAGACATTCGCTGGGCTTTCTACGGAGGCGTCGCGATGAGCTTGGGAGTTGTGTTGCTGGTCACTACCAACCGCCGCCGGCGAAAAAACTGAAGTGGTGGGCGCGCAGGGATTCGAACCCCGGACCCCCTCGGTGTAAACGAGGTGCTCTAACCAACTGAGCTACGCGCCCTCTTAATAGATCTTAGCTTTTTACTTGAGTTGGGCCGTCTTGACGCCGGTCTTGGCGTCGCCCCACGCGATCCAGGTTTCGCTTCCCGCCCGCACGATCTTCGGATATCCCAAGCTTGAGCGCGGCCCTTCGGCGATCTTCAGCGCCGGCCCCGCGACCCCGGCCGGCGATACCAGCCGGACCATGGCAATGGCCGAACTAGGGCCTTCTTCAATCCAGGAAACGAATGCGCCCCCATCGCTGTTGAGCGCCGTCGAGGCGTAACCGAGCGTATCTCCGGTATTGACTTTGGTGGGCTTGGAGAATGTGGCGCCGGCGTCCGGCGAAAACACCACTTGCACCCGCGGTGAGTCGTCCGCTTCGGTGTACCAGGCGATGGCGACGCGGTTGTCCTTGGCCGCGGCCGATGCGGCGTTCACCGGGCAGGCATTGATCTCCCACTTGTCCGGATACAGGATTTTCGACGCCGACCACTTCCCACTCTCCAAACGCAGCACAGCGATGTCGCGGATATCCTTGGGCGTGTGGTCTCGATAGGCTACCAGCAGCCCCTTCGCAGTGTTCACCACGGACGTGGGGCAGCAGGAACACGTGTCGTTATCCAGTTGTTCCTCTTTGATCTCTTTCCCGTCCGCGCCGACCACCGTCCGCATCAGCGAAACCGGACCATCCTCGCCTTTGAGCGCCTGGAGCCAAAATAGAGAGGCCTCCTTGGGGCCGCTGGCGGCGATGGAAACCAATCCATGCTGCACGGGACTGTGGTCGTGGTGCGCGATCAGAGGCGTCGTCCAATGCAGGCCGTCTCTCGAGCTCGAAACGTAGATGGTTTCCTCCTCGCTCGACTCTTTCCCTTTTTCGACCCAATGCGCGAGTAGCGTCCCGTCGCTCAGGCTGACCATCCCGGGAACCTCGGCCGGATGCCGCCAGAAGGGGCGGCCGCTGGCGACGGTGCGCGCTTCCGACCACGCAGCTCCGCGGCGCACGGCGTATCGCAGCGTGTATCCGCCGCCTTTGGAAGGTTCAACCCAACTGAACAGAGCGCTCCCGTCAGCGGCCACCGCCCAGTTGGGCTGGATGCTGCCGGCAACGGATGGGTTCGGAATAGAAACGGGCTTGAGCGCCTGCGCGAATCCGCATGCAGCTACTGTGAGGAGAAGCAGGATGGAGGAAATCTTCATTGGGGGTCCCAATCGATTCTACCAATCACGCGATATGCCACTTGGGAGCCAAGGCCAGGGGACTCCTATACTGTCCCAAAGGAATTGAATCTCTTGGTGCTGAGGCTTATTCTGATTTCGTCATGCTGAAATGCGTCCTATGCGGAGCCGACACGATTCTAGAGGTCGAGAGTGTTCCAATTTGCGTAAAGTGCGATGACCAGAAGGAGACGGGAAAAAACCTCCCTCCCTTTCCCTCTGGCGAGGAAGTGCGAACCGCGGCAGCGGCCAGATAAATCGGGGAAGAACCGGATCCCCAACAACGGGGGTGATCCCTGACCCCCGAAAGGCAGTTGGCATAGTACTATTCCGGGTGTTAAATTTTTGTTCAAGCGTCCTAATAATTTTTGTTCAAGCGTCCTAATAATTTTTGTTCAAGCGTCCTGATTCGGAGAATCGTAAGCTGCCTTCAGCGGGTGCGGGGTGCCCCACATGGCGAGATGTATGAGATGCGCGGCTGAGACTCAACTTTACGTGAGTGGATCGCCCCTCTGCATTGCCTGCTACGAGAAGAACGAAGCCGTGCGAAAGCCCCCGCAATCCTATGGCGGCGAGTTTACCGAATCGAATGCGATCCTGATTGCAGCCCGCGAGGCTTACCGGCGCGCCTTACAGGCCCAATCGGAGGCGTCCAAGCTGAAGGAATCGATGGAGCCGGATAATGCGGACAGAAATGCCGCCCTTTTGGACGCCAACCGCGAGTTGGACGTGGCTTCGGCCAAGTACGATGAGGCGCTCCGGGAGTTCATCGCCAGAACAGGGATGCGCCGGCGTTCGGGTTAGCGGTCTTCCAGCACCTTGTCCAGGGTCGCTTGATGTAGTCGGTGATCGATGTCGGAGTTGAATGCCGCCGGGAGGTGCATCGATCAAGGTGATCTTCGGAAGCATCTCAACTCCATTAGGGGTTGACTGGCCTGCGATTTCGCCAGCCTCCCTTCTGTTAGTAATCTCACAACCTTCTTCAGAATGCAGGAAACTAGTAGGGAAGGGGTCCGTCTAATCTCCCAATGCGGCACACGCTATGGATGGCCAGTGTTCTCGCATGCCTGTCCGTTGTCGGACAGACTGCGGACAGCCTGACCTTCGAAGTCGCTTCGGTGAAGCACTCGCCCGTGCCGGAACCCGGCGCGAGAGTATTCTACGGGCCCCCGCAGGGCGGTCCTGGAACCGCCGACCCGGGGCAAATCACCTGGAGCAGCGCGGCTTTGCGAAATATGCTGATGACCGCCTATGACGTCCAGACCTATCAGGTCATCGGACCGGACTGGATGAACACCGAGCGGTACGACATCGTCGCCAAGGTTCCCGCCGGTGCGACTAAGGCTCAGGTCAATGGGATGTGGCAGAACCTGTTGAAGGAACGCTTCGGCATGGCGGTCCACCACGAATTGAAGGACTTTCAAGCAGACGAGATGACCATTGCCAAGGGTGGTTCAAAACTGAAGGTGACGGAAGATCCGAACATTGAGCCATTGACGCCGGTTGCCGGTCCGCCAAGAGTCAACAAAGACGGCGTGCAGCAGCTCAATGGCAGCGGAGCGATTGTCACGATATTTCCGGGTGCGAATGCCGCGACGGCGCGTATGGTTGCCAGGGGTCTGCCTACATCGGACATTGCAAGCAGATTGGCGGGATACCGCCGGCATCCGGTAATCGATAAAACCGGCCTCCCGGGCAAGTACGATTTCGTCCTCGAATTCACGCCGGATTTGTCGGGGATCGCCCTGCCGGCCGGATTCTCCACGCAAGACGGCAACAATGCGACTGATCCGGGATCGGACATCGTTGCCGCCGTGGAAAAGCAGCTCGGGTTGAAGCTCACATCGACCAAGGGCAAGCTGGAGGTCATCGTGGTCGATCACGCCGAGAAGATTCCGACCGCGAATTAGTTCCGCGGCAAAGAACCACATCCTTTGATTTCAACAAGTTCGTTGGTTCGGCTTGTCACCCTTGTTTATATGGGCCTCCTTCCGAAGGCTTTCTCGACAAGGGTGTATACTAGTTCCAGGGACGAGCAGTGGCAGTGGGCGAAAGCCCACTTTTTTATTGCTCGCGTTCCTGATTGCGGCGGGAAGTGAAACATGGCGGATCGGGCGACCATCGTAGAAAGAGTGCGGGAAATCACGGAACGCGTAGGCGCGGATAAGGACCTGGAAGTGGTCGATGTCCAGATGCTGGGCGGCGGGGGTACGCGGGTGCTCCGCATTTTTATCGACAAGCCGGAAGGCGTCACGCACGCCGATTGCGAATACATCACGCAAAACGTGGGTACCATCCTGGATGTGGAAGACGTGATTCCCGGCGGACGGTACACCATGGAAGTGAGCTCGCCCGGGGTCGAGCGTAAGCTCGCCAAACCCAAGGAATTCGAGCGGTTTGTGGGCCACAAAGTAAAAATCGTCCTGCGCCAGCCCGTCGAAAACCAGAAAGCCTGGATCGGCGCGCTGCGGAGTTTCGCGGAAGGCATCATCACGCTTGAACCCTCTCCTGGCAAGAGCATCCAGTTCCCCCTGGAACTGGTGGAGAGAGCCAATCTCAAGTTCGAGTGGTAATCCCCCGAATCGGAGCAACTAACTGAAATGACCAGCCTGGGCAATATTTATCAGTCCATCGAAATCCTGAGCAAGGAGAAAGGGATCGATCCGCAGATCATTCGGGATGCGGTGAAGGATGCCATGCTGGTGGCCGCTCGCAAGCATTTCCACGCTAATGAAGAGCTGGTTGCGGAAATGGAGGAAGGCACCGGAGCGCTCCAGATTTTCGGAGTGAAGCGCGTGGTGGATCCGGTCACCGATCCAGACAAGGAAATTTCGCTGGAGGAGGCGCACAAGCACAATCCCGCGGTCGAAGTCGGGGGAGAAATCCGCTTCGCCAAATCCCTGGATGCGCTGGGACGAATCTCGGCGCAAACCTTCAAGCAGGTGATTCTGCAAAAGGTGCGCGAAGCCGAGCGCGAAAATATTTACTCAGAGTTCTCCGGCCGCGTCGGCGAGCTGGTGACCTGCGTGGTGAAGCGCCTGGAAGGTCCGGATCTGGTGGCCGACTTGGGTAAGACCGAAGCCCGGATTCTCAAGAAAGAGCAATCGCGCCTGGAAAGCTTCAGCGTCGGCGACCGCATCCGCTGCGTGATCCGCAGCGTGGAGAAAGCCGGGAAGAACGCGGGCGTGATTGTTTCACGCGCGGCTCCGGAACTGGTGATGCGCCTGTTCGAGCAGGAAGTCCCCGAGATTTACGACAACACCGTGGTCATCAAAGGCTGCGCGCGGGAAGCCGGGGAGCGGACCAAGATCGCCGTATCCAGCCGCGATCGCGACGTGGACAGCGTGGGCGCCTGCGTCGGCATGAAGGGCATGCGGGTACAGTCGATTATTCGCGAATTGCGCGGAGAAAAGATCGACATCATCGAATTCAATGACGATCCGGTCGTATTCGCCACTCATGCTCTGAGCCCGGCCAAGATCTCGCGGGTTTCCATTATTGACCCGATCGGAAAGCACATGGAAGTGATCGTCGATGACAGCCAGTTATCGCTGGCCATCGGCAAGAAGGGCCAGAACGTGCGCCTGGCGGCCAAGCTGCTGGGCTGGCGGATCGACATCAAGAGCGAGGAAGAGAAGCGCCAGGAAGTGGAGTCGCAGATGGAGGCGCTGGTGGTTCCGGGCGCTCCGGTTTCCGTGCTGGTCGATCTTGGGATCCCCGACACGCTGATCGAGAAATTGATGGAAGCCGGCGTGGGCACTGTGGAGAAGCTGGGCGGCATGACTCCCGAGCAGCTGGAGGAAATTCCCGGCATCGGCGATGAGATGGTGGAGAAAATCCAGGAGGCCGTGGTCAGTTACTACGGCCAGTTCGAATCGGGCGGCGAGGGAGAAGCTGCCCCCGCTGAAGCTATTGCCGTTTCCGGCGGTGAGCCAGCGGAGGACCCACAGGGCCAATCTGTTACGATAGAAATTGCGGAGCCCCCGGCAGGCGCGAAGGCTCTGGATAAGGAGCAGGTTTAATCTGACAACCCCGGTGTCGGAATTGGACGGCGGGGCATACAGTATGGTCAAAATTCGAATTAACGAGCTGGCGCGAGAGCTCGAGGTGAAACCCAACGTGATCCTCGACATGCTGCCCGAGTTGGGTGTAACTGAAAAGAAAACCCACTCCAGCTCGATCGATGAACCTGTCGCCATCGAGGTCAAGCGCCGGCTGACGGAAGAACCGAACGGATCGCCGCGCCCTGCAACGGCGGAGACGGAATCGGCGCCAGAACACGTCGAAGCCGGACCGTCTTCCGAGGCGTCGCGCGCGCCGGCGGCTCCCAGGCACGAACCTTTAGCGGAACCTCCACAACCTGCGGCCCGCGAGGCTCACACGGATGCTGCTGCTCCTCCTCCTCCAGTTCCTCGTTCGGCCCCGCTGCGGCCGCCGCTGGCTTCAGGAAATGTCTCAGCACACGTCCCCGGACACGCTGCAAGCCACGTCGCGGAACGCCCCATGGCACCCCCGGTCGCGCCGCGCGGCATTCCAATTCCGGCCCGTCCCGCGCCGCCGGCCCCCAGGCCGGGCCAGATACTTTCCGGACCACGCCAGCCGCTGCCTGGCCCTTCTCCGGAAGCACGAATTTCTCATGAAGCGGCTCCCGCAGCCTTGCGGCCCGCGGCTGGGCCCGGTGTTCCCAGTATGCCGACGCCGGCTCGTCCCGCGCCCCGTCCCGCCGCTCCGCCGACCGCGACGATTGTGCCGGGAGCTCCCATGGGCGGCGGCAGTCCGCTTCGGCCTCCCGCAAAACCGAATCTTGCAGGACAGCCGGCCGCGCGCCCCATTGTTCCACCGCGCCCGGATCTGGTTGCGAAATTAACGCGTCCGCCTGCTCCTGGAGCGCCCCGTCCCGGAATGCCGACGCGCCCCGCGAGTCCGGTTCCGGGCCAGCCGATTTATCGTGGTCCGATTCGTCCGGGCCAGCCAATGATGCGTGCGCCCGGCCAAGGTCCCGGAGGTTACGCTGGCGGAGGCGCGGGAGGTCCTGGCGGCTTGCGCGGGCGTGGCCGTCCGATGCATCCGACTTCGCCCCTTAGGGCCGAACCCGCCGCGCTGCCCGCCGATCCCGGTAGGCGTCATGCGATCAAGCCGGGGTCCCGCGACCGCCGCCGCGATGCCGATCCGGAAGAGGGACGCATCCGTCAGGTCTCGCGCAAGCAGCAGGCGTTTGAGCCGCCGCCGATCGATCGCGAAATTACTATTGCCGAGGGTGTCACCGTCAAGGAGCTGTCGGAAAAACTCGGCATCAAGGGCAACATCGTGGTGAAGCGCCTCTTCGACAAGAAGATTTTCGCCACCATCAATCAGACCCTCGACGTGAAGCTGGCCGAGGAGCTGGCGCGCGACTTCGGAGCCTCAACCAACAAGGTCAGCTACGAAGAGGAAGCCACGCACGAGATCCAGCAGGCGGAAATCGATGAGGATCGCGTAAGACGCGCTCCGGTGGTCACTGTGATGGGCCACGTCGATCATGGTAAGACGTCGCTGCTCGACGCCATCCGGCTGGCTCACGTGGCCGACCGGGAAGCCGGCGGAATCACGCAGCACATTGGGGCCTATCGGGTGGAAAAGAACGGCCGCAATATCGTGTTCATCGACACGCCCGGCCATGAAGCATTTACGCGCATGCGCGCCCGCGGAGCCAAGGTCACAGACATCGTGGTGCTGGTGGTCGCGGCCGACGACGGCGTGATGCCGCAGACGCTTGAAGCCATCGACCACGCCAAGGCGGCGAAAGTTCCCATTGTGGTCGCCATCAACAAGATGGATAAAGGAGACGCGCAGCCGGAGCGCATTAAGCAGCAACTCGCCGATCGCGGCCTGCTGGCCGAGGATTGGGGCGGGGACGTAGTCATGGTCCCGGTATCCGCGAGGACTAAATTAAATTTAGACCTGCTGCTCGAAATGATTCTGCTCTCGGCCGACCTGCTGGATCTCAAGGCCAATCCGGCGCGGCCCGCCATGGGCAATGTGCTCGAAGCCAAGCTCGATCGTGCGCGCGGTCCGGTGGCCACGGTTCTGGTGCAGAACGGCACACTCCGCGTGGGCGACTATTTCATCTGCGGATCGGTATTTGGGAAGGTCCGCGCGATGTTTGATGACCACGGTGAACCGGTTCGCGAGGCCGAACCCTCCACTCCGGTTGAAGTATTGGGTCTGGACGCAGTGCCAGAAGTCGGCGATACGTTCCAGGCGGTGACCGATACGGCCAAGGCCAAGCAGATCGTGATGTATCGCGAAGTCAAGGCGCGGGAAGTGTCCATGTCGCGCAATACCCGGCTGACGCTCGACCAGTTGCACGATCAGTTAAAGGCCGGCGAAGTCAAGGATCTCAATATCATCCTGAAGACCGATGTGGGCGGCACCGCCGAGGTGCTCTCCGATACCTTGCAGAAGCTGTCTAACGATAAGATCAAGATCCGCGTGCTGCGAGCGGCGGTGGGCGCCATCACCGAAAGCGATGTTCTGCTGGCCACCACATCGGCGGCGATCATCATCGGGTTCAACGTCCGGCCGGAGCGCAATGCGCAGGCCCTGGCCGAGCAGGAAAAAGTCGACATCCGGAACCACACCATCATTTATGAGCTGGTGGACGAGATGAAGCGCGCCATGACCGGGCTTCTGGACCCGGTGTTCAAGGAAGTCTACAAGGGCCGCGCGATCGTCCGCGAGGTGTTCCGCATCAGCAAGGTCGGCGCCGTGGCGGGCTGCACGGTGGACGATGGCGTCATCGGCCGCAACAATGAAATACGGCTACTGCGCGACAACAAGGTGGTCCATACCGGAAAGATCCTGTCGCTCAAGCGCTTCAAGAACGATGCCAGCGAGGTCAAGGCCGGCTTCGAGTGCGGTATCTCGATCGCCAACTATAACGACCTGAAGCCAGGCGATGTCATCGAAGCCTTCGCCACGGAGCGCGACGAGACTGCGGCCGTAGCTTAGTGTGCCTGCGGTAGGCGTCATCACCTTTGAGCTGCGGCTTGAAGGGTCGCACTCTCTCAAAGACAAACGGCATTTCGTCAAAGGTCTGAAGGATCGTCTGCGCTCGCGCTGCAATGTGGCTGTAGCCGAGATCGACTATCAGGATTCCTGGCAGCACGGTCTGGTGGCCGCGGTTACGGTGTCGCCCGACAAGCCGTACGCGGAGAAGATCCTGCAAAGCGCGGAGAAGGAAGCTGCGGCTCTGTTGGGCCCACTGCTGGTAGATGTTACCGTCGAGTGGCTGGCGTAAGCCTTCACGAAAAATCTTCGCCTCCCATTGAAAGTTCTTGCAATACACCTACAGGCATAGTAGATTAACCTTAACGCATAGGCGAGCGAGTGATGGCATCCACGCGGCTAACGAAATTGGAACTGCAAATCATGGAGGTGTTCTGGGCACGAGGTGCGTGCTCAGTTCGAGAGGTTCAAGAGGCATTTCCCGAAGCCGGGCGTCCCGCTTACACCACGATTCAAACCATCGTGTTCCGGCTGGAAACCAAAGGGGCCGTGCGCATCCTCAAGCGCATCAGCAACGCCAAAATCTTTGAATCTGCGATCTCGCGCAATGAGGCCCAGAGCAGGCTGGTCGATGATCTGCTCGCTCTGCTGGGCGGCAAGATCCAGCCCGTGATGGCGCACCTGGTGAAGACCGGCCAGTTGACGCTGGCCGACATTCAAGAAGCGGAGCGCGCCTTGCGCCAGCATCAGAAGGAGCGTAAACGGAAATGACTCAGGAATTCTTCGTTCTGCTGAATCATTTGTGGCAATC
>Ga0157369_10006373_pt1 | contig 13686 bp, 9 predicted proteins | sample C25metaG_FD_113461 | JGI IMG/M metagenome (GOLD analysis project Ga0157369, IMG submission 113461) | Corn rhizosphere microbial communities from Kellogg Biological Station, Michigan, USA - C2-5 metaG | ecosystem: Host-associated > Plants > Roots > Rhizosphere > Soil | place: USA: Michigan...
CGGACTATGTCGAGGGCTTCGGTTTCGGGGGCGGCACAGTGCTCGGCCGTTCGAAGCCCATCCTTTTCCCGCTCATCCACTTCTACACGAACGAGGAATGGGCGGTTCTGCGAGGCATCGACAATCAGGCCGGCGTGCCCCTGCTGTTGATGGATCACTATGGCAAAGGCGAGCTGTATGTGCTGGCCGTGCCGCAGGAAATGAACGACCTCTATTCCCTACCGGCGCCGGTGCTCGATGCGCTCCGCCGATACCTGACGGCCGGCCTCCCGGTGACGCTCGAGGGACCTGCTCAGATCAGTCTCTTCGAGTATGCCAATGGCAGTTTCGTGATCGAGTCGTATCTCGATCATCCCGCTGCCGTGCGGGTCATCGGGAACTTCGCCCGGCTGACCAACCTGACAGGAGGAGGGACGTCGGGCGGCGAGCCCCTGCCCGCAATCCCGAGCTTCCTTTCACCGTCATCGGTCGCGGCAACGCCGCAGCTCGGCTATGAGCTGCGCATCGAGCCACACAGCTTCGTCGCCTTCCGCGAAGGCAACTGATGCATGAGGAGGGCAAAAGGTCCTACCTGAATCCGCCAAACGGCCGCCCGCCCGCGAAATGGACTCAGCACGAGGACGGCTAAAGGTCCTAAGAGGCAAATCCGCCAAACGGCCGCCCGCCCGCGAAATGGACTCAGCACGAGGACGGCTAAGGGTCCTAAGAGGCAAATCCGCCAAACGGCCGCCGCCCGCGAAATGGATTCAGCACGAGGACGGCTAAGGGTCCTAAAAGGCAAATCCGCCAAACGGCCGCAGGCCTGTTTGGCCAAATATAAAACTTGAACTGAGTCACGGATCATCACCGGCCCGCCGCGCAACGGGAGCGGCCTGCCTGCTCCGTGGCGGCAATCCGCGCATGTCGACTTGAGACTGTAGTAGGCTCGCCATAGCTGCGGGGGTGGTGCGGCAACGATGGTGAGGCGGGTCGAAGAAAGCAGCGTGAGTCCCGGGACCGAGTCCGAGACGGACTCAGGGCAGCCTTTTCCCCGCGCATTGCTGCCCGATACCAGCTGCCCCGAGGCCGCACTCGCCAAATCCAATCGCGAGCTGCGGATGCTCATCGACTGCAAGCGCGCGCTCGCGCGGGCGCAGGACGAGCTGCAGCTCCTCGGCGAGATCTGTCGGACCCTCGTCGGGCCGGGAGGCTATCGCCTGGCGTGGGTGGGATATGCCGACGCGGCGCACGAGCGTGCTGTTCGGATCGCGGCGCATGCCGGCCACGGCAGTGGCTATCTCGAGCGGCTGCGAGTCAGTTGGGGCGATGACGAGAGAGGGCATGGGCCCACGGGGAGTGCCATCCGGGAGCGCAGCACCCAGGTATGCCGTCACATCGACACCGATCCGGATTTCCTGCCTTGGCGCGATGAAGCGCGTCGCGCGGGCTACCGTTCCTCTGCGGCCTTCCCCCTGATGCTCGATGGCGAATGTATCGGCGCTCTCAGCATCTACGCGAATCGGCCGAATGCCTTCGACCCGCCGGAGCTCGCGCTCCTGGAAGAGCTCACGGCTGATCTTGCCCTAGGACTCAAGATCCTGCGCCAGCAGGGCCGGATCGAACGCCTCGCGCAGGTCGTCCGCATGCAGAGCGCGATGAATGCGGCGATATTCCGTATTCGCGACCGCGACGAGCTGCTGCTCGAGGCATGTCGACTTGCTACGGGTCTCGGCGGCTTCTTCGGTGCGGTCGCCTGGATCGTCGTCGGCAGCGGTCGCTGGGCATGGTTCAAGTGCCGCACCGGCAGCGCGATCGTCGACAGCGAGACGCTGCTGCGTGTCGAAGTCGGCAGCGGTACCGGCCCCGATCCCAGCCTCATCGGTCGTGCACTGCGCACAGGCAAGGTCACCGTCTGCGCGGATATCAGCCGGCCGGACGTACCGATCGCCGCACGTGCGCGACTGCTGGCCCGCGGCATCCGCTCTCTGATCGCACTGCCGCTCATCGTCGATGGCAGGCGGGTCGCAGTGCTGACACTGACCGCGCAGGACGCGGCCCGCGCGGAGGATGGCGAGCTGTTGCAGCTCTTCGAGGACATGACGGTCAGTTTGTCGTTCGCGCTGCGCTCGCTCGAGCATGCCGATGCGGCCCGGTATCTGGAGCGCTACGACGCGCTCACCGGATTTGCGAAGCGAGCGCTCTTCTGCGAGCGCCTGGAGGCGGAGCTGCAACTGCGCGATGCGGGCGGCCCCGAAGCGCGGCTCGCGGTCATCGCCTTCGACATCCGTGGGCTCGGCAGTCTGAATGCCACCTACGGCGGACGTGCCGGCGATTCCGCCCTGCAGTGTCTCGCCCAGCGTCTGAAGCGGCATGCCGGAGGAGACGACCATCTCGGTTATCTCGGCGCAGGCACGTTCGTATTGATCGAGCGGACGGCGGACCCGGCGCCCGATACGGCGCGAACCGGCCTCGATGCCGCCGTGTTCGATGAGCCTTTCGAGGTCGAAGGCCGGAAGATCCGGCTTTCAGTCAGTTACGGCGTGGCACGGTTTCCCCAGGACGGGGCGGCCGGAGCCGTCCTGGTGCAGCGTGCCGAGGCGGCTCTGAAGCGGGCCAAGGAATCCGGCGAGCACTCGCTGCAGTACCGGTTGGAAATGAGCCGCGAGACGAGCGAGCGAGTGGCGCTCGAGCACAAGCTCCATGTCGCCCTCGATGAGCGACAGTTCGTACTGCACTATCAGCCGCAGATCGATCTCACGACGGGTGAGATCGTGTCGGTCGAGGCGCTGCTGCGCTGGCGCGACGGAGATGAGGGGCTGGTACTGCCGGGTCGGTTCCTGTCGATCCTCGAATCCTCGGGAATGATCGTACCGGTCGGCAACTGGGCGCTGCTCAAGGCAGTGGAGGACCTGGAAGGATGGTGCCGGGCGGGATACCGGCCGGTGCGCCTCGCGGTCAACGTGTCAGCGACGCAGCTGAAGCAGCTGGAGTTCGTCCCCGGGCTGCTCGGTCTCGCCGAGCGGCTCGCTCCGCTCACCGGGTTCGGACTCGATATCGAGATCACCGAGACCACGCTGCTACAGGATCTCGAGGGCACGAGCCGCAAGCTGCAGGAGCTTCGTCAGGCGGGCATTCGCATTGCGCTCGATGATTTCGGCACCGGCTATTCTTCCCTCGGCCTGCTCTCGAAGCTGCCCGTGGATGCACTGAAGATCGACCGTTCGTTCGTCTCCGGGCTCCCGGACGATCAGGCGAGCGTGACGCTCGTGGCGAGCATCGTCGAGCTGGCTTCGGCGTTCGACCTCGTCACGGTCGCGGAGGGCGTGGAGACCGCCGAGCAAGTTGCTGCGCTGCGCGCGCTGCGCTGCCGCCAGTCACAGGGGTTCCTCCACGGCACGCCCGTGCCCGCGAGTGAGCTCGAGCACATGCTCGCCCGCGCGGACGCTCCTCGCCGGGCCAGCTCCCGGGGGTTTTGAGCTACAATTCCAGTCTGGAATTCGCCCGCACACGCCCTTCGGGCGTCCCCGGAACAGCTTCTTTCATGCACGGTACTGCGCGAGGCGCGGCTTGCCTCGAGTTCGGACGCTTTCGACTCTTCACCAGACAGCGTGAGCTGCATCTCGGTGATGCGCCTGTTCCGCTCGGCACACGGGCGTTCGACGTACTGCTCATCCTCGTCGAGGCTCAGGGCGAGCTCGTCACCAAGGAGGAACTTCTGGCGCGCGTCTGGCCAGGTGCCGTCGTCGAGGAGAGCAACATCCAGGTGCAGGTCTCGGCGCTGCGCAAGGCGCTAGGCGCGGACCGTCACTTCATCCTCACGGTGCCGCTTCGGGGCTATCGCTTCACCGGCGAAGTACGCGCGCTCGATGGCGAGGGCCGGGCAGTCCCGGCGTCCGGCCCGGGGCCGCAACCGGCTCAGCCCATCCCGACCAACCTGCCGGCCCCGGTGTCGGATTTCATCGGCCGGGAGACCGAGCTCAGGGAGCTGCGAGACCTGCTGCGGCACAACCGGCTCGTATCCCTCGTGGGCACCGGCGGGATCGGCAAGACGCGGCTCGGTCTCGAGGTCGCGCGCGCCGCGCTCGAAGCGTTTCCGGAGGGCGTATGGCTCGCCGAGCTCGCGCCCCTGACCGATCCCGATCTCGTCGCGAGCGCGATCAATACGGCCTTGGGCCTGCAAAGCGGAACAGCCTGGACATCCGAGCGGCTCGCGGCTGCGCTGCGCGGACGCCGGCTCCTGCTGGTGCTCGATAACTGCGAGCATGTGATCGGTGCGGCAGCGCGCGAGGCGGAGATGCTGCTGCGGGCCGTACCCGGCGCGCGCATCCTGGCCACGAGTCAGGAGCCGCTGGGGCTCGATGGGGAGTGCACCTTCCGGCTGAGTCCGCTCGAATTCCCCGCCGAGGAGATCGCGGAGCTCGGAGATGCCCTGCGCCACGATGCGGTCAGGCTGTTCGTGGCCCGGGCGCGCGCCGCCGATCCACACTTCAACCTGGACGAGCGCAACGCCGCCACCGTGGCGATGATCTGCCGCCGCCTCGACGGCATTCCGCTCGCCATCGAGCTCGCCGCCGCGCGCGCCGCGGCTCTCGGCATCGAAGGCCTCGCCCGCAGGTTGGACCTCAGATTTCACGTGCTCACCGGCGGCCGCCGCACGGCGCTGCCACGCCATCAGACATTGCGCGCGACCCTCGACTGGAGCCACCGGCTCTTGACCGAGCCCGACCGCATCGTGTTGCGGCGGCTCGCCGTGTTCGCGGGCAGCTTCAGCCTTGAAGCCGCGGCAAGCGTCGTGGCGGACCCGGCGCTCGCCGAGTGGGAGGTGGTCGGACGAATCGCCGAGCTCGTCGACAAATCACTGGTCGTTGCCGATGCCTCGGGTTCCGCACGCCGCTATCGGCTACTCGAGTCGACCCATGCCTACGCGATGGAGAAGCTCGCCGACAGCGGGGAGTTCGGCTCGCTGGCACGCCTTCACGCCGTGTACTTCCGCGATAACGTGCGCAGCGCCCTCGCCTCGTGGGAGGATACTCCTTCGGTGCAATGGTTGGAGGCGCAGGCGCCGGAGATCGACAACATTCGAATTGCGCTCGACTGGGCATTCGGCGCAGACGGCGATCCGGCGGTGGGTATCGAGCTCGCCGCGGCGTCCTATCCGCTGTGGTATCTCCTGTCGCTGATGCAGGAGGGGAGGGCCCGTCTGGAGCGCGCGATGGGCGCGGTCAGCCCGGCAACTGCGAAACCGATCGAGGCGAGGCTGCGGTACGGCTACGGCTTTCTCTGCACGGGCGAGCCGCGCGGGCGTGCCCTGCCGGCGTTGCGCCGTGCCGTATCGCTGTATCGCGACGTCGGCGAGCCGCTCGATCTCGGGCGCGCGCTCAGCTTCTGCGGTCTGAACCTCGCGCGCACGGGCGGGCTGACAGAGGGACTCGCCGCGCTGGAGGAGGCGCGGAGACAACTCTCCGCGGCCGCCCACCCGAAGAGTCTCGCGCTCTGCCTCACCAACCTCGCCATCGCGCGTACGGTGGGCGGAGAGTTCGAGGCGGCCCGCGCGCTGCTCGATGAGTCTCTCGCGGTCGGGGCGCATTCCAAAGCCGACTTCTGGGTGTGGCGCGCCCGCATATACAAAGCGGAGGTGGAGTTCGCCGAGGGCCGGCTCGAGGAGGCGATCGGGCAGGCGCGCGAAGTCGTCGCCCTCTCCCGTGCCGCCCGGCGCACGGGACTGCTCGGACACTCGCTGTGCAATCTCGCGGGCTATCTCATTGCGCGCGGCGAGCTCGAAGAGGCGGGAGCGGCGTTGCGCGAAGGACTGCCGCTGGCGCAGGAAAGCGAGCTCGATGCGGTATTGCTCGCCGGTGGCCTGCAGCACCTGGCGGCGATCGCCGCGCGCGAGAATCGTCTGGAGCGTGCAGCGCAGCTCATCGGCTACGCGCGGGCCTGTTTCTCCTCGGAATTCGAAGGACGCAGCCCCGCCAAGCAGAGAATCCAGGCGCGCATCGTCGAGCGCCTGCGCAGCGCCATGCCGGAAGATCGTCTTGCCGAGCTCATGGAGGCAGGCGCCAGGTGGACGGAGGAGCAGGCGATGTCGACTGCCTTGGAGGCGTGAGCTCGCTCGCAAGGGGCGCCGTCCAAAAGCATATGAGTGAGCGGGCAGGATGCCGACTTTGCGCCAATTAACAATTAATAACGATTAAGGCGTAGCTAAGGATTTGCACGGGCCGCAGGCGCCATGCTCATCGCGTCGAAAAAGACCGGTGATCGCACTGCCATGATGGATCGTCCCGCCCACCGCCGCCTCGCGAGGCTGCTGCCCTTCTCGGCCGCACTGCTCCTTTCCGGTTGCCGCTGGGCCGTGCTCGATCCCAAGGGCCCGATCGGCCTCGAGGAGCGCTCGATCATCCTCACCGCTACGGTGTTGATGCTGATCGTGGTGGTTCCGGTGATCGCGCTCATCCTACTCTTCGCCTGGCGCTACCGCGCCTCGAACGTGAAGGCCGAGTATCGGCCGGACTGGTCGCATTCCAACAGGATCGAGGCGGTGGTCTGGCTGATCCCATGCATCATCGTTGGGGCATTGGGTGTGATCGCCTGGAGGTCCTCGCACACCCTCGATCCCTATCGGCCGCTCGATTCGCGGGTGAAGCCCCTGCGTATCGAGGCAGTGGCGCTCGATTGGAAGTGGCTCTTCATCTACCCGGACCAGAAGGTAGCCACGGTGAACGAGGTTGCCTTCCCGGCGAACGTGCCGGTCGAATTCCACATCACCTCCGCAACGGTGATGAACGCCTTCTTCATCCCGCAGCTCGGCAGTCAGATCTACGCGATGGCGGGCATGCAGACACAGCTGCACCTCCTGGCGAGCGAGCCCGGGACGTACCAGGGTCTTTCCTCCAATTACAGCGGGGATGGATTCTCGGGCATGACCTTCAGGGCCGTTGCCCTGCCGACACCGCAGGGATTCGACGCGTGGCTCGCGAAAGTCAGAGCTGCGCAGCAGCCGCTCGGGGCCGCAGCTTACGAGCAGCTCGCGTTGCCGAGCGAAAGCAATCCGGTGGCGTACTACTCGCAGGTGCAGTCGAATCTTTTCGCCGACATCGTCGCAGGTCGGCTGCCGCAACCCGCGAGCCGGTTGCTTGCGCGGACTCCCGTGCGTGCCCACCGCGCCGGTCCCCTGGCGCCAATGGTCATGAGCGGTATGCCGGGCATGTCTGCGACGAGGAGCAACTGATCATGCTCGGCAAGCTGACGCTCTCCGCCATTCCCTATCAGAACCCCATCGTCATGGGGGCAGTCGCCTTCATGGTGGTCGTGACGATTGCCGTGCTCGGCACCGTCACACTGCTAGGCAAATGGAAGTACCTCTGGACGCAGTGGCTGACGTCAGTCGATCACAAGAAGATCGGCGCGATGTACATCATTCTCGCCGGGGTGATGCTGCTCAGGGGGTTCGCGGACGCGATGATGATGCGTGCCCAGCAGGCGCTCGCCTATGGCGGCCACGCGGGATACCTGCCCCCCGAGCACTTCGACCAGGTCTTCAGCGCCCACGGCACGATCATGATCTTCTTCATGGCGATGCCGTTCATGATCGGACTCATGAACTGCGTGCTGCCGCTGCAGATCGGCGCGCGCGATGTCGCCTTCCCGTTCCTCAACTCGCTCAGCCTCTGGCTGACGGTGGCCGGCGCGATCCTCGTGAACCTCTCACTCGCGATCGGTGATTTCTCACGCGCGGGCTGGCTGGCCTATCCGCCGCTTTCGGAGCTTCGCTTCAGTCCGGGCGTCGGGGTCGATTACTACATCTGGGCGCTGCAGATCTCAGGTATGGGTACCACGCTGAGCGGCGTCAACTTCATTGCCACCATCCTGAGGATGCGCGCGCCCGGCATGAAGCTGATGCGCATGCCGGTGTTCACTTGGACGGCGCTCTGCACCAACATCCTCATCGTCGCGGCGTTTCCGGTCCTCACGGTATCCCTGGCGCTGCTGACTCTCGACCGTTACCTCGGGATGCACTTTTTCACGAATACCCTGGGCGGCGATCCGATGATGTACGTCAATCTCATCTGGATCTGGGGACACCCTGAGGTCTACATCCTCATCCTGCCCGCCTTCGGCATCTTCTCCGAGATCATCGCCACCTTTTCCGGCAAGCGTCTCTTTGGCTATACGTCGATGGTGCTCGCCACGATGGCGATTGCGCTCCTCTCCTTCCTGGTGTGGCTGCATCACTTCTTCACCATGGGCTCCGGGGCCGACGTCAACGCCTTCTTCGGGATCACGACCATGGTGATCGCGGTGCCGACGGGCGTGAAGATTTTCAACTGGCTCTTCACCATGTACCGCGGGCGGGTGCGGCTCGAGTCCCCGGTGCTCTGGACCGTCGGCTTCATGATCACCTTCGTGATCGGCGGCATGAGCGGCGTGCTCATGGCCGTACCGCCGGCCGACTTCGTGCTGCACAACAGCCTCTTCCTGGTGGCCCACTTTCACAACGTGATCATCGGTGGCGTGGTGTTCGGCGCCATGGCCGGGCTCACCTATTGGTTTCCGAAGGTGTTCGGCTTTCGGCTGAACGAGACGCTCGGCAAGGCGGCGTTCTGGTGCTGGCTCGTCGGGTTCTACGTAGCGTTCATGCCGCTCTACGTCCTCGGGCTCATGGGGGCGACGCGCCGCATGGATCATTACGACAATCCGGCCTGGCGGCCGCTCTTCGTCATCGCGGCCATCGGCGCAGTCATCATCTTCTGTGGCATCGCCCTACAGGTCGCTCAGGTCGTGGTGAGCATCGCGCAGCGCGAGCGCGCGCGCGACCTGACCGGCGATCCCTGGCAGGGCCGCACGCTCGAGTGGGCGACTTCCTCGCCGCCGCCGGCCTATAACTTCGCGCGCATTCCCGTGGTGCGCGACCGCGACGCGTTCTGGGACATGAAGCAGCGGAGCGTCGAGATGAAGGCCGCCGTCTATCGCCCGATCCACATGCCGCGCAATACCGGCACCGGCTTCGTGATGGCGGTGTTTCTCGGCCTGGCTGCGTTTGCAATGATCTGGCACATCTGGTGGCTCGCGATCGGCGGAGTTGCCGCCGCAATGGTGGCGCTCGTCCATCATGCCTTCGACGACGATCGCGACTACTACGTGGAAGCCGAAGAAGTGCGCCGGACCGAGGTTCTCCGCGGCCGTGCCCAACTGAGGAGCGTCTAGTCCATGTCAACCCGTCTGACAGCCCACGGCGGGGCGCTGGCTTTCGAGCCGGGATACGCCGACGACGCGGCCGATGCACTGCGGAATCTGCGCGGCGCGCCCGCGGCAATCGACTTCGAGCCCGAACATCACCCCGATTCCGCTGCCATCGCGCAGCTCGGCTTCTGGATCTACCTGATGAGCGACTGCCTGCTGTTTGCGGGTCTCTTCGCTACCTACTCGGTGCTGCACGCGCGCACGGCCGGCGGCCCTACACCGCACGGACTCTTCGATCTGCCCTATGTGCTCGCCGAGACGGTGTTCCTCCTCGTGAGCAGCTTTACCTGCGGTCTCGCGACGCTCGCCATCGGGCGGCGCAGCCGCGGTGCGACGCTCGGCTGGCTGGCGGTGACCTTCGTACTGGGACTGACATTCGTCGGCATGGAGCTGCACGAGTTCGCTCACATGCTTGCGGCGGGAGCGGGTCCCAATCGCAGCGCCTTCCTTTCCAGTTTCTTCACCCTGGTTGCGACGCACGGCCTGCACGTCACCTGTGGTCTCATCTGGATGGCGATCATGATGGTGCTGGTGGTGAAGAAGGGCTTCACGCCGTCCACCGAGACGCGACTCGCCTGCCTGAGCCTCTTCTGGCACTTCCTCGACATCATCTGGGTCGGGGTGTTCTCCCTGGTCTATCTCTTCGGAGTGTCCTGACGTGAGCGCTGCCAACGAGGCGATCGTCGGCCACGCGCCGCATGCGCCGGTCCACGGCCGTGCCCAGGGCGGCGCGCACGGCGCGCATGGCTCCCGCCGGTCTTACGTCATCGGCTTCCTGCTGGCGGTCGCGCTGACCATCGTGCCCTTCGGGCTGGTGATGAGCCATTCGCCCGTCGGCACTCCGCTCATCATCGCGGTGTTCGCGCTGGCGCAGATCGGCGTACACGTCGTGTATTTCCTGCACGTCGACAGCTCCGAGGAGCAGCGCTGGAATCTGACTGCGCTTCTCTTCACGGCCATCGTCGTGTGCATCATCCTCGGCGGCTCCATCTGGATCATGCACAACCTCTACATCAACATGATGCCGGGGACGATGCCGGGGTCGATGGGCTAGTGAGCTGCCTCCGCCGCGGCACCCTCGGCTGCGGGCGTACTCCTGCGCGTGGCGAGCCAGGAGCCGAGGAGAATGAGCGCGAATCCCGTCGTGCCGCCGACTCCCAGGCGCTCATCGAGGAGCACGACGCCAAGGAGCGTGGCGACCGCAGGGTTGATGTAGGTAATGACCGAGGCGCGGGCCGCACCGGCGTGCTTCACCAGATAAAACATCAACAACATGGCGAGCGCCGTGCAGACGAGACCCAGTATCGCGACGGACGAGAGGGCCAGGGTGCTCGGCATCTGCCGCGGCAGGGAGAGCATCGCCGGCACCAGCAGCAAGAGGCTCGCGATCGAGAGACTGCCGGCGACCGGGCCGATCGAGTCGACGGAATGCAGATGCTTCTGGATGATGAGCGGTCCGACAGCATAGCCGACCGTCGCGACCAGCACGCATCCGACCCCTGCCCAGGCGAGCGGTCCGGAGAGGGTGCCGAATCCCACCAGTGCGACGACGCCCGCGAGGCCTACGGTGAGTCCGATGGCCCGTGCTGTCCCGAGGCGCTCATGGACGCCGAAGAAGCGGGAGATGAGGGCGATGGTGAGCGGCACCGTCGCGATCAGAATTGCCGTGATGGACGAGGGGATCCAGCGCTCGCCCAGTGAGATCGTCGAGAACGGTATCGCGAATTCGACCAGGGCGAACGCGAATACCGCCCCCTTATGGGTGACGAGCGCGCGCAATGCACCGCGATGCCAGGCGATGGGCAGGAGGATGAGGGCGGCAAGCGTGATCCGACCCCAGGCTACATCGAGCGGAGAGATCTCCTGCACTGCGATCTTGATGAAAAGGTAGGGCAGGCCCCAGATGACACCTAAGGCAACGAAGGCCAGCCAGGCTCGAGTGCTCACGTGTGCAGATTCCCCTCGCGCGAGCCGGGCACGATGCCCGGATCCAGCGCTTAGAGGATCGTACGACACCTCGGTGGGCCGCGCCTCTACCGGGAGTATCATGGTCCACCTGCCACGGGAGAGCGAAGCCATGTCCCCCAGCACCTCGAGTGCCGCCGAAAAGCGTCGCCGCTTCCACGAGCTGCATCGCAGCGGCTGCTTCGTGATCCCCAACCCCTGGGACGCGGGCAGCGCGCGCTATCTGCAGACCCTCGGATTCAAGGCGCTCGCCACGACCAGCTCGGGATTTGCGTGGACCCAGGGGCGTCCCGATGCCGGGATGTCGCGCGATGCGGTTCTGGAGCACTTGCGGGCGATGGTCGCCGCGACGGAGCTGCCGGTCAACGCGGACTTCGAGAGTGGTTATGCGCGTGATCCCGACGGCGTGGCACAAAGCGTGCGCCTGGCCGTCGAGACGGGGGTGGCGGGGCTGTCTATCGAGGACTCGACCGGCGATGACGCCAAGCCTCTCTACGACCTCGACGTTGCCGTCGCGAGGATGCGGGCGGCGCGCAAGGCGATCGACCAGTCCGGGGGCGATACCCTGTTGGTCGGGCGGGCGGAGTGCTTTCTCGTGGGCCGCCCTGACGTGGATGAGACGATCTCCCGGCTGCAGGCGTATGCGAGCGCGGGTGCCGATTGCCTCTACGCGCCCGGTATCCGCTCGCCTGAGCACATCCGCCGCGTCGTCGAGAGCGTCGCCCCGAAACCCGTGAATTTGCTCGTGGGCTCTGCGAGCCCGCTCACGGTGGCAGACATCGCAGCGCTGGGCGTGCGCCGCATCAGCGTGGGCGGCGGACTTGCGCGTGCCGCGTGGGGCGGCTTCATGCGCGCCGCCAAAGCGCTGGCGGAGCAGGGTCGTTTCGATGGCTTCGCGGACGCCGTGTCACACGACACTCTCCAGTCATTGATGGCCGCGCCCGCCGGCGACCTAGCGGTCCGCGGCCGCTAAGCGCGCCGCGCGCGCGGCGCCTGCAGTCCGCAAAGCAAGCGGACTTCACCGGAGTGCATGGCTATACTCCGCCACACTTTCATGCGCCGCACGCAGGACCAGCGGGGCTCGCCCACGGCGAGCCCTATCCGCGCAGCGGCGCTCCCCAAACCATTTTCATCCCGTTTTTTTTCCATATGTGGTTTAAGAACCTGACCGTCTATCGTTTGCCCGCCGATTGGAGCGTCTCCGCGGCCAGCCTGGAGGAAGGACTTGCGCGCCGGCCGTTGCAGCCCTGCAGTCCGCTCGAGATGCGCCGTACGGGCTGGGTACCCCCGGCCACGACCGATCGCCTCCTGCACTCCGTCGGCGAGCAGCACCTGGTCGCGCTCGGCGTCGATCAGAAGCTCCTGCCTGGCTCGATCGTTCGGCAGGAGGCGCAGCAGCGTGCACGTTTGAAGGCACAGACTCAGGGCTTTCCGGTAGGCCGCCGCCAGATGCGTGAGCTGAAGATGCAGGTGCTGGATGAGCTGCGTGCGCGGGCGCTCACGCGACGCCGGGTCACGCGTGCATGGATCGATCCGCGCAATGGTTGGCTGGTGGTCGATTCCGGAAGCGACGGCCGGGCGGAAGAGCTCGTCGAAGCGTTGCGGGATACGCTGGGCAGCCTGGCGGTGGCGAAAGTGGAAACCGAGCGCTCTCCGAGCGCATGCATGGCGACGTGGCTGATGCAGTCGGATGCAACAGGGCCTTTCTCGATCGAGCAGGACCTCGAGCTCCAATCAGGGGAGCCCGCAAAGTCCATCGTGCGCTACCGCCGCCATCCCCTCGACGGCAAAGAGGTCCGCGCGTATGTCGCAGGGGGCAAGCGGCCGACACAGCTCGGGCTCACGTGGAATGGCCGTGTCTCCTTCGTGCTGACCGAGAAGCTGCAGATCAAAAAGGTCGAGTTTCTCGAGGTCGCGCCGGAGCGTGGGGATGAGGAGGAGATCGATGCAGCCGAGCAGTTCGATCTCGACTTCGCGGTAATGGCGGGCGAGCTGGCCAAGCTGCTCGAGGAGCTGATCCGCGAGTTGGACGGCCGTCAGACGGCCGGGCGTGCCGCGGCCGCCTAGAGGCTGCCTTCGCCCTCAGGACGCGGCCGGAGCGGTCGCTTCGAGCGAGGGCCGCTTGCCGATGGCTGCTGTCCATTCGGCGAGCCGTGGGCGTGTCGATCGCCAACCCTCGCTCGCGAAGCGCAGATCGAGGTAGCCCAATGCGCAGGCGATCGAGATCGTGCCGATATCGAACGCGCCATCGAGATTCTCGCCCTCCAAGGCGTCGAGGATGGTGCGCACCTTGAGCAGCTGTCCGTCGATCCAGCCCTGCCACCGCAGCTCCTTCGGACGGGCGGCCTCCTCATACCGTGTCAACACGGCGGCGTCCATGATGCCGTCGGCGAGTGCCTGACGGCGCAGCGCCGTCCAGCGCGCAGGCCCGGTGGCGGGGAAGATACGACCGCCCCCCACGAGCGAGTCGAGATACTCGCAAATGACAGGCGAGTCGTAGAG
>Ga0157369_10006374_pt1 | contig 13686 bp, 11 predicted proteins | sample C25metaG_FD_113461 | JGI IMG/M metagenome (GOLD analysis project Ga0157369, IMG submission 113461) | Corn rhizosphere microbial communities from Kellogg Biological Station, Michigan, USA - C2-5 metaG | ecosystem: Host-associated > Plants > Roots > Rhizosphere > Soil | place: USA: Michigan...
AGGAAGGCGCGCAGGATCTTGTTGGTAGTACGCGGATAGACATAGTCGGTACCAAGCAGGAAGAAGCGTTTCGCGCTGCCGCCATCTTCGCTCATCAGGTATTCCACCGCCGGAATCGCCTGCTGGTTCGGCGCCGCACCGGTATAGAACACGTTAGGCGACATCTCTTCACCTTCGTATTGCACCGGGTAGAACAGCAAGCCGTTGAGCTCTTCGAACACCGGCAGCACCGATTTGCGCGACACCGAGGTCCAGCAGCCGAACACCACGGCGACCTTGTCCTGGGTCAGCAACTGCCGACCCTTTTCAGCAAACAACGGCCAGTTGGACGCCGGGTCCACCACCACGGGTTCGAGCATTTTGCCGTTCACACCGCCTTTGGCGTTGATCTCGTCGATCGTCATCAAGGCCATGTCTTTCAGCGAGGTTTCGGAGATCGCCATGGTCCCTGACAGCGAGTGCAGGATGCCGACCTTGATGGTTTCTGCGGCCTGTACGGTCCAGGTCAGACCCATGGCGGCAATGGATGCCGACAACGTTAACGCCTTGATCAAGCTGCGACGCTGCATGGTGCGATCTCCGAGAGTGAGTGATTATTTTTCTGGGGCGCACGAACCGCCCGCCAACGTGGCTGTTTCGGTGATTGCAAAGGCTGTGCCCGGTCAGCGCCCGGTATGAAAGCGGCCTCTTTACGGGGCATTTGCAAAGGCGGTTGTTCCAATGTGGGGCTGAAATGTCAGCGTGGGGCCTGCATCGGCACCGTTCTGGTGCTTTGCGCTGCGTCGCGTGTGAGGAGGGGCTACGCCAGGTCTACACATGTAGTGCCTGGCGCCTGGCGGGGGTGTTCAAAATCGCTGGACGGGGTGCGACATCCGTCAAGCGCCCACATCCGTCTACCAGCCGTCAGGAGTACAGGAGTTGGACAACCCATTATTCAGAGATGTGCGTTCAGCGCATGGCACCCATGTTGCCGTATTACCGCCGCTTAGCCCTCCTTTCATCACGGCGGACGACGCCGCCCGCTGGGCTCAGCAACACGTGGGCAAGAGTGTCGGCGACAAAGAGTTCGGGGGTGCGATTTTCAAGAAGGACAATCACTTTTTCGCCACGCGTCCCGTGGAGGGTGGGGAGGTCACGTTTGACCATCGCGAGATAATGGCCGTGGATGAACGCGATCATTTCATCGCCCCGGCTGGCTACACCTGCGCGGCGTTGTACCACTCCCACCCTGCGCACGCCGACAGGATCAAACAGCATAACCCCACCTTTACCGACGATCAGGCCGCCGTCTTTACAAGCTTTTTTTCGCCGGCCGATATGGTGTTTATCATTGAGCATCGCCAGTCGGTACCGGCCCACTATTTGTGTGGGCCGACCGGCACGCTGTTGAAATACACCACCAGTGGCAATGCCCTGGAAAAGACGCTGCTGCAAGGCTTGAAAGGTCAGGTGCCGCTGGCAGCCAGTGCGGATTTTGAGAGCTTTATCTGGCAGGTCGCCGAGGGCGGCGATCTTCGGGTGGTGGTGGCCGATGCCTTGTGGGGGCAAGTGCGTGGCCGGGTAAAGCGCGGTTGGAGAATCAAGTCGCCGGTCGGGCCGCTGGAGACGGTACAGGAACAACCGTTTTTTACCCGGGTATTCAAGCGCCCCGAGTTGGCCGTGCTCGCCGCGTTGGAGAGCACCCCGGCGACCGTCACGGGGCGCACAGTGGGGTTTGTGCTCAAGCATGTCCAGAAGGACACCTACGTCGCCACTCGGCCGCAGGCGCCGGGCCCGGTGCTGTTCTCGCCGGCGAGCCTGTTCCCCAAGCGTCCCGACGGTAAACCCCGGCTACCCTCGCAGTTCCGCCTGGAGGCCATCTACTACCGGTCCTGGCCGCAGCCAAGTGATTTTCCGTCGAAAGAACCCTGGATGTACTCGGCGTTCTTTACGCCGGCGCAACTTGTTGCGGGCATTACCCAGGCCCGCAACACCGCCGATATCCAGGCCGACACCCGTGGCCTGGCGCTTTACATGGAGGCCAGCGACGGGGCCGTGCTGAAACTCCAGTTGCCCGGTGCCGTAGAGGCTGAAGAATTGGTGGACGAGGGCCCCGGCGGGGTGTTCAACGACAAGGGCGCCCAGGCCGAGATGATCGCTGGCACGCTGACCCCGCGTGGTTTTGTCCGGCGGGTGATCAATACGTGCAGCCTGTCGGTGGTCCGGCCCGGTGAACTCTGGCGACGCGTAGGGGAGGTGGACAATCGCTCGTCGTTACTCACGCCGTTTTATCAAGCGGTACTCAGCCCGACGTTTCTCTCGGCCACGGACGCTGCGGTGTATGCCCACGAGAAAGTGGGTGGTCGGCGGGACCGATCCTATGGTGGCTACATTCTCAAGAGCGAAGATGGCCGCTTCATTATCACTGAGCCGATGGAAAGCCAGGTCAACCCTTTTGCCTCGGCGCTGTTTTTCCCCGCGGGCGACCAGGGCCCGCTGGTTCCTCCTGAACCCTATGTGATTCATGGGCGCTATGGTTCCCACGTGGCGTTGTCCATGGTGCATCCCGACTGGATCGAGCAGCGCCGTTGGACGCGGGAAGAGGCCGAGATCAACCTGCAGGTGTTTTCCGCCGAAGAGCTCCATGGGGTGATCCAACAAGGTCGTCCGGCGTATCTATCGGCAAGCGAGACATGTCTCTTGGCGTATACGCCAAGCGGTTCGGCAAATGAAACCGTGCTGTTGAACGGTGTCGTGCCGGAGCCTGGTGGCAGCAGGGCTCAACAGCGCCTGGACAAAGGGCTGATCAAACCTGCGCAATGGGTTGGCCGGGTGGCCGAGACCGGAGGTTTACAGGTTATCCAGGGGAATGCGCTGTGGGGGCCGCGTTCTCCCGTGTATTCAGACTGGACACCGAACTTCACCTACGCAGACCGCGCAGGTCCGCCCGACTTCATCACCTATGGCGCGATTTTCTCCACGGCAGAGGAGGCCGCCCGGGACCTGCATGCCCGGGTTCATGGGCGCAACCGGGCCACTGAGTCCTGTTACGCGTTCATTCTCAAACACACGCAAAACGAGCAGTACATCGCGACTCAGGTGATGGATGTGACGACGTCTATCAAGCTGTTTTCGCGCAATGCGTTGTTTGCGAGGACGGATAAGGGCTATGTATTCCCGCCAGGGTTCATGCTCCGCGCGCTGTTTCGCTCCCAACAATGGCAACCCACCGGGCTGACCACTTCGAAGGCCTGGCTGACGCGTTTTTTCGTATTGCCAACGGTGCTGTATTCGAGCCTTTACGACGCGAAGCGTTTTGGCGAGCTGTACAACGCCGGGGACAACTTGCCTATCTATTTCTCCACCGAGGAGGGCGCGTTGCTGCGCTATCGCCTGCCGGGGCCGTTTGCGTTCGGCAGCGGCGGCGCGCTTGAAAAAGAACTGGAGGCCACTCAAACAGCGCTGGCCAGTGGTGCCAAGACACCGCTGGACTTTGTCCGGGAATGGGCCAAGCGCGGTCAGTTGCATGTGGTACGCACCAGCCAGTGTTGGGACGAGCGGGGCGCGGTCAATGAGCATTGGCAAGGGTATGCAACGCTCATGCGACGACGCCTGAGCCCCGCATTTGCCGAGCCGGACGATGCCGTGCGGCATGTGCGCACGTTGATTGGTGACAATCGTCAACGCGCCTATGGTGGTGTAGTGCTGCGCCTCGGCAATGGGCTGTTCGTCGCCACGGCGCCCTTGGCGATACCGCCTCAAGGTTTTGTGCTCAATTGGATCTTCCCTGACCAGGCGGTTTCGAAAGGCTTGTACCCAGAGGGGGCGACCGTTGTCGGGCGTTACCGCTCCACGCTTGCGCGTGAGGTGCCGATCCTATTGTCTGCGACCGAGAAGGCCATCTACACCAGCATGGTACCCACCAGCGTGCTGTCGAACCTGTTGCGGCGTGAAGTGCATGTCAAGCGTGAGTACCTGATCGGCTCCGATGGCGTCTTGTTGAGCTACAACCTGACGGACTCCCCCGAGGAACAGACGCTCAAAGCGGATCTGGCTGCGCTCGACCTGGTCAAGGGCGACGTTGGGGATAACCTCATCGAGCGGCGGATTCGCAGTGGCGAACTGCTGCCCACGCAGTTTGTGTCGCGGGTGGCGAAGGCGGGCGAGTTGAGGGTGGTTGAAGGGAGCCGGTACTGGGGACCGCCCAGGCGCTTGCTCGGCGAATTTTCCGCATTCGTTTATCAATGGCCAGGGCTCTTGATTCGGGGCTCCTTGGCTGACCCCGCGTTCAGCCCGGTGTTCACCCAGGCCGACGACGCCGTGAGTTCAGTGCTGCCACCGTCTGACGCGAGAGAATGGCTGACGTTTGGCTATCTGCTCAAGTCAACCCGGAAAGAGCACTACAGGGTCACGCTGCCGTTGCAACGGCAGGACTTCTCCCGGCTCGAGCAGGTGTTCCCCTACGCGCAGTTGCCTCAGGGCTATGCCATTGTGGGGTTGTATCTGTGTGCCTCCAGCGCAGCCATCGGCAAGGCTGGTGACCCCATGGGGCGCAGCTTTTTTTGGCCGCGCGACATTGCCGATGGACTGAGTTTCGTCAAGAAAACCGCAGATGAAGGTTATTGGCCGTTGTATCTGCGCTGCGCTGACGATGCTTTGCTCAAGTTTCAATTTGATGGCCTCGACCGGTCGGTGATGTTTTCCAGTGAAACGACCAAGCTGCACAGTTACTTGCGGGGTGGGGCGCTGCAACTGGTCGACTATGTGCACAGCCTGGCGGTCAAGGGCACGCTGGATGTCGTGGAAACGAGCCCGGTCTGGAACGGTCGAGGTCGCATTGACACCTCCTGGCAACCGGGCGCCGCCGCTGTGTATGTCTATGGCTTTCCGGCGCCTCTACTGGTGTGCGGACCGGTGTGTGCCCATCCTGATGACGCCGCACGGCACGCTCAGGGGTTGTCTGCCGGGTTTGCCGGCAAGACGCTCCTGGGCGGCGTGCTCAAGGTCGCCGGCACCAACGATGTGTGCGCGGTGACGCCGATAGAGGAAGACCAAAGCACGGCGTTGACGGTGCCAGCGCTGTTTGCAAGTGGCGGCGGCCTGGCGCTGGCGTCGGCCCATCCAGTCGGTTACTACCAGGTCGTGGCCGTGCAGTCGTTCTATAAGGCAATGGCGGTTTCAGCGGGTGCCGAGGTTTTCGAAAGCACTCTCAGGGCCAACTTCATCGCCGAGGCGGATTTGAAGGCGATGCTGGACACTCTGCGAATGAACGAGCCGTCAGCCGAGGGATGCTATTTCATCAGCCGAGGCGGCGCATTGCTCAAGTACTTGCCGACCAACCCGGCGACAGAACACACACTGGCCGCCACGGGGCCCCAACGTTCTGCGACTCAATTGATCGGAACGCTGAGGGCAAACGGAAAGCTGTCGGTGCTGGAGACCGATGCTTTCTGGACGCGTCTGGGGGAGTTGGGGGATGAATGGCAAATCAAGGATGTAGGCGCCCAACCTGAGCCTGAAGACGTCCAGTACGGTCGAGACAGAGATGAACTTTGACCCCCGGTGACAAAGAGCCTGAAGGATGAAAAGAAATCCTTTGGCAACGCTGGAACAGGGCCATGACGGCGCCCCCGAGGGGCGGTGAAAGGGCCCGGATCAACGAACCGCCGCTGCCCAGGCCGTGTTGCCGGTGGCCTGGGCGCGGCGCCTGTTTCATGCGGAGCGGGAAGCAGATTTGTCGGGGTTGAAAAAACGCGTCAACACCAGGCGATCCAAGGCCCATACGGTTATCAACGACGCGCCCACCAAGGGAAAAATGATCGCCAACCCGAGCATGATCACCAGGGCGGTTTTCCACTTCGGCAGGTCATGGCGCAGCGGCGGAACCCCCAGGCCACCCTGTGGCCGGCGTTTCCACCAGATCACCACGCCACTGACCGCACTGAGCAGGATCATCAGGCAGATCAGCAGCACGATCAGTTGGTTGACCCAGCCGAACATCTTGCCCTCATGCAGCATCACACCGGTCTCGGTCGCGCGTGCGACGATGCCGTAGTGTTCCCAGCGCACGTCGGCCAGCACCTTGCCGGTGTATTGATCCACATGCAGGGTGGCGTCGTTGCGCGGGTCGTCGGCGAATACCGCGATGGTGAACACACCGTCGGCCGTGGTGGGGAACGTGATGCTGTAGCCGGGTTCGACCTTGCGTGCGTTGGCCAGCTCGACCACCTGTTGCAGGCTGACCGTGGGCGCGGCGGGAGCGGCGTGCGTGGCACCGTGCTGCATGTGTTCGGCATGGTCGCCGGACATCGGCATCGGCGTGTTTTCCATGGCCCAGGGCACGGTCTGCTGAGTCGCCGTGTTGAGCACCCGCGCCTGCTGGTCTGACTGCGGCACGTTGTTCCACATCGCCGCCGGGAAGGTGTTCCACAGGTCAGCGTATTGCTTGCCCCAGAAGCCCGTCCAGGTCATGCCGCTGAGCAGCATCACCAGCAAGAAGGCCGCGCCCCAGAAACCGGCGACCGCGTGCAGATCGCGCCAGAACACACGGCCACGACTGCTGAACCGTGGCCACAGCACCCCGGCCGAGGCCTTGCCGCGCGGCCACCACAGGTACAGGCCGGACACCACCAGCATCACGCCCCAACCGGCGGCAAGCTCCACCAGGCGATCGCCGACGGTGCCGATCATCAGCTCGCCATGCAGGGCGCGGGCGATGGCCTGCAGGTTGTACTTGGCATCCTGCTCACCCAGTACCGTACCGCGATAGGGGTCGACAAAGACCGTCACGTCGCGGCCGCCAGCGTGCATGACGAACTGTGCGCTGCTGGTGGCGTCGGCCGGTGGCAAGTACTTGCTGAGCTTGCCGTGGGGAAAGGCCGCCTGGGCCCGTTGCAGTTGCTCATCGGCACTCAACGCGTGCTCGGCGGTTTGCACCTTGAGCAGGTCGCCATACATCAGCGGGTCGAGTTGGGGCTTGAACAGGTAGATGATGCCGGTCAGGGCCAGCAGCACCATGAAAGGGGCGACGAAGAGCCCGGCGTAGAAGTGCCAGCGCCAGGCCAGGTTGTAGAAGGAGACTTTTTGAGTGGTCATTGGGATGCTCCGCAAAGCTTGAATTGTTGTCGTTGGTCAGGCCGCCATCGGGGGCAAGCCCCCTCCCACATGTGGAATGCATTCCAATTGTGGGAGGGGGGCTTGCCCGCGATGCTTTTAGAAGCTCATGTCCACCTTGGTCCAGAGCGTGCGCCCCGGTTCCTTGATGGCTTGCGGGTCGCTGGCCGGGTAGCCGAACCCCGCGTTGCCGGCCAGGTTCAAGTGCTCGGCGTAGGCCTTGCCGAACAGGTTGTCGACGCCGGTGCTGACCTTGAAGTTTTTATTGATGCGGTACGCGCCGTTCAGCGAGAACACGCCAAAGCCACCGCTCTTGTCGTAGTCCTTGCCGACCACGTTGCCCGCGTTCTGGTCGATGCGGTTTTGTGCGGCGACCACGCGCCACAGGGCGCCGGCACTCCAGTCGTCCTCGCTGTAGGTCAGGCCCAGGCGTGCGTCCAGGGGCGGCATTTGCGGCAGGGCCTTGCCGTCGCTGCTGTTCTTGCCCCAGGCGTAGGCGAGGGTGGCGTCGGCCTTCCAGTTTGGGGTCAGCTTGTAGGCCGCGCCCAGTTCGCCGCCCATGATGCGCGCATCGACATTACGTGCCTGGGACGTGGTACCCATCATCCCGGGCTGGTAGTCGAACAGGATGAAATCGCGCACCTGGCCGATGTAGCCCGAGGCCCAGGCTTCAAGGTCGGCAGTCTTGTATTGCGCGCCGAAGTCGAGCTGGGTGGTTTTCTCCGGCTTCACGCCATCGAACGCGTTGACTGATCCGACCGCCCCGGTGTTGGGGGAAAACAGCTCCCAGTAATCCGGGAAGCGCTCCGAGTGGCCCAGGCCCGCATAGAGGGTCGTGGGGGTGTCGGCCAGGTCATGCTCATACCGCACAAAGCCCGAAGGCAGAGTGTCGGCGCGGGTGTCGTTGGCGGTCGGGTTGGGGCGGGCCATCATTCCCGAGCCGGTAGTCTGGCGAAAGTCCTTGGCCGAGGCGCGGTCCAGGCGTGCGCCGGTGACCAGGCGATCGCGGTCGGCGGCGTACCAGGTCAGTTCGCCGAACACGCCGTAGTTGTGGAAGTTGGCGTCCTTGTTGCGTGGCAGGTCCTTGTAGGTATCGATGCCCATGCTGCTGCGCTGGCGGTGTTCGTTGGTCTGCGCGTCCAGGCCACTGATGAGCTGTACATCGGCCCAGCGCCAGGTGGCCTTGATGCGCGCGCCGAGGGTACGGCGGTCAACGTTGGAGGCCATGGGCCCGGCCATCATCCCGGTGCCCGACGGGACGCGCAGGCTGTAGTTGTCCATCACGTGGTCGGCGTAGTTGTAGTAGACCTGGGCTTCGACCTTATCCAGCACCTCGCCGAGATTGGATTTCTCGAAACGCAGGCCCAGGCTTTCGCGCAGGAACTGCGAGCCATCCATGCCGCGCCCGGCGTAGCGCGCCTCGCCATCGCCACGGCCGGCGGTGAGTTCGAGCAGGGTATCGGCGTCGGGGGTGAAGCCGACCGCGACGTCGCCGTTCCACTTGTCATAGCGCGAGGCGACGGTGTCGTTGTTGCCGTCCTTGTAGTCGTCGGCATGCGCCTGGTTGCCGATCACCCGCACATAGCCCAATGGCCCCCCAGCGGCGGCATCGATGACTTTGTCGAAGCGGCCGTTGGAGCCGGCTAGCACACTGGCATTGAGCCGCGTGCCGAGTTCGCCGAACTGCTCCGGCTCGCGCTCGAAGAGAATCGTGCCCGCCGAGGCGCCGGGTCCCCAGAGCACGGCCTGCGGGCCTTTGATCACGGTGAGCTTGTCGTAGGTTTCCGGGGAAATATACGAGGTGGGCGCATCCATCCGCCCTGGGCAGGCGCCGAGCATCATGCTGCCATTGGTGAGGATGTTCAGGCGCGAACCGAACATGCCGCGCAGCACCGGGTCGCCATTGGTGCCGCCGTTGCGCACCAGGGCAAAGCCGGGGATGGTCTTGAGGTAGTCGCCGCCGTCGCTGGCGGGCACCGGTTGGCGCGGGTCCTTGGGGTTGGTGACCACGGTCAGTGGCGAGCTGGGAGCGATCGCGGTGATCACGGTGGGCGTCAGCTCATGCTCGGCGTGCTCGTCGGCATGGGCCTGTGGCGCCAAGAGTGCGCCGCACAGAACGGCGAACACGGGGGCGTTTCCCAAACGGGAGTCAGCAGTAAACCTGGACATACACATTCCATCTATCAATCGTAAACAACACGGCCAGCAGCCTGCGGCTGTCTGTCTAAAGTCGGCCGGGGTGAAGTAACGGTGTTAAGGGTTTACGAGGCGATGGGGGGCGCGCGGCTGCGTGCGCCGGGGAAAATGCTCTGCCGGGCATGGCCCAGGCGCGGGGAGGGGGTGAGGGCATTGGCCGGCGGTGGGGGGCCGAGGGCCATGAATGACACGCTGCCAGGCAGGGCCGGGCAACTGAAGAGCAGGCTGCAATAGCCGCACTTTTCCCAGAGGACGTGATGCTCGTCGGGCGTCTTGGTTGGCTTGGACTCGCCATGGCAGTTGGGCATGTCCATCGACATGGCCATGGACATGGACATACCGGCGTGCTGATCCGTCGGCATCGCTTGGGAAATCAGCGGACCGATAAAGATCATCAGCATGGCGAACAGGCTGATCCAACTGCCGCGCATCACGCGGCGATGTGGAGATAACCTGGCGCGAGGGGCGCCCATCGAGTGACGGCCTACTGGGCGTGCATATGCTCGTGGCCCGTCATCGGCGGCGCTTTCTGAACCGAGACTTCCACTTCAACCTTGCCGGCTTTTTCGAAGGTCAGGGTCAGCGGGAACTGTTTGCCGTCGGCCAACAGGCTGCGGTCCTTGAGGCCCAGCAACATCACGTGATAGGCCATGGGTGCGAAGGTCAAGTCACCCTTGGCCGGCACGGCAACGCTGGGCACTTGTTGCATCTTCATCAAATCGCCCTGCATCACATGCTCATGCAGCTCAGCCTTGTCCGCCACCGGCGTCTCGACGCTGAGCAGGCGGTCTGGCTTCTCGCCGGTGTTATGAATCACGAAATACGCGGCGACGGTCGGCGCATTGGGCGGCAACGCCTGGGACCAGGGATCGCTGACCGACAGGTCTCCAGCCTTGTAGTCGGCGGCATTGGCAGCACTGAACACTGGCAGCAGCAACGCAGCCAGAAGCAGGGAAGATTTAAGCATGGCAGTTCTCCAGAACGGTTCTAAACGCAGTTCATTTGCGAAGGCAATCAGACCGTTGGAGAGGCGCGGGGGTTAAGGCTCGGCCATTGCTGGCGCGGTGTGGGATTTTGCGACGAGGGCGGCGGCAGGCTCTGCACCGCCTCGAACCGCGTGACGTACAACTGCGGCACATGCCCCGGCAACGCCACCAGCGACGGTGAGCCCGAGCAACACCAGCAATGCTGCATGGCGGAATGCTCGTCCTGCTGCGGCGCCGGAATTTCCAGCTTGCCCAAGGCAATCGTCTTCAGGCTGGCGCCATTGGACGAACAGAAACTGCCCCACATCAATTGCCGTACGGGGTCCTTGGACTGCTGCATTGCACTGGCCATCGGCATGGCAAACGCATTGAACAGCACTGCAAGGCAGGCGATCCAGGCAATTGCAAAGCGTTGACGGGCCATGGCGGACAATCCGTAGGGTTAAACGATCAGGTGGGTATTTAGCCTGATCGAGGGGGATAAGTAAAAAGGGGCGGTGTGGTTTGGTGTCGCAGTACTATCAGATCGCTGTAGCGTGAAGCTTGAGGCCCAAAGCCTTCATGACTTTCATGATAGTCGCGAACTCGGGATTGCCATTGCTGGAGAGGGCTTTGTATAGACTTTCTCTTCCGAGGCCGGCATCGCGGGCTACTTGGGTCATGCCTTGGGCGCGGGCGATGTTGTTTAGCGCTGAACGGATCAGCAGACCGTCACCCGTATCTTCTTCGAAGCACGCTTCAAGATATTCGGCCATATCCTCGGGGTTTTTTAGGTGCTCCGCCACGTCGAAGTCAGTGAATTCATTCATGAGTTACTCCTTTTTTTCAAAGTCTTCTGCAATTTGTTTAGCGCGCTGAATGTCACGTTTCTGCGTTGATTTGTCGCCTCCGATCAACAGCAGGTAAACCACCTCGCCTCTGCGAGTGAAATAAACCCTGTAGCCAGGGCCATAGTGGATGCGCATTTCAAAAACGCCATTTCCGAGTGCTTCGCAGTCTCCAAAGTTGCCCCATTGCGCGTGATCCAACCTTGCCAGTACGCGTGCTCGCGCGGGTTTACTGCGTAACGAATCAAGCCATTCTAGAAAGTGTTTTGACTTCTTAAACTGAATCATCTTGGATCGTATTCCTTGGGATACAAAGTGGCAAGATGCGACGCGCTGCAAAAGCAGTGCATCCCCCTCGCGGGCGCTGACGTAAAACCGCGAGGGAGGAGGTTAGGGCGGGGGCTTTTGGCTGAGTCAGCCAGCTGGTTCGGAAGTGTTTGTAGGGAGAATCGACTTTTTGGAGGGAGGCCAAATAGCTGGTCGTTTGGCTGGTTATTCGTACAAGCAGAAATTTCCGACAGGGATTTGAGGTTGTCCCTAGGACACTCGGTCTCTAGTCTCCGTACACCGCTGTAAACGCAGCGGACGGGCGTCGCGGCCCGGGTTTTCTAAGAGCAAAAGCGCTATCGCCTGCTTTCAGTTGATGCTTTTTTATCGTCTACTGTGCGGCTAAATGGTGGCTGTGCGCGGGATACCTTCGGGTATGCCGGGATGCCTTAGACCGGTCCGCGAACCTGCGTACAGCTGCCACCCTATCGCGTCGCGGCGAATCAGTGGCAGCTCCACCTTTCTAAGGAGCTTCACAATGATCAAACCCACCCCAAATCCCCCCGTTCGGCTCTTCACCGTGGCCGATGGCATCAGCACCGAAGGCCTGCTGGTCAACCTCAGCGAAACACTTGCCTCGGCCAACGCGCTGAGTTGCGACATTGCCTTTAACCTGGAGGGCGCACCACGCGAGGAATTACTGGGCGTTGCGCAGTTGATCGAGCTGGCGCAGTTGCTGGCTGATCGGGTACACGATGGTGTTGGGCAGACAACAGCCGCAGGCAGCGAATAACACGACTGTGATCGTCCCCACGCAGAGCAGGGGAACGATCAAATTAGGCGGTGGGAACTCCGTGTACCTGCATATCAACGCCCAGGGCTTTTCTAATCACCGCAAAAATCGCCGAGAGATTATCCATGCTTGGATTACCACTGGCTGATAGCATCCGATGCAGGCTTTTGCTCGGTTTGGCGGTTTCCTTTGCGAGTCCTTCAAAGCCCACTGTGGCGTTGACCAAATCGCGCAGAATCACACGTGAAATTTCCGGTTCACCATTGAGAAACAGTGTAGCGGCCTCATCAAGAAGAGCTTGGGCGAATTCAGGATCACGTTGAGCACGCTCGGCGATTGTGTGTTTGTAGCTGCGGGTAAGCGCCATGCTGGTTACCTCTTTTGTTTCACTTTCTTGTCACGCTGATACTGATCGATCAGCGACTTCACGGTCTTGATATCGCGCTTTTGACTGGACTTGTCGCCACCACCGAACAGAATGATTAATCGGTGGCCCTCTTGTATCAGATAAATTCGTAGGCCTGGCCCCCAGTCGATGCGGTATTCGCCGAGCCCATCGAACCATTTGATGTTGCTTGTATTGCCCATTTCAAGTCGAAACAAAGCAGTTGAAACTTTGGTTGCTGCCGGCACACTCAACGATGAAAACCACTCATCGAATGGGCTCAACTGGTTATCGCGTCGGTATTCTTCAATTTCAATCATTGGTCGCCCTGAAGGTAACAAATAGGTTACTAATCAAGCAAGCGAGCGATCCTGACTTATCGAATGAAATCTGCCAACGAATCGATTGTTTCCGCGGGCGACAAAAGCTCCCGATCCACAGCCGCCAACACCGGCCGCTTCAACACCAATACCGGCACCCCACGCTCCCTCGCCACTTCCAGCTTCGGCTCCGTCGCTGTGCTGCCGCTGTTCTTGCTGATCAGCACATCAATCCCACGCCGTTCGAACAACGCCCGCTCATCCTCGATCAAGAAAGGCCCGCGTGCGCCAATCACTTCACAGCGCTCATTGCCGGGATACACATCCAGCGCGCGCAACGTCCAGAACTGCTCCGGCGGGATCTCATCAAGGTGCTGCAGCGGCTCTCGTCCCAACGTGAACAGCGGGCGCTTGAACGGTTTCAACGCTTCAATCAACGCGGCCCAATCGCTGACCTCTCGCCAATCATCCCCCGCCTGCGGCTGCCACGCCGGACGCCGCAACGCCCAACACGGCACACCGCACACCCTTGCTGCCTCGGCGGCATTGCGGCTGATCTGCGCCGCGTACGGGTGGGTGGCGTCGAGAATCAAGCTGATGTGTTCGTCGCGCACAAACTGCGCCAGCCCTTCGGCGCCGCCATAACCGCCGACACGCACTTGGCAGGCGAGATCGGTCGGCACACGGCCCACACCGGCCAGGCTGTAGATATGCTCCGGCCCCAACGTACGAGCGATAGCCAGCGCTTCGGTCACACCGCCCAGCAGCAGGATGCGTTTCATCGCGGCTTGACCACTTCCAGCAGGGTGATCGGAAGCGC
>Ga0157369_10006379_pt1 | contig 13682 bp, 10 predicted proteins | sample C25metaG_FD_113461 | JGI IMG/M metagenome (GOLD analysis project Ga0157369, IMG submission 113461) | Corn rhizosphere microbial communities from Kellogg Biological Station, Michigan, USA - C2-5 metaG | ecosystem: Host-associated > Plants > Roots > Rhizosphere > Soil | place: USA: Michigan...
ACGATGTTGAAGTCGTGGGAGATGCCGAGATTGACCTGCGTGTAGGATGGCACCGTGCCGGTGTTGGCAAAGCCCGCGCGCAGTCCGCTGCCGTAGATCATATCAGCGGAAAACCGTGTGCCGTTCCACAAATACGACGCGCCGGCTGATGCCGTCAGCAGCTGGGCGTGGTCGGTGTAGACATAATGGCTCGCGATATAGGCGAGCTCGTCGGCATCGAACAGATACTGGTTCGACACCACATCGGTGGCGATCTGCTTGGCCACGGCGAAGTTGGCATAGGCCTTGAAGTTGCCGTTGGTGTAATTGGCCTTGAGCTCGAGGCCCTCGTTCTCGCCCCTGGCATAATTGAAGGCGGTCAGCACATAGGCCTGGCCGAACTGGCCGTCGTCCAGGAGGTCGCGTGCGGTCTTGTAATAGGCGTCGACGCCGACCTCGAGGCCGGGGATCGGATAGATCTTCTGCACGACGCCGATGTCGAACACATCGGAGCGCTCGGGCTGCACCGGATCGTTGGCGGACACACTGGGCTGCGCGGTGGTGCCTTGCACGAGCGCGAGGTTGGTCGGCGCGGCCAGCACCTGTTCGGGCGGGGTGAAGTTGCGGGCATAGCCGGCATGGAAAGTCGTGCCGTCATAGGGTTTCCAGGTCACGCTGAGGCGCGGTGAGAGCTGGTTGGCATCGACATATTGCCACATCTGGTCGAAGCGAAGCCCGGCATTGACCGTGACATTGTTGGTGACTTTCCATTCGTCGGCGAGATAGGTCGAGAACAGATAGCCGGTCTTGGCGCTGGAATCGAAGATCGAGGTCGGTATGTCGCTCGTTTGAGCGCCGGCATTGTCGACCGGCAGGACCAGCGAGCCGTTGTTCACCAGCGAGCGCTCGCCGCTGACGCCAAAGCCGAACTTCAGCGTATGCGCAAAGCCGGGGCGATAGGATGTGTCCTCCTGGATGCCGTTGATGAAACTCTGCCGGTAGACGTCGGAGGAAACGCCGTTGAAGACGAGATCGCCGATCGGACCGGGAATGAAGTGGAGCTGGCTGTAACGGTTGTAATAGGCGATCTGGTAGTCGAGCCCGTCGGCCGATTTCTGGTAGGCCACGACGTTGAACTGGTTGAACTCCTGCTGCCGCTCGTTCAGCTGCGAGGAGTCGAAATTGGACACGCCGAAGGCGCTGAAGGCCGGCACTTGCCCCGGATTGTTGGGGATCTGGTAGAGGCCGTTGGAGACACCGCCGATATAGCTGATGCGGCTGGTCGGATCGATCGTTGTGGAGATGTAGGCAAATCCCTTTTCCTGCGCCGTTCGGTCGTGAATGGCGTCATAGGCCGGCGTCGGATTTTCCAGGCCAAGCTGGCTGCCGAAATAGTTCCCTGAAAGATAATACTGCGTCTGCCCGGTCGTGCCGCCATATTCGGCCGACGTCTTGATGGTGTCGTGCGCGCCGCCATAGACGCTGACGCTGCCGGAATTGTTGAAGGCATCCGTCTTGGTCTGGATGTCGAGCACGCCGGCGGTGCGCAGGCCGTATTGCGCCGGCAGCGCCCCGGTGATCAGCGCGAGGCTGCCGACAATGCCGGTGTCGATGATCTGTCCGAACGCCCCGACGCCGTCGGGCAGCATGATGCCATTGATGCGGTATTGCAGGTTGGCATGCTCGTTGCGCACATGCAGCTCGCCGCTCGCCGCCGAATCCTGCGTGACGCCGGGCGCCTGCAGCAGCACCTTGTCGATCGAGGCATTGGTGCCCTGCGGCAGTGCCTCGATCGCCCGATGGTCGAGCTGGTAGCTGCCTGCGCCGGTCGCGGCCACGATGGCGCGGCGGGAGTCGTCGAGCTTGTCGTTCTTGCCGGCGAGGGCCTGCGCCTCCGTCGGCGGCGTCGTGACCGGCACGTTGCTGCGCGCGGTGCTCTCGATGCGCTTTTTCGGATGCCGTCGCACCTGAGCGAATTTCGGCGGGTTCACCGTCACGGTCGGTAATTCGGTGGCGGCGCCTGCGCTCGGCGCCGGCGCGGGTGAGGCGGCCTGCGCTGGCGTTTGCGCGGGCGCGGGAGTTGCTGCGGGAGCTGGTGCTTGCGCGGGGGTGGGCGTTTGCGCAGGTGAAGGTGTTTGCGCCGGCGTCGGCGCGGCCGCCGGTGCCTGCGCGCGTGCGGTGCCGTCAAGACTGACGAGCACGAGTGCCGCCGCGCTACAGGCGGCGGCCACGGATCTGGAGGGGGCTGACATTTGGTCCTGATTTCCGTTCAGGCCGCCGCTCAAATTGCTTGGGCGAGGCGCCTGCCGCCAACACAGGGCGGATCGATGTGAGGGAAGTCCTGCCGAACGGCAGCGCGAGAATGCGCACGCAGTTCTTCAGGCGTCATCAGTCGATGAGGATCAGGAGGCGGGAGGGGCGCGTGGCTGGAAGGCGGTGCCGGCCGACTTCAGATGGACGAATTCGGCATCCGTGGTGCGATAGAGAAATTCGACGGCTTCCGGCAACAGCAGGATCGGCGGCGAGACCGACAGCATGGTGCCCGCCATCGCCATGACGGCGCAGATGGCACAGCCGTCGGGGCCGTTCGGGTCGTTGTCGCGTTTATTGGGGGCCTGTTTCGGCTTGGCCTGCGGGCTCTGGACCGCGAGGTCGCTACCATTGACGGCCTTGGAGTGCGGCAGCGCCAATTGGGCGGCATCGACCGAGGGCGCGGCGAGCGCATGGAAGTGTCCGAACGATAGTGCGAACTGCACCAACAGCGAAAGCAGCGCCAGTCGCGCGCCGCTTTTGATGTTCGAACGGAACCATTTCATGTCGACCACGCCCGCGTCGGGAGGTCAGCCACCCGATGTTATAATGTAACATCGCCGGGATGACGCCTTGGTGTCAACCGGAACACAGGCGGATTTGCGCCGCCTGTGTTTTGCACGCCACGGCAAGTGCAATGTGTAACTTATCGCCCCTCGCGCAGCCAGGTGGCGGCGAAGGCGCCGAGCAGCAGCAACAGCCCAATCAGGCCGGAAAAGATCGGCAGCACGCCAACGCCCTTGACGACGCTAGCGTCGCGCATCTTGACGCCCATCCAGCCGTCGCCATGAAACACGGTCGAGGCGCGCACCGGTACGATACGCGGGATCTCGACATTGGAACCATCGACCACGCGCTTGGCGTCGCCACCGGTTGCCTGCGCCAACGGCTGCAACATGTCGGGCGTGGATGTCACTTCCGAAAATTCCTTCGGATTGGTCGGGCCGACATTGATCAGCGCCTTCAGCGTGCCGTCGGTCGCCTGCCATAGCCCCAGCTCGTTTGCGGGCATGGTCGCGCGCCATTGGCCGGGATCGCCGGCCGTCAGCGTCAATTGCTTGGTGGCGCCGGAGGGCGAGGTGACCGTCACCGGCTGGACGCTGTCGCCCATGGTCTGGCGGATCACCTCGAGATCCTTGCCTTTCACCTGCATCCGCAGCGCCTCTTCATCGAGGTCCGGCTGCTTCATCAGCCAGTGCGACACGCGGCGCAGCAGGTCGAGATGCGGACCACCGCCCTCATAGCCCCGCGCCCACAGCCAGATGTGATCGCTGAGCAGCAGCGCGACGCGGCCTTCGCCGAAGCGCGACAGCAAAAGCAGCGGCTCGCCGTCGGCGCCGGTCATGACCGGCGGGTTGACCGCATTGCGGGTGTCGACGGTGCGGAAGAAGCGGCTCCAATGCGGCGGGTCACTCGCCGACCCTTCAAGCCCGCGTGTCACCGGATGGCGTTTACCGGCTTCCGTCAGCTTTGCGTAGAAGGGCTTCTCGGTCACGCCGACCGGCTCGGCCGGCAGCACCGAATCCAGCGGCGTGCGCCAGATGCTGGTGTTGGAGGCGTAGTCGGGCCCGGCGGAAACCAGGACCGCGCCGCCTGCGCGCACATAGCGTGCGATGTTGTCGAAATAGGCGATCGGCAGCACGCCCTGGCGGGCGTAGCGGTCGAAGATGATGAGCTGGAATTCGTTGATCTTCTGCTGGAACAACTCGCGGGTCGGAAACGCGATCAGCGACAATTCATTGATCGGCGTGCCGTCCTGTTTCTCGGGCGGACGCAGGATGGTGAAATGCACGAGGTCGACGCTGGCGTCGGACTTCAAGAGGTTGCGCCAGGTGCGCTCGCCAGAATGCGGCTCGCCGGAGACGAGCAGCACACGCAGCTTGTCGCGCACGCCGTCGATCGAAACCACGGCGCGGTTGTTGACCTGCGTCAGCTCATTCGCGAGCGGGGATGCCTCGATCTCGACGATGTTGGGGCCCGCGTGCTTGATGTCGACGTCGACGCTGGAGGTCTGGCCGCTTTGCAGCGTGCGCTCGCTGATGGTCTCGCCGTCGCGGCGGACCACGACCTTGGCGCGCTCGCCGGTGACGCCCTGGTCGTCGAGGCGGTAGGTGATGGTCTGGCTCTGACCGACGATGCCGAAGCGGGGCGCAGCCGTGATCGCGATGCGACGGTCCCGCTCACCCTTCTGGCCCGTGATCAGCGCCTGCACCGGCGCCTGGAAGCCGACCGCGGCGGCGTTCGCCGGAATGTCATGGACGCGGCCGTCGGTGATCAGGAAGGCGCCGGCGACTCGGTCGACCGGCACGTCCGACAGCGCCGAGGACAGCGCGCCGAACAGATGCGTGCCGTCGGTCTCGCCGTCGGCCTGGCCGGCGTCGACCACGCGCACTTCCAGGCCCTTGATCTTCTTCAGGCTGTCGACCAGTTGCTCCTGTGCCTTCGCTGTCTCCCGGGTGCGGTTGCCAAAGCTCTGGCTCGGGCTTTTGTCGACGACGACGGCGACGACCGAGGAAAGCGGCTCGCGATCCTCGCGGGTGAAGGAGGGATTTGTAAGCGCGAGCACGATCAGCGCCAGCGCCGTGACGCGCAACGCCCAGCCGCGCGAGCGCGCAAGCAACAGCAGGCCGGCGATCACGGCAATCGCCGCGATCGCGACCCACAGCACGAACGAGGGAACCAGCGGCGTAAACGCGATGCCGTAATTCATACCAAATCCTACTGGCCGAGGCGTTCGATCAGCGCCGGCGCATGTACCTGATCGGCCTTGTAGTTGCCGGTCAGCGTGTACATCACGATGTTGACCCCCGCACGGAACGCGTATTCGCGCTGCTTCGGCTCGCCCGGCGTCAACGGCAGCATCGGCTGGCCGTCGGGCCGGATCGCCCAGGCGCCGGCCAGATCGTTGGAGGTAATGATGATCGGCGAGACGCCGTCGCCGCCGCGTGCGGGCCGCTTCTCGTCGGCCTCTTCCTCATCCTCGCGCGGCAGCGCTTCGACCCAGGTCTGGCCCGTGGTGAAACGTCCGGGGAAGTCGCGCAAGAGATAGAACGTCTTTGTCAGCACGTGTTCGCGCGGCACCGGCTCGAGCTCCGGCACGTCGAGCGAGGAGAGCAGGTCGCGCAGCGTCTGCATGCCCGGCGTCTGCGCCGCGCCATTATCGCCAGGGCCGGCCTCGATCGCATCGCGGGTGTCGAACAGCACGGTGCCGCCCTGCTTCATGTAGGCGTCGATCTTGTTGAGCGCGTCCTGCGGCGGCTTCGGCGCGCCCGGCACGATCGGCCAATAGATCAGCGGGAAGAAGGCAAGCTCGTCATGCGCGGGATCGACGCCGACGGGATCGCCGGCCTCCAGCGCCGTGCGCTGCGCGAGGAACAGTGTCAGCCCGGCGAGGCCCGCCTTCACGATGGAATCGACGTCGGCGTTGCCGGTGACGACATAGGCGAGGTGTGTTTGCGACGTCGCCTTCATGGCAAATTCGTCGGCGGCCTCATTGGCGCGTGCAAGCGACGGCATGAGCGCCAGGCCCGCCCCGATGATCGCCAGAGCGAGCACAGCCGGCGCTGCGCGCCGCCGCAACAGGCCGGCGATGCCGGCGCCAAGGAAGGCGATTACGATGGCGTCGATCAGGAACAAAGCGAGCGAAGACGAGAGCAGGATGCCGCGAAGGTCCCGCGGCTCGGCATTGGTATAGCTCGCACGTTGCGCCTTGAGCGCGGAGGTGTCGAGCGCAGCGATGCGGTCGGCGGCAGCGAGCGTATTGACTGCAAGAGGTCCGTCTGCCGGGCCATAGAGGCCCGGCGGATGATCGAGCGTGGCGCGATCGCGGTAGTCGGCCGACAGCGGCTTTGCGGTCGAGGGCGGCGGCCCAAGGGCGCCGAAACCGTCAAGCGTGTGCAGCGGCGCCAGGGTCTCCTTCGTGGCCTCGGCCGCAACTCCCGGTCCGGGCTTGGAAGTGTAACCGGAGGTATCCACGATACGCCGCAGCATCTCGACGAAGGTGCCCGACATCGGCAGGTCCGACCAGCGCATGTCGGCGCTGACATGGAACAGGCTTATCAGTCCCTTGCCGCGGCGCTCGCCGGTGACGAGCGGCGTGCCGTCTTCGAGCGAAGCCCAGCTCCTGGTCGGGAGCACCGCATCCGGCTCGGCCAACACCTGGCGATTCACGGTGACATCCTTTGGCACGGCGAGACCGGCGAACGGGCCGTCGGCGGAGAAGCCGGCAAGATGCTGCGGCTTCTCCCAGGTGAGGCTGCCGCCGAGCGTGCGGCCGCCCTTGCGCAGCTTCACCGGCACGAGATTATCCTCGCCCTCCGTGTCGCCTTGCGCAAGGCGCGGGCCGGCGAAGCGCACCAGCACGCCGCCCTGATCGATCCAGGCATTGAGCCGATCGCGAATTTCCGGGGACAGCGTTCCGACATCGGCCATGATGATCATCGGCAGTTTCTGGTCGAGGAATTGCTTGATCACGGCCTGCGGCGCGCCCTTGTCGCCGAGCCGCACGTCGGCGAACGGCGCCAGCGCACGCGTGAGATAGAAGGTCGAGGCGAGCAGGGGCTGGGCGGTGTCGGAGCTCGAGCCCGAGACGATGCCGATGGCGCGGCGGCGCCAGCGCTTGTCGAGGAGCTGCACGGCGCCCGCCGAATGCTCACCGGAAATCTCCAGCCGCGCGATGTCGTTGCGCAGTTCGACCGGCAGGTCGAAGGCGGCCTCGGTTTCGTGATCCTTCGGCCCAAAGTTGAAATGCGCGTCGCCGATCGGCGAGCCCTTGGCGTCGAGTGCGCGCACCGTGCCGGCGGCAACGCCGCTATCGGCGCGCAGCACCTTCACCGTCATCTTCGCGGCGGCGTTTTCGGCGGCTGCCAGCGCCATGGTCGATGGCGTACCGCCCTCGAAGATCGTGAGGTGCCGATCGCCGATGGTCTTGCCGAGGCCCTCGACGAATTCCGCGCCGCGGCCGGTGTCGATGCCGTCCGAAAGCCAGGCGATGTCGGCATCGCCGGTCGCTTTCAGGAAGCGATCCAGCGCCGTCAGCGTCTCAACGCGGTCGATCGAGTAGGGTTTCGGCGTGAGCTGCCGCAGTGCGACGCGCGCCGCGCCGGCCGGCATGATGGTGATGTCGCGGTTGGGCTCCGACAGCGGCACCAGCGCGACGCCGCGGCGGTCACTGTCGGCGCTGGCGATCAGCTCGTCGGCGGCGCGGATCCGGCTGTCCCAGCTCGAGGCCGCGCTCCAGCCGTCGTCGAGGAGGATGACGAGCGGCGAGGAATGGCCGGCAAGACCGGTCTTCGGATTCCAGATCGGGCCGGCGGCCGCGAAAATCAGTAGCGCTGCCGCGGCGAGGCGGATTGCCGTCAGCCACCATGGCGTGCGCGATGGCGTCTCTTCCTTTGGCGCGATGTCGAACAACAGCCGCGTCGGCGGGAACTCGATGCGCCGCGGCCGCGGCGGCATGACGCGCAACAGCCACCACAGCAGCGGCAGACTGAGCAACCCGATCAGGAGCAGCGGTTCGGCAAAGGAGAGGGGAAGGCCTGCCATCATGACGCCCGCCTCGCCTTGATATTCACCCGCGTGCCGCTCTTGCTCACCATCATGCCGGCATGCAGGAACAAGAGCAGCTCGGCCGCCGAGCGGCTGGTGGTGTGGGTGCTGAACAGCCAGTCGAGCTTGTTGGTTTCATCACGGATCTGGTCGCGATGCAGTGCGACGCGTGTCACGTAATCTCCGGTCCAGCGCTCGGCGCGGCCCGCGGTGATCACGCCAAAGCCTTCCGGCTCGACGAACTCGATCCGGCCCGAATAGGGGAAGGTTTCCTCTGCGGGGTCGACGACCTGCACCAGCGCGCCGTGCGCGCCTGAGGCGGATAATCCCGTCAGCATCTTGCGGATCTCCGCGATCGGCGACCAGAAATCCGACAGCACCACGATTTCGGCGAGCGCCGAGGGCACAAAGGACGGCGGCAGGCTGAGGCGGTCCGCGTCATCATGCAGCATGGCCTGCGCCATCTTGTCGATGACGCTGCGGCTTGCGGTCGGGTTCATGAGTCCGGGAATGCCGACGCGCTCGCCACCTGCGACCAGGAGCTCGGCGAGCGCAAAGGTGACGATCAGCGTCCGTTCCAACTTGCTGTCGCGTGCGCCGCGCGAGGCGAACGCCATCGACGGCGAGCGGTCGGGCCAAAGCCAGATGGTGTGCGCAGCCTCCCATTCCTGCTCGCGCACATAAAGATGATCGTCGCGTGCCGAGCGGCGCCAGTCGACGCGCTGCGCCGGCTCGCCGGACACGAAACGGCGGTACTGCCAGAAGCTTTCGCCGGCGCCGGCGCGGCGGCGGCCATGCAGGCCGTGGATCACGTTGGCGGCGATGCGGCGGGCTTCAAGGACGAGACGCGGCAGCGAGGCGGCGAGCGATCGGCTTTCGCCATCGGCACGTCGGACTGCTAGGATCTCCTTCTCGTGCTTGACCGGTTCAGCCATCAACCGATCCGCGTCTTCAATTGACGGATCACGTCAGGAATGGTGCGGCCCTCGGCGCGCGCCGAGAAGGTGAGCGCCATGCGGTGCTTGAGGATGGGCTCCGCGAGATCGAGCACATCGTCGATCGAAGGGGCGAGACGTCCATCGAGCAGCGCGCGGGCGCGCACGGCCAGCATCAACGCCTGGCTGGCACGCGGGCCCGGCCCCCAGGCGATCAGCTTGCCGGCTTCGCCGCCCTCGGGACCTGGACGCGCGGAGCGCACCAGCGAAAGGATCGCCTCGACGACGGAATCGCCGACCGGCAGGCGGCGCACCAGGCGTTGTGCCGTGATCAGCGCGTCCGCCTGCATCGCGCCCTTGGCGAGCGTTTCTTCCGCGCCGGTGGTCTCGAACAGAATGCGCCGCTCGGCGTCGCGATCGGGATAATCGACGTCGATCTCCATCAGGAAGCGGTCGAGCTGGGCTTCCGGCAACGGATAGGTGCCTTCCTGCTCCAGCGGGTTTTGCGTGGCGAGCACATGGAACGGCTTTGGCAGATCGTGCCGCGCGCCGGCAACCGTGATGTGCTGCTCCTGCATCGCCTGCAACAGCGCCGACTGGGTGCGCGGGCTGGCGCGGTTGATTTCGTCCGCCATCAAAAGCTGCGCGAACACCGGACCCGAGATGAAGCGGAACGAGCGCTTGCCGGCGGTGCTTTCATCGAGCACCTCGGCGCCGAGAATATCCGACGGCATCAAATCCGGCGTGAACTGGATGCGCTTGGCATCGAGGCCGAGCGTGACGCCGAGCGTCTCGACCAGCTTGGTCTTGGCAAGACCGGGAACGCCGATCAGGAGCGCATGACCGCCGGAGAGAATGGTGACGAGCGTGTTCTCGACCACCTTGTCCTGGCCGAAAATCACGGTCGCGACCGCTTCCTTGGCTGCGCGGATCTGGCCCGAGACCTGTTCCGCCGAGCGGACGATCACGTCCTCGAGCTTTTCCACACTGTCAGCCATGCCTAGCTCCTTACCTTGCAAGCGTCGCGATGAGCGGCGACGCAGTTGCCATAACCCATGCTAAAACAGTGCAAAGGCCATGTATTCGTTGAATTAAACTATCCACACTCTATCGGCATTTCAGGGTATTAACGGCATCACGATGTGGCGAACAAACCGGTATTTTCCCGGGGAACTCGCTCTATCATGATGCGTAGGTTTTGCACCAAGGTCTTGCACCAATCGTGCCAGATTGAGGCATTCGAAAGTTAAGGCAAACCATGGCGAAGCAAGGGCAGACCACAACCAATCTTGAAGGCCTGACAACGGCTGCGCGTGAGGCCACCAACACGACCTCGGGCGCAAGGGGGCTGCCCCCCGTGCACTTGTGGAATCCGCCGTTTTGCGGCGATCTCGACATGCGAATCGGCTCCGATGGTACCTGGTTCTATATGGGCACGCCAATCGGCCGGCCCGCACTGGTGCGCCTGTTCTCCACGATCCTCAAGCGCGAAGGCGACAAGCATTTTCTGGTCACGCCGGTCGAGAAGGTCGGCATCCGCGTCGATGACGCGCCGTTCCTCGCCGTCGAAATGCAGAAGCACAACGACGGGGAAGGTACTTTGTTGCTACGCTTCCGCACCAATGTCGACGATTGGGTCGATTGCGACGCGGCGCATCGGCTGCGTTTCGAGCCGGCCGCCGACGGCGGGCTGACGCCCTATCTTCACGTTCGCGCCGATCTGTGGGCGAAAGTCACCCGCGCGCTCTATTACGATCTGGTTGACATGGGTGAGGAGCGGATGGTCGATGGGCAGGAGATGTTCGGGGTTGAGTCCGCAGGCGAGTTCTTTGCGATGGCGGATGCGGAGCAGGTGAGGGCAGCACTTTGAACGAACCGATGGTGAAGGCGGCGCCAGCCGTCATTTCCGCGGCGGAGTTTTACGACCGCGCCCGCGCGCGGCTGTCCTTTGACGTGCCGTCGGGGCTGATCGATCCCAACGTCATTCCGGAGAGTGGCGATGCCGGCACCGACCGCATGCTCGAGATCATCGCGCGCGAGCAGCCGGTGCGGCCTGCGGCGGTGCTGATCCCGGTGGTCGATCACAAGGAGCCGACGGTGCTGCTCACACAGCGTTCGCCGAATTTGAGCGAGCATGCCGGCCAGATCGCCTTTCCCGGCGGCAAGATCGACGCTACCGACGCCTCCCCGCGCGACGCAGCGTTGCGCGAGGCCTGGGAGGAGGTCGGGCTCGACCGCTCCTTCATCGACCCGATCGGCTATCTCGGCGTCTATGGCACCGGCTTCGGCTTCCGCATCCTGCCGACGGTGGCGCGCGTCAAGCCGGGCTTTGCGCTTACCATCAATCATTCCGAAGTGGTCGACGCCTTCGAGGTGCCGCTCGCCTTCCTGATGAACCCGGTGAACCACCAGATCCACAGCAAAGACTTTCGCGGCATCGAGCGTTCCTATTACGCCATGCCATTCGCGGAACGTTATATCTGGGGCGCGACCGCGGGCATCCTGCGCGTCTTGTACGAGCGGATCTATCTGACATGATCCGTTCGGCACTCATCGAGATCGGGATTTTCCTGATCCCCTTCGCCGTCTATGTGCTGTTCCTGTTGTCGACCCGTTCCGGTGTGCTGGTGCCTGCATCCTGGCCGATCCAGATGGTGGCGAGGCTCCTGCTTGGCTCGCTCGTGCTCGTCATCATCAGCCTGGTGCTGCTCGCGCAATTTTCCGGCGGCTCGCCAAATTCCACCTACATTCCCGCGCATGTCGAGAACGGTAAGCTCGTTCCCGGAGTCGAGAAATGAACACTGCACGGGTGCTTGATGCGCCCTGGCTCACCCCCGGTCCGACCTCCCGCGTGCTGACACTGTTGAATGGCGGCGGTGAGGAGGCGCGCGTGGTCGGTGGCGCGGTCCGCAACGCGCTGCTCGGCATTCCCGTGAGCGATGTCGATATCGCGACCACCGCGCTGCCCGAAGAAGTGGTGAAGCGGGCGAAGGCGGCCGGCATCAAGAGCGTGCCGACCGGCATTGAGCACGGCACCGTGACGCTCGTGGTCGACGGACAGCCCTTTGAAATCACCACGCTGCGCGAGGACACCGAAACCTTCGGGCGCAAGGCCAGGGTGTCGTTCGGCCGCGACTGGGTCGGCGACGCCCATCGGCGCGATTTCACCATCAACGCGCTTTCGGCCGGGCTCGATGCTGTCGTTCATGACTATGTCGGTGGCCTGGAGGATCTTGCCGCGCGGCGTGTCCGCTTCATCGGCGAGCCGGACCAGCGCATCGAGGAGGATTATTTGCGCATCCTGCGCTTTTTCCGCTTCCATGCGGCGTTCGGCGCGGGTGACGTGGACCGCGCCGGATATCTCGCCTGCATCAGGGCGCGTGCGGGCCTTGCGGGCTTGTCGGCCGAGCGCATGCGGATGGAGATGCTGAAACTGCTGGTCGCCGAAGGCGCGGTCGAGGCCACCACCGCGATGGCCGATGGCGGCTTGCTGCAAATGATCATCGGCGGCATCAGCTATGGCGGGACTTTTGCCGCGATGATCGCGGCGGAAACGACGCTTGGCCTGAACGCCGATCCGATGCGCCGGCTCGCCGCGCTCGCGGTCGCGCTGCCTGAGGACGCGCGGCGGCTGACCACGCGTTTGCGTCTCTCCAACAACGAGGCGAAAGCACTGGATTCCATGGGCCACCGCTGGTGGCGGCTCGCCGGCATGGACGAGGCGCGCGCCCGCCGCAGGCTCTATCGTCTCGGCGAGGAGCGTTACCGCGACCGGCTCCTGCTCGCCTGGGCGCGGGCCGGCAGCGGTGTCGATTCCGCACCCTGGATCGAGCTGGCGCGATTGCCGCAACGTTTCACCCCGCCAAAATTCCCGCTGCGGGCATCCGACTTCATCGCGCGCGGCGTCGCTGAAGGCCCCGCGCTCGGCCATGTGTTGACGCTTGCGGAAGATGCCTGGCTTGCGGCGGATTTTCCACTGGAGCCCGCCGTGCTCGCCTCTCTTGCCGACCAGGCCGTGGCCCGGCTCACCCGCGATCCAAAGTCGTGAACCTCGCCGCAAGCCGCCGCGAGACCGGGCAGCTCATCCGATCAGAAGACCTGACCGCCATCGTTGCGCCTGATAATCTTCAGCACCAGCAGGATCGCTCCGACGATCACGAACAGGATGCCGATAGCGATCGTTGTCGATGACCCGACGTCAGCGCCGATCGCAGCGATCAGGGCACCCACGATCATCGCGAAGATACAGCCAAGTTTTTTCACAAGCAGGATAGATCCATCGACAGCACGCGTGGCCATGGCGACCTCCCTTTCCGGTTCGACTTGCCAATCAGACCAACTAGGCTGGTTTCCGTTGTCCTCTTGAGAAATAGGGCAACGGACCGCATTCAACCATTTACAATCCGTGAAGTTCCTTTCAATCTTTGGCGGTCAAAAAATCCGTCACAACCCGGCGCGCCGGAGAAGCTCTCCCGGCGGCACTGTTGTGGTCGTGCCGAAAGATCACATACGATGTAAGATGGTCGGCGAGCCCTACGCGAGGCGCCTCGCAGTTTGAATAAACTTGAAACTGTCGTGCGGAAGATGCGATGGAGTCCAGGGACGGCGTAGGCTTCGGACGCAGTGTCGCAACGCTTGTCGTCGCGGCGGTGGTGGTTTGCGCTGCTGCGCAGCAGGCGAAAGGCGTATTGGCGCCGCTGGCCGCGGCTCTGTTCATCATCGGTGTCGTCTGGCCGGCGCAGCGATGGTTGCAGTCGCGGATGCCAAAGCTCGCGGCGCTCGCGATCACCATTCTTTTCACCACGACGATCTGTCTCGCCTTTGCCAGCCTCGCGGCCTGGGCCTTTGGCCGTGTCGGGCAGTTTCTGGTCGCTGACGCTGCGCGCTATCAGGCGTTCTATGAACAGGCCG
>Ga0157369_10006381_pt1 | contig 13679 bp, 12 predicted proteins | sample C25metaG_FD_113461 | JGI IMG/M metagenome (GOLD analysis project Ga0157369, IMG submission 113461) | Corn rhizosphere microbial communities from Kellogg Biological Station, Michigan, USA - C2-5 metaG | ecosystem: Host-associated > Plants > Roots > Rhizosphere > Soil | place: USA: Michigan...
GCTGCTCATCCCTTTGATGATGGAACAGAGGCTGTGGTCTATAACTCTATACATAAAACAGCGAAGTCGCTGGGCATAGACGAGAAAGCCTATTTAGACTTAATGGAGCCGGTTGTGAACGACTGGCCCGGCATCGCCAGCGATGTTCTTGGTCCGCTGACGTTCCCGAAAAAGCCGATCGATATGGCGGCATTTGGGCTCAAGGCGCTGACTTCAGCGACCTTTCTGGCTAAACGCTTTAAAACGAAAGAAGCCAAAGGCCTGTGGGCTGGAATGGCTGCACACTCCATACAACCGCTGACAAACCTAAGTACCTCCGCCATTGGATTGGTGCTGCTGCTGTCGGCACACCGAAAGGGCTGGCCTATCCCAAAAGGTGGTTCCGCTCAGATCGCGAATGCTCTGGCATCTTATTTCGTTTCGCTGGGTGGAAAAATCGAGACAGGTAATTTCGTGAGTTCCATGGATCAGTTACCATCGTCAAAGGCGGTGTTCTTTGACGTTACGCCAAAGCAATTGCTGAAAATTGCCGGGCACAGGTTTTCGTCGATTTACAAGTGGCAGCTGGAGCGGTATCGATATGGAATGGGTGTGTTCAAAGTCGACTGGGCGCTGGACGGGCCTGTGAACTTTAAGACGGGAGGGGCGAGGCATGCCGGAACCGTACACATTGGCAATACGCTGGAAGAAATTGTATTATCCGAGAAGGAAATGGCCAGCGGAATTCACTCCGAAAAGCCTTATATGTTATTGGCTCAGCAAAGTTTATTTGATCCGACCCGTGCACCGGAAGGTAAACATACGGTTTGGGCATACTGCCATGTGCCAAATGGCTCCACGAAGGACATGACCAGTATTATGGAGCGGCAGATCGAGCGGTTTGCACCTGGATTCCGGGATCAGATCCTCGGCAAGCATACGATGAATACTGCGGAGATTGAAGCGTATAACCCGAATTACATCGGCGGCGATATCAATGGAGGCATTATCGATATCGGACAGATCTTTACCCGTCCAGCGCTGCGAAGCTCGCCATATCGTACATCTGCCAAAGGCTTATATCTTTGCTCTTCATCGACCCCTCCGGGAGGTGGCGTACATGGTATGTGCGGCTATCATGCAGCAACGCGGGCACTGAAAGATATTTTTAAAGTCCATTAGATTAGCAAGATCCATTCTTGAACAGCTGTTTCAGGTCTTTAGCAAACCGGAAGGTATGCCCCGGCATTGTAATGGCTGTATTGTTCCGCTTAGTAGTTTAACGCTAGAAACTTAATTTTTAATTGTTTGTATATAATCCATTAAATAAAAATCAACTTTAAGGACGATTATTATCAAAAAGATAATTACATTTGGGCTTACCCTTTCGGGGGTATGTTTTTCATAGGTAGATGTAGGGTCGAATACTTGTATTCGGCCCTTTTTTGTTCAGCGGCATTTTTGGGAGTTAAAGGTTGGGTGGTCGGTTAGTAAAAGAACCATCATTGTCTCGAACACCGATGAACTGTGATATATATTGGGATAGAAACAAAAGGCAGGTCCGGGAGGTTTTACTTTGCAGCAAGTGATCATGAGAAAGAAAAAAATTATTGTAGCCATAACCGGTGCCAGTGGCTCCATATACGCCAAGCTGCTGCTGGATAATCTGAGTAAGTTAAGCGATCAAATCGAACAAGTTGGGGTGGTTATGTCTGACAATGCCAAGGAGGTTTGGTCCTACGAACTTGGCCACACCGGCTATTCGGAGTACGATACTTTAATTTTTATGGCAAAATGGACTTCAATGCCCCATTTGCCTCGGGGTCCGCAAAGTTTGACACCATGATTATTATACCCTGCAGCATGGGTACGCTGGGCAGGATCGCCCATGGCATTTCCAATGACCTGATCTCCCGCGCAGCGGATGTGATCTTAAAGGAGCGCAGAAAATTGATCGCCGTTGTTCGGGATACGCCATTTAACCTGATCCACATCAACAATATGAAAACGGTTACCGAAGCTGGCGGCATTATCTGTCCGGCTACGCCTTCGTTCTATAGCTTGCCGAAAACCATTGAGGACGTGGCGCAAACCGTGGTAAACCGCGTTATTGATTTGGCTGGTTTGGAGCAGGATAGCTTCAGGTGGAACGATTAATTGATCAAAATAACTTATCTTTGCACCTTCAATGAAGAAAGTTGCATTTTATACATTAGGTTGTAAATTAAATTTTTCGGAGACATCCACTATTGGTCGATTGTTTACCGATGCGGGCTATGCGGTGGTCGACTTTACCGATGGCGCGGATGTTTACGTGATCAACACCTGTTCAGTTACGGAGCATGCAGATAAGAAGTGTAGGAAGGTAGTTAAGGAAGCCCTGAAATATTCACCGAATGCCTATGTAACCATCGTGGGTTGCTATGCGCAATTGAAGCCGAGGGAGATCGCTGAGATCGAAGGGGTGGATATGGTGCTTGGTGCCGCTGAAAAGTTCCGCATCGTGGAGTTCATCTCAGATTTAACGAAAGAAACTAAAGATGTTGTGAATCAGCAGAATATAGAAAAGGTAAACCACAACTTCATTGCTGCTTATTCTATAGGCGACCGTACCCGGACCTTCCTGAAAGTTCAGGATGGCTGCGATTACCCTTGTACCTATTGTACCATTCCATTAGCGAGAGGTGGCAGTCGCAGTGACACCATTGAAAATGTGGTGAACCGCGCGCGTCAGATCGCGGAAAGCGGCGTGAAAGAGATCGTGTTAACCGGGGTAAACCTGGGTGACTTCGGTATCCGCAACGGCGAGCGTGAAGATCGCTTTTTGGATCTGGTTAAAGCACTCGATGAAGTAGAAGGCATTGAGCGGATCCGGATTTCATCTATCGAGCCCAACCTGTTGAGCACGGATATCATCCGCTTTGTTGCGACATCAAAAAGATTTGTTCCTCATTTCCATATTCCATTGCAATCCGGATCCAATAAGATCCTGGGCTTAATGCGCAGACGCTACCAACGAGAACTGTATGTGGATCGTGTGGCGACCATTAAAGCACTTATCCCAAACTGCTGTATCGGTGTGGATGTGATTGTGGGGTTTCCTGGTGAAACCCATGATGACTTTTTGGATACCTACCAATTTCTGAATGAACTGGACATCTCGTACCTGCACGTATTTACGTATTCGGAAAGAGAGCAAACGGCTGCGGCAGAAATGCCTGGCGTAGTTGCCGGAAGTACACGTGCGGACCGGAGTAAAATGCTCCATATCCTTTCAGATAAAAAGAGACGGGCATTCTATACTTCCCAGATCGGAACAGACGGCGAAGTCTTGTTTGAAGATGACCAGAAAAACGGCTACATGCATGGCTTCACGAAGAACTATGTGAAAGTTCGTGCGAAATATGATCCGGTTATGGTCAACGAGATCAAAATGGTGAAATTGGTGGCTATGACTGCGGAGGGAGAGGTTGAAGTTGCCGAATCTGAGGTGGTTTTAGCGCATTAATACTATATTCGCATAAACTACTCATAATTTATGTTTCCAACCGTTTCCCATTTTATAGAATACCTTTTCGGCGTACAAATACCTTTACCTTTTAATACATTCGGCGTCTTCGTTGCCCTTGCCTTTATTGCCGGCTACTGGGCATTTACCAAGGAAATGCAGCGAAAGGAAGCATTGGGACAGCTGCATCCGCAGAAGATCAAACATGTAATTGGCAAAAAAGCAACAACCAGTGAACTGATCATTAACGGGATATTTGGATTCCTGATCGGTTACAAATTGGTTTATGCGCTGATTAATTATTCGCTGTTCGTTTATGATGCACAGACGGTTTTATTGTCGACTAAAGGGAACATCCTTGGCGGGCTTTTCTTTGCCGGCTTATTCGCCTATTGGGATCATAAGGAAAAAGACAGGCATAAGCTGGATAAGCCAAAAACAATTGAGGTTACCCAGTACCCACATGAGCTGATGGGCAATCTGATTGTCTGGGCTGCCGTATGGGGTTTTTTAGGTGCAAAGATCTTTGATAACCTGGAGCACTGGGATACTTTTGTTAAGGATCCGATAGGCGGCCTGTTGTCGTTTAGCGGACTAACCTTTTACGGGGGACTGATCTGTGGTGGGGCTGCAGTGATCATTGTAGCCAGAAAGCATGGTATTAAGCCGCTGCATATGCTGGACGTGGGTGGCCCCGGAATGATGCTGGCTTATAGCGTGGGCCGGATTGGCTGCCACATGGCCGGCGATGGCGACTGGGGTATCGCGAATATGAATCCGAAACCCATGAGCTGGTTGCCAGATTGGCTTTGGGCGTATACCTATCCGAATAACGTGGCCATGGAGGGGAACCCAATACCAGGCTGTACCGGTAAGTTCTGTGCCGAGCTCCCGTTTCCGGTTTACCCAACACCGCTTTATGAAGTTATTATCTGTTTTATCCTGTTCCTAATCCTGTGGAAGATCCGTCATTATATTAAATATCCCGGTATGCTTTTTGGCGTGTACCTGATGTTAAATGGAATGGAACGCTTTACCATTGAATTGATCCGGGTGAATACCAAATATCATGTTGCCGGAATAGCCTTTACCCAGGCAGAACTGATCTCGTTGATCTTGTTCATTTCCGGATTACTGCTGACGCTTTACGCCTGGAAAAATCGGGAAAAGCATGCAAACTACTAATTATGGATTACGAAAAACTTTGCGATCAGGTTCTCGCCACCTCCCGGCTTACCGGAAATTTCATCCGTAAGGAGTCAATGAGCTTTAACGATAGCAAGATCGAGTCAAAAGGCTTGAACGACCTGGTATCGTATGTGGACAAACAGGCGGAGGAGCAACTCGTTTCCAACCTTTCTCAACTTTTACCAGAGGCCGGCTTTATCACTGAAGAAAAGACGATCAATAAAAAAGGAAAGACCTACAACTGGATCATCGATCCCCTGGATGGGACAACCAACTTTATTCATGGACTGCCTACTTATTCGGTAAGCATTGCCTTATATGAGGAAGACAAGCCTGTACTGGGCGTTGTGTATGAGATCAACCATGGGGAAATGTTCTATTCGTATAAGAATGGACCGGCTTTCTTAAATAACAAAGAGATTCATGTTTCTAAGCGGAACAGCCTGGCGGATTGTTTATTGGCAACCGGGTTCCCGTATTATCAGTTTGATAAGCTGGACCAGTATATGCGCTTGTTTACAGATATGTTGCAGCGCTGCCATGGTTTACGAAGGATCGGCTCTGCGGCAGTTGACCTGGCCTATGTGGCCTGCGGCCGTTTTGATGCCTTTTTTGAGTACAACCTAAATGTTTGGGATATAGCGGCGGGTGCTTTCATTGTACAGCAGGCTGGAGGAAACATCCTGAATTTTACAGGAGGTGAAGAGTTTATAGAACAGCGCGAGATCCTCGCTACGAACGGGCTGATCGACCAAGAAGTTTTGGATATCATCAAGCGAAACTTTAACGCTTAGCCAAAGTTTAATGCATAAAAAAAGACCCATCGAAATGGGTCTTTTTTTATGCATTTATTATTTCTATAATGCTTCAGAGATCACCTCTTTAACTTCAGGAACCATACGTTGTAATAAGTTCTGAATTCCGGATTTCAGAGTAATGGTAGAAGATGGACATCCACTGCATGATCCTCTAAGCTCAACAGTGACCACACCTTCGTCGAAAGACTTATAGGTAATGGCACCACCGTCTTGTTCTACAGCCGGGCGCACGTAATCATTCAGGATCTGTTGAATTTTGATCTCTACATCAGAACCTTCGAAGTTTAAGTTTTCTGCACCCGTATCTTCTTTGATCTTATATTCAGACTCTACGGCACCCTTTACAAACTCCTTTAACAAAGGCTCGATATCCGCCCAATCTGCATCTTCAGTCTTCGTGATAGTTACGAAGTTGCTGGCAAAGAATACGCCGGATACAAAGTTGAATTTGAACAGTTCTTTAGCGAAAGGCGAGTGTTCTGCACTTTCTTTCGTTGCAAAATCTTCGCTGCCATTGATCAGTAGTTTATTAACCATGAATTTCATGGTGGCAGGATTCGGTGTTTGTTCTGTATATACGTTGATAGTCATCTTCTTTTTTTTTATACAAAAATAATTAATTACAACTTCAATATGAGGTACCGATGTCTGTTTTAGGTCATTATGTTAGAAGACCCCCGTGTAATTAAATGGCGTGATCTGTTTAAGTTCTGCTTTAACCGAATCTGAAACATCAAGTCCGTCGATAAAATCAGCCATGGTGGCTGCGGTGATCTTCTGGTTTACGCGTGTCAGGTCCTTAAGTGCTTCGTAAGGATTTGGATAAGCTTCTCTTCTTAAAACCGTTTGAATGGCCTCAGCTACAACAGCCCAGTTGTTTTCCAGATCAGCCTGGATGGCAGTCTCATTCAACAAAAGTTTGTCTAATCCCCGTAGGGTAGAAGCTATCGTGATCATCGAATGTGCCATAGGAACACCCACGTTCCTAAGAACCGTGCTGTCGGTTAAATCACGCTGTAAGCGGGAAATCGGAAGTTTGGAAGCCAAAAACTCAAATAAGGCGTTGGCCAATCCGGCATTACCCTCTGCGTTTTCAAAATCAATCGGGTTGACTTTATGAGGCATGGCCGACGAGCCCACTTCACCGGCTTTGATCTTTTGCTTGAAGTAGTTTTTGGAGATATAGGCCCATAGGTCCCGGTCCATATCTATAATGATGTTGTTGATACGCTTCAAGGCATCGCACTGCGCAGCAAACTGATCGTAGTGCTCGATCTGCGTGGTATATTGTGCACGGTTTAAGCCGAGTGTCTGGTTAACAAAGTTGTTGGAAAAGGTTACCCAGTCGACCTGCGGGTAGGCGATGTGGTGTGCATTAAAGTTCCCGGTAGCGCCACCAAATTTAGCATTGTTCGGTATACCCTGTAAGTTTTGTAGTTGTACTTCCAATCGTTCAGCGAAAACAAGGAATTCTTTTCCGAGTTTGGTTGGAGAAGCCGGTTGCCCGTGCGTATGCGCAAGCAAGGAAATATCTTTCCAGTCGTTAGCCAGTTCCTTAATTCTGGTGATCAGTTGCTGGATCTTTGGGTAGTACACTTCATCAAGCGCAAGCTTAAATGTATAAGGAATAGCGGTGTTGTTGATATCTTGTGAGGTCAGTCCGAAATGGATGAACTCTTTAAAAGGCTGCAGGCCCAGATTGTCGAATCGTTTTTTAATAAAGTATTCAACGGCTTTAACATCATGATTGGTTACTTTCTCTGTTTCCTTTACTTCTTCCGCATCCTGTTCAGAGAAGTTCGTATAGATTTTTCTCAATTCCGGATAGTTGTTTTTGTCGAATGACTCAAGTGAGGGTAGACCTTCTTCGCATAAAGCGATGAAGTATTCGACCTCAACAAACACGCGGTATTTGATTAAGGCTGCTTCAGAAAAATAGTTGGCAAGGTTCTGGGTAGTCGATCGGTAACGACCATCGATGGGAGAGATGGCCTGAAGGGCTGAAAAATTCATGAAGTTGAATAAATTAGTACCCTGCAAAGGTAACATTTATTACATCTTCTCTAAAATGAGGGTATTTAGAAATGACAGTGCATAAAAAAGGCCCTGAATGAATTCAGAGCCTCCTTTATGTGTAAAGTTAAATTATTATTTAACTTCAGTTTTTTCAGTTGTAACTTTAACTGCAGTATCTTTTACTGTTGAATCAGTTACAGTAGTATCAACACCAGTAGTGTCAGTGATAACTGCTGAAGAGTCAGTTGCTGTAGTGTCAGATCCAGTTCCTTTGTTTTCTGAGTTACAAGCTGCTACTGATAAAGAGATTGCTAAAGCTAAAAAGCCGAATTTAAATAAGTTTTTCATCCTAATTCTGTTTAAAATAATTAATTAATTTTACTGATTAATACCCGTAAGGTTAAAAGGTAACCCACGGATTAAAAAAAACTTTATAATTTTTTTTTCGTTCTCATGGGTTACCATTCATGTATAAAAGTATTAATTAGTGAGTAAAACGTTAAGCAGTTCAGTTCCAACAGATAGAGAGGTTGTTCTAGGAATTCTAAATAACTCAGAAGAAGCGCTGAATAGATTGTACACCGGTTATTTTCCAATGGTATTACAATTTATTTTAAATAATAACGGTGATGAGGATGATGCGAAAGATGTGTATCAGGAGTCTATAATCGTTGTATATAACAAAATACAGAGCGGTGATTTTGAGTTGACCAGTAAGTTAAAAACTTATATCTATTCTATCAGCAGGCGAATTTGGCTGAAAAAACTTGCACAGCAAAGCAAGAAAACGAACAACATCTCGGAATTTGAAGATGTTATTGCTGTCGAAGAGGATCTGGAGCAGCATGAAGCAAAGGATTTGCAGTTCGACAAGATGGATTCGGCCTTGCAGCAGCTTGGTGAACCCTGCAAAACGATTATTCAGGACTTTTATATTAATAATTTATCCATGCAGGATATCTCTGAAAAGTTTGGTTACACCAATACGGATAACGCCAAAACACAGAAGTATAAATGCCTGCAACGGTTAAAGAAACTATTTTTTCAAATATAGTGCAATGAGGAACGAAATAGAATTAGAGGGATTAATTGAAGACTACGTCAATGGAAAACTGACTGCAGAAGAGGCTCAGGCATTTGAAGAATTGCGGGCTAACGATGCGGCTGTTGACCATAAGTTTGTTGCGCATAAAATGTTCCTGGATTCTTTGAACAGTTTTTCCAAGCAATCCATACTTAAAGATAAGCTGAACCAAATCCATGATACCATAGATGTAGAGACGCTATCTGAAAAATACAGGCCACATTCATCTTTTGTTGTTAATTTATGGCGGAAGAACAAAGCTGCATTTGCTGTAGCGGCTTCCTTCCTGGTCCTTGCCTTTGTATCGATCTATTCGATTCAGCATAGTACGAAGCAGAATGGCAGTTATGAAATGATGCGCAGGGAGCTGGTGAAGATCCAGAACTCGCAGAACAAGCTGATCCGTAATGTAAATTCAAGAAATAAGAAAGAAAATGCACCAGCCAATCCGGCACAATTTGGAGGAACTGGTTTCGCTTTAACGGCAAACGGTTACTTGTGTACGAACTATCACGTGATCGATAAAGCTGATTCTATCTACGTTCAGAACAGTAAAGGAGATTCTTATAAGGTGAAGGTTGTTTACCAGGATCCACAGTATGATATCGCTATTCTGAAGATTGTAGACAAGGAGTTTTCTCAATTGGCTAACCTGCCTTATAAGCTTAAAAAGATGAGCTCAGGTATGGGTGAACATGTGTATACCTTAGGGTATCCAAAAGACGATGCCGTATTGGGCGAAGGTTACTTAAGCTCGAACACTGGTTTTGGCGGGGATACATTAGCTTATCAGGTTGACATCCGGGTGAATCCAGGAAACAGCGGTGGTCCGTTATTAGACAACCAGGGGAATGTTATTGGAGTGATCAGTGCGAAGGAGAGCCAGGTTGATGGTGCTGCGTATGCGATCAAGTCTAAATATATTCTGGATGCATTACAGGCTATTCCGCAGGATTCTTTGCAGAACAATGTGGCAGCAAACAAAAAAAGTGCATTGCAAGGGTTGATGCGCACCAAACAGGTGGAGAAGATTCAAGACTATGTATTTATGATCAAGGTTTATAACTAGAATACAAGCAGACCATCAAGGTCTGGCTAAGCTTTATACTGCATATTCAGATGCAGGCCTAGGCAAAACCAAAATAGATATTGGAACCCCCGAAACATTACAAGTGTTTCGGGGGTTTTTGTTTAGAATATGGATTTTGGAAAAGTAGCAGCATCAGAATTAGCCCAGGTAAACCATCATTTACCTGACGACGCACCTGAAACCGCTCAGGTCCTTGCTGGTGCTGTGGGATCAGAACCACTTCTTTACTATGTTGGTTGTGCGAAATGGGGTAGGGAGGAATGGAAGGGCCTGATCTATCCTGAGGATACCAAAGTCGCTAACTTTTTGGATGCCTATGCGAAACAGTTCAATGCGATTGAACTAAATGCATCGTTTTATAAGGTACCAACGGAAGCCGCTGTGGAAAGCTGGCGCAAGAAGGCGGCGTCAAATGCGCCTGAAGGATTTACTTTTGTACCCAAGTTTCCAAGGTCAATCTCCCATATCAGAAAGTTGAAAAATGCGGAAGAGATGACTGAACGGTTCATCCATAGTATTAAGGGACTTGGCGCCCATTTGGGTCCTTGTTTCTTGCAGCTGAGCGAGGCATTTGCCCCTAAAGATTTTGACGTTTTGAGGGCCTACCTGGAATCCTTGACGGGAACGCTTGAGGTATTTGTTGAACTGCGAAATGAAGCCTGGTTTAACGATCAGGGCATGCGTTTAATGGTATTTGAGTTTTTTAAGTCCCTGAACATAGGTTGGGTGATAACCGATACGAGTGGACGGCGTGATCTTTTACATTTGGAACTGACCAGACCGGAGGCTTTTATCCGCTTTGAAGGCAATGGAAAATCGATGCTGGAATCTGATGGCAAGCGGATTGCGGAATGGGTCAGGCGGATCAAGCAATGGAAGGAACAGGGTTTGCAAAAGGTGTATTTCTTTTTGCATCAGGAGGACGAAGCCGACACACCGGCCTTAGCGGCCCTGGCTATCGAGGAAATGAACAAAGGCCTTCAAGCTGGCTTAAACCCGCTACAATTTTTTCCGAGATGATGTCGTTATTATCATAATACATCCTTAAATTAAGAATGAATTAATTTAAACCAAAAACATACGATTATGAGCATTAGAATAGGGGATACCGCGCCCAATTTTCAGGCGGATACATCAATAGGAAAAATTGACTTCTACGAGTTTCTTGGGGATAGCTGGGGTGTATTGTTTTCGCATCCAGCGGATTACACACCAGTTTGTACGACAGAGCTGGGACGTACAGCTGCATTAAAAGGTGAATTTGAAAAAAGGAATGTGAAGGTATTGGCCCTGAGTGTTGACACGGCTGAATCGCACCAGGGTTGGATCGCTGATATCAACGAAACCCAAAACACAAATGTTGAATTCCCGATCATTGCTGATCCGGATAAAAAAGTTTCAGACTTGTATGATATGATCCATCCGAATGCGTCGGAGACCATGACGGTGCGTTCCTTATTTGTGATCTCGCCCGATAAGAAAATTAAATTAATGCTGACCTATCCCGCATCTACCGGAAGAAATTTCAACGAAGTTTTGCGTGTAATTGACTCCTTGCAGTTAACTGCGAATTACAGTGTGGCAACGCCGGCAGACTGGAACCAGGGTGATGATGTGGTTGTAATGAACAGCATCAAGACGGAAGATATTCCGGAGCGCTTCCCTAAAGGGCACAAGGTTATTAAACCATACCTGCGCACCACGCCGCAACCCAATATTTAGATATAGAAAAGGCTGCTCATCTTCTGGGCAGCCTTTTTTACAATATCTGACATCTAGTAGTATTGAAGGATCTGTGCTTTTAATACGCCATAGCCCACATTTTGTAACCTGGTGAAAATTAAGAACTGATCAGCCGCAGGCTTGATCTTAAACTTCTGAACCAACTTTTCCGCTTTTTCGGGATAGTTGCGGACAATCACATTGCCGCTAAGGTTCTTCTGCTTTTTCAGGTTGGTTATGGAAAGCAGTTCCTCTACCTGGAATATTCTTCCTGGGAATTCTTTATTGAGGACGTCGGATGTATATAACTGGGACTGCTGATCCAGTTTTTTCAAATTGAATGCGGCGGCTATCGAATTAAATTTGCCACTCTTTAAAAGTGCGACGTCGGGCTCGTACAGATAGGTCCCCAATTTTTCATTCAGGAGTTCTGCAGCCGGATCACCTTGTTCCGTAAAGCTTATTGTCTTAATGATATCGTTGATGGCCACACTGGTGATCATCAAAGCGCCGGTATAGCCTCGATCAATGATAAACAGGAGCTCCTTGCATTCATTGCGGGTGCTGATCACTTGTACTTCCGATACATGTTTGAGTTCCTTTACGCCGGCTGAGATATCCAGCAGCGGAGAGGTCTTGATGATGATACGGCTGGCTTTCGTAAGCAGCATATCCAGCTCTGCAACTACATTGGGTGTGCAGTCTTTTAACATAAATACTTTACCAGTCTGACTGCGTCTTGCAGGATCGATATAAATGGTGCCGAGTTGTGTCGTGGAATGCCGGATGTATTCTATACCGTCTGTAGCCAGATAGGTGATGTTATCTGCGCCTAAGATAGTCGCGTTGTATGCAGCAATTTCTGAAAGATCGGGGTTGATTTCGCAGTGTAGAACGGATTCTGCCCGTTGGGAGAAAAAGTAGGCATCTACACCAAAGCCTCCAGTTAAATCGGCGAGTTGTTCTCCTTTGATCAAGGTTGATTTGTGTGCCGCTGTAGGCTCCGAAGAGCATTGCTCGATAGAGATGAGCGGCGGATAATAGATTTTTTCCCTTCCAAACCAGGTGGGCAGCTTCTTCTCCGACCGCTTTTTAGCGGTGATCTGGCCTGCCAATTCCTGTGCAGTCACATCCGGGAACGGGCTTTTGGATAGGGCCACGCGCTGCACATCCGCACTTAAATGGCCGTTGATGTAGCCCTGAACTTCCGGAAGGAGAATTTTTCTATTCAAGAGTTTTATTTTTCATCACCATTTGGCAGGTGTGCCTGCTTTTTACTTCCAGGATGATATCCTTATCTACAGTTACCCGGTCTATGGTTTCCTGATTGTAATACCGGATGGTCACCAGTTCAAGGTTTGTATTGTATTTAACCTTGTAAGATGCGGATAGATCGGCCAACAATGCTGTAATTCTAGCCTCATCATAGTCTACACTCACGGAAAAACTGATCGCTGAATTTAGCATCGTATTCACTTTAACCTTGTGTGCATGAAAAATGCTGAATATGTCGCTTAAGTTTTCTTCAATAATAAAGGAAAGATCTTTAGGGAATATAGAGATCAGAACCTGGTTTACTTTGAAGATAAAGGACGGGATGGGTGAGGGCGTCGGCATTGCAGTAATGTCCGTTCCCGGCTCATCCGGCTTGTTGAAGGAACGTACGTAAAGCGGTATATTTTTGTTCTGCAGCGGTTTAAGTGTTTTCGGATGAATAACCGTTGCCCCATAATAGGTCAGCTCAATGGCATCGTGGTAGGACAGGTACGGAATGCGCTCAGTCTCTTTAAACCACTTTGGATCAGCGTTATAGACACCAGTAACGTCTTTCCAGATCGTTAAGGAATCTGCATTTAAACAGGAGCAGAAGATGGCGGCGGAGTAATCTGATCCTTCCCGGCCCAGGGTGGTCGTGAAGTTTTCGCTCGTACTACCAATAAATCCCTGGGTAACCACAAGCTGTTTCTCCAACAGTGCTGGCAAGGTCTTCTGAATGGCTAGCTCGGTTTTCTCCCAATCCACCTGGCCTTCTTTATACGAGTTATCGGTTTTTATGAAATTGCGTGCATCCATCCAAAGTGCCGCACAACCAATGGAGTTCAGGTAAGCGGAAACGATCTTGGTCGAAACGATCTCTCCGATGGAGACGATCTGGTCGTAAATATAATCCGGTGCATCAATGGCTTCTTCTTCCAGCAGCCACTCAATCTCGACAAACGCGTTAGCCACGTCGTTGAATATAGCGTCGCTGTTCTCGGGAAATAACTCGTTCAA
>Ga0157369_10006382_pt1 | contig 13676 bp, 22 predicted proteins | sample C25metaG_FD_113461 | JGI IMG/M metagenome (GOLD analysis project Ga0157369, IMG submission 113461) | Corn rhizosphere microbial communities from Kellogg Biological Station, Michigan, USA - C2-5 metaG | ecosystem: Host-associated > Plants > Roots > Rhizosphere > Soil | place: USA: Michigan...
CATCTCCCGCACGTTCCACCACGCCGCCGACCGGCAGTTGGTGAACCCGAGCTCACCGGAACGGTCGCGACGCAACGTGCCTTCAGAGGCGTTGAACGCCTCGACGGTCAGGTCGTTCTCCCGCAGCTTGTCGACGACACCAGCGCCGATTCCGATCACGTCGACAACCGCGACACCGCATCCGGCGGCGGTGATGATCCCTTCGGCGCGGCCGGCGGTGGCCATCGTGTCCTCGTGGTGCGTGTACCGCAGTTCGGGGATCACGTCGCCGTACCGGGGGGCCATCACCGTCCGGTCCGCGCCGGAACGAGCAACATCAACGCCGAGCGCGGTCAGCATGTCGAGTTGGCCGCCTGCGCGTTTCCAGTCCCGCCACCGGTCGACCGCCGCTTCGATCCACGCGAGCGGGATCACGCCGTCCTCGTCCGCGACGTGGAACTCGCCGAGGACACGGTTCGCGTACAACGCTGACCCGTCACCCCACTGCCGGGCGCGTTGCTCCGCCCAGGACGTGGCGACCCGACGGGCCGCGACCGCTTCCGCAAGCGTGACGTGCCGCACCCACCAGTCCTCCAAGCCCGGGCGACGCTGATGGATCTCGTAGAACCGGCCTGCCGGCTCACCCGGCGTGGAGAACGCGACCGCATACGCTTCGAGGCCGGGTTGGGCGTCGGCTGCGGAGAACGCGCCTTCCGCCGCATCGAAAACTGCCGCGCCGATCGCTTTCGACTCGTCGAACACGTACAGCACATGGTCGGCGTGCACACCTTCGATCAGCGCCGGGTCGGACGACGCGACCGCGAACGCCGAGCCGTACCGCAGCTTCAGTGACAGGTCGAGCAGCTCGCGGCCTTCACGGAACGGTGCGCGGCCGAGACGGTCCCAGCGCAGCCGCTTGACCCACTTGTGGATCTCCGGCCACAGGTACTTTTCGAGCTGCCGCCACGCGCCGGCGGTGGTCGCGCACTTCCAGTCGATGCCGGCAGCGTCGCGGGTGAGCGCGAACCAGATCACCAGCAGCGCCGCTTTCGCGGTCTTCCCGAGGCCGTGCGGGCCACGGGCGGAGACCCGGCGTTCCCGGGGGACGGCGGCGAGGATCTCCTGCTGGTAGCCGGTGAGTCCTTGCCCGTCGGGCCAGTCGATGCAGTCGGTGAGGAACCCGACCGGGTCGTACAGCCAGCCACCGACCTGCCGTAGCTGCTCGTCGAGGTCGGCTTTCTCGGCGCGGCGGACAGCGGCGTGCGCCCGGTTACGGGCGAGAAGGTCAGCTGCTTTCGACGGCGCGTAGGTACCGCTCGGCGCCATGACGTCCGGCATCCAGCGCATCCCCTTCGACCCCGGCCGCAGCGAGCGCGGCTTCGACTGCTCCGGCGATCGCTTCGGCGTACCGTTCAGCGGCTTTGACGCGGCGTTCTTCGAGCCCGGCGGCGACGGCTTTGACGGCGAGGTCCGCAGCGTGCTTGCGTTCCTGGGCTTCCCAGACGGCGAGTTGTTTGGCGTACTCGCCGACCTTGCCGAACTCGCTGGCGATGTCCCCGACGAACGTGTCGTGCCAGCCGTGTTTGGCGAGTATCGCGTCGAGCTCGTCGGCGTGCTGTTCGGCGCGGAGCCACGCGACGGTCATCAGCCGGAGCAGCGTCTCGCCGGGGTCGAGGGTGGTCATCGTGTCGACGTCCCAGCGGGCGACGGCGGCACGGACGTGGGCTTTGGCGTGGGTGGTCTTGCGGATGTGCATGGCGCACCGGCCGGGTTTGCTGCCGGGGATGACGCGGCCGTGGCAGGGGCCGGGGCCGGGGCCGGGTTGGTCTTTCCAGCCGTTGCCTTTGCGTTGCGCTTCGCATTCCCAGGCGTGGTGCTGGTCGCACCAGCGGCCCCAGGTGGCGTCGCTCATCCGTCGCCTCCCTGGGTTGTGGCCCGGGGCCGCGGGCACGCCTGGTGTGGCCGCTCACGGCGGCGTCGGGGGTGTGTGCGCGGCGGCCCCGGAGACATGAAAAAACCCGCCTGGCGCGGGCTGTAGAGACACGGGTGCTAAACGGAGTGTTACACCGCGTGCGAGTCCTTGTCACGCAAACGCCGGTTGATCGGCGTGTCCATCACGTCCTCAAGGCGGAACAGCAGCACCCCAGACCCGGTCCGCGCGACCGGCCGGAGCTGCCTTCGGTGCACCCGGACACGGACCGCGGCCGGCCCGGTTTTCGCAAGCGCGGCGACCTCGCCGGTGGTCAGCAGCACCGGCAGGTCGTCGAGGTCAGCGGCGGCCATTCGAACGCCCTGAGATGCCCAACGCGCGCGCGTGAGGCCATCCGATGACACCCGCCCGCCTGGTTTCGTGGCTCTCCGTGGCTGTCAGGGGCCAGCAAATGCCATCGGTGTAGTTCCCTGGGACGCTACCCGGCACGTCGGGTCCCTGGCAGCACCGCGTTCAACACGTACTCGGACAGCGGCTGCTTCCGGCCACACCCGCCAGCCCGCCGCTCACACCGCGACTCCCCAGCCGCCAAATGCAAAACCACCGACCGCCGGCCACACCGCGGGCACGGGTCCGGGTCACGGCGGATCTCCGGCCGCCACGGCGCCACCGCATGCGCCCGAACCCCCAACCCCCGAACCTCCACCGCGAACTCACCCACCCACGGCTGCCCCGCCACCCACAACAAGTGCTCCGCCAGCCACCCCACCAACGCCGGCAACGACGCCAGATCCGCCCAACCGGACCGCCCCGACACCACCCGCGCCTGCCACCGCGCCGGATGCACCAGCCGCCGCGACCGCCACCGCAACCGGCCCAACACGTCCGCCGCCACGTCAGCGTCGGCGTACTCACCGACCTGCGCGCCGTCCAGCCGGATCACCGTCAACGGCGGAAACGCGAACCCGCCGTCGACGTGCACGAGCGTCGCGTAGTAGCCGAGCGTCGCCCGGAACGCCTCGCAGCCCGCCTGGTCGTCCGGTGTCGTGACCGCCGGGCGCAGCGAGTCCGGGCCGATCAGGTCGAGCACGTCGACCCGCAACGGGATCGGGTCCTCCCGCGAACCGGACACGCGGGTTTCCCCGGCGACCCCACCAGCGGCGACGTTGGCGTGCAGCCAGCCGGCGACGGCGGGCAGCTCGAGCAGGGCGCAGCGGAGTTGGGACCAGTGGTCGAGGCAGAGCTGGCCGATGTCGGCGGGGCGGGGGTCGTCGCACCTGGCGCAGTTCACGCCGACCCCCTCGACGTCTCGGCACTGACATGCACGTCGATCCGCAACGCCTCGCCACGCGCCAACGCGAACTCCGCGATCTCTTCGAGCAGCGGATGGTCCCAACCGACCGCGACCTCGATCGTCATGACCGTCTGCGGATGGGCGCAGTTCACGCCGTCACTCCGGCTTGTTCGCTGCCGGGACGTGCCGTTGTCGGGCTTGGAGTTTCACGGCGGCTCGGGGTGCTCACCGCGCGGCCTGTCGTGCTGCGGCGTCGAGTTCAGCTTTCGCGGCGGCGAGCTGTTCGGCGGTGAGCGGTGGCTTGCTGGCGACGGGTGCGTGGTGCTGCGGCCAGCGTTCGGTGCGGGGCATGGGTTTGAGCGGGGTGCCGGCGAGCAGGGCGCGGAGCGGTCGGGGTTGCAGGCTGGCTTCGCCGTGGTCGGCGGCTTGGATCTCGGCGTCGAGGTGGGCGCGTCGTTCGCGTCCGAGTCTGGTGTCGCGGACGTGTTCGCAGGCTCGGATGAGTGCGGCGAGGCTGACGAAGTCGTGGTCGCGGCTGGCTTGTCGGGCTGCTTCGATGGCGTCGGTGAACTCGTGTTCGGCGAGGTCGATGTACCAGGTGTCGGCGGTGTGTTCGCGCATCTTTTGGGCGGGGCAGCGGTCGGCGATGAACTCGACGAGGTCGACGCATTCGACGGGTGTCATGGCAGGGCTTTCTGGTGCTGGGTGGCTTCGGCGGCTTGGGCTCTGGCTCGCGCGTTGTTGAGGGCGACGGTGGTGGCGTCGGGTCGTGGTGTTGCGGGTGTCGGTGGGCGTTCGCATTCGCTCCACCGTCGGGCGAGTGCGGTGGGGGTGAGGCTGACTGCTGGCCATTGGCCGCGGTAGATGGCGGCTCGGCGTCGGATGTCTTGGGGGGTGGCGCCGACGTCGCGGAGCTGTTTGGCGGCCGCGTTGTAGGCGCCTCGTGCGTCTTTGGTGAGTCCGGCGTCGGTGTTGACGCCACAGGCGTCCATGAGGGCGTCCCAGATTTCGTCGGGAGGGCGTGCGGGTGCGGACCTGGTGGTGCGCGACGCAATATCCGTCTCCGCCTCCGTCTCCGCCTCCAGGTACGAAGTACCGTCTCCCCCTCCGTTACGTGCGCGCGATCCGTGGTGCAGCGGGTTCGGTTTCGGTGTGGCATCTGGTGACGTACCGGGTACATCACTGGTGCTGCACTCGGTACCGCACTCGGGTGGGTCTGGGAGGGTGGACTTCTGGCGTTTGCGGATGATCTGGTGTCGTTCCCACTTGGGGAAGTGGGCGTAGGTTCCGCGGCCTTCGGTGTAGACGCGAATGATGCCGGCGGTGGCGATCTCGTCGCGCCACTTCTCGACAGTCTTGGGGGCGATGTCGTCGTGGGGGAAAACAGCGCCGATCAGTGACGCGCCGCTGGCGATGATCCGGCCGTCGTCATCGGAGTTGGAGATCATGCCGAGGCACAGCAGCCGGGCCTGCAATGAAAGTTCCGCGAACCGCCGGTCGGACCAGATCGACGGTTTGATACTGCGGATACGGGCCACTAGGTCGTCTCCTCACCCGTGTCGGAAGGGTTGTTCTGCGCCGGGCCGGTGGTAGGGCTGCCCAGTCCCGTGATGGCGGTGAGGACGTGCGCGGCGAGCAGTGGCGGGACGGCGTTGCCGACCTGCTCGAACTGCTTGGTTCGGCTGCCGCGCCACGGATAGTCGGACGCGAACGACTGCAGGACGGACGCTTCCGCGACTGTGACACGGACGGACGCTTCCGCGTTCTGCCTGCTCTCAGAGGTTCTGTAGCCAGGTGCGGCGATGATGTCGGGGCAGAACGAGCCGACCACAGTCGTGGCCGGACGCTCATACGCCCATTCCGGCCGGATGACCCACTGCCCACCCGACTTTCCCGTCAGCGTCGGCGCGGGCTCAGTGATCGGGACGGGGACGGTCGGCACCATCGGTGCGCCGTGCGCGTGGCCAGCAGCCTTGCTGTTGGTGCGCCTATCCACGACCCACACCACCTCGTTCATCGCGTGCCCGAACTTGACCGTGGGCGCGGGTTCGCAGGCCGCTCTCCGGGTCGCGTTGCGCTGGCTGTCCGCGACGTAGACCGGACACCCCCCCCCGCAGGGACAGACGGTCACGACGGACCCACCCATCGGGCTGTGCGCGCCTTGGACGTGATGGTGGGTGCGACACCCTCGGCGGGTGCGTCGGGGCGCTGACCGTGCCGCTCGGTCATGCCTGCGCCACGGTGGAGACGGAACGCTCTAGCCATGCCCCCCCCCCGCTTGCTTTCGATCAGGGCCTCGCGGCCACCGCGGGCGATCGGCTCAGCGCCACCGGTCGCGGTGCCGCCGGCAGTGACGGTCGGGACGGGACGGTCGGTCGCTCCCCAGCCGAGCGCGGATGCCATCGAGACGTGCGGTAGCAGCTGGCCGCCGAACAGGTCGAGCGGCGACCCGCCTTTGCAGTGCGTCGGTGCCGGTGGCAATGCGGTGCGCGTCAGGGACGCGCCGAGGATCGCCCGTTCGCGGGTCTGCGGCACGCCGTAGTCGGCGGCGTTGAGAACCTCAGCCCATACCGAGTAGCCCATCGGCCGCATGTGCGCGGCGTAGACGCCCCACAGTGGCGCGACGGCCGGCACCTGCTCGAGCGCGACCCATTCCGGCCGGCAGTCGTGGACGAACCGGGCGGGCTCGAGGACGAGACAGCAGATGAAAGCGTCGTGCCGCGCCGCGTGCTCGACCTTCGCGTCGGTCCATTTCTTCTCGGGTTTGCGTTTGGCGTTGCGTGCCTGCTGCTCGGCGAGCGCGGTCGGGTAGACGGCCTCACGGGCGCGGTCGCGGACGTCCCGACCGGCCAGCAGCTCGATGATCGCCCAGGCGAGCACGGACAGGACACGGGTTCCGGTGCCTCGACCTGCGGTGGAGAACAGCGTGCACGGGGCCGAGGCGATCAGTCCCCACAGCTTCGCGACGAAAGGCTCGGTCGGGTAGGTGGCGACATCGGCGCAGATCGTCAGGTGTCCCGCGGCCTTGCGGGTCAGGCAGGCGGACCAGTCCCATTCGATCCCGACGTCGCGCAGCCCCAACGCCCGCAACCCTTCCGACCAGCCGCCAGGACCGGCGAACAGGTCGAGCACGAGACCGCCCTGCGTCGGGTCGCCGTTCGGTGTCATCGCCGGACCGTCCTTTTCCGTTCCCGCTGGTAGAGCCGCTCACCGGACAGGCAGTCCCCGCAAGGCTGCTCGCCGTGGTTGCGGTGCCGGACGAACGCGGCGTGCGTGCCGTGCGGCCGGAGCCGGACGACACGACGGTTCGCGCCGGTGACGCCGTACCGGCTGTCGTTCCAGGCGAGAAGCTCACGGATCGACTGGTCGTAGGGGACGAGCGCGGCGAGGCTGACAGCGAGCTCGAGGAGCCGTTCCCGGTCGAGGCCGGTGAGGGCGTCGGCGACGTCGGCGACGTTTTCGTCTCTGACTGCGCCGATGAGGAGTTGCGCGGTGTACAGGGCGCGTGGTGGCAGGCAGGGCGGGTCGGGTTTGTCCCCAGCGGGGGAAACTACAAGTGGATAACTACAAGCGGGTGACTTGGCGTGCTGCTTCGCCCCGTGGCTGGTCATGAGGTCCCCTACTCCTTCGTGTGGTCGCGGGCCGGGGAAGTAGCCGGCGACAGGTCGCTGATTTCGAGTTCGGCCTGAACCGGTTCCGGTTGGCCCTTAGGTGAACTGCGCCAGCACTCGCGGCAACGACCGCCACGGTTATGCGTGAGTGTCGTGCCGCACTGTGTGCAGCGAGAGGGCCTAGCGGTCCTAGGCTTCTTTCGCCCGACTAGGGACGCGCGAGCGCAGTCCCAGGAGCAGAACTTCTGTTCCGATGTCTTGCGACGGAAGTCCTTGCCGCAGTGCGGACAGGGCACGTGGGCGCTGAGATCAGGAAAGCCGGCGGCGACTCGCGCGCACACCCTGGAGCAGTAGCGCTGAGTCGACATCCTCTCGCGACCTGGGGCAGGGCGGAATTGCTTGCCGCACTGTTCGCACGAACGGTGCAGGTCATCCCCGCGCGGCAACGTTGACTCATGATTGCCCGCGAGAATGATCGTGCGTGGATGTTCGCGGTCGTGCTGGATCTCGCCGAGCGCGAACGTAACCTGCGAGTCGTCCGCCCACCAGACACCGTTGGCCGAGTCGCAGACGTGCTTGAGCAGGTTGTCGGTATCGACGCGCTGGTAACTGGATCGATAGAAGCGGCACGCGAGCATGACATTGCCAGGGAAAGCAGTCGGCGCGCTGAGGCTGAGGAAGTCGCGTAGTCGCTGCTCTGCTTCCCGGTCGTCACGCGGCTGATAACTCTTGCCACGCTTGGTGAATCTCGGTCTGCTCTTGCTCCACGGATCACCAGGAAGTACGAGGTAGCGCATTACTTCGTCGTCACCGCCGCGAGCGAACAGGCGGTAGATGTTCGAGGCCCATTCACGATCGGCTTTTAGCTCTTCTCGCCGGTCATCGAGGAGTGACTTCCACGCGAGCACGGGCCCGGCCGTCGCGCCGCAGTTCCCCGGCTTGGTGTCCTCCGCTGCGACGGTTGTGGCCGGGCCCGTGTCTGTGTCCGCCGTGACGGCGGAAGCGAGGTCGAGCGGGACGGTCACACCGTCACCGTCAGGTGGCGCGCGTAGCGGCTTCGATCCGGGTCGGTCCAGTCGCCTACCCGGTTGCGGCCCTGGTGGATCGCCAGCCCGCGCGGTGAAGCGAAATACCGTCCGCAGGAGCACTTGTAACGCAACTCGGCGCGGCCCACTGTGATGTCGCTCGCGTCATAGTCCGGGTGCTTCGTCTGCATGTGACGGCGGACGTTGTCGAAGGTCCGGTTGCAGCAGGGGCACACGCCGTTGGCGAATCGGTGACGGTCTCGCAACAGTCGGACGCGTGTCGCCTCGGCGTCAGCCTCAGCGGCGCTCAGCTGGTCGCGGAGCGCGACTTCGCGGGCTTCGGCGTCGCGGAGTTTCTGTTCGGCGCTCTTGCCGGTGTAGTGCTGCGCGTGACCGGCTGGGCAGTAGAACGTCGTGCCGGGCCTGTCGAGTTTGCGGCGGCGGAAGTCTGCTGGCATCGCGAACACCATGTGGCAGTTGCAGCACTCTTCGGTTTCGAGCCGGAGCTGCGCGAGTGTGTAGTAGGTCATCGGGTCGCTCCTTCTATGTGCGCCATCAGCGCCATCCGAGTTGCGCGGTGCATGACGGCCACGCACGTAGCCCTTGCACGGCGAGGACACGTTCAGCGACGCGGATCTGCTCGACGCGGGAAGCTTGTGAGGGAAGCCCGTGACCGCCGAACGACCGCCAGGTGGACAAGGAGAATTGCAGTCCGCCGTAGTAGCCGTTGCCGGTGTTGGCGTGCCAGTTGCCGGACGCCTCGCATGCGGCGAGGGCTTTCCAGTTGAGAGCACCGCCGCGCGCAGGTCGTCCTCGCCCGGCTAGGTGGGGTCGTGGGATACGCCTTCGCTGGGATCGTGCAGCGTTGACGTGCAGCGGTGCTCTCGGCTCGCCGCGTGATGCGCGGGCGAGGGTGGGGCGCGGCGTCGCCGTGGCGCTATGCAGCGGCGCCGCGCGTCTGGGGTGCGCAGTGGCGGGGGTGACGGCTGCGGCGAGCACCGCCAGGACCGTGGCGAGCCTCATGCGGTGGCCTCGTCACGTAGGGCGAGGATCGCGTTCAGCGCCTCGTTTTTCGCTTGCTCGTACCCCTGGTTCCACGGGCTGTTGCTAGCGCCGCCGCCGTAGCCGAGCGGGCGGATGGCGCGATCCACGGCCTGCCACGCCTCAGTGAGCGCCTTGCGTCTCGCTCGCTTCTCGGCCTCGGCCTCGTCATCGCGTTCGACAGCCTGCGCGTAGTGGGGGCAACCGCAGCCGTCCCACTGGCAGTGATCGTGCTGGGCGCAGCAGCGTCGGCCGTGGTGCGAGCGGCGATGTCCGCACACACAGTCGGTCGTCGCGGCAGAGCCCGTGTCACTCATCGCCGAACCCCAGCGTCGGGCAGGGGCTGTAAACGGGGTCGATGCGAGTCATGCAGTAGTGGCACAGGTTGTCTCCTTCGTCGCCGTCACCGGGCCGGGTGCAGTACCCGATCGAGGCACAGCGACAGCCCTCCTCGAAGTGGAGGTGCATGGTCATCGGCATCCGCTCCTTGCAGATCGGGCACCACTGCGTGCTCTCGGCAATCTCCGTCTCGCCGGTCGTCAAGTCCTCGCAGGTCACGCGCAGCACGTTCTCGCTCACGTCCCCTCCTCGTTGCGGTGTTCGCACGGCAGGTACGTCGCGTGCACGTCATCGACCAGCAGCAACCCGAACCGGCGACCCCCATACACGAAATGCGCGAAGTGGTAGCAGACCCCCGGCGTCCACGACGGCGGCGCAGGCTTCGGCGGCTCAGGGCGCGGCACGGGCACGACCGGCACCTGTTGCACCGGCGTCTGCACGGGTTCCGGCACGTCCGAAGTCACATCAGGTGTGACATCGAGTTGCGCACCGAGGACCGGCGCAGACGATGTCGTGACAGGCAGCGGGAAACCGAGACGCTGCAACAGATTCATGCGGCACCACCGATCGTGGTCTGAGTGACAGGATCGACCAGCCGGTAACGCCACTGCTCCTTACCGGCGTTGCGGCTGGCCTTGTCGTCGTTGACGTTCTTGTCGATGCGCACAAGCTGCCCACGCGCCCGGAGCACGTTGACGACAGACCCGCGTAACTGCGGGGTGATGCCCGGCGGGATCAACACACGCAGCTCGTTCAGGTCGACGACACCGCCATGCATCTGCGCGCACGTCTCGATCGCCCGGATGATGACTTCGGACTCGTCGGCGTGCTGCTCGAACATCTGCTGGCACAACTCGTCGGTCGCGGGTGGCTCCTCGCCGTGCCAGCGGTTGAGGTGTGCCTGTTCGACGGACCGGAGATGTTCCGCGCTGGTGCACGGCGGCGCGAACCCGGCGCACGGCTCCGCGGCCCGGCAGGTAGCGATGTAGTCGCTCATCGGGTGCCGCCGATCGGAATGACACGGTCGTACTTACAGGGGTCGGAGCCAAATAAAAAAGCCGTTGCGTCAACGAGCCACACGTCATAGCCCGCAGCGGCCAGGGCGTGAGCCTGCCTTGCGGTGAAGCCGTACCGTTCCAGCCGGGCGATACGACGCGCGAGAGCGGCGGGGAGTCTCATGCGCCGACCTCCACGCGCCGGATCGGCCACGCTCGCTCGACGGAGTCGCCCTTACCGACAGAACGCCAGTACGCCTCGATGCTGTCGGCCCATTCGGCGTGCCAGATCGCCTGCTGCTCCATGAGCACGGCAAGGTCCAGCTCGGCGACCTTCGGGTAGCACTGGCCGATCCGCCACAACACACGCAGCGCCGCGAGCACGTCAGCGGGAGCCTCATGCGCGCCGTCGCTCGCAGCCTCGCCAGGAGCGGCCGACGTGTGCCGGACGCCGTAGTGCGCGCAGACGTCAGCGAGCTTGCGGCCACCGCGGCGGTAACGGTCCAACGCCCGGTCCATCACCAACGGGTCGAGCACCGGCCCGTCGATGCTCAACGGCGTATGGCCAGCGCGGACCAGTTCGGCGTTGAGCAGCGTCAGGTCATAGGACGCGTTGTAAGCGACGACAGGGACGCCTTTCGCCCACGCCTCGACGAGATGCCCGCGTACCTCTTCGGCGACGTCAGCGACCGGCTGGCCTTCGGCGTGCGCCTTCTCCGTCGTGACGCCGTGGATCGCGACGGCAGCGTCAGGAATGATCTCGCAACCCGCGTCGGCGATCCACGTCTTCGTCCAGCCGCTGTCGGACTCGCTGCGGTAGGCGACGCAGGCCGTGACGATACGAGCGGTCAGCGGATCGACACCAGTCGACTCCGTATCAACTCCGAGCCACGGCCCGTGCGCCCATCCGCTCATGCCAGCGTCGCCTGCAAGTCGCTGTCGGACGGCGACGCGTCACCAGGGCAGGACGACGCGGGGTCGCACCGAGTGGCGGCACCGCAACCGGGGCAGCCGTCGTCACCCGCCCGCGTCGCTGCCGTCGCAGCCGGCTGCGCGTTCTTCCGTCCGTTGCCGGACTGCCCGCTCTTGATCTCGTCGAGGCTGACCTTCTTGGTCGGGAACTCGTCCTCAACCGCGGTTTCGCCGTTGCGGATCGACCGGCCGACGACGGTCAGCGCGGCTACGTCGTGCGCCGTCCACTGGTCCCGCTTGCGACCGATCTTGTGCTCGAGCTGGTCGACAGCGACACCCATCTCGCCAAACGCCTTGACGAGGTTCGCCACCCGTTGCGGCAGCGGTGTGTCGCCGCCACTCTCGATCGTGCGTCGGCAGATCTCCTGCGCCTCTTCGGTGAACCACTTCGGCAGGATGGCGAAGATCTGCTCGCGCAGCCGACGGGCGCCGTTGTTCGCGTTGTTCTCGTAGATGTCACGCAGGTCGGTCAGCGCCTTGCGGCCTTCGCGGGTGTCGCGACCGTGCTTGACGATGAACGTCGTGACGGCGCGGGTGTTGGTCTGCACGTCCCAGGCGAAGGCGAGCATCTGCGACTCGCCCTTGTCGTCGTCCCGGCTCAACTCGGTCAGCCCGTACTGCACGTTGCCGAAGCAGCGCGCCAACTCGCGGGCCAGGTGCACCGATGGGCCGGTGATCTGCGAGCCGGCGCGGGAGTAGCGGAAGAACGCGCGTTCGGCGAGCGCCTGCTGCGAGCAGGACTGGCGCATCTCCTCGACGGCGCGGGTCAGTGACCGTGGGCACTGCTGCGCGACGACGATCGCGCCCTGGACCTCGGCGACGGCACGGGCCTGCTCGACGGCGGTTGCCTGGCCGACCTCGCTTGTGGAACGGATGGCGGGCGCGGCGACCTCGAAAGGGTCGACTTCGGTTGTTGCCATGTCAGATCACGTCCTCGAACTTGCGCTCGTACCAGTAGGGGAGCGAGATGAGCGCGACGTCATCGGCGTAGCCCGGCCAGCAGTCGTCGACGGCGCAGCGCGCGTAGGTGGTGATGGCCTTGCGGTTGAGGTGCCGACCGATCCGCAGCCCGGGCGCGTCGATCTGCGCGACCGTGACGAGGTAGGGGGCTGTCTTCTCCTGGACGATGAACACGAACGCGGCGTCGTCGGCGGCGAGGCCGAGCGCCCGCATTCCGTCGAGGTACCAGGCGGCTTGCATGTCGTAGCCGTAGTTGGCTGCGGACTTGGCGAACTCGTCGGGGCTCGCGCACTTCGCGGTCTTGTAGTCGACGCCGATCGTGCGGCCGGTGCGCGCCGCCGGCTTCCAGTCCAGCCGCGCCCTGCGCATGATTCCGCTCGGCTCGTCGAGCCAGACGAGTGTCTGCTCAGCCGCACCACCGTCGCCGAGGAGCAGCGACGCGATCGGGTCGGCGCGCAGGGCGTCGGCCATCGCGACCACCTGCGCGTAGGTGTCGCGGAGCAGTGGCACTTTGCCGTCAGCGTGCGCGGCTTCGCGCTGGTCGCGGGCTGCGACGGTGCGCCAGTCGGGCGCGTCGATGACGACGATCTCCGGGCCGACGCCGAGGGCGAGCTTGTGCGCGGCGTGGCCGACGTCGAACGTCTCGGTTGGCTCCGGCGGGTTGTCCTGCTCGAACCGGAAGATCGCTGGGCACGACGGTGGCAGCAGCTTCTTCGCGCCCGAGCAGGACAGCGAACCGCCGACGACAGGGTCGCGATGGTAGTCCTCAACGGGAACGCCGTCGTAGACCCCCGGCTCGGTGATGATGACGCGCTCGTCGGTAGCAGTCATCCGATCTCACCCGTGTTGGGGTCGACGGCCTCACCGAGAGCGGTACGCAGGTCGTCTTCGAGGTCGAGCGGGAGGACCGTGTTGCCGGTGCGGCGTTCGTGCGCGCGGCGCATGATCTGCAGGAGCCGCTTCGCCTCGTCCTTGTCGCTGCCGACAACCTCGATGCGTTTGATGTGCGCGGTCGGGGAGACGTCGCCACTGTCAACGTCGGTCGTGAGCTTCTTCGTCTTGACGATGGCGAGCACGATGTGCATCTGCTCGGGCTCGTCGCTGAGGCTGGCAGCGACAGCGGTGAGGCCGTGGTCGGCTGGCAACGCGGACGCGAGCTTGACGGTGGTCATGTGCGGCTTCTTTCGCGTAGTGGGATGACGGGCGCGACGTGTCGTCGGGCTTTGGCGCGGCGGACGGTGACGTGCACCCAGCGGCAGGCGAGGAAGTAGACGGTCCAGGCGGTGAGGTAGGTGAGGACGCCGAGGCTGTACGCCCACAGCGGCGTCCGGTCCGCGCTCATGCCGTCGCTCGTTTCGACAGTGGTGACACGACGCCGCACGGAACATCCGGGTAGACGCGGGGTGTCAGGTGCGCGGCGAGGACCACACCGGCCGGGGTTGTGATCGTCACGTCGGATGCTTCGAGGTGTGACAGGCACGCCGGTCGGCACTGGCACAGACCCGACGTAGCCGCAGAGCCATCAGTCGC
>Ga0157369_10006383_pt1 | contig 13671 bp, 12 predicted proteins | sample C25metaG_FD_113461 | JGI IMG/M metagenome (GOLD analysis project Ga0157369, IMG submission 113461) | Corn rhizosphere microbial communities from Kellogg Biological Station, Michigan, USA - C2-5 metaG | ecosystem: Host-associated > Plants > Roots > Rhizosphere > Soil | place: USA: Michigan...
GATCTCCTGTTCACAAAAGATCTGGTGCAGTTCCAGACTTTTCGTGCTCCGACTATTTCCCACATGGACCAAACCGACAGCATGTCCGTGCTCGTCGCTTCTCGCGCCGCGGCTGCTGCCGCCCTGGAGGGTACGTCATGATTCGCTTCACAGAAGACGTTTGCACCAACCTGGACGCGTCTCTTCGCCGCGAATGGCTGGAGACCAATGGTATCGGCGGTTTCGCATCCGGCACAATTAACGGGTGTAACACGCGCAGATACCACGGACTGCTCGTTGCCGCCACCAAGCCCCCAGTCGGAAGGCTGGTCCTGCTTTCGAAATTTGAAGAAACTCTCATCGTGAACGGCACTAGCTATGAACTCGGCACAAATCGCTATCCGGGCACAGTGCATCCCCAGGGGTTTCAATTCCTCAAAGCGTTCCGGCTCGATCCATTTCCGGTGATCACCTTTCGTGTAGATGGAATCGAAATTGAAAAGACGCTGTTCATGGTGCAAGGTGAAAACACGACGGTCATCGAATATGCGCTGAAGAGCGCGCCGGACTCAGTAACGGTGAAACTCGAGCTGCGCCCCTTGATCGCTTTTCGCGACTACCACAGCCTCACTCACGAAAATGGCGCAATTAGTTCCAGAGTAGATCAGCAAAGCGAACTGATCAGCGTTTCCCCCTATCAGGGTCTTCCCGGGCTGTACCTCGCCAACAATGCACAGGAAGTCGAGAGCACGGGCAACTGGTATCGCAACTTTGAGTACGATGCTGAACGCGAACGCGGGCTCGATTTCCAGGAAGACCTCTTCAATCCATGTGTGCTGAGCTTCGACCTTAATTCGACGCAGAAGGCGACGATTATCGCCTCGACCGAACCCCACGATGTAAAGTCTGCGGAACAATACCGCGCGCGTGAGATCTCCAGACGGAAAGAGAACGCAGGCCGCTCTCCAGTTAACGATGACTTCATCAACTCACTGACGGGCGCCGCCGACCAGTACATTGTTTCCCGCGGCGATCAGAAGAGCGTGATCGCGGGATATCACTGGTTCAGCGACTGGGGCCGGGACACGATGATCGCGCTCCCTGGTCTTACGCTGCCGACGGGCAGGCATGACGTGGCCCGAAGCATTTTGCGCACATTCTCACAGAGTGTTAGCCAGGGCATGCTTCCAAACCGTTTTCCCGATGCCGGTGAAACTCCGGAGTACAACACCGTTGATGCCACTCTGTGGTTCTTCGAGGCGGTTCGCGCCTACCTGGCATACACAGGTGATCTTACATTTGTTCAAGAAGAGCTCTATGACGTACTGACAGACATCATCAACTGGCACGTGCGCGGAACTCGCTTCGGCATCAAGCTCGATTCAGCCGGATTGCTCAATTCTGGCGAAGACGGCGTACAACTGACGTGGATGGACGCAAAGGTTGGCGATTGGGTTGTGACGCCTCGCCGGAGCAAACCGGTTGAAATTCAGGCGCTGTGGTACAACGCGATCTGCATCATGGAAGAGCTTGCTGGGTGCACCGGTGACGAATCAGCGAAGAAGCGCTACAACAGCATGGCCGCCCTCACCAAGTGGAGCTTCAATCGCCTGTTATGGAATGAGAAAGGCGGCTATTTGTATGATGTTATCAACGGCGGCCCGCCCGATGCCAGCATTCGTCCGAATCAGATCTTTGCTGTTAGCTTGCCGCATTCGATGCTCAGCCCGGAGCGCGCGAAACAAGTGGTAAACGTCGTGGAACAGCATTTATTGACTCCGTACGGCCTCCGCAGTCTTGCTCCGGGCGACCCGCATTACCGCGGCCGTTACACTGGCGATGGCGCCAGCCGCGACGGCGCATACCATCAGGGCACCGTCTGGCCGTGGCTGATGGGTCCTTTCATCACCGCATATATAAAGATTAACGGCGGGAGCGAAGCCGCCCGCAGGCAAGCTGAACTTTGGCTGACGCCTTTGAAGGAGCACCTGTCCGACGCCGGTCTGGGGCACATTTCGGAAATCTTCGAGGGAGACGCGCCGCATGGTCCAGTCGGCTGCATCGCGCAAGCGTGGAGCGTTGCAGAAATTCTCCGCGCAACCGTAGAGGACATCTACGAGATCCGGCCGCGGGCAACACACGCCACCTTGAAAGCTGTATCAAACCGGCCAAGCGAGGCACAACGCAAACGGGCAGCAAGCTAGGAGAAACTCATGGACGCTCGTCCCCTTTACATTCCTGTAATCCTCGGCACATCGCGCAAAGGACGCATGAGCGCGCATGTCGGACACCTCCTAGCCGCCGAAGTAGCAAAACAGAATGGAGTTGAGACCGAACTCATCGATATCTGCAGCTTGCCATTACCGACCGATGATGTCGGCGAGGCGATTAAAGATAACGCATTTGCTTCTAAGATGGATCGGGCAGACGGGCTAGTCATCGTCGCTCCCGAGTACAACCATGGCTATTGCGGGCTATTGAAGCATGTGCTCGACAGCTGCCTGAAAGAATACATCCACAAAGCTGTTGGCATTGTCGGCGTTTCGGCGGGGCCGTTCGGCGGAAGCCGGGTTGTCGAGAACTTGCTTCCCGTCATGCGCGAGCTGGGCCTGGTCACAATTTTTTGGGATGTGAACTTCTCCGCTGTACAGAATTGTTTCAACGCGAGCGGAGAGTTGCTGGATTCCGCATACATTCGAAGAGTCGATAAGTTCCTGAAGGAGCTGATCTGGATGTCCCGAACCCTGCGTCACGGTCGCGAAAACGTCGCGTTGTAATCGGACTGCAGAAACCGTCTTTTCCGGTGAGCTATGCAAACTGAAAAAATAAAATGTCCACGTTGCGGTGCTGAGATGAACCACCACGCCGACAAAATCATACCCTCAGAATCAGCAGCAGAATTAAACACAGCGTTTGGAATGCCCGTGTTCGAAGCGCACAGATGCCCATCATGCGGCGCAGGTGTAGTGCGGAACGCACTTAATTCCTGCTGATTCCCGATCCTCCAAGAGCGATCTTTCGGGGTCTCGATCAGCTCTCATTTCGTAGCTGGCGAGATCACCTCCTCGCCCGTAGCCTCCTGATTTTTTTCTATTGATTGAATGAGACTCTGCTGCGTGATCACGCCTTCGAGATGACGCTGTTCACCCCGCGTCAGAACCGGCAATAACCCAGGATTCTTGCCCAGCCTCTCAACCGCGACTCCGATTACATGGTCGGGATACACATAAGCCGGGTTTTTGATCATGGAACTAGCCACAGGCATAGACGCTGTATTCGATCGCGCGGCACGCTCGATCACAGCGCGTGTGATAAGGCCCGATAAGACTCCATCAGTGCCGACGAGAAAGCACTTGGCTTGGGTATTTGCGATCATGGCCAGCGCCTTCTCGAAGCTGGTATCAGGTGGAATCGAGGTATAGTCGCGGGTCATGATGTCGCGCGCTCGCCAGGCGCTAAGGGCCATGCGTCCGCCGACCTCAGGGAGATAAACGTCATCCTGTTCCAGCAGAGCGTGATAGAGGGGCTTCGGCTGAAAATGTCGCGAGATCCAGAAGCTGATCATATTCGCAACCATCAGCGGCACCAAAACCTGGTAGTTATCGGTGAGTTCGAAGATCATTAACACAGAAGTCATTGGGGCGCGAATGATTCCTGCGAACAGGGTCCCCATTCCAACCATGGCATAAGCGCCAGGATCACTGGTGGGGAAAAAGGCGAAATGCTGAACCAGCACACCGACCGCGCCGCCGGTCATGGCTCCCAGGTAGAGACTTGGCGCAAAAATTCCGCCGGCATTGCCCGAAGCATAGGAAACGATCGTCGCCCCCAGTTTTGCAAGGCAGAGCACAATCATCGTTCTCAGCAACAGCCCGCCATTGAGCGCTTGATCAACGTATTCATATCCAACCCCCATGACTTGGGGAAAAAATATCAGTACAACCCCGATGATTAATCCACCCATAGCTGGCTGAAAGATCTTTGTATTGGCCGGCAACGCGCGAAACAGTGATCTGATCTTCAGCAGTCCCTTAGAAAACCCCAGCGATACAACCCCACCTACAAGGCCCAGAGCGGTATAAGCGATGAGCTCAGCCGGGTGAACAAAATGATATTGAGGTACATGGAAAATCGGACTATTTCCCAGGATTGATCGCTCTACGATCACCGCCGTAACCGATGCCACCACGGTTGAACCGATAAGGCTGGCATTCATGTCACCGATGACTTCTTCCAGCGCAAAAAGCACCGCCGCGATAGGAGTGTTGAACGCGGCCGACAGCGCTGCTGCAGCTGCAACCGGGACCAGGCTCTGAACGCGCCTGGGCGAAAGCCGGAACCAACGCCCGATCGCGGAGCCCAACCCGGCTCCGATTTGTACGGAAGGACCTTCCCTACCCATCGAGTGTCCGCTGCCAATACAAAGCGCCCCCGTAAGAAATTTGCCGAATGCGACACGTGCGGGGATGTAGCCTTGTTGAACGTGAAAAGCAGCTTCAGTCTGGGGCACTCCGCTACCAGCAGCTTCCGGGAAAAATCTTTTTATGAGGAAGCCGGTGCACAAGCTCACCAAAGTCGGCACCAATATCAGGCGCAGAATTGAAGGCGAAATTCCGAACAGCAGGAAGGTCGTGCGTTTTATGGCGAGGGTGAAGAGAACCGCGCTTAAAGCCGAGATCACGCCAATCAGTACGGTTAAAGCGAGAAAAATCCGGTCCTCGCTCAAATGTAGCCATCGTGGCAGTGAGATGTTCATTGTCTCCCGTCGTGCCTGGATGCGATCAGCAGCAGGGCTTGGTCCGATTCCGGAGCTTTTCCGCAAGCTGCGTTGGTTGCGGTCTCTATGCGATAGATCGTCTCCAGACCGGACCTCACAACATCAGGATCGCGCTCAATATTGCGAAGTTGGAACTGGGGCTGCGTCGACACAGCCTCGGTTGCGAGATTCTGGAGATTGGTGGTTTGCTCATTCGTGAGCCGCTGTCCCATGCAGGTTTGCAGGTGTTGCATTGCCTGCTGATATCCAGCTTTAAGACGCTGCTGCCGTTCTCTGGCGCTGAGCTTGGGGCCCAGGGGATCCAGGGAAAAAATAAGTTTGACCAGAGAGAGTTTTTCTTGCACATCTCCAGATTCGTTGCCCTGCCCAACCGCCGTCTCCAGATAATGTCGGGCCTTGGAATAATTGCCGAGTTCAAAATAGGCGTCCCCGGCGCCTGCGAGAGCCGCTGGGTCATGAGAATCAAGCTTGAGTGCGATCTCGAAATCTTTCAGCGCGTGCTGAGGGTCGTTCGCCTGCAGGAACAACTGACCGGCCTGGACGTGTGATTCTGCGGAATCTGGAAGATCACCGTCTAAGGTGAGGAGTTCCGAAAGGGCGCGATCAAACTGCTGATGAGAAAGCAAGAGTTGGATCAACTCAATCCGTGCCCGCCGGCGACGCTTATCTACTTGATTTCCCGTCCATCGGCCATAAATTGCATTCTCGTAATAATGAATGGCTTCGGTGAGATCGGCCCGTTTTGATGCCAGGCCGGCCAGGACCAGGTTGATCTGGGCATCCTCAGGATCAGCTTCGCGCAGTCGCAGTACAGTTTGGGCAGCCTCAAGGTCATGATTGCCGGCCGCCAATGCACGCGCTAGTGCAAAGGCATATTTCTGATTCTCACGATCGTTTGCAACTGCCTTTCGAAAAGAATCGATCGCCTTTTCAGTTAGCCCCGAGTCGACCTGCTGCTCGCCTTTTGCGTACCACGTCGCCGCGGTGTGAATCTCCAACTGGCGGTCTTTTGCCGCTATATTGCGAGTAAGGAAAAACAAACCTATCGCGATTGCCGCAAGCACGAGCAGCCAGAAAACATCTCGGTCTAGAGCGCGTGATGTCTGTGGCTCAGTCACCAAGCTCGTGCCTCCAGCGCGGGAACCAGGAAGTCCATCTGAATGGTGCTCACTCCTTCAACATTCATATTACGCCATCGCTGCCGGTGCCAAAACTCACCTCGCCAACATCCCGAAGGAAATCCCTATCACTCGGAAGAGCAGACGCGAAGATTCACACACCTGGGGCAGTTTTATTACGAGAACATGCAATACAAGGAAGCGGAGCCATATCTGCTGCGCTCTTCTGCGGACCAACCGAAAAGCGCAACTGCTGACCGCGCTCGCCAACGCGCAATTGCAAAACGGCGAAACCGAGTTGGCTCTCGCAAATGCCCGCAAAGTGCCTTCTCTCGCCAACCCCAAGACGTTTGCGATTTCACATTTGATCGTGGCGCAGGCGCTTGCTGGAAAGGGCAAAGACGATGAAATTGCGAAGGAATACAAGGAGTATTTGAAGGAAGCGCCTGACTCTCCCTTAGCGCCCCGGGTGAAGGACGCATTGGCTAAACTGAATTCAAAGTGAGAAGGTGAACCAGAATCCAGTTCCGTTACGGACGCGCAAACTTTGCGTCATCTATGGCGACATTCTGTGTTATCTGGAGTAAGCGGATGTCCAGCGTGCGATGAGGCCTGATGATAACCCGGTGCGTCGGAACCTGTATGCCGTCGAATTCTTTGTAATCATCGTAGTCGATCTGGGTGGGATTAAGACCGAGCGGCGACGAACCGAAGCGCAGCTGGCGGAGCAACAACCCAGTCTGCCGGTCGAAATACAACTCCAGCGGCGGCCCAGACGAGTTAGTGGCAAATAATAGGATCACATCGTGTTCACCAATTTTTTCTGTCCTTACTACCTTCAGCTCTTGGAAGGTCTTTTTAACGTTGATCGGGAATTGCAGATCCGCGTCCAGCTTGGCGCCTTCGATGTCCGCCTGAGGCATGTCGCGAGCCGGGCCTGACGGAGATCTGGACCATCCGCTCTGACCATCCAATACTGTTAGGCTATCTCCCGCGGGCAAGTGGACAATCATGGCCTGCTGGAACGGCGACTTCGACAGAATTTCAATAGGTAAGGCAGGCCCTACGCCGAAAGTAACTGTGCCGCTTTCAGCGCGGCTCGATACCTTCTGGATGGAGGCTGCGCCTCCAACTGCCTGTATGTACTTTTCAATCACCTCGCTCGCAGAGGGCAGATCGGTCCGATCTGCAGCCGCCGGCTGAGCGGTCAATCGAGCCTCAGAAATATACGGCGCTGCGCTGTCAACCATGGGAATACTCACCGGTTTGGCGGAACCGCGATGGCACGTGTAACAAGTAACCGCTCTCTCGCCGTGAAATTGGCTTGCATTCACGTCGAACATCATCTGTATCATCCGACGGGCGGTTTGCTTCGGCTGTTTGTCGTCTTTATCGAAGGCATCGCGGACATGGCAGAACTCGCACTCGACGCCCAACGATGCCGTTATGAACTGCATCGCCGGAATCAGCTGGTCCGGAGGCACGTCCTTCAAAACTTGCAGGTTCTTAAATTTCGGCTGCGCTGGTTTTTCTTGAGCATTCACCGATGTATTTCGCTGCCAAAATCCGCAAAGGAAAAGCGCCCCCATCCAGCCCAGGTTCATGCCTGCGACACGCGCTGCTCTGAGAATGTTTCTGTTCCGATTGGTCATTCGGGAAATGGTTCTCCGTGCTATTTGCAAGCCCTCAGGCTAACGATGTTCTTAATTTCTGGATGTATTGGTTGCGACTCTCTCTTCACAAAATGCCTTGTCATGACATCTCGTAGCTCAAACTCCAGTTCGACAAAATGTGTGCCAAAGCCGAGATCTGTATGGCTAGTTTCTGCGCGTAACGAGAGCGGAAAAGTAATTTCCATCGTCTGAAATTGTTGCGTGTTCCCCGGCTCTATCTCTGTCGGGGATGATAAGTCCGAGTTCGCATCCTTGGTATGTTCAATTAGTAGCGGAACACGCAGAATAGCCTCATACTTACGATGCTTTAAATCATTGAGATTATGTGACACTCGTGCAACTGGGTACAGTGGCAACGTCAATTCTATTGGTGAATCGGAAGTATTACGAATACGCGCGTCGAACGTGATTAGTAGAATAGCGCTGCGGGAGCCAACAGTGCAATACCGTTCATGCGCAATATGCGATTCAACCTGCGCTTGTGTCTTGACGGCATTTTGTCCGCTTGCCGTTGCAGATATCAACAGAAACAGGATAAACCAATGAGTTAGTTCGGCATTCATTGCTTCTCGGATGGCATAATTGTTTCCAACAGTTATCGTATACCCAACTTTTATGAAGCTTCTGGCGGGTGGCTACCCTTCGTTCTCAAGGGTCCACCACTTCTGCTCCGATTGCTCATTCGGTGAACTGGTCTCCCTGAATTCCTATTTTGTGGTCCGTAAAGTCGGTGTGCATGGAAGGAATCGTATATTTCCGCATATGGCAACTCACGCAATCGTGGTTTGAAACTCTACAGGTCGCAATCGCATGACCTAGGTCTTTCAGCGTGCTGCTTTCCGGAAAATGACAGCTCACGCAAACTTTGTCGTAGAAGGCAGCATTTTGAACTCAAGGTTTGTGGGGATCGTGGCATGCTGTGGAACAACTCGCTACACCTGCCATTACAGATAGCTGCTCAACGCGATGAAAGCTGCGAACGCAAGCACAAATGCCGCAGCGGACTCGTGTGACTCCCCTCGTGCGTGTGCCTGCGGAACCACTTCTTCTACGGCCAGCGTTGCCAGCAGTCCCGCGGTTAGTCCAAGAATCGCAAATTGCAGTAGATGAGAGCTCCCTCGAAGGACGAAGTATCCGAATGCTGCTCCCCCATACAGCGGCAGGGTAAGCATCGCGCTGAGGATTAAGCGCCTTGCTCTTGAAGCTCCCTCTTGAAACATTGCCATGGTTGCCAGGCCTTGAGGGATGTCCGCCAGTCCCTGCCCAAGGGCGAGAATAAAGCCCAAATGAGCAGAGACCACGCCGGCGACTCCGACCATAACTCCATCGCTAAACAAGTCAATTGCGACAGACAAGTAAATCGTCCAAGGGCCTGACCTGCTTTCACCCGTGCCCCCCCGTGTTCGGATGTTCTCTAGACTGTGGTCTACAAGGATAAAAAGCATGCCTCCGGCAACGAACGATGTGATTACTAGCCAGGGCGGCGCTTTCTGCAATGCCTCGGGTATGAGCTCGACTGCGACGACGCCGAGTAAGACTCCGGCAGATGCGTGCAACGCCAGGCTCAGCCGTCTCTCGGTGATTTCGATCCACTCGGCGACAAGCGCGCCAAGGGTGTTCCCGAATGCGGGTAGGGATGTAAGCCACAGAACGGTTTCAAATGTCACGGCGGCGGATTGAATTCCTTACTGTGATGCCGATTGCCACCCCGAGGGTGGTTGAGTTGTCAATCCATCGCGCAACCTCGGGGCGCTAATTCCCATCTCGAAAGCATGCCTTACCCTCCGACGCTCGCAATTTTCTCTTGGGCTTATCTGTGTTTTTGCGGCGGCTGCGCTCTGTTCGTAGTGGCGGACATATTGCGCGGACGGCGCCAAAAAATGTGGGTCATGAATCTAGTTTGGCCAATCACGGCAATGTATGCAGGTCCTCTGGGAGTCTGGTTATACCTGCGGACGCGCCCCGTAAGTACTAGGTCCTCTTCACCGCCCGACAAAAGCTCCCGGGAAGTGATGAAGAAAATGCAACCGACACGCGAGCAGGTCGCGGTTGCGGCGTTTCATTGCGGTGCTGGCTGCACCCTGGGAGATGTGATCAGCGAAGCCGGATTGTTTGCCATCGGTGGATCGCTGACGACGTTTCTTGCAGGCTCGGAGTTCGCGACCAAATTGTTTACCGATTTCCTGGTGGCATACATGCTAGGGATATTCTTTCAGTACTTCACCATTGTCCCCGTGCGCGGAATGTCGCCCGGGAAAGGAGTGCTTGCCGCCATGCGCGCGGACACGGTCTCCATTGCGGCATTCGAGGTTGGTATGTTTGGCTGGATGACGCTCACTCGCTACGTATTTTTTCCCGACCCCCACCGCATTTACCCCAACACGGCTGTGTTCTGGTTCATGATGCAAATTGCGATGTTGATTGGATGGGCGACGTCGTATCCGGCAAATGTGTGGCTCATTCGGAAAGGTTGGAAAGAGAAAATGCCCATGTACCCGGATATCGAAGTGATGCAGGCTCACCGACTTCCTCCAAAGGCTGCGTAGTACGAATGCGAAGAAAGAAGGTTGCCCCACAATCCGGCTGCTCGGCTTCGGGCGAGTACTGCACCACAATTGATGTCCGAGGGGTGTGCTCAAAGTGAGTTCACGATCCGGGGAATGAGCCTGAATTGTGAGTTGTCCGCAGGCCTGGCCCAAAGTGAATAGGAGATTGCTGTTGGCCTGCCGCTCACAGCCAAACCTTGTTAAGAACTTAACGTCTTATGTCATGGCATGCGTCTCTCTTGTAATTTTATTGCTTGTCTCGGCTGCCTTTTTGTGGTGAGTTTTTCGGATGCACAAATCCAGAGTAATTCGACTCCAGCCATCGAGAAATTCAGTCGGTTCTCGATTGTAAGCAATGAGAAGGCGTGCCCAGCCTCGAATGACTCGCAATCGAGCGAAAATTCGATTTTTTGCGCAAAAGCTCACAAGCATGGCGAGGTCCCTCTCCGTCCGGCATATGTGAGAACGAAGTACGTTCCACTGTCTCCCCGAGGTAAGTTCAATATCTTTTTTCGAAGCACATATCACGTTTCCACGCTGGTTTCAGCGGCGTTCGAAGGCACTCTCGCCCAGGCGGAGGGGCAGTGGCCAGGCTACGGTGGCGGATTTCCCGGGTGGGGTAAACGCATAGGAGCCAGTCTCGCCGATACCGAAGCGCGTAAATTCGTTCAAAGCTTTGCTCTTTGCACTGTGCTACACCAGGATCCGAGGTATTTTCACTCGCGCTCGCGAAATCATTTCGTACGGGCCGCTTACGCCGTGAGTCGCGTTGTGGTGACCCGCAGTGATAAAGGCAATGATGTATTTAACAGCTCAGAACTATTGGGCACCTTGTTCACGTCGTCCCTGCAAAACTCATATTACCCAGGCAGGCAGCGCGGATTTGGCAGAACCGTCGAGAGATTCTGGAGCTCATTTAGCTCAGATGCGACTTCCAATCTCCTAAAAGAATTCTGGCCTGACATTCACAAACTCTTTCGTAAGCATGCGCCAGACGCCCTCAAGGAAATCGAGGATCGCATCCCCGGTTCAATAGAGAAGGAGATGGCGCCATAACTCTGTCCAAGGTCCCTTACCCCTGTGTTAAATCGGGAGAGTTGGCCTCATCAGTTACGTATTCATTCAGCAGCGTCGCAATGATCGCGGCGGTAGGAACTGATACCAGGGCGCCGGTAATTCCGGCTAATGCGCCGCCAATTGCTAGTGCGACGATCACCGCAATTCCGGGTAACCCCACTTTGGCCTTCATAATCGTAGGGGAGAGATATGCATTTTCGACCTGCTGATAGATCACATAGAAAATGACAACGCCAAGGACCTTCATCCACGAATCGAGGGCAGCAACCACTCCGGCCACGACCACGGTCGCGATCGGCCCTACCACCGGGATGAAGTTTGCAAGGCCAGCAAAGAGCCCGAGCGCATAAAAATATCTCACATGCAAGAATGCAAACACAATTGTGCTCGACGAACCCAGAATCAGCATCAGCAGCGCTTGCCCCGTAAGCCATTGCTGCGCGCGATCCGCACCTCGTAGTAATGCCTCCCGCAATCGTGGTTGATGGGCATGCGGCACAAACGACATTCCCCAGCGCGATGTTTCCGGCCCATTGGCTACGAAGTAGGCCGCCATCAAGATCACCAGGAGAACGCTCATCAGAACAGAAAAAAGACCTTGGGCCACGGCCATAGTTTTGCCTAACAACTCGCGGATACCTGTGTTGAGGTGAGCGGAACCGATGCTGCTCTCGATTTTGGCACCGAATGGAAGTGTTTCAACTCTCTTGGCGAATTGCTGAACTTCGGACGGCAGGTCGTGCGCCATGTCGCTAATATCTTGCACAATGGGCGGCAGCATAAACATTCCGACAAGGGAAACAATTAGAAGCACGGCGATCAGAAGTACAACCACGGCTGTCCCTCGGCCCGGCCGCCAATTGCGCACACGAATTTGCTGGGTTTTTCGCACTGCGGGCATGAAGATCACCGCAAAGATAATGCTGGTATAGATCAGCAGGAGAACGTGTCTTAACCGCCAGACCAGGAACAAACCCCCAGCAAAAAGAATTCCAAGAATCAGAGCATTGCGAAAATTTCCGCGCAGACAGACCATCCCCGTGAGATGAATCAAAACGCGCTCTCGGATGCCACGATAACGGGTTCCAACATCGGCTTTCCTGTTCGTAGGCAGTCGCACGGCCAGGAGTTGTATCGTGTGTATAGTGACCCTACGATCAGATCTATTCTCTGGGCCATGGACGGAACCGAGGCATTGAGAGGCGATAGCTTTATTGACTGTGTACCAGATCACCACAGCGAGAATGAAGGACGTACCGCTGCTGCCCGCAATAGAACTCGCAGCTGCCCGACTGCTTGTGGGCTATGCACCTGAGAACGTGCTGATCGAGACCACCAGCGAAGATGAGATGGAGCATGCGCAAAGGCTTGGATTATTGTGGGTAGCCATCAGAGATGATCGTCCCGTAGGGTTCGCGCACGTAAAACTTCTTGAGCCGAATGTCGCTCACTTGCAGGAGATCGATGTTCACCCCAAACACGGGCGTCGAGGCCTCGGCACAAATCTGACTATGGCAGTTTGCGACTGGGCCGGGCACGCTGGATTTTCTGCCGTGACCTTGACGACGTTTCGAACCGTACCGTGGAATATGCCATGGTACCTTCGGCTCGGGTTCGAAATCGTTGCGACCGAGGAACTCGGTCCGGTCTTGCTCTCGATTCTCCGCGACGAGAAACGCCGAGGCCTTGATCCTGAAACTCGAGTCGCGATGCGACGCCGATGTTCGCCTTTATGATCGCAATTCACCGGACCGGCATTCAGTCCAAGAACGCGTTAACCGAGATCAGCAAAATTGCTGAGCCATTCGCTCCAGGGCAGGATTCCGAGGTCCGGACGCGCAGGACCCGGCAGCATTGTGATGAACTCCAGCAGATTGGAGTCCGGGTCGCAGAAGTAAACGGAAGCCGCCGGCATCCAGGCCAGTACCACTGGTTCTTCCGTGACTGCGCCGTCAAAGTCCAGCGCTTCAATCCCAGCGTTCCGTAAACCCGAAGGCGCTGCCAGAATGTCATTCAGCGCGACTTTAAAAGCAACATGAGCGCTGGCGCTCCTGGGGTCGGTTGTCCCCTTCCACAGGCCTAACATCGCGTTCCCGGGTGCGCCGATCCAAAAGAAGGCAACGCCGCGTTCCGGTACAACATGGGCCAGCGTTAGACCGAGTTGTTCGCCATAAAACCTGATTGAGCGGTCCAGATCGCTTACACGAAGATGTGCTTCAAACAGGTCTACGATCGGAATCGACGTTTCCAGATTCACAGTTGTAGATTCGATTCACGATTGAACGAATAGTGACGGCAGCTTGTTCATTCAATACTTTTGACAAGCCATTGACATGAGCCCGTAACTTTCACTCCCCACCAACATCTCCTCAGCGCACGATGGATCTATCGATCCCAATTCATGTAATCAGGAGAAGAAAGTGGTTAATATCAGTCGCATTGTGTTGACGGTGATGTTTGCAGTCTCGCTGGCATTGCCAATCCAAAGCAACGCTCAGGGA
>Ga0157369_10006384_pt1 | contig 13671 bp, 10 predicted proteins | sample C25metaG_FD_113461 | JGI IMG/M metagenome (GOLD analysis project Ga0157369, IMG submission 113461) | Corn rhizosphere microbial communities from Kellogg Biological Station, Michigan, USA - C2-5 metaG | ecosystem: Host-associated > Plants > Roots > Rhizosphere > Soil | place: USA: Michigan...
CGCGAAATGCAGGTGGTAACGATCATCGGTTGAAACTTCCGGATCCTGAACTGCCGATTCCATCTGACGCAGATCATCGTCCGAAAAACCGGCGATCTTGAGATTGGACAGGTTCCACCAAGCGGCACCCGATGTCGGCGCGATGTCGATCGCCGTACGCATTGCTCGCCGGCCTTCCTCGGACCTGCCGACGGTCTTCAGCACATGCCCATAGTTGGACCACAGCCCGGGATCGGCAGGCGCCTCGGCAAGGAGCTCCTCATACAGCGCGATGGAATCGTCGTAGCGTCCTCCGCGGCTCAGTGCTTGGGCCTTGATCGTCAGCGCGGAGCGATTGACTGGGTCCAACGCGAGAATGCGGTCGAGTTCCTCGAGCGCATCGAATGGACGATTTTGCCTGTGCAACTCCGCGGCGAGATCGAGCCGCGCCTCGGTGAAGCCGGGATCGAACTCGAGAGCCAAGGCCAACAGCTGCTCGGATGCGGCATAATAAGCCAGCGCTCGCACCAGCCGGGCCATCAATAGCAGGGCGTTGAGGTCGGTCGGACGCTGAATGAGTCGCTCGCGCAGAATCTTCTCGGCCGTTTCCAGATCGCCCGCCGTCAGCGCCTGCGACGCGCGCATCAGCGGATGGTCCATGCCCTGAACGGTCGTCCGCAGCTGCCCACGGGAGCCCGACCGATCGTTGCCCGCGGCGATCGCCATTGCCAGGACGCGATAAGCCGTCACGTTGAGCGGTTCGTCGGCGATCAGCAGGCGCAGCCGGTGGACGGCGTCCGCGGGGTCGTCGGCGATCCGTCGCCCAAGCTCCTCGAGCCGCGGGTCCCCGGTGGGCCGCTCGTTCAATCCGCCCCTCCGACGCGACAAGCAAGCGGCATCATTGACTAGGCCCGGTTGCCGATGGGGCCGGGTCGCGGATCGCTGCGAAACCAGCCGGTCACCGCGAGCCGCTCGGCGGTCACGTAGGTCGACACCATCGACACCGAATGAAGCTGCGGCACGGTGAACATGTTGAGCGTGTTGAAGCTCGGCTTGTAGGCCCTCTCGACATTGCCGTCCTGGTCGAAGAACTGAAGGAAGCCCCCCCAATCCAGGTCCCACACCGGCGACAGGTTCATGACATAGGCGGCGAGCCGGCCTTCGCTGCTCTGCTTGTCGGTATGCGCCTTGAGGAAGTGGCCCGGCTTATACCAGGTCGCTTGGCCATCCGCCCATTGAATGTCGGTTAGCCCGGACACCTTGCGGATGAGATCGAGCACCGGCTCGCTGTTGATGAATTCGTAGAAGTCAAAAATGCCGAAGCGCGGCGCATCGGGCGAGAAATAGGCGTTGAGGATCGGGAAGAAGGAATAGAGGAACTGGTACTGGCCGCGTGCGCGCTCGCGGATCCCCGCCATCATCGCCGCAGCCTCTTCATTGGTGAGCCGGGCGAGCCGCTCGGCACTCAGCTGGACGACGTCACTTCCGTCATTATAGGCCATCGCCCAAGGCAGCTCATGGAGGTCGGCGTGGACCTTTTCAGCCGCTTGGCGATCGAGGAAGTCGTGAATCTGAATCCGCCGCCTCTCGCGGTAGCCGGCGCCCAGTGCGTCGGCGTCGAGTTCGGGGTTCAGCCTGATTGACACGTTGACACTAACCTCCGGACCCAAGATCGTGCGCGTCGCCGCAGCAGGCTCGTCTCTAATGTTCAGAAACGCCGATGTCTTTGAAGAATGATCCGGCTTCGATCGTCGCCGACCCGCAATGGCTGCCCGCGCGCTGGGACCGCCAGGGCGAGCGACTGCAATTCGCCTGGATCCCCCGTTCCGGCCACTCCGAGGTGACTTTCCTTGGCGACGAATATCTTGCCCAGCTGCAACCGCCGTCAGCGACGCTTGCGCTGTCCGACGTCGTCGCGGCCAAGCCGCCGGAAGCACCGTCGCCTCACTATATCTTCCACTCTGCCTTTTGCTGCTCGACCTTGCTTGCGCGGGCGCTGGATGTGCCTGGAACCGCAATGGCGCTGAAGGAGCCGCAGATCCTCAACGACCTGGCCGACGCAGCGCGCGCCGGTCAGCTGCGACCGGACCTCGTCAAGCTGGTGACCGGACTTCTCGCGCGGCCGTTCGGTGTCGGGGAGGGGGTCGTCATCAAGCCCAGCAACGCGGCTAACCTGCTCGCGACGGGCGTGCTCGAGCTCGATCCCGGGTCGAACGCGCTCTTCCTCTATGCGCCGTTGCCGCGTTTCTTGCGGTCGGTTGCCGACAAGGGGCTTTGGGGACGCGTCTGGGTCCGCAAACTGTTCGCGACTCTGCGCGGCGATACGGGGCTCGACTTCGGCTATTCGACCGGGGAGCTGCTCGTGCTCACCGATCTCCAGCTCGCGGCGCTCGTTTGGCTGACGCATCATGCGCAGGCGGCGGCGTTGATCGCCCGTCTTCCGGGACGTGTTCGAACGCTTGACTGCGAGACCTTCCTCGCGCGGCGCGCCGAAACCCTGTTCGCCGCCGCCGACCATTTCGGCCTGGGGCTGACCGAGTCCCAGTCCGAGAAGATCGCCGGCGGACCGGCATTCGCCACTCACTCCAAGGAGATTGGCCGGAGCTTCGATCCCGAGCAGACGCGCCAGCCCAAATCGCGGGTACCGATCATCGACGAAGAGATTGAGATGGTCGGCGGCTGGACCGAGGCGCTCGCGGCTCATGCCGGTCTGACCATGGAGCTGCCGCCCGAGGCCAAACTGCTGCCGCCGTGATGTTGGATGTGAAGCACTGATGCCAAGCCATGGCGGTCCGCTGAGCTCCGGTTCAGGCGGCCCGCTGGCGCCCCTCGACCGGGGTCAGCAATAACTGCCCGTCGCCCTCGTCGACCCTGACAACCGACCCGTCGGCGATCTCACCGGCGAGGATCCGGTCGGCCAAGGGATCCTGCAGATATTTCTGGACCGTGCGCTTCAACGGCCGCGCGCCGTACACCGGATCGTAGCCGACGCGCCCGAGCCAGGCGCGCGCCGCGTCGGTCAGCTCCAGCCTGATCTTGCGGTCGTCGAGCAGCTTCTGCAGCCGCGCGACCTGGATATCGACGATGGGGCCCATGTGGCCAGCGCCGAGCCGGTGGAAGAGGATGATCTCGTCCAAGCGGTTGAGGAACTCGGGGCGGAAGTGACCGCGAACGACCTCCATCACTTGCGGTTCAACCTTCTCGACCGCGTCGTCCTCGCCGAGCGCAGCAAGATATTGCGATCCGAGGTTGGACGTGAGGATGATGATCGTATTGGTGAAATCGACCGTGCGGCCCTGGCCATCGGTGAGCCGTCCGTCGTCGAGCACCTGCAACAGCACGTTGAACACGTCGCCGTGTGCCTTCTCGACCTCGTCGAACAGCACGACCTGGTAGGGCCGCCGTCGAACCGCTTCGGTCAGGACTCCGCCTTCCTCGTAACCCACATAGCCAGGAGGAGCGCCGATCAGCCGGGCGACGGCGTGCTTCTCCATGAATTCGCTCATGTCGATGCGGACCATTGCGCTTGAATCGTCGAACAGGAACTCGGCCAGCGCCTTGGTGAGCTCGGTCTTGCCGACGCCGGTGGGGCCAAGGAATAGGAACGATCCCAAGGGCCGGTTGGGGTCCTGAAGTCCGGCTCGCGCGCGACGGACCGCGGCGGAAACAGCCTTCACCGCCTCCTCCTGGCCGATCACGCGCGCGCCGATCGTCGCTTCCATCTGTAGCAATTTCTCGCGCTCGCCTTCCATCATCCGCTCGACCGGAATTCCGGTCCAGCGGCTAACCACGCCGGCGATGTCCTGGTCGGCGACCTCCTCGCGTAGCAACGCGCCGTGCGAAGCCGCCTGAGCCTCGGTGAGCTGTTTTTCCAGCTGCGGGATGCGCCCGTATTGGAGCTCGCCCGCCCTGGCTAGATCGCCGCCGCGCTGCGCCTGTTCCAGCTCCAGCCTTGCGGCGTCGAGCTGCTCCTTGATCTTCGCCTCGCCGGCGATCTTTTCCTTTTCGGCCTGCCAGCGCCGGGTCAATTCCGCTGACTGCTGCTCAAGGTTCGCGAGTTCCTCCTCGAGCTTGGCGAGCCGATCCTTTGAGGCCTTGTCCTGCTCCTTCTTCAACGCCTCGCGCTCGATCTTGAGCTGAATGATGCGTCGATCGAGATTCTCGATCTCCTCGGGCTTGGATTCGACCTCCATCCGGATCCGGCTCGCGGCCTCGTCCATCAGGTCGATTGCCTTGTCCGGCAGAAAGCGATCGGTGATGTAACGGTTGGACAGTGTCGCCGCAGCGACGATGGCCGCATCGGTGATCCTGACGCCGTGGTGAAGCTCGTACTTCTCCTTGAGGCCGCGCAGGATCGAGATGGTGTCCGGCACGCTCGGCTCGCCGACGAACACCGGCTGGAAACGCCGCTCCAGCGCGGCGTCCTTCTCGATATATTTGCGATATTCGTCGAGCGTGGTCGCGCCGATGCAGTGCAGCTCGCCGCGCGCCAGAGCGGGCTTGAGCAGATTGCTGGCGTCCATAGCGCCCTCAGCCTTCCCGGCTCCAACCAACGTGTGCATCTCGTCGATAAACAGGATGATGTCGCCCTCGGCATGGCGCACCTCGTCGAGCACGCCTTTCAGCCGCTCCTCGAACTCGCCGCGATATTTCGCGCCGGCAACCATGGCCCCCAGGTCGAGCCCGAGCAGCCGCTTGTCCTTGATCCCGTCGGGCACGTCGCCGTTGGTGATCCGAAGCGCCAGGCCCTCGACGATTGCCGTCTTGCCAACTCCGGGCTCGCCGATCAGCACCGGGTTGTTCTTGGTCCGTCGGGCGAGCACCTGGATCGTGCGACGGATTTCCTCGTCGCGGCCGATGACCGGGTCGAGCTTGCCCTCGCGTGCCGCCTCGGTGAGGTCGCGGGAATATTTCTTGAGCGCATCGTAACGATCCTCGGCGCCTTGCGTGTCCGCGGTGCGCCCGCCGCGCAGCTTCTCAATCGCCGCGTTGAGGTTCTGCGGCGTGAGCCCAGCATTCGCCAGCGCCTTGCCGACCTCGGTGCCCTTGGCGAGCGCCATCGCTAGCAGGATGCGCTCGACCGTCACGTAGCTGTCGCCAGCCTTCTTGGCGACCTCACCGGCCTGATCGAGGATGCGGATCGTATCGCCGTCGATCGCCGGCGCCTGGGTCGCACCGCTGCCCGTCACGGCCGGGATCCTGGCAACCAGCTGGTCGACCTCGCGCCGGGCGGCCTTGGCGTCTCCGCTCGCGGCCTCGATCAGCCCGGCCGCCATGCCCTGCTCGTCGTCGAGCAACGCTTTGAGCAAATGCGCGGGCGCGATGCGCTGGTGGTGCTCGCGGACCGCGATGGTCTGGGCCGCCTGGAGGAATCCACGCGCGCGGTCGGTGAGCTTTTCAAAATCCATTGAGACCTAACCCCTCTTTCCTGGGGCGGATATGGTGTTGCATTCAAGCAACACAAGGCGTCCACTCAAGGTTTTGGCGATGGCGTTTGCGGTTGTTGCGGGGGCGTGATGACTGGTGGCGCAGAGAGCGGAGCGTTCTGGCGGGGCGCTTGCGGCGGCAGGGGCTGGCCGATGCTTGCAGCGTCCTCCGGGTGAACGATCGGCGGGCATTCGGCGGCGACGGCGGGGTCCATGTTCCAGCGTCGGTATTTCATGCTGTCAACGTGGAAGCGCAGATAAGCGTAGAAGCCAAGGCCGGCGCTGTAGGGCTCACCGTGGGCGGAGTGAACGCCGCACAGCTTGCGCATCAGCGTCACCCGGTCGATCGGCTGAAGCGGCACCATGTCGATCGCCGAATCCATCTTGTGCGCGCTTTCCGGCGCCCCGCCCGCGCACTGGTTGAGCTGTGGATTGCGGTAGACCGACACCGCCTCGACCTGACCGACGGTGGGAATGACGAAATCGCGGACGTAGCGGAGCGTCTGAACCATGTGCGGCCATTCGCTGCTCGGCGGCACCTCGAAGGGCTGACCGCCGCAGTCCTTCCACGCAGTAGCGGTGCGGAGCAATTGCCACGTCGGAAGAACGCCGCCAACCTCCGCCGTGACGAGGTAGTCGTTGAAGGCCTTCACTTGCCCGGCGCGCTCGGGCGCAGCGAGGTACCATGATCGATAGCCCGGCTCGTCCTGCCCCGCGGTGATGTAAGGGCCGACGGGATCCCATGGAGCGGGCTGGGTGACGGCGGGAGAGGGTGGCACAGGCGTCTGTGTCTGTGCCGTCGCGGGTGCCGCCAGCGCGGCGAGAGTCAGGAAAACCGATTTCATCGCTGGGGATGATACTCGTCCCCAGCTGCTTGAAAAGCGCTGAACAGCGGCCGACATCGAGACAATGACTCAGCCCATCGACATCGACCTGCCCCACAACCTCGGTAAGGACGAAGCCAGGCGCCGGATCGCCAACAACATCCACAAGCTCCAGGAGCATATCCCCGGCGGCGCGCACGTTCAGTCGGGCTGGAGCGGCGACCAGCTCAACCTTCAGGTCAGCGCGATGGGCGAGGCGGCGAACGCCACTATCGATGTCCAGGAGACCAAGGTGCATTTGACGGTGCTGCTTCCCGGGATGCTCGGCATGTTCTCAGGCGTCGTGCAGGCAGCGCTGCAGAAGAAGGGCGGCGTCCTGCTGGAGGATCACAGCAAATAATTCGTCATTGTGAGGACCCTCGACTTGATCGAGGGGACGCGGCAATCCAGTGCCGCAGCTGGATTGCTTTCCCCGTATCAAGCCCGGGATCGCAATGACGGGAGGGTGAATGCGGCATTTCGCGATCGTCGGTTCGGGACCCGCGGGCTTCTACACCGCCGAGGCGCTGGAGAAGGCCTATGGCGACCAGTCGCGCATTGACATTCTCGACCGCTTTCCGGTGCCTTACGGGCTGATCCGCTTCGGCGTGGCGCCAGACCACCAGTCGCTGAAAGCCGTCAGCAAGCGCTACGACAAGGTCGCCGAGAGCGGGGGCGTCGATTTCATCGGCAATGTCGCGGTCGGCCGCGACGTCTCGGTCGCCGAACTGCTCGACCTGTATGACGCCGTGATTCTCGCCACCGGCGCGCCGCACGACCGCAAGCTCGGAATCCAGGGTGAAGGTCTGCCAGGCGTCGTCGGCTCGGCGGAGTTCGTCGGCTGGTACAACGGCCATCCCGAGTTCGCCGATCTTGATCTGCTGCTCAGCGGCACCGATGCCGCGGTCATCGGGGCAGGAAATGTCGCGCTCGACTGCGCCCGCATCTTGTCGAAGACGAGGCACGAATTCGAAGGCTCGGACATTGTCGGCCACGCGCTCGACGCGCTCGACAAGTCGGCGATTCGCACGATCACCATCCTCGGCCGGCGCGGCCCGCACCAGATCGCCATGACTCCCAAGGAGCTCGGCGAACTCGGCCATCTCGAGGCGGCCGTGCCGATCATCGAGCCGGCGGACTTCCCGGCCGCCGAGGCCGACGAGCCGCTCGAGCCGGGCCTACGCAAATCGGTCGGCCTGCTGCGCGGATTCGCCGTCCTCGAGCCGAACAAGCCCAAACGCATCGTCTTCGACTTCTTTGCCAAGCCGGTTGCGATTGAGGGGGACGGGAGGGCCGAGCGGATCATTGTCGAGAAAACGCAGCTCGACGACAAAGGCGCGGCAAGAGGAACCGGGGAGACCTATGTCGTGCCGGCGTCGCTGGTCGTCACCGCCATCGGCTATGCGACCTCCCCGATCCCCGATGTGCCCTTCGACGGCGGCAAGTTCGTCAACGAGCGTGGCCGGATCGCCGACCGGCTCTACGCCGTCGGGTGGGCGAGGCGCGGCCCCAGCGGAACCATCGGCACCAATCGCCCAGATGGCTATGAAGTCGCCGACCAGATCGCCGCCGCGCTGCCCGCGGGGAGCGGCGGCGAGCGCGAAGGCTCCACGGGCCTCAAGCGCCTGCTCGAAAGCCGCGGCGTCATGCCCACCGACTATGACGACTGGCGTAAGATCGAGAAGACGGAGACGGCGCGCGCGAGGCCCGGCTCTCCGCGCGAGAAGTTCGTCCGCCACGAGGAATGGCTGCAGGTGCTCGGGCGCTAGCTCGTCATGCTGAACTTGTTTCAGCATCCATTTGCGAGAGAGTAGCGGCCCTTCACCAGCATGGATCCTGAACCAAGTTCAGGATGACGAGTGGAAACCTTGCCCGAAAGCTCTCGGCCATCTATCTAGCCGCGGCCTAGGCTTCACCTCTCCCGCCATTCGGCTGGTGCTGAGAGCCGAAATCCGCTGCGAAGCCGCCCTCCATAGGGCTGCAGAACTCGGTCCACGAGCGACTGCACCGGTTCAGTTTCATGCGCTTCGAACAAGAGTTGGAATGCTGTCTTAAAATCTCGGGAGAGCGTCGGCTCCATGGCCGCAAGCGCCTCGGGCAGGGCTTTCCCGGAAGCGCTCCACCGGCCGGCGGCGCGCAAAGCGAAATCGCCGAGGCTCGTGTAAAGCGCCGCTCCGGCCGCCGTCACCTCGCTTGCGGGCCGACCAGGCGCAAGCGAGTTCGCCAGTTCGCTGATGGCAAATCGCCGCATTTCGAGCGCTATCTGGTCCAAAGAAGGAGGTCCCGCGTCGAGGACCTCGGCGGCAAGCCGTCGCGCGTCCATTACCAATGGATCGTGTTCGGCGCCGCTGACGATCAAACCTTCGACGATCATCGTCGGAAGGGCCGGAATTCCCGAAGGGGTGTCTATCTGGCGGCAGAAATAGGCCAGCGTCGAAGCATCGTGAGCGAACACCTCGATGTGCCGGCCCTCGAACGCGGTCATTTCGCGCCACGCACCCTGCGTCAGCGAGCCGAACAGCAGCACGATGTCAAAGTCGGACGACGCAGTGGCATTCCGGTTCGCTTGTGATCCAGCGAGCAGCGCGGCGGTGGCCTGCGGGTGACGAGCGGCGACAAAGCGCTGGGCAAGCGCAATCGCTTCCATTTTTCGGTCGCGGGGGTCCATGCCGGCCGTGTCGCATCCGGCCGACTGGTCGGCAATCTGGATTCCGTCGGCGGCAACCGCGCTTGCGCTTACCTCCACCCCCATCTATCTAGCCGCGGCCTTGGCTCCCGCCGCGACCTGACCGTCGCACCTGCGGGTTCCGGTCGGGGAGTAGCTCAGCCTGGTAGAGCACTGTCTTCGGGAGGCAGGGGCCGGAGGTTCGAATCCTCTCTCCCCGACCACTTTAGTTTTTCGCAATTATACCAATAACTCAGGTTCGGCGCGGTTTCTTCAGCCGTAACACGATTCCGCAGCAGCCATGGCCCAGGCACCACATCTAAAAATCGGCCATAAACGCCGCCGGGGTCGCGAGAGTCGTCGGCTGGTGTGGGATCGAAAAATCTTCGGTTTTCCGCGGAGAATGCGAGGACAATTTGCGATACACCCACCCGTTGAACCGAGGCTGGCATATGGCCGGGGACGACCTCAGAAATCTTACAGGTTCCGACGCTACGAGCTTCGCGGCGAAAGCGATCCACAACTTTGAACAGTCCGCTCCAGTTTACAGCAGAAGAGTGCAACGAGTCCCTAACGTCCGCAATGGGTCGAAAACGGACATTAGCCGATCGCCGAGTCGATTCGCTGTTACCGGAGCCAAAAAGGCAGTTGCCGATGACCTATCATTGCGATCAAATCACGAGGACGGCAGGAGGCTGGACATCTGCTTCACCGCGAAATCGACCTTCAGATCGAATGCGCTTCCCCGGCTCCGGCGTTGAGAGGCGCGCATCACCCAGGATTTCGTTGTGTGGACTGTGCGGCCCGAACTGCCCCTTGCCCTTGACGACGGATCGCCCACCGCCGAGCGGACAAGATCCCTGCGCACCCCCGACCGCTAGGTAAATCACCTTGCCCTTGTCGATCTTGCAGCGGGTCTGGATTACCAGGACGCGATGCTCCTTCGTACGGTCGACCTCATGAATCAGTAGCGCTGCGCGTGCGCCGGCGCCTCGATCTCACCAGTCGCGACAGCGGACACCGCGCCCGCGACGGCGACGGAGACGACCCGGCCGCCGCGCTTGCGCGCCAGTGCCTCGATCGTGCTCGGACGCCCCATGGCGACGCCTTGCCGAATCGACAGGCGAAAATCGCCATCGCCGACTTCGGGCCTGGACGCCAGCGCGCCGACGAGGGCGGCGCAGGCGCTGCCGGTCGCGGGGTCCTCCTCGACACCGAGCGCCGGAGCGAACATGCGCGCGTAGAGCGAGCCGCCGTCTTCGAGGCGGCCTGCGAAGAAGAAGACGTGGGGCGACCAGCTTGGAGCGAGCGCGCGCAACCAGGCCGGACGGTCGAGGACGGCGCGATCGACCGCAGCTTCCGACCCGAGCTCGACGAAACAGAAGGGGAGACCGACGCCGGCGAAGAACGTCTGGCGGACGTCGGCGGGATCGACTGTGAGCGCCGCCGCCGCGTCAGCGGCCGAGGGCGCCCCGGACGGCATCTCGATTTCGGCCTCGAGCGTCAGGGCGCCGTAGAAGACTTCGTCGCGGCGCTCGACATCCACCGCGATCGGCCCAACATTCTCCTCGAGGATCAGACGAGCCGGGGCGCCGAGGCAGCCGTGCATGACGAGCGCGCAAGCCGTGCCGATGGTCGGGTGACCGGCGAAATCGAGCTCCGCGCCGGGCGTGAAGATGCGGACCCTGGGGCGGCTGGCGGAGGCTTCGTCTGGAAAGACGAAGGTGGTCTCGGAGAAATTGAACTCGCGAGCGATCGCCTGCATCTGGGCTGTCGTCAGGCCCCGCGCGTCGGGCAGGACGGCCAGTGCATTGCCGGCGAACGCCGAGGCGGTGAAGACATCGACAATGTGGAACCGCCAGCTCATCGGTCCGCACCCTTGGCGATCATGTCGATCTCGACGGACGCGCCGAGCGGCAACGCGGCCACGCCCACAGCCGTGCGTGCCGGGAAGGGTTCGGTGAATTGGCGGGCGTAGACGGTGTTCATGGCCTGATAGTCGTCCATGCGAGTCAGGAAGACGCGGACTGAAATCACACCATCCAGGCCCAGGCCTGCCGCCCGAAGCACGGCGGCGGCGTTCGCGAACACCTGCTCCGTCTCCGCAACAACGCCGCCCGGCACCAGCTTGCCGGTTGCTGGAACCTGACCGACCTGTCCACTCAGGAAAAGGAAGCCGTCCACTTCGATCGCCTGGGAAAATGGACCGACCGGGGGAGTAAGTTCCGGCGAGGTAATTGCAGTCTTGCTCATTGAACACTCCTGTGGACGTGGGTTCGAGGATCAGGACGGCGGAGCGGAGCCCCATCGGCGATCAAGATGTCTCGGTGGTCAGGTGCTGAGAGTGAGTCAGGAGGACGGTAGGAGGCTGCGGATTTGCTTCACGGCGAAGTCGACCTTCATGTCGATTGCAAGCTTCCCCAGCTCCACCGTCGAGCGGCGCGCGTCACCCAGGATCCCGTTTTGTGGACTGTGCGGCCCGAACTGCGCCTTGCCGTCCCCGGCGGTGTGACCGACGACGGGATCCCCCACTGCGGAGGGGATCAGATCCCGGCGCACCCATGTGTTGTCCTTGTCGAGATACAGCATCTCCGAGGTGTCAAACAGGTAACTGTGGAGTCCGAGTGGATAGCCGTGCTGCACCAGGTAGTGATCGAACGCATCGTTCGCGGGCCTGTAGACCTGATCACAGTAGAACACGCGAGCGCCTCCGCTCAGCTGGCCATCGAGCTTCTTGGCGACCTCCTGGTAGACGTCGGGCTGGCCGCCGCCGTGATCGCCCATGATGATAATGTTTTGGAAGCCGTTGAGGGCCGCCTGCTGCGCGATCCGTTCGAGTATGGCGGCGAGCAGTTCGTTCGTGATCCCAATGGTGCCGGGAATCGATTCTGCATCGTTCGGCGTGTAGGGTAGCACGGGCAGGAAGATCGCATTGCCGAGTTTTCTCGCAATCGCCTCGACCGTGGCATGCGCTACGAGGTTGTGACCGCCGTTCGCGTTCTGGGGGCCTCGTTCCTCGACACCGCCGGTGTAGATGAGCGCGGTCGTTTTTCCCGCCGCAAGAGCGCACTTCACTTCTACCCAGGTCATTTTCTCGAATTCGACCTGATCGGTCTTGGGGCACTGCGTAGCCTGCGCGGCTTCCGCAGCGTGCGCAGATCCGGCGGTCAGCGAGGCCGCGCCGCAAGCGATCGACATTAGCAAGAACTTCGAAACCGAGCCAACCCTCATGTCATCCTCCAACTGAACGGTGTTTGAAGATCTAAACGATGCGAACACAGGCGCGCGCATTGGCCGCACGCCCCAGCGTCGCGCGCGGCAACGCAGACCTTCGCTCCGCAGGCGAGCAGGCCGGACGCGATATCCTGCCGAACCCGCGCGGGCTGCCAGTGACGAGCGCCATGCGTCCGCCCAGCGAAAGCAGATCGGCGTCCGCGCGCACGCATATCCTCGCCCGGCGCGTTCACGCGTCGCCTCGCCCGGAGCCGTCCGATTCCAGGATGCTGCTCACGGCGGCGATCGTCCGCTCGACGTCCGCCTCGGTGGTGCGCCAGCTGCAGACGCTGATCCGCATCACCCGCCGTTCGCGCCAGGCCGCTCCGGTAAAGAATGCCTCGCCCGATCGGTTGATCGCGGCTATCACCTCGTCGGTGCGCCGATCATGGTCCTCCTCCGTGGCGGAGTCGCGCGTATCGCGGAAGCGCACCAATGCCTGGTTGATGATGGGTCGGCTGACCAGCTCCGCTCCGGGCAATCCGCCGATCCCCTCGGCGAGCCGCCCGGCATGGGCGCAGAGCCGCTCGAACAGGACGGCTATTCCGCGCCGCCCGAGCGAACGAAGCGCGGCATAGGTCGGGAATCCACGTGCGCGGCGCGAGAAGTCCGGATTCCAGTCGATTTGGTCGCGGGCATCCACTGCATGGGTCAGATAGGAGGCGCGCAGGGAGAGCGCCGCCTTGTGGTCCTCGGGATGCGCGACGAAGGCATAGCCGCAGTCGAATGGCGTGTTCAGGATCTTGTGGCCGTCCGTCGCCCAGGAATCAGCTTTCTCGCAGCCGCCGGCGAGCGAGCGGTAGTCGGCGCTTGCTCTTGCCCAGAGCCCGAAGGCGCCGTCGATATGGACCCATGCGCCGGCTTCCCGCGCGATCGGAATCAACTCCTCGAAACGATCGAACGCTCCGGTCGCAATGTCTCCGGCCTGCAATGCGAGGATAGAAGCCGCGGGCGGTGCAGACTCGAGACGGTGGCGCAACGCGGTGGGCTCGATTCGGCCGAGTGTGTCGGTGGGCAGAAGCTCGACATTGGCGCGGCCGATGCCGAGCAGGCTCGCGGCACGATCGATCGACACGTGCCGCTGCTCGCCTGTGATCATGCGGATCACCGGCGCGCCGACGAGGCCCTGCTCGACCACGTCCCAACCCGCGCGGCGCAGCAGGAAAGTGCGGGCCGCGGCGAGGCAGGTGACATGCGCCATCTGGCAACCCGTGACGAGCGCGAAGCTGCTCCGCGGCGGCAAGGCGAGCACGTCCTTCAGCCATTCGCCGACGACTTCCTCCGCGACCGCCGCCGCGGGACCGCTGGCGTGGTGCGCCGCATTCTGGTCCCAGGTTGCGGTGAGCCAATCGGCCGCCAGGGCCGCCGGCAGCGTTCCGCCAATGACCCATCCGAAGAAACGGCCGCCGCTCGACCGGAGCAGCCCGTCCGCGGCATCGGCGGCCAGCTCATCGACGACCTGGGC
>Ga0157369_10006386_pt1 | contig 13668 bp, 13 predicted proteins | sample C25metaG_FD_113461 | JGI IMG/M metagenome (GOLD analysis project Ga0157369, IMG submission 113461) | Corn rhizosphere microbial communities from Kellogg Biological Station, Michigan, USA - C2-5 metaG | ecosystem: Host-associated > Plants > Roots > Rhizosphere > Soil | place: USA: Michigan...
CCAGAACCGCACGGCACACCGACACCAAGACGCACCTGGGCCTCCTGCCCCTGCGACCGGACGATCAGCGGCACGCACGCGGGCTGCGCGACCCAGGTTCCACCGGCAAAGACCAACCAGACGCCGCGCTTGCTCCCGCCGGACTCGGAGCCACGACGGCTACCGGATTCGACGCTCGGGCACCCCGGTCGGAGGGCGCGCTAGACGTGCATCCAGCCAGTAGCACCGACACGCCACCGGTCGCCACCCACACCCGACCTCGCACCGACTCATCTTCCCAAGATCCAGCTACGGGTGCGACCCCTGCGTCCGTAACGAACACTCCCACCAACAAGCCGGATCCGCGCCGCGCAAGGGTCAACGCCCACCCATAGAAGCTGAAGAATTAGTACGCCTGTACGATGGAGTCGTGAGGGCGCGCAGGGAGCAGGTGGCAACGAAAGGGATCGCCTGGGTGGCCGACGAGTACGCCCAGGGCGACCGCTTCACCAGGGAGCAGGCGATAGAGGTGATCGAGCACGAGCTGCGGAAGTGGAAGATCCAGACGGAGCGGATCACCGAAGTCCTGTCCGGTGCGGCGGCCGGCTTTGTGGCCAGTCACGCGTCGCGGGCACGCGTGGCGCTCCGGCTCCTGGTCGACCTCGGCGCGAATGTCCAGCGCGCCCACGCAATCCGGGCCGCCCGGCCACCGCGGCGGATGGTCGCGATAAGGCCGTGCCCGGACGGCGTCCCGCCGTACCATCGCCGGGTGTCCATCGATCTCGTATCGCGCTTCGACGTCGACGACCGTGAGCTGAGCGCACTGCACGCACGGGCCTTCGGCGAGGGCGACGGGTTGACACCGTGGCGCGAGCGCCTGCGACGGCACGCCCTGACGTGGGTGGGTGCGTTCGACGGCGAGCGCCTCGTGGGCTTCGCGCAGGTGTGCTGGGACGGTGGCGCGCACGCGTTCCTGTTGGACACCGCGGTGGACCCGCACTGGCGGCACCGCGGGATCGGCCGGCGGCTCGTCGAGGCGGCGGCGACGGACGCGGTCGCGGCCGGCTGCCGGTGGCTGCATGTCGACTTCGAGTCGCAGCTGGCCGAGTTCTACCTCGGGCCGTGCGGCTTCACCTCCACCGCGGCCGGCCTGCTGCGCCTCGACAGTCCCGGCACACACGCGGCCCCGACAGGCGGATAGGCCGGTCGGGGCCGCGATTCGGGGGTACGGGGTCAGGGGCTCGAACAGGAGAGTCTCCGGGGGTCACGTTGCCCTGGAAGCCGCCCTGCCACGAGCCCGCCTGGCTGTACGTGGCCGTGCAGCCGCCGGCCGTACCGGTACGCGTCGGTATGCTCCGCGGGCCCGCCGTCCGCGCTATAGTCGGTGGCGTTGCGAGGATCGGAGTGACTGTGACAGGCGACGACGACATCTCCGGGTGAGAGCCCCGGCCACCTTTGTCGTCCCCTTTCCTCGCGCCGAGCGTCCCGTGCGGGCCCGGCCTCCACGCTCCGAGGTACACGTGCCCGACGGTTACATCGTCAGCTCTGCCCTGTCCTTTTCGTGGCCGGACGAGACTCCGGTCTTCGACGACCTGTCCTTCTCCGTACCCGGTGGCCGGACCGGCCTCGTGGCGCCCAACGGCAGGGGCAAGACCACCCTTCTGCGGCTGATCGCCGGTGAGTTGCGCCCGACGGGCGGCGCGGTCGCGGCGCAGGGTGTGCTCGGCTATCTGCCGCAACACCTTCCGTTCGCGGTGAACCAGACCGTCGCGCAGGTTCTGAACGTCGAGAAGATCATCGCCGCGCTGCACGCGATCGAGGCGGGCGACGTGGGCGAGGAGCGGTTCGCCGTCGTCGGCGACGACTGGGACATCGAGGAACGCACCACCGCGGAGCTGGAACGGTTGGGGCTGGGCGGAGTGGCACTCGACCGGCGGCTGGGCAGCCTCAGCGGCGGCCAGGTGGTGTCCCTCGGGTTGGCCGCGCAGTTGCTGAAGCGCCCGGACGTCCTGCTGCTGGACGAGCCGACGAACAACCTCGATCGCGACGGCCGGGAGCGGTTGACCGCGGTGGTACGCGGCTTCGCCGGCTGCGTACTGGTGGTCAGCCACGACCGGGCGCTGCTGGACGAGATGGACCGGATCGCGGCGCTGGACGATGGCGAGATTCGTTGGTACGGCGGCACCTTCACCGCGTACGAGCAGGCGGTGCGCGCCGAGCGCGAGGTGGCGCAGCGGCAGGTGCGCTCCGCCGAGCAGGACCTCAAGCGGCAGAAGCGCGAGCTGCAACAGGCCCGCGAGCGGGCGGCCCGCCGCGCGTCCACGGCCGCCCGCAACCAGTCCGACGCCGGCCTGGCCCGGATCGTGGCCGGCAATCTCAAGCGCAGCGCCCAGGTCTCGGCCGGGCGTGCCAACGAGACCCACGCGGCCCGGGTCAGCGACGCGCGGGCCCGGTTGGACGAGGCGAGCCGGGCGGCCCGGCAGGACGACCGGATCGCCATCGAGTTGCCGGACACCACCGTGCCGGCCGGCCGGACCGTCTTCGCCGGCGAGCGGATGCAGGCCGAGTACGGCGGGCGTCCGGTCTTCGCCGCGGGCGGCGTCGACCTGGACATCCGGGGGCCGGAGCGGATCGCGCTCACCGGGCCGAACGGGGCCGGCAAGTCGACCCTGCTCCGGCTGGTCCACGGTGAGCAGCAACCGACTTCCGGTACGGCGACCCGGGCCGACGGGCGGGTGGCGTACCTGTCGCAGCGGCTCGACCTGATCGATCCCGCTCGTACCGTCGCGGAGAACCTCGCGGCCTTCGCCCCCGGCCTCTCCGACGCCGACCGGATGAACCTGTTGGCCCGCTTCCTTTTCCGCGGCGCCCGCGTGCACCTGCCGGTCGGCGTGCTGTCCGGCGGCGAACTGCTGCGGGCCACCCTCGCCTGCGTGCTGTTCGCCGAACCCGCGCCGCAGTTGCTGTTGCTCGACGAGCCCACCAACAACCTGGATCTGGACAGCGTCGCCCAGTTGGAAAGCGCGCTCACCGCGTACCAGGGCGCCCTGCTCGTCGTCAGCCACGACGAACGGTTCCTCGACGCGATCGGCATAGACCGCTGGCTGCGGCTGGCCGACGGCCGGCTTATCGAGACCGGCGCGCCCCAGGTAGCCGGATAGGGTGGCCGGATGGATCTCAGCTCGTCGTTCGGTACGGCAGCGGTCGCGTACGCCGAGCACCGCCCGGACTACGCGCGGGCCGCGGCGCGCTGGGCGGTCGAGCCCGCGCCCGGGCCGCGGGTGCTCGACCTCGGCGCCGGTACCGGCAAGCTGACCGCGACCCTCGTCGCGCTGGGCGTCGACGTCGTCGCGGTCGAGCCGGACCCGGCGATGCTGGCCGAGTTGCGCCGGGCGCTGCCGGATGTCCGTGCCCTGGCGGGAAGCGCCGAGGCGATACCGCTGCCGGACGCGTCCGTCGACGCCGTGCTGGCCGGCAACGCCATGCACTGGTTCGACATGGCCGTCGCGGGACCGGAGATGGCCAGGGTCCTCGCGCCCGGCGGCGTCCTGGCCGGGCTGTGGAACGTGATGGACGATCGCGTCGACTGGGTCGCCGGGCTGGCGCGGGTCAGCGGGAGCGCGGCGATCGGGCCGCGCGACACGCCCGCCAGTTGGCGCGCCGAGACGGCGAACATGCACCTTCCCGGTACGGGCGCGGCCGCCCGGTTCGGCTCGCCGGAGCAGGCGGAGTTCCCGCACGGGCAGCGCCGTACCGCCGACTCCCTCGTCGCGACGCTCGCGACGAGGGCGGGAATGCTGGTCATGCCCGAACGGGAGCGGGCGGCCACGGTCGGCCGGATCCGCGACTACCTCGCGAGCCGACCGGAGACCGCCGACGCCGAGTTCGACCTCCCGATGCTGACCTGCGTGCTGCGCGTCCGGCGGCTGTGACGGCGGTACCGTAGCCGGTGACCACAGTGGAGTGAGGTGTCCCATGGACCGACGAGCGGTCTCGACCGAACGCGCGCCGGCCGCGATCGGCCCGTACAGCCAGGCGATCGTCGCCGGCGGCTTCGTCTTCTGTTCCGGTACCGCGGGAATCGAGCCGGAGACCGGGGAGATCCCGGAGGGGATCGAGGCGCAGACCCGGCTGGCCCTGAGCAATCTCAGCGCCATCCTCACGGCGGCCGGCGCCTCGATGGCCACGCTGGTGAAGACCACCATCATGTACCGCGACGTGGACGACTTCGCGACCATCAACGAGATCTACGCGAGCCACATGCCGGACCCGCCGCCGGCCCGGTCCGCGCCGGCGAACGTCATGCTCCCGCGCGGCCTGCTCATCTCGATCGACGCCATCGCGATGGTTGATGCCGGGTAGGTCGGAGCTAGCCGTATCGCATGACAAGAACTTTCCAACTTTTCGCACTCGCGGTCAATGCTTGACTAAGTCCGGTCCACGGTCGTAACTTCTAGCCTCGATCGGACCGCTCCGCCATGCCTACCGATGGAAGGAGCAAACGCATGTCCATTGATCGACGCAGGTTCCTCACGAGGGTCGCCGGCACCGCGGCCGTTGCCGTCGCCGGATCGACGGTGGGTGCGCGGCCGACGCCGCTCGCCCGGAGGCCGCGACGGCGGACGCGGACGGGCCGCCGGGCCACCGGGCGCGGGTACGCACCGGGCTGGAGGCGCTGATGTCCTCCGGGTACGCCGCGCTGCGCGGCCAACGCGTCGGTGTGATCACCAACCCGACCGGCATCCTGCGGGACCGGCGCCACGAGGTCGACGTCATGCACGGCGACAACCGGATCAACCTGGTCGCGGTCTTCGGCCCGGAGCACGGCTTCCGCGGTACCGCGCAGGCCGGCGGGTCGCAGGGCTTCTACGACGACCCGCGCACCGGGCTGCCCGTGTACGACACGTACAACAAGAGCGGGCAGGCGCTCGCCGACGTCATCAGCGCGTCCGGTGTGGACACGGTGGTGTACGACATCCAGGACGTGGGCGCGCGCTTCTACACCTACATCTGGACCCTGTACGACTCGATGGTAGCCACCGCCATGGTGGGCAAGCGTTTCGTCGTGCTCGACCGGCCCAACGCCACCTCCGGGCGGCAGGCGCTCGGACCGGTGATGCATGCCGGGTACGAGACGTTCGTCGGCCGCAAGCCCATCAGCCAGCAGCACGGCATGACCGTCGGCGAGCTGGCCCGGATGTTCAACGGCGAGTGGGTCGCCGGTGACGCGGGCCGGCGGGTCGAACTGTCCATTGTGGAACTGGACGGCTGGTCCCGCGACATGTACTTCGAGGACTGCGACCTGCCGTGGGTACCCCCGTCGCCGAACATGCCCACGGTGGACACCGCGGTCGTCTACTCCGGTACCTGCATGTTCGAGGGCACCCTGGCCTCCGAGGGGCGTGGCACGACGCGGCCGTTCGAGGAGATCGGCGCGCCGTACGGCGACTGGCGCTGGCGCGATGCGCTGACCGCGCTCAACCTGCCCGGCGCCGCGTTCCGGGAGGCCTACTTCAGCCCCACGTTCAGCAAGTTCACCGGGCAGACCATCGGTGGCGTTCAGCTCTACGTCACCGACCGGCACGCGTACGACCCCATCCGTACCGGCATCGCGATGCTCGTGACGCTGCGGCAGACGTACCCCGACGGCTTCGGCTGGCGGCCGGACCTCTGGATCGACAACCTCACCGGGTCGGACTACGTCCGCAAGTCCGTCGACGCCGGCCTCAGCACCGACCAGATCGTGGCCGGCTGGCAACCGGAGCTCGACGCGTTCCGCGCCGTGCGCGCGAAGTACCTCATCTACCGTGGAGGACCTCAATGACCTTACGACGCAAGGCGGTGGCCGTCGCGGCAACCGCCGTCGCGGCGAGCACCGTCGTCGCCATGACCCTCCTCCCGACCCAGGCCGGTGCCGCGGCAACCGGCACACCGCCCACGGTCACCGCCGCCGACATCCACTTCACCCAGAAGCTGCTGAGTTACGGCAGCCCTGAAAGCGCCGGCCTGGTACCGCAGCCCATCGACCGGATAGCCACCGACATCGCCAGCTACCTGCAACCGTCGCCGACCCACCCGGAGTACGCGGGCGCCGTCGCGCTCGCCGCCCACGACGGCGTGGTGGTCGCGAACGACGCGGCCGGCTACGCGCTGCGCTACGCCGACGACACGCCGACCGAACTGCCGCCGGACCAGTGGATCCCGATGCGCGGCGACACCATCTTCGACCTGGCGTCGATGACCAAGCTGTTCACCGCGATCGCCGCCGTACAACTCATCGAGGCGCACCGGCTCGACCTGAACGCGCCGGTGGCCCGCTACATCCCGGCGTTCGCCGCGAACGGCAAGGGCGACATCACCATCCTCAACCTGCTCACCCACACCTCCGGGCTACCGGCCGACCCGAGCCCGTCGCTGTGCACCTACCCGACGCACGACGAGCAGTGGGCCGCCGTCTACGCGGTGGCGCCGTTCGCACCGCCGAACACCGCGTACCTCTACAGCGACATGAACATGATGACCCTCGGCAAAGTCATCGAGACCATCACCGGCCAGACCCTCGACGAGGTTGTCGCGCAACACATCGCCGGACCGCTCGGCCTGCACGACACGATGTTCAACCCACCCGCGTCGCTCCAGCCGCGCATCGCCGCCGAGGAGTACCAGCCGTGGACCGGCCGCGGCATCGTGTGGGGCACTGTGCACGACGAGAACGCGTACTGCGTGGGCGGCGTCTCCGGGCACGCCGGCCTGTTCTCCACCACGCACGACCTGGCCGTCCTGTCGCAGACGCTGCTCAACGGCGGCCGGTACGGGCAGAGCCGGATCGTGTCGGAGGACTCGGTACGGCTGCTGTTCACCAACTACAACCAGGCGTTCCCCGGCGACTCGCACGGCCTCGGCTTCGAACTGGACCAGCGGTGGTACTCCGACGCGCTGGACTCGCCGGTGACCGCCGGCCACACCGGGTACACCGGTACGTCCATCGTCATCGATCCGTTGTCGCACTCGTTCGTCATCCTGCTGACCAACCGGGTGCACCCGAGCCGAAACTGGGGAAGCAACAACCCGTCCCGGCGCGCGGTCGCCCGTGACCTCGCGCTCGCGCTGCCGGTACACCCGGCGGAAGGCGGCACCGACTGGTTCTCCGGCGTCGCCGACAACACGACCGCGACGCTGACCGTGCCGGTGTCGGTACCCGCCGCCGGTGCGCGCCTGTCGTTCGACCTCTGGTACGACACCGAGGAGACCGACTTCGGCGCGGTCGAGGCGTCCTCGGACGGCGGTACCACCTGGCACCTGGTGCCGCTGAGCCTGCACGCCGGCCCGGACCAGTGGACGAACGACGGGTCGTTCTCCGGGTTCGAGGGTCGGCAGTGGTTGCACACGACCGCGCAACTGCCCGGCGGTACCACCGATGTGCGCTGGCGGCTGTCCACCGACCCGCTGTACGAGGGTCGCGGGATGTACGTCGACGGGGTGCGCGTGCGCAGCGCGGACGGCGTCCTCTTCGACGGCGAGCGGCCCAGCGACGCCGGTAGGTTCCAGGCCCACGGGTGGACGATCGCCAAGACGTGATCCGACGGCGACCACGAGGCGTCGCCCACGGTCGCCTCGCAGGCATGGCTCGTACGGCCCCCAAACCGCCGGCGCCGGTCCCCGACCGGCGCCGGCGGTGCGTCGCGAGCACTTTCTGGCAGTGTGGACGGATGGGCTACCGACTGCTCGCGGACGCCGCCATGGTGGTCCACTTCGGCTTCCTCGCCTTCGTGGTCGTCGGCGGGTTTCTGGCGTGGCGGTGGCCGCACGCGATCTGGCCGCACCTGCTCCTCGCCGGTTGGGGTGCGGCCGCGATCCTGTTCCACCTCAACTGCCCGCTGACCTTTGTGGAGGAGTGGGCGCGCCGCCGGGCCGGTGAGCCCGGACTGCCCGGGGGCTTCATCGACCACTACCTGACCGGCGTCGTGTACCCGCGGCGGTACGCGGGCTTCGTCGAACTGTCGGTCGTTCTCGCCGTGGCGCTCGCCTGGAGCGGCGTTCTGTTGAGGTGGCGGCGCCGGCTGTGGCGCGGCCGCCCCGGTACGCCCACAGGCCCTGGGCGTCCGGCGGGATAGCCGGAGCCGACCAGGGCCTGCGGGGCCATGAGCCGGGACGAAGAGGGGCTCACGCCGTGGGTTCGGTACCCCAGATCAGAGACCCGTTCTGGTACAGGGTCACGGTCTGCGTGTCCTTGTACACGAAGCTTTCATCGGAGATGAAGGAGTAGCTCTCGGTCGTGTTGAAGTTCGACCAATTGACGTGGTGCACCCGCGTCTGGATTTCTCCGCTGTTGCGGCCCGCGGCCACCGATCCGGCCCCGGACTTGAAGCTGATTTCGAGGTACGTGTTCGCCGTGGCGGTCGGCCTGGCGAGGACGACGAACCTGCCGCTGACGTTGCTGCAGTTGATCTGCGCCCAGTCACAGTCGAACTCCAGCGGGTCGCCGGAGTTCTCGTTGGTGAACCAGTACCGCATCGTCAACGAGGTCAGCGGAACCGCGCTGGTGCCGGTGTTGACGATCTGGTACAGCGCGTACAGCGTGTTATCGGGATTGTCGTTGTCATGCGAGCGGTCCTGAACCTTCACCGGCCCGGTCACGGCCGGTGTGACGGCGGCCTGGGCACCGGCCGGCACGAAGCCGATGGCGAACAGCGTCAGCAGCAGGCCGGTTCCCAGCCAGGCCAGCCTTCTGACAACTGTCATGGCCGCACGTGGTTCTGATTCGCTCGAGTGGCGGGACGACACCATCTCAACTCCTTGGGGAGGTGGACAAACGATGGGGCCACCTAGCGGGACCCGCATCTCATGTCCTGCCGTCTGACGGCCCTCGGAGCAGCGCCATCCTGTAGGGACTTGTCGAGCGCTCTCCGGCGCATACCGTATCGACGTAGCAACAACGCCGACAAGGAGCGAAAATCCCCTATCTCAGGCCAGGTCCCCCCAACCCGGGAGCCCGGGGTGCCGTACCGGGTCGTGTCCTGCCGATCATGGACGGGTAGATTCCCCGGGTGTCACGCGTCCTGGCGTTTGATCTGGGTGGTGTCCTGTTCACCGACGGGACCAGGGAATTCATCGAGTACCTGAACCGCACGCTCGACATCGACACGGTACGAGCGGGCGAGTTGCTCAATGGAGCGCTTGGAAGTAGCTACCGTGAAGGCAAGCTGACCCGCGACGAGTTCTGGAGCGGCTTCCGGCGGGCGCTGGAGCTGTCGGCTTCCGAGGACGACCTCGAAGCGAGGTGGATCGACGGCTACCGCCTGAACGAGGGAACTTGGGACCTGATCCAGGAGCTCTCGGCGCAGTTGACGCGACTCGGCGTTCTTGAGAACGGGCGCGTCTAGGTTCTGCCCTGTCGTTCATCGGAGCCAGCCGATGGTGCGCTTGGCGTACCGCGCGGCTCAGTCCGTGGCCGGCTGTTCCCGGGTACGGTGCAGCAGCCAGTTCTCCCGCGTGCGCACCAACGCGTACCGGCTGGCCGGGCCGCGCCCGTGCAGCGTGAACACCATCCGGCGCTCGTTGCGGTCGTGCTCCTCCCACCAACCGATGTCCGCGATGAACTTGTCCTCGTCCGCGTAGGTCAGGTGCTCCAGGGCATGGTCCGGTACGGCGATCGCCAACCGGTCCTCCTCCGGCGTCGGCGGCAGGCCGCGCGGTACCGCCCACGAGCGCAGCACGCCGTTCTCCTCCAGCCGCAGGTCGAAGTGCGGCCTCGGTTTGCGGTGGTCGTGCAGCACGAAGGCCGGTCGGTGCGCGTCGTCGCCCGCCATGCCTCCTGTCTATCAGGAGTCGACCCGCTCGGCCGCTCGTATCGGCTGCGCGCCGAGCAGCCGTTCCGGGCGGGCCAGGTAGCAGAGCGTGTAAGTCATCCGTGCCGTTCCTCAGCGTGACCCACAGGACCGTCAGCTTCAGCAGACCCGGTCAACCGGGCGCTATCCCTCCCCGCTGGCGAACGCCGCGTCGAAGGCCGCGGTCGGCTGCTCGAAGTTGAGCCGCCGTACGAACTCCAGCGCCTCGGGCGCGCCGACGAGCCGGTCCATTCCGGCGTCCTCCCACTCGATGGACAGCGGGCCGGCGTACCCGATCGAGTTGAGCGCGCGGAAGCAGTCCTCCCACGGCACGTCGCCGTGGCCGGTGGAGATGAAGTCCCAGCCGCGGCGCAGGTCCGCCCAGGGGAGGTGGGAGGAGAGGCGGCCGCGGCGGCCGTCGCCGGTACGCACCTTCACGTCCTTGCAGTCGACGTGGTAGACGCGCTCGGCGAACTCCAGGATGAAGTTGACCGGGTCGAGGTCCTGCCAGATGAAGTGGGACGGGTCCCAGTTGAGACCGAACGCGGGGCGGTGGCCGATCGCGTCCAGCGCCCGGCGGGTGGTCCAGTAGTCGTAGGCGATCTCGCTCGGGTGCACCTCGTGGGCGAAGCGCACGCCGACCTCGTCGAACACGTCGAGGATCGGGTTCCACCGGTCGGCGAAGTCGCGGTACCCGTCGTCGACCATGTCCGCCGGTACCGGCGGGAACATCGCGACGGTGTGCCACACCGACGAGCCGGTGAAGCCGATGACCGTGTCCACGCCGAGCCTCGCGGCGGCCCGGGCGGTGTCCTTCATCTCCTGGGCGGCCCGCTGGCGCACGCCCTCCGGCTCGCCGTCGCCCCAGATGCGGGCCGGCAGGATGCCCTGGTGGCGCCGGTCGATCGGGTGGTCGCAGACCGCCTGCCCGACCAGATGGTTGGAGATGGCCCACACCCCCAGGTTGTACTTCGCGAGAACCGCGCGGCGTCCGTCCACATAGGACTCGTCGGCCAGCGCGCGGTCCACCTCGAAGTGGTCGCCCCAGCAGGCGATCTCCAGCCCGTCGTACCCCCAGCCGGACGCGAGCCGGCACACCTCCTCGAAGGGCAGGTCCGCCCACTGCCCGGTGAACAACGTGATCGGTCGTGCCATGTTGTCGCTTCCCTTCTGGTCTACCCGGCGCCGGCGCTCAGGCGGGCACTTCCGCGGGTACCGGAGCCACCCTGACCCACGAGGAACCCAGCTCGGCGGAGCGGGACACCGCGTCGAGGACGAGCTGGACCCGCAGGCCGTCCACAAAGGACGGTCGTGGGTCGGTACCGGTGGCGACGGCCTCGATGAGGTCGCGCATCTGATGGGTGAAGGAGTGTTCGTACCCGATGATGTGGCCCGGTGGCCACCAGGCCGACAGGTACGGGTGTTCCGGTTCGGTCACCAGGATCCGGGTGAAGCCCTGCTCCGGGCCGGGCCGGGTGGCGTCGTGGAACTGCAGCTCGTTGAGGCGCTCCAGCTCGAATACGGCGGAGCCGAGCGAGCCGTTCACCTCGACCCGCATGCCGTTCTTGTGCCCGGTGGCGAACCGGGTCGCCTCGTAGGTCGCCACCGCGCCGCCGGACAGGCGCGCCAGGAACAGCGCGGCGTCGTCGACGGTCACCGGTCCGGTCGGGGCACCGCCGTCGGGTCCACCGCCGTCGGGCCCCCCAGCGGTCGCGGACAGCCCGGTCGAGCCGCCGGCCAGCGGCCGCTCCTTCACGAACGTCTCGGTCAGCGCGCTGACCCCGGTGATCTGCTGGCCGGTGACGAACTGGGTGAGGTCGATGATGTGCGCGCCGATGTCGCCCAGCGCCCCGGATCCGGCCCGCTCCCGCTGCAGCCGCCACACGAGCGGGAACTGCGGATCGGTTATCCAGTCCTGCAGGTACACGGCGCGGACATGGCGGATCTCGCCGAGCCGGCCGTCGGCGATCAGCTGTCGCAGGTACGCGACGGCCGGCACCCTGCGGTAGTTGAACCCGCACATGGTGAGCACCCCGCCCGCACGGGCCGCGGCCGCGGCGTCGGTCATCGTCCGCGCCTCGGCCACCGAGTTCGCCAGCGGCTTCTCGCACAGCACGTGCTTGCCGGCGGCCAGCGCGGCGAGCGCGATCTCGGCGTGGCTGTCACCCGGGGTGCAGATGTCGATGAGGTCGATGTCGTCGCGGGCGACCAGTTCGCGCCAGTCGGTCACCGATCCGTACCAACCGAGCCGTCCGGCGGCGGCCGCCACCGCCGCCGGATCGCGGCCCGCCACCGACACCATCCTGGCCCGCAACGGCAGGTCGAACACCCGGTTCACGGTGCGCCACGCCTGCGAGTGCGCGGCGCCCATGAAGGCGTACCCGACCATGCCGATACGCAGCTCTCCGCTGTCCACTATGGACACGTGCAGTACCCCTTAAGTTGCTAGACGATCGCTATCTGTAGCGGCTCCGCGAGCGTCGCCGCTAGGACCTGAACCCGAGGGGCAGGTACTTGTCGACGTTGCTCTTGGTGATGGTCTCCGAGGCCAGCACGATCTCCTTCGGTACCTGCAACTCCACCAGGTCCGACAGGCCCTTGCCCTGGGCGATGAGCCGGGCCAGCGAGATGGCCGAGGAGGCCATCGTCGGCGGGTAGGTGACCGTGCACTCCAGCGGCGTGTCCCCGGTCCTGATGTGCTCCATGGCGTCCAGCGAGCCGGCGCCACCCACCATGAAGAACTCCTTGCGGCCGGCCTGCTTGATGGCCGCGAGCACGCCCACGCCCTGGTCGTCGTCGTGGTTCCAGATCGCGTCGATCTTCGGGGCGGCCTGCAGCAGGTTGGCGGTCACGTCCTGTCCACTCTGTACGGTGAACTGCGCGGCGACCCGGTTGCCGACCTTCAGCCCGTACTGCGCGAGCCCGTCCTTGAAGCCACGCGAACGGTCCTGGGTCAGCGGCAGGTTGTCGATGCCGGCGATCTCGGCGATCACCGCGTCCGTCTTCCCCTTGAGCTTGGCGCCGATGTACTGGCCGGCGGCCAGGCCCATGCCGTAGTTGTCGCCCTTGATGAGCAGCCGGGCGGCGCCCGCGTCGGAGAACTCCCGGTCGAGGTTGACCACCGGGATGCCGGCCTCCATGGCCGCCTTGCCGGTCGCGGTGAGCTGCGCGCCGTCCTGCGGCAGCAGCACGATGACGTCCGGCTTCTGCTGGATCAGCGTCTGCAGCGCGGCGACCTGTGCCGGCGCGTCCTTGCCGGCGTCCACCTTCTTGAGCGTGACGTCCTTGTACAGCCCGGCCTGCTTCGCCGCGTTGTCGGTGATGGCCCGGATCCAGCCGTGGTCGGCGGCCGGCGCCGAGAAGCCGATGGTGACCGCCTTCCCGGGCGCCGCGTTGTCGCCGGCGTTCACCTTGGTCTGGCCGCTGTCGTTGGAGTTGCTGTTCTTCTCGGCGTTGGACGTGCAGCCGGCCAGCAGCGCGCCCGTGCCGAGCGCCGCGCCGCCGAGGAGCAACCGGCGCCGGGACGGGTCGTCCGGTAGGTGTCTCATCGCGACCTCCTGGGTCGAAGAAGGGTCTTCAGGGTGTGCTGAGCCGGGCCTCCGCCGGATTCGCGGCGGTGCCGGAGGTTATGGGTTGGCGTCAGGCGCCGGGTGGCGCCGGCCGCCGCAGCGCGGCGACCCGGAGCTGCTGGATGAGGACCGCGGCGACGATGATGACGCCCTGCGCGATCAGTTGGTATTCGGTCTGCAGGTTCTTGACGATGAACAGGTTGTAGATCTGGGTGAAGACGAGGACGCCGAGCACCGAGCCGACGATGGTGCCGCGGCCGCCGGTCAGCGCGGTACCGCCGATGATGGCCGCC
>Ga0157369_10006387_pt1 | contig 13667 bp, 11 predicted proteins | sample C25metaG_FD_113461 | JGI IMG/M metagenome (GOLD analysis project Ga0157369, IMG submission 113461) | Corn rhizosphere microbial communities from Kellogg Biological Station, Michigan, USA - C2-5 metaG | ecosystem: Host-associated > Plants > Roots > Rhizosphere > Soil | place: USA: Michigan...
CGGGCACGGTGTTCTCCGGCGGGTCGACGCAGCGGCCAATCGGGGACCTCGCCCTGCTCACCGGCCGGATCGATGAGGCGATCAGGCGGTATGAGGACGCCATCACGATGAACGCGCGGATCGGCGCGCGGCCGTTCCTCGCGCTCAGCCGCCTCGGCCTGGCGAGGGCGCTGCTGGCCAGGGCCAATCCCAAGGACTGGCCGCGGGCCCGGGCACTGGTCACCGAGGCGGCCGCTGAGTTCCGGCGGCTCGACCTGCCCGGGCCGGTGCGGCAGGCGGATGCCACGCTCAGGGAGATCGACGCGGCGGCCCGAGCGGCCAGCCCGCTGTCGCCGCGGGAATCGGAGATAGCGGCGCTGATCGCCGAGGCGAAATCCAACCGGCAGATCGCTGATCAGCTGGTGCTGTCGGAGCGCACCGTAGAAGCCCACGTCCGCAGCATCTTGTCCAAGCTCGGCTTCACGACCAGGACCGAGGTCGCGACCTGGTTGCTGCGCGGTAGCCGGTTAGCGCGCGCGGCGCGGGCGCGCTACCGTGTTGCACAAGGCAAACATCACGGGAGCTCGGGCCAACCGGGCTGAGAGGGCGGCTAACAGCGCCGTCGACCGTCGGAACCTGTCCGGGTAATGCCGGCGTAGGGAGGGCGCGTTGAGTGCGCAATTCACCAAGGTGGCCGCCGACCGGCACGCGGAGGCCCCCAAGACGCTCGCTGAGCCGGTCCCCCAGTCGCTGACCGCGATCGACCAATTCGGCCTGTGGGGCAACCTCGGCGTGAGCCTGCTGGGCTTCACCGGTGCCCTGTTCGTGCTGCAGCCGGGCGGGCCCGGAACCCCCAACCTGAGCCTGGCGGCCGCGCTGACCGCCATCATCGCCGGCACCCTCCTCGGCACCCTGCCGGTCGCCCTGGCGGGAGTCCAGGGAGCGCGAACCGGGGCGCCGGCCATGGTCTTGCTGCGCGGCCTGTTCGGCACGCGGCTGTCTTACCTGCCGACCGCGCTGAACCTGGTCCAGCTGTTCGGCTGGGGCATCTTCGAGGTCGTCACCATCGCGACGGCAGCCCACGCGGTCGCCCCGGCGCTGCCCAAGCCCGGGTACGTGCTCATCGCCGGAGCCATCACCGGCCTGCTGACGATCCGGCCGCTCGGCGCGATCCGGGTGCTGCGCCGCTACGCCACCGTCGCCGTCTTGGTGGTGGGCGGCTACCTGCTGGTCCAGTTGCTGCGCCAGCCGCTGCCGGGATTCACCGCTGGCAGCTGGTCCGGCTTCTGGCTGGCCACCGACACCGTCGTCGGGGTGGCTATCTCGTGGGTCCCGCTGGCCGCCGACTACGCCCGGCACTCCCGTTCCCCGAAGGCGGCGGCAGCCGGGACGATGGTCGGCTACAGCATCACCCAGGTGCTGTGCTACTCCCTCGGCCTGCTCGCGCTGCTCACCGTCGCCCGGCACTCCGGCGATATCTACGGCGCGTTCATCGCGCTTCCGGCCGGCTCGCTCGCCTTCGCGGTGCTCGCCGCGCGCGAGCTTGACCAGTGCTTCGCAGACGTGTACTCGACCGCCGTCTCGCTGCAGAACTTCCGCCCGCACTGGGACCGCCGGCTCCTCACCATCGTCATCACGGCCTGCTGCACCGCCGGCGCCCTGTGGCTGAATATCGCCGACTACGAGAACTTCCTCACCCTCATCGGCTCGGTCTTCGTGCCGCTGTCGGCGGTGCTGATCACTGACTACTACGTCATCGCGCGCAGGGACTGGGACGTGTCGCAGCAGTCGGGCACCCGCTGGCTGATGCTGGTGCCCTGGGCCGCGGGCTTCGTCAGCTACCAGCTGATCAACCCCGGCTACGTCTCCTGGTGGGCCAGCGCGTGGACCACGCTGGCCGCCTGGATCGGCTTCACCCCGGCGAGCTGGATGTCGGCGTCAATCCTGTCCTTCGCCGTCGCCGCGGTGATCACCTTGCCGGTGAGCCGCTGGTGTAGGTGATCTTGTACAGGTAGACCTGGTTGCCGCCCGGGAAGGCCGCCAGCGTCTTCCCGTCCGGGCTGAACGCCAGCCCGCCCCAGCCGGATTTATCACGCGTGGTCACGTGCTCGCGCGGCGGCTTCTTCACCCGGCGCGGGTGACGCGGCCGGTACCGGCGGTCCTGCATTCTGCCCACATGATCGCTAGGCGGCGGTGCGCGGAGGTCGCAACAGCGTGCGTGATGGCGGTGGCGTTCCTGGCCGCCTGCAGTAGCAGCACTACCGGCAACGGCGCCGGCGCCTCGGCCAGCGGGAGCGTCAAGTCAGCCAGCGGGAGCGGCCAGCCGGCCGTCTGCAAGACCGCGAACGACCTTAAGGCTTCGCTGCAGGACCTCAAGAACGTCAACGTCAAGGAGAACGGGACCTCGGCGGTCTCCGCGCAGCTGACGAAGGTCAAGCAAGAGCTGCAGACGCTGAAGACTGACGCGCACGGCCAGTACGCCACCCAGGTCGACGCCCTGTCGACCGCCTTGTCCGGCTTGAGCACGAGCCTCAGCGCGGCCGGATCGCACCTGAACAGCACGACGGTGACCGCGCTGGCCTCATCGATCGCGTCGGTGGCCGCAGCGGGGACCAACCTGGTCACGACCGTCTCCAATACCTGCCGAAACCGGCCAGCCGCCAGCCCCCGGTGATTAAGAGATCGCTTAATCCTCGCTCGCACGTACCACCCGGCGGGGTTACATTCCCATTATGAGCGGAGAACGCGCCGAGGGCCTGGAGGTGCTTCGCGAGGTATGGCGGAGCCAGGGGCAGGACGCCGCGGACCTTGACGACGGCTGTGAGACCAAGTCCTGCAAGCGGATGGACGAGGCGGGGGTGGGCTTCGACGGCTTCGCCGACCAGGAGGCGGGCAATGTCGTGGACCTCGCCGCCGCCTGGCGGTCCCGGCTGCGCCGGGAAGGCAAGTACAACGCGGCCGGCGGCACCCTCCGCGACCTGGTCATGGGATCGTCTGCTGAGTGACTGATCCCGAGGCAGCGGCGGAACGACGCGGGTACCCGCACGACGTTGCGCTGCTAAGAGAGGACCTGCGGCAGCGCGAGGGCTATATCGCGGACCGCGGCCTGGCTACGGCCCTTGTCGTTGCCCTGCGCCTGCACCGGCCGGTGCTGCTGGAGGGCGAGGTCGGCGTGGGGAAGACCGAGGCCGCGAAGGCGCTCGCGCGGGCGTACGGCCGGCGGCTGATCCGGCTGCAGTGCTATGAGGGCATCGACGCCAGCCAGGCGATGTACGAGTGGGACTACGCGCGGCAGATGCTGCACGTCCGTGCGCTCTCGGTTGCGGCCGGCGCCTTCGACGAGGCGTCGGTTGACAAGCTGTTCGGCCCGAAGTTCCTGCTAGAGCGGCCGCTGCTGGACGCGGTGCGGGCCGGGGACGACGCCGTGCTGCTGATCGACGAGGTCGACCGGGCCGATGATGAGTTCGAGGCGTTCCTGCTGGAGATCTTGTCGGACTTCCAGGTCACCATCCCGGAGGTCGGCACGATCGTGGCGGCGTCCCCGCCGGCGGTGATCTTGACGTCCAACCGGACCCGCGAGCTGCACGACGCGCTGCGCCGCCGGTGCCTGTATCACTGGCTGGGCTACCCCTCCGCTGAACGCGAGGTGGAGATCGTGCTGTCGCGGGCGCCGTCGGCGGCGGCGGAGCTGACCCGGAAGGTCGTCGCCGCGGTGCACCGGCTGCGCGAGATGGAGCTGGCCAAGCCGCCGGGCGTGGCGGAGACGATCGACTGGGTCGCGTCGCTGGACGTGCTCGGCGAGCACGACCTGACGGTGGCGGCGGCACGGGACACGCTGGGCGCGGTCGTCAAGGACCGCGACGATCTCGAGCTGGTCGGCGACAGCCTGGAGGAGATCGTCCGTGGCGGCTAGCAGTGTGCTGGCTGACACCGCCGATGATGGCGCTGGCGAGATGGCGGGCGTGCTCGCCGGCTTTGGCCGGGAGCTGCGCGGCGCCGGGCTGGTGGTCGGCACCGGTGACGTGCTCGCCTACGTGTCCGCGGCGGCTGAGCTGAACCCGGCGGACCTGCTCGACCTGTACTGGGCGGGCCGCGCCACGCTCGTGTCGCGGCGAGACGACATCCCGGTGTATGACCGGGTGTTCCGGGCGTACTTCCTGGGCGAGGACTCGGCGGCGGCCGCGGCGCTGAAGGTGACCGCGACGGCGCGGCTGGAGGCGGAGACCGCCTTGGTGATGCCGGGCAGCGAGCCCGGGCCGTCGCAGGAGTCCCGGGAGCAGCCGCTGGGCTGGATGGCCGCGGACGTCGCCGCGCTGAAGCGCCGCTCGTTCGCCGCGTGCACGCCAGCCGAGCTGGCGGCGCTGCGCCGGATCATGAAGACGATGCGGCTGACCCCGCCGCGGCGCCGGACCCGGCGACTGCGGCCCGCCCGGCACCCGTCCGGGCGGGTGCCGGACCTGCGGCGGATGATGCGGACGGAGATGCGGCGGCTGGGCGAGCCTCCGCCGCTGGTTTACCGCGAGCGGAAGATGCGGGTGCGGCCGCTGGTATTGATCCTCGACGTCTCCGGGTCCATGACCGACTACTCGCGGGCGCTGCTGCAGTTCGCGTACGCGGCCGGGCGCTCGGGCGGGCGGGTTGAGGTGTTCGTGTTCGGCACCCGGCTGGCCCGGATCACCCGCCAGTTGCGGCACCGGCGGCCGGACGTGGCGCTGGAGCAGGCGGCCAAGACGGTGACGGACTGGGACGGCGGAACGCGGATCGGCGCGTCGCTGGATTTCTTCGTGCGACGCTGGGGGCGAGCCGGGATGTGCCGCGGCGCGGTCGTCGTGATCTGCTCCGACGGGCTGGACCGGGGCGCGCCGGAGTTGCTGTCATCGGCGATGTCGCGGCTGGAGCGGCTGTGCTACCGGATCGTGTGGCTGAACCCGCACGTGGGACCGGATGTGCTGTCCTTCCGGCCGTCGACGGTGGGCATGATGGTGGCGGCCCCGTACGTGGACCGGTTGCTTTCCGGGCACGACCTGGCCAGCCTGGAAGAACTGGCGGCGACCCTGCCATCATTGAAGTGATCTGCTGCTGAGGCCTTGTGGGCTCCTGGGCTATTGGGAGGCGGTGCCGTGATCCGGCTCGGATCGCTGGCCGGGTACCCGTTCGAGGGGCCGCGGCTGCTGGCGGGCTGGACCGCGCCCGCTGGAGTCGCCGCCGTGTACGCGATCACCTGCAAGCCCGACCCGGCGCGGGAGCGGCACGCGGTGATCTACGTGGGCGCTTGCGATGACCTGGCCGCCGAGCGGTTCCCGTTCAAGCACCCGCGGGCGGCCTCGTGGATCAAGCGGGCCGGCTCGAAGTGGCAGCTGTACATCAGCGTCTACGAGGTGCCCGGCGGGACGGCCGGGCATCGCGAGCAGATCACCCGCGAGCTGATCGCCACGTACCACCCGACCTGCAACCAGGAGCAGTACCAGCCAACCTGGAAGCCCGAGTGGATCGGCGGCGAACGGGCCCGCTAAGCGCCGAGCTCGCCATCCTTCAGGAGCGCCTCGGCGGCTACCGGGGTGAACCCGGCGGCGAGGAACGCGCGGACGCTCGCCGCGTTCGCCGGGGAGATCTGCGCCCACACCGGGGAGCCGCCGGGAACGAGGTGGCGGGCCGCCAGCGCGAGCGCCCGGCCAAGCCCCTTGCCCCGGTCGCCGGGATTGACCTCGACCGAAGTCTCCCAGCGGCCCGCGATGCCCCGGCCGATGGTCACGACCCCGCCGTCAGCGCGCCACGAGCGCACGTCGTCCCGGTAGCGCAGCGCCCGCGCGACGCGCGGATGATCGCTGGCGGCCTCGGGGGCAAGCGCGATCCCCGGCTCACCCGGCAGCGGGCTGGCGACGCACACCATGTCGATCGTGTGCACGTTCAGGCCCGTTCGGGAGCTCAGGGCCTGCAGGAATGGCGGGCCCAGGGGCGCGGACAGGTCTCCGGGCGGCAGCTGCGCCATCACCCAAGCCGGATCGGCGTCGGTGAAGATGACGGAGTGCGCGGTGAGCCCGATGACGCCCGCGTCTCGCGCGGATGGCTGCGGCACTATCGTCACGCCGCCATCGCCCGGCGGGAACCGGCCGGCCGCCACGCCATCCAGGATCTCGGCGAGCGCGCTCCGCTCCGGCTGCGCGTCCATCGCAGGATTGTCTCATCGAGGCCAGTGGCCTGGGCAAGCGGTATGGGAGCACGTGGGCGCTGCGCCAGTGCAGCCTGGCCCTTCCCTCCGGGCACCCGGACACGGGCGTTTGGGCGGGGCCGGTGGGCCGCGCCGCGCCGCCTGAAGCCGGGTTAATCGTGATCTTCGCGGATTCCTGTCATCGTGCCCATCCTGTTACGCTCTGACAAAATCGGTCGAGGGTTTGGGGTGAGCCTCGGTGGGGTCATGGAGGGTGCCTGGCTACGCCGAGGAGCGGGAGCTTGGGCAGGGGGCGTCGGGACGGGTGGTGGCGGCCGTCCACGTCGTCAACGGGCAGCGGGTGGCCATCAAGTACCTCGCGGACCGGCTGCTGCGGGACGGGAAGTTCCTGGCGGGGTTCCGGGCCGAGGCGGCGCTGCTCAAGTCGCTGGACGTCCCGCAGGTTGTCCGCCTGTTCGACTACGCCGAGGCACCGGGGCTGGGCGCGGCGATCGTGATGGAGCTCATCGACGGGGTCTCGCTGCGGCAGCTCATCGCGCGGGACGGGCCGGCCAGCCCGGAGTCGGCGCTCGCGGTGCTGAAGGGATCGCTGCTGGGGCTGGCCGCCGCGCACGCGGCCGGCATCGTGCACCGGGACTACAAGCCGGACAACGTGCTGGTCGACGGGCAGGGCAACAGCAAGCTGTCGGACTTCGGCGTCGCCGTCCGGTCCGGGCGCGATGCCCCGGGCGCGGGCACCCCCTTGTACATGGCCCCGGAGCAGTGGCACGGCACGCCGGCGACGCCGGCCACCGACATCTACGCGGCCAGTGCCGTCTTCTACGAGTGCCTGACCGGCACGGCCCCGTTCGCCGGGGGGATCGGCCAGCTCCGCAGGCAGCACACGGCCGAGGCGGTGCCGGTCGAGCGGGTCGACGAGCGGCTGCGCGCGCTGATCACGCGGGGCATGGCCAAGGACCCGGCGGCGCGGCCCGCGAACGCGCTGGAGTTCGTCGGCGAGCTGGAGACCACGGCGGCCACCGCCTACGGCGCGGACTGGGAGTCCCGGGGCCGCGATCACCTGGCGGGGCGCGCCGCCGCCTTGCTGCTGTTGCTGCTGCGGGCACCCACCATCGCGGCGAGCGGCAGCGGCACCAGCACCACGTACACCACGGTCACCACGCCGCGGGTCGCCGCCAAGGCAGCCGCCAAGACAACGGCCAAGACAGCGGCCAAGGCGGCCCGGGCGAAAGGCGGCTTCGGCCTGAGCGGGATGCAGATGGGCATCGCCGGCACTGCCCTGGTGGTGGCGATCGCGGCCGGCGCGGCGGGCGGCTGGGTGGCGGGCAAGCACCACAACGCCGCGAACACCGCGCCCGGGCCGACGCGCACGTCGAGCGGCCCGGCCGCATCCGCGTCGCCGAGCGGGGGCGCGACGACGGCCGCGTTGTCCAGCCCGGCGTGCGGCTCGGCGCCGCCGCCGCTGGCGTACGTGACGACGGTAGGCTCGGCCCTCCCGCTGACGACGGTCACGGTGCGCTGCGGGACCGGCGCGCCGCATGCGGTCGCCACGATCCACGGGGACAGTGCCTCGAACCTGACCTGGTCGGCGGACGGTACCCAGCTCGCCTGGCTGACGTCCAAGACGATCAACGTCGCGCAGGTCAAGGCAGGGACCTGGACGACGCGGTCGTGGTCGTGCCAGAACTGCATCGGCCTGGCCTTCCAGGGCCAGCAGGCGGTGACGGTCAGCGGGCAGACGGCGGGCGGGCCGCAGCAGTTCATATCGGCCGCACCGCAGCTGCTTGTCTACCCGCAAGCCGGCCCTGGCCAGCCGGTGACGCTGCCGGTCACCGGGATCACCGGCCAGCGCCAGGGTAGCGACTTCCGGCTGCTGGGCAACGTCTCCCCCACCGAGCTCATCGTCGCCTACGGCGACGCCGGCGGGAGCAACATGGGCGGCTACCAGTTCCTGTACCAGGTCAACGCCGCGGGCCAGGCAACGGAGTACGGCAGTGGCAGCCTTAGCCAGGCCACGCAAGCCCTTAACCAGCCGGCGGGCACCTTCGTTGACTTCGCCGCCAACCAGGCCGGCAGCCAGATTCTCTTTGACATGTACGCACAATCTGGCGCCCCGTGCCCTTACTACACGGCCTGGATGCTGGACACCGCCCACCGGACGCTCAGCGAGCCGAAACCGCCCGCCGGCGGCGGTCCCGATGGGTGGCTAGTGCAGGGCGTGTGGTTCGACCAGGCGGGGACCCCGTACGCATCACTGGTCCCGAACCTCGGCACCTGCTCCACATCGACCCCGCCCAGCGGCAGCCCGCAGCCGGTCGGCGCCACCCCCATCGTGTGCACGCTGTCCGGCGGCGCCTGGGTGCAGGCCGGGCGCGGCGTCTTCCGGGCCGCTTACGGGCCCGGCGGCTGGCTAGCCGAGAAAACCGGTGTCACCAGCCAGGACGGCTCCAGCCCGGCCACCTTGACCATCTCCGGCGGAACCGGGACAACCCCCGTCACGGTCGCGGACGTCACCACGACCGGCTTTCGCTATGCCGACGTCTTCGCCTGGGCGCCCGCTGCCGCCCCGCCGGCGGGCACCGCCACTCCCACCTCAGCCGCTGGCGGGACCCCAGCCCCAACTGCGTCCCCTACCTAACGACCGGTCCGCGCCCCGGGAATGGGGCTGAGTCTTTCGCGGCGGGCCGGGTTGACGCCTCGGCTCACACGTCGATGCGGGCGCCCATGACGACCGTGCGGTCCCTGGGCAGCACGAAGTACTCGGCGGCGTCGGCGGTTAGCCGGGACGTGGTGAGGAACAGGCGCTTGCGCCAGCGGTTGAGGCCGGGCTGGGTGCCCATGTGCAGGTCGATCTTGGACAGGAAGTAGGAGACGGGCCCCTCCGCCAGGCGGCCCTTGATCTCGGTGTGGTCGATCAGCGGCAGCAGGGCGGGCACGTCAGGCGTGTCCATGTAGCCGATGCGGGCCGTCACGTGCACGATCCGGTCATCGGTGTAGCCGAGGTCGTCGATGTCGGTGACCCGTTCCTCGGGCGGGACGTGCGGCACCGGGACCGTCTCGAGGGACAAGATGATGACGTGCTCGTGCAGCACGTGGTTGTGCTCGACGTTCGCGCGCATCGCCAGCGGCGCGGTCTCCTTGCCCCGGTTCAAGAAGACGGCCGTTCCCGGAACCCGGGCCAGCGGTGGCTTGCGGTCGTGCAACTCGGCGACGAAGGGGGCCAGCGGTCCCTCTTCCACCTGGCGCCTGCGGGTCACGATCGCGCGGCCCTTCTGCCAGGTGACCAGGACGGTGAAGACGACCAGGCCGATGAGCAGCGGCAGCCACGCCCCGTGGGTGAACTTGGTCAGGTTCACTGCCACGAACAGCAGGTCCACGGCGACCAGCAGGCCGCCGCCGACCAGGACGACCCCTAGCGGCCATCCCCACTTGTGGCGGGCGATGTAGAAGAACACGAACGTGGTGATCGCGATGGTGCAGGTCACCGCCATGCCGTAGGCGTAGGCCAGCGCCGCCGAGGTCTTGAACAAGAACACCAGCCCGAGCACCGCGACCATCAGCGCCCAGTTGATCCACGGCAAGTAGACCTGGCCGATCTGCTCCTCCGACGTGTGCGCGATCCGCAGCCGCGGCAGGTAGCCAAGCTGCGCGGACTGCCGGGCCACCGAGAACGCCCCGGCGATGACCGACTGCGAGGCGATCACCGTCGCCAGCGTGGCCAGGATGATCATGGGGATCCGGCCCCACGACGGGACCAGCAGGAAGAACGGGTTGGCGATCGCGCGGGCGGGGTCGCCGAGCACGAGCGCGCCCTGTCCCAGGTAGCTGAGCGTGCAGGCCGGGTAGACGAGCGCCAGCCACATGAAGGTGATCGGCCGGCGCCCGAAGTGGCCCATGTCCGCGTACAGCGCCTCGGCGCCGGTGACGGCCAGCACCACGGCGGCGAGCGCGAAGAACGCGGTCGTGAAGTGGCCGACGAAGAAGCCGATCGCGTAGGTCGGCGAGAGCGCCTTCAATATCGCCGGGTGGCCGGCGATCCCGTGGATGCCGCAGGCGGCCATGACGGTGAACCACACCACCATCACGGGGCCAAACAACCTCCCCACCACCCCGGTGCCCAGTCGCTGCAGCAGGAACAAGACGACGAGGACGGCGGCGGTGATCGGCACCACCAGATCGGTGATCGACGGCGCGACGACCTCGGTACCCTCGATCGCCGACAGCACCGAGATGGCCGGCGTGATCATCGAGTCGCCGAAGAACAGCGACGCGCCGAAAACGCCGAGCAGCGCCAGGGTCAGCTGCACCCGGCGGGTGCCGCCGCCGCCGAGCTTGGTGACCAAGGTGATGAGCGCCATGATGCCGCCCTCGCCGTCGTTGTCGGCGCGCATCACCAGCAGCACGTACGTGATGGTGACGATCAGCATCCCGGCCCAGAAGATCAGCGAGATGACCCCGAACACGCTGTCCGGCGACACCTTCACCGGGTGCGGGTCGCCGGGGCTGAACAACGTCTGCACGGTGTACAGCGGGCTGGTTCCGATATCCCCGAAAACCACCCCGAGCGCCCCCAGGGCCAGGGCCGCCTGCTTCCCACCGTGCCTGTTCGTCACACGCACACCCTACAGAGCGGGACATCGCCCGCCCGAGGGAGGAACGCCGCCGTTCATGGCGGATCCGGCGACGCTGGCCGCCAAGTAGTTGGCGGGCCTCGCGTCCCTGGGTGACACTGCGCCGCAGGGAGGTAGGCAGTGGCGCCAGTGGACGCGGCGGCGGCACGGCTGGCCGGCAGCCTCGACGGATGGCGGCGGCGGATGGCCCGGCGGCGGGTCGTCGCGGCCGGGCGACGGTGGGCGCTGATCGCCGCGTGCGCGGCCGGGGCCGGCGCGGCCGCCGGGCACCTGGACGGGCACGTCGCGGCGACGGCCGCCTGCGCCGGGTCGGCGGCGGTGGCGGGGGGAATCATCCGGATGGCGCGGGCCGGGCGGGTTCCGCTGGCGGCCGCCGCCCGCGAGATGGATGCCGCGCTCGCGCTGGATGAGCAGGTGGCGACCGCGCTCTGGTACGCCCGCGCCCCCGGGGCGGGCGGCAACCCCCTGACCACGAGCCTGGTCGAGCGGGCGGCGGGCCTGGCCGCCCGTGCCGAACGGCACGCGCGGCGCGAGGACCCGCACTACGGCGAGTGGCTGGCGGTGGCCGTGACGGCGGCGGCTACCGCCACGGTGGTGGCGGCGCCATACCCGCCCGCGACCCCGGCCTCCTCGGCAGCGCAGTCACGCCAGGGACCCGGTGGCGGGCACGCGGCGGGCCTGGCGACCGGGGCGCCGAGGGCGGCGAGCCCGGCGCGGGGCACCGCACCCGGGCGGCGCCCGCCGGGCAGCCCGCCGACTGCCCTCAGCTCGCCGGCGGCCGGCCCGCGCCCGACGAGGGGAGGCAGCCCAACGCCGGCTGGCGGGGCTAGCGCGAGCGCCGCGCCCATGGGCAGTACCACCCACAACAATGCCACCGGCGGCAGTGCGCCGGCGGCGGGCGCCCACGGGCAAGCCGGGCGCACGGTCCCGGGCGGGACGAACGCAGGCGGGACGAACGCAGGCCGGGCCAAGCCCGGCGGCACCCATCCGAGCACCACTGGTCCCAGCGGCGCCAGCGCTGGTAATCAGCGGCCGGCCGGATCCAGCGGCCCCCCGGCGGGAGGGAGCGCCGCGACCACCCCGGGCGGGACCCAGCAGGAAGGACCACGCCCGGGCGGCGTGCCGGGCGGCGCCACGGCCGGGACCACGCCCGGCGACAGCCGGCGGGCCAGTGGCCTCGCCCAGTTCACGCTGCCCGCCGGAGGTATGGTCGCGCTGATCGTGGTGCCCGGCACGGACAGGAGCGTGACCGGGCCGCCCGGCAGTGAACAGGGCCCGGAAACCCCGGCCGGGAACGGGGGATCCGCGGCGGTCACCGCCGTCTCCCCCGGCAGCGCGGATGGCGCCGGCTTCGTCCCCCCGGATGGCAACGAGGTGCCGTTCGGGGACCAGGTGCTGCTCGGACGGTACTTTTGAGGCTCTTGTCGCCGTGGGCGCTGACGGCACTGGCGGCACTGGCGGCGCTGGGCCTGGCCCACCTGCGGCGTCCGCCGCGCCGGGAGGTGGCGAGCGTCCTGCTGTGGCGCCATCTGGAGGCCGCGGCCCTGCCCAGGAGCCGGCGGATCGCGCGGCCCGCGCTGCCGTTGCTGTTGCTGTTCCAGGCGGCCGCGGTGGCCTTCGGCGCCGCGGCGCTCGCCGAGCCGGTGGTCGCGCCATCGCACGCCGCCGGGGCCGCGGCCCCGCCCGTGGTCGCGCTGCGGGATGCGGGCCACGCGATCACCGCGGGCACCCTCGCGCGGGAGGCGGCCGACTGCGGCGCGCCCCCCGGATGCGGGCCGCTTCCCGGGAGCGGGCGGGCTGACGTCACCATAGCCGGGAACGGGCCAGCGATGGACGCGCTGGCGCGGGCGTTCCGGGCCATGCCCGGGGTGACCGCGCGGGTGCTGGATTCCACCCGGTACCGGGAAGCGACGGACCTGCGGCGGGCACGGCTGCTCGTACTCGACCACTGGCTGCCGCCCGGCGGGATCCCGGCCACCGCGCCGGCGGTCCTGCTGGTTGACCCGCCGGCGCTTCCGGATGGCGGGCGCGCAGGCGGGCCACTGGCCGATCCGGTGCTGAGCGGCCTGGATGACACCAGCCCGCTGCTGGCCGGGGTGGACCTCACCTCCTGGTCGGTCCCGGCGCCGGCGACCGAGCAGGTTACCGGCCCGGCGTGGCTGGCGCCAGTAGCGTGGACGCCGAGCGGGCCGCTGCTAGCGGCCGGAATCGCCGAGCCCGGCCAGCGGCGGATCGCGGTGCTGGCCGTCGACCCGGCGCGGACCAACCTGCCACAGCTGGCCGCGTTCCCGATCATGCTGCAGGACATCGTGCGCTGGGCGGCCGGGCCAGCCCCGGGCAGCGCCCGGGGCGGCCAGGCACGGCCAGCCGGGCCAGCGGCAAGCGCCCGGCCAGCGGCGGCGACGGGGGCGCCCTGGTGGCGCGGGTGCGCGGCCGCGGCCCTGGCGGCGCTCGCGGCTGAGGCGGCCTACCTGGCCACGCTGGGCTGGCGCTCCGGCATCCGGCGGCCGCGCGGGAGGAAAGCGATCCTGGCCCGCCTGGCGGCTATCGCGCTGCTCGGAGTCGCGCTGGCCGGGCCAGTGCTGACCCGGCCGGGCGGCGGCGCGCCCCTGGTGCTCGCCGACCGGTCGGGAAGCGTCGCCGGACGAGCACTCGACGCCGAGAGCGCCTGGCTCAGGGACATCAGGCAGGCGGCACCCCGCACCCAGGTCGTCAGCTTCGGCGCTGTCGCCGACACCGACATCGGGGCCGCGATCCCGGCCGGCCTGGATGTCCCCGGGGCCGCGTCCGCCAGCCGGATCGTGCTGCTGAGCGACGGGCGCGCCACCTCGGGGGACGCGCTGGCAGCGGCGGAAGCGGCCCGGGTCCCGGTCGACGTGGCGGACGTC
>Ga0157369_10006389_pt1 | contig 13665 bp, 13 predicted proteins | sample C25metaG_FD_113461 | JGI IMG/M metagenome (GOLD analysis project Ga0157369, IMG submission 113461) | Corn rhizosphere microbial communities from Kellogg Biological Station, Michigan, USA - C2-5 metaG | ecosystem: Host-associated > Plants > Roots > Rhizosphere > Soil | place: USA: Michigan...
AACTTCGCGATGCCTTATAACGAGAAGCACCAGCTGTCGATTCGGTTCGAGGCGTTCAACGCTTTGAATCATCCCAACTGGAGTACACCCAGCGTCAACTTCAGCTCCTCCACCTTCGGACAGGCCAACACCACGGGCAACATGCGCCAGCTCCAACTGGCTGCTAAGTACACGTTCTAGACCTGACCAACTTCAATAGCCATCCCTGCCGGGGATCGATTCTAGCCAACAGCTAGTCTCGATTCCCGGCATTGATTTTGACGTTATGAAGATCTCAGGTCGGCGCAGCTCCACCTCAGAGGAATTCAAAGCACGCAACAATCCTGCTGGAGTGGGGATGCCCACGGCGGTGATGCAATAGGCAATACCATCGGCCCGCGTCTCCGGGACGGCATGAAATCGGTAGCTAGATAGGTGCACGGCTACTTTAGCTCTGTCGTTCTATGTTGTTGATTTGGTTATGGTGGGCACAGCAGGATTCGAACCTACGACTTCCACCGTGTGAAGGTGGCACTCTACCGCTGAGTTATGCGCCCACGCCCCAGAAGGGTGTCGGGAGGAACGTACCTGATCAGCATACCACCGCCAGCCGAGCGTCATCTCCTGCCGTTACAATAACCAAGCCAAATGCCTGTTCCGCCCCAAAATCCGTCTGCCTCTGACCCGTCCGGCAGCCGGTCTGAAGCCGCGAAGCCGAATAGACATCGAATCCCGGACGGATTGGTTGGACCTGCGCAACCTCGTACCAAGGATGGGGTTACAGAAGATATGGCCACACTCGCGGTCAACCCGGGAATCCTCGACGGTGTCAACGCTCCGGCAGCCCAGCGCGGCCCAACGAACTTCGCCGATATGGAAGACTCCACCATCATGCTGGAGCTTCGCGCCGGCAACATGGCGGGGTTTGATTACCTAATCCAGAAATACCGGAAGCCAATCATTAGTTTTATGTACCGCATGGTGCACAATCAGGCGGTCGCGGAGGAACTCGCGCAGGAGGTATTCCTTCGGGTCTACCGCTCACGAGAGACGTACCGTGCCGAGGCCCGCTTCAGTACGTGGCTATATCGGATTGCCACCAACCTGGGCGTTAACTATGCCCGGGATACCCGTCACGAGCGTAGCGCCTCCACGATTTATCTGGATGACACTGACTCGGAGACCGGAACAAGTCCTGACGTGGCCGATTCAACACCAGGGGCTGAAGCGCAGATGCTCCGGCAGGAGAGGATGAACGCCATCCGTCAACATGTGATGGCTCTGCCCGAACGTCAACGGATGGCAGTGTTGATGCACAAGTACGAAGGCATGGATTATAGGCAAATCGGCGATGTGCTGAAGCTCAGTGAATCGGCAACAAAGTCACTCCTTTTCCGCGCGTATCAGACTTTGCGAGAGAAGTTGAAGGAGTTCGTATAACGGAAAACGTTGGGCTCCGCGGTTCGTCCTAGAAATCGAGGCGCCCGCAGGAGCGGAAGCACAAACCGACTGGACCGGATCAGACGGGATGGTCGTCCAGACGAGGACAGGACGCACCGACAACTAATTGGACGCGTTTAGAAGTGAGGATTGAACGATGAACTGCACAACTTGCAAAGCCGCTTTACCTGATCTGCTGCTGAACCCCTCCGCCGCGAACGCCGAGGCACGTGAGCACATGGTCGAATGCCCGGTTTGCGCCGCTGAGTTCGCTGAGCTTCAGGCCACCTTCGCGCTGCTCGACACCTGGAAAATCCCGGAGGTCTCGCCCTATTTCGACCAAAAACTTGCTGTACGGCTTCGCGAGGAACAGGCAGCTCCACCTGAGGGCTGGTTTGAGCGCCTGCGTTCGCGGGTGCTTTTCAACACCGGACGTCAGTTCCGCCCGGCGATGGTGGGTGTTATGGCTCTTCTCCTGATCGCTGGCGGAGGCGGAGTAGGGATCTCGACGCTCTCTCATACGAAATCTGCACCGCAATTCTCGGCCACCGTAAACGACCTTCAGATCGTAGACAAGAACGAGCAGGCGCTGGAGCAGGTGGATCAACTGCTTCAGGACGATAGCCCGGATGACAGCTCTGACGCTCCGACCACGTGATCATGACTCGCTCGATTCAACCCGGTGAAAAACAGGGTTCCGCGACCGGGAGGCTCGCAGTAGACTTCAATGGCGACGCCCTTCGGGCGTCAGCTCCGTCGGGCCGCCGAAATTTATCGCCCTCCGCTTTTATTGAAACGCACCACATGATCGTGCAAGCTCCAATCCGACTCTGTCTCGGTGCGGCATTCGCGCTGCTTGTCGCCGTGCTTCCCGCGGTGTCGCAGACGCGGCTTGCCCCTGTTCCAAACTCCAGGCCAACCCGTCCTGAGCCTCGCCTCGCTCAAAACCCGCCTCAGCCGCGGCAGGAAGAGCACCTGCAACGATGGATGGAAAGCCACTCCAGTATGTCGCTCGTGGAGCAGCAGCGCGCACTTGAAAATGAGCCCGGCTTCCGTGAATTGCCGCCGCAGATCCAACAGAATCGCCTGAATACGTTGGCCCGGCTCTACAACATGAATCCCGGGCGGCGCACGCGAATCCTGGATCGGGCCGAGGCTCTGGAGCGTCTCGCTCCGGCGGAGCGCCAGCAATGGCGCGATGCTGTCCAGCGGCTCAACATGCTTCCTCCTCCACGCAAACACTTGCTGGCCAGTGCCATCATCGAACTTCGGGAGCTGCCGCCCGAACGTCGAGAGTCGGTCCTCGCATCACCCGCTTATCAGGCGCAGTTTTCACCTTACGAGCGCCAGACCCTGCGCACACTGCTCATGGCCGAGCCGTATCCGGCGTTGCGGGCGCCACGACCGGTCTATCCTGCGCCACCACTTCCCTGACGCGCTTCCGCCATGGGCTAACTGCGCAGCATATTCTTCATCAGGAACGTCAGGTTCGCCGGGCGCTCCGCGAGCCGACGCATGAAGTAGGGATACCACGCGTTTCCAAACGGCACGTATACCCGCACGCGGAAGCCGCTCTTCGCCAACCGACGCTGCAGGTCGCGCCTCACTCCATAGAGCATCTGAAACTCGAAGGCGTCAGACGGAATTCCCTTCTCACGCACGAAGCCCAACATCTCATGCACGATCACCTCATCGTGCGTCGCAATGCCGCAGAACACACCTGACGCCACCACGCGCTTCATCAGGCTGACGTAATTGGCGTCGACATCTGATTTATGTGGAAACGCGAGTCCGGCCGGCTCCTGATATGCTCCCTTGCACAACCGAATGCGAATCCCCTGCCTCAGCAGCCGTTCGGTATCCTGTGCGGTCCTGTACAGGTACGCCTGGAGAACCGTTCCCACGACGCCGGGAAATCGCGCGTGTAGTCGCTCGGTCATCGCAATCGTTGTCTCGGTGTAGTTCGAGCCTTCCATATCGATGCGAACAAACAATTTGGAGACAGCTGCGCGCTCCACGATTCCAGCAACAATCTGCTCGGCTAGGTCCGGCCGGATGTCTACGCCCATTTGCGTGAGCTTCAGGCTCACGTTCGCGTTCAGTCGACCTGCGGAGATCTCGTCCAGCACGCGGTGGTATACCTCCGACTCCGCACGTGCCTCCGCCTCGGTGGTGACGCTCTCTCCAAGAGAATCCAGCGAGACTGCAATCCCCTCGGCATTGACTCGCCGGCAGACCGAGACAGCGTCACCTACCGTTAGTCCGGCAACGAAACGCGACGCAAGCCGCCGCCCTATCCGCGACTGCTCTGCCCAGCGTCTAAGGGCTACATTTCGTGAGAGTCCAATGAAGAGCGACCGCAGCAACCGGCTTCCCTCACCCGTGAGCGCGGGTGCCTTCGTTCACCTTCACTCGCGGTGAGGGCGCCGTGACCATCGCGCTCGTATCCTTCAGTGCCGCGATATCCTCGTCATATCTGCCCGCTAGAGAATTTGTCCGGATCGCAGCCATCTCTTCCAGCATCTTCATGCCATCTTTTAGGTAGCTCATCCGGCTCCGCTCGTCGTGTCCCCACGTGACCGGCACTTCGCGGATGTCGTACCCCAGCTTCTGCGCGATGAATAGAATCTCAGGGTCGAAGCCCCAGCGCTCGATCCGCTGCAAACGAAAAATGACCTGCGCCGCCGTACGCTTGAACGCCTTGAAACCGCACTGGGTATCTTTGAATGGGAGCCCCATCACGATCCGTGTCACCCAATTGAAGCAGCGTCCGAAGAAGCGACGATAAAGAGGTTGATGAATTGTCTGCCGCTGCTTATCCAACCACCGCGATCCAATCGCCACATCCGCTCCGTCACTGATCGCGGCAAATAGCCGTTCTGCCTCTTCCATGGGGGCCGAGAGGTCCGCATCGGTGAACATCACAATCTCTCCGGCCGCCTGCAGCAGCCCGTTGCGAACAGAGTACCCTTTGCCGCGATTCCCCTCATTCTTGATCAAATGCAGCCGAGAATACCGCTGCATCCAAGCCTGAATAATCTCCGGAGTTGCGTCTCTGGAGCCATCATCGACCACCAGAACCTCAGCATCCCAACCCTGGTTCTTAACGCATTCCATCACACGTGCCAGCGTTCCCTCGATGCGGGCGCTCTCGTTGTAGGCCGGGATGACGATACTCAAATGCGGACTTGCCAATGATCTCTCCCGCGGCCGCAAGAGTTGCTGCCGGTTCGTGTGGTGGCGGCGCCTTTGAAGGCGAAGAACCGCACCTATCATACTGCAATTATTCGACGTTGAACGGAAAAGTAGGTTTTACGATGAACCGCAAACCCGATACCAACGCTCGTTCACATCGTTAAATACGCAGATTGTTCCATCGCTGTTTCAAACAAAAAGGGCTAAACTCTCCAACATGTTCGAAGACCAGACGCCTCAGGAACCTGTGCCGCAGGCCCAGTCAGTACCTCCCTCGCCGCCGCCGCCCCCAGCAGCGCCGCGCTACACTGCGCCTTACGGGTATGCCACGCCCTATCCTGCTTACCAGCAGCCGATGCGGCCGCGCCGGTCTCCCTGGTTCTGGATCTCCATTCTCGGCGGCTCCTTCGCAGCAATTGCGCTGCTCATTACCTTTATGGTCTGGTCCATAACGCGCAGCATCACGGGGGGAACTGCCACGGGAATCGATGGTTTCAAAGTCGGTTCCAAAATTGGCGTGGTCGATCTCTCCGGCGTGATTACGGATGCGGACAAGGTCGATACTCAGATCCGCAAGCTCGCTGACGACTCGTCAGTTAAGGCCATCATTCTCCACATCAATTCGCCAGGCGGCGGCGCCGCGGCCTCGCAGGAGATATTCAATGAGGTGGTGCGCGTACGTCAGGAAAAGAAAAAGCAGATCATCGCATCGGTGGAATCAGTCGGTGCGTCGGGGGCGTACTACATTGCCAGCGGCTGCGACAGAATCTACGCTAATGATGCATCCGTCGTCGGCTCGATCGGCGTAATCATGGAGTGGACCAATTACGGGGACCTCTACAAGTGGGCGAAACTGAAGAGCGTCATAATTCATGCGGGAACCCTGAAGGACGCCGGCGATCCCACTCGCGACATGACTCCTGAAGAGCAGAAGTATTTCCAGTCGTTGGTTGACAACATGTACACGCAGTTTGTGCACGATGTAGCCACCGGCCGCCACACGTCGGACGATAAGATTCGCCCGCTTGCTACTGGCCAGGTCTGGACCGGCCAGCAGGCGATTGGGCTCGGTCTGATCGATAAGATCGGAGGCTACCGCGTCGCCCTCATCGATACGGCGCGATCTGTCGGCATCAACGGTGAACCGGGCGTCGTACGGCCACCCAGCCAGCGTAAGGGCCTCTTAGCCTCGCTCAGCGATGACACCGACAGCCTGATCCATCTGCCCGGTCAGGTGCTCGACCAGTCTCCCGGCTTCTACTTCGTGTGGAAGTAGTTGACAGCTCGCAGGCCGGGATTTCCGGTGTCCAAATCGTTGATGTTCATGTAAACTGAGACCTGCGACTTTACGTAAGGAATCCGTCATGTCTATCCATCCCATCATGCAGAAACTGGCCGCCAAGCTTGAGCGGACCGATCATCCTAACTTCGGCCCCGGCGACACGGTTCGCGTGCAGGTCAAGATCAAGGAAGGCGAGAAAGAACGCCTCCAGGCCTTCGAAGGCATGGTCATCGCTACCAACAAGGGACCCCAGGGCACGTTTACCGTTCGCAAGATGAGCTTCGGTCAGGGCGTCGAGCGTATCTTTCCCTACAACTCCAAGGTGGTCGACAAGGTGGAGAAGCTCCGCTCCTATGAAGTTCGTCGTTCCAAGCTCTTCTACCTGCGTGGTCTGCGCGGCAAGGCCGCCCGGCTGCACGAGGTTGCACGTCCTTAAGTTTCCCTCGTTTCAAACCTTCCGGCCACGGGCAACCGTGGCCTTTTCCTTTGCGGTCTGCGTGGGCCATTCTCGCGGTGAATTCCACCTGGTTCCGCGCTAAACTCGTACGCAGCATGGGAAGCATTACCTCCTCTCTTCGCATTGCGCAGGCCGTCTCAGCCGCGACTGCGAAGCAGCGCATGCTCAAGCTGTTGGTGTGCAGTGATGCGCCGGAGCAGGCGCTTCGCTACCGAGGCTTCACCAGCATTGCCGGCGTCGACGAGGTGGGCCGAGGAGCGCTGTTTGGCCCGGTAGTCGCCGCAGCCGTTATCCTTCCGCCGCGCATGGACGCTCTGGCCCGGGCGGGACTTAAGGATTCCAAACAACTCGACCGCAAGCAGCGCGAGCGCCTTGACCGACAGATCCGCAAACGCGGCCTTGCGATCTCGGTAGCCGAAGTCGACGCCGATACCATTGACCGGGTGAACATCTATCAGGCTACTCGGATCGCAATGCTGGCCGCCGTCCAGGGACTCGCCGTAACGCCCGACCACTTGCTGATCGACGCCATGCGGGTCGACCATCCCTGCCCGCAGACGAAGCTGATCTACGGCGATTCCCTCTCGCTTTCCATCGCAGCCGCGTCGGTCGTAGCCAAGGTTCATCGCGACCGGCTGATGCGTGAACTGGACACGGTTCATCCCGGGTATGGCTTGGCGTCGCACAAAGGATACGCGACGCCGTCGCACCGGAGGCAGTTGCGGGAGCTTGGGCCCTGTCCACTGCACCGCCGCAGCTTCGCCCCGGTTCGGGCGCTGATCACCGGAGAACCGGAGATCAACGCACCGCTGTTCCCGCAGGCGCTTGGGGATGGCGCGATGCTCGAAACAGAGGGTTTTGTCGACGATATGTTGGATGAGCTGGCGCTGGATGAGGAGACGCTGGCACCTGCCGCTCAGGCGTAGATCCCCGTTGGGTAAATATTCTGCTTTCAATATGTTGCGGCTAAATATAAGCACTGCGGGATACTTAGCGGCAAAAATAAGAAAACAAAGCATTTAGAAGCATAAACCGCGCCAAGGCTTGCAGCGGCACCGCCGGAGAGTGCGGCAGCTTTTTGATTTCTCTCTCCCTTAAGTTAATTGTATCGAATCCAACGCCTTCAACATGCTATCCATCAGCGTGGCCGAAGGTGCGCCGCTTCAATGAGTTGGGGAGTTTCCCACGATTTTGAGGGCTTGACAGCTCTGCCGAACGCGGCAGTTCGAGGAGCGGTAAAGGTTTGCGTTACGCTTGAAGTTGACCATGTCCGAGAAGATCTCCCGCAGGCTCCTTTGTGTCACCGCTCATCCTGATGATGAATGCTTCGCCTTCGGCGGAGCATTGATGCTGGCCGTCGAGGCTGGTCACGAGGTCTCGGTACTCTGCTTTACGGATGGGCAGGCAGCGACCAACCGGGTGGGCGCAAGCTCCAACGAGCACCTGGGCGAAATGCGCCGACAGGAGTTTGAGGCATCGTGCCGGATTCTCGGAGTGCAGCACTCGGAGATTCTCGGCTACCAGGACGCACAACTCGAGTTTGCGAATTTCTCAGACACGGCGGCGAAGCTGGTAAGGCGCATCCGGGAGTGGAAGCCAGAAGTGATCCTGACGTTCGGGCTGGACGGCGCGATGAATACGCACCCGGACCACACTATGGTCTCGGCGTTTACGTCGGCTGCATATCACTGGGCTGCCGCGCCGAAGCGGTTTCCGGAGCTTGGCCCGATTCACGTTACGAAGCGGCTTTACTACAACACGACCTGGTTCTTTTTCCCCGGGCGGCCTGCCCCGCTGCCTGCTCCGTGGACTGTGACGCTGGACGTACGCAGCGTGCAGAATCGTAAGTTTGAGGCGTTCCGCGCACATGGATCGCAGCTGCCGCTGATGGAGAAGTTTCAGTCGTTCTTCGAGAAGCGTGCCGGGCAGGAGGTTTATACGCTGGCTGCCTCGCCGGAGCCGCAGGCGGCGAGCCAGCAGACAGACCTGTTTGAAGCACTGTGACGCGCTAAATCACAAGTCCGAAGCTTTCCGAGCGAGTACTCCCTTCTCAGCAAGAGTGCCCGCAGCTCATCACTCGTCCCTCAGCTGCGCAGAGCAGGCGAACGCTTCGGTTTGATGTGGGCACTTGCGTTCACCAGTGATGCGGGAACACATAACGTAAGTGCCGAGCCAAGAAAAAGGCTGAACGCAAGAACGTACAGCCCTACCGTGTTGCTCCGAGTAAGATCCCGGACCCATCCGAGGAGATACGGGCTCACGAATCCTGCAAAGTTGCCCATGCAGTTGATCATCGCAATTGCGGCCGCGGCCGCTGTGCCTCCGAGGAAAGCAGTTGGTAGGTTCCAAAAGAGTGGTTGACTGGTAATGATGCCTGCGGTTGCCACGCTCAGGCCCACCATTGCGAGCACGCTGTTGCCTGCGAAGATTACGCTGAAGATTAGACCGCATCCGCCAGCGATCGTGGATAGGGCCAAATGCCATCGGCGTTCACCGCTGAGATCTGAGCTGCGGCCCGTTAAGACCATTGCGACGATGGCCGTTGCGTACGGGATCATTGTCAGAAGCCCGATATCCAATGGTTTCTCGACGCCCGTAGCCTGAATGATGGTCGGAAGCCAGAAGCTGATGCCGTAAAGCCCCATCACCGAGCTGAAGGTGATCAGCCCCAGCAGCCACACCCGGCCACTGCGAATCAGGGCGAAAATCGATCCATGTTGCTGTTTTCCTTTTGATTCCGCTTCGATATACCGCTCTAATAACTGCTTGTCATGCTCGTTCAGCCATGCCGCATCGCGAATGCGATCGTCCAGCCAGAAGAACAGTACAACCCCCATGACCACGGCGGGAAGGCCTTCCACAAGGAAGAGCCACTGCCATCCGGCGAGATGCCCCACACCTGAGAGAGACCGAAGAATCCAGCCTGAGAGCGGCCCACCCACTAACCCGGCCACGGGCTGGGCGGTCATGAACAAGGCGATTATCCTTCCGCGCCTGTGCGAGGGGTACCAATACGTCAGGTACAGAATGATCCCTGGAAACAAGCCTGCTTCAGAGATACCCAGCAAACAGCGCATTATGTAGAAGCCTGTTGGGGTTTTGATGAACATGGTAGAAGCGGAGATCAATCCCCATGTGATTGCAATGCGTGCCAGCCATCTGCGAGCTCCAACACGCGATAGAGCAAGGTTGCTCGGCACTTCGAAGCAAACGTAACCGAGGAAGAAAATACCCGCTCCGAAACCGTACGTAGCTTCGCTGAAATGCAGGTCCTGCAACATCTGCAGCTTTGCGAAGCTGACATTCACGCGGTCGATGTACCCGATGACGTAGCAGATGCCGAGTATTGGCAAAAGCCGCCATGTGACCCTGGAATAGACGGAGTCTTCTTGAGACACAGCATCGACAGACATCTGGCAATCCGTTTCAGACATCGTCCTCCAACTCACGTGCCGTATCGGCGATCAGGAGCTGACCGCGACGGAGCGGGCCTTCGCCCGCTTGGTTTGTCTGCTCCTGGCCCACCAGAAAATGCGTGCCCCGAGCAGCACGCAAAGCGCCAATGTGAACGGCATCGGGGCCAGCACGCCTTTCTTGACCAGCCACCAGTAGTGGATAATGCCCGCCGAAGCGGCAACGTAGACGCCCCAGTGAATGCGACGCCAGTTCTTCCCGCCCATGGAGCGCATGACGAATGCGGGCGATGTTATGGCGAGCACCAGCAAGAGCAACCAGGCTAAGAAGCCTACTTGTATAAAACGGCGCTTCTGCAGGTCATCCAGAATGGCAGGCCAGACGAGCTTCCACTGATCGACGACAGCGCCAAAATGGCCGCTGGTAACGCCTGCCCAGGCAGTCGGCAGGTCATAGCCGGAAAACAGGAAGATGTATGTGGCGAGATGCAGCGTGGCGTAAAAGAACGCGTACAGGCCGAGCAAGCGGCGAAAACGAATGAGATTAGCAAGCCGCGCGTGGAGCCGTCGCACGGGTGTCACAGCCAGGCTGATGATTAGCAGCAGGAGGGCGTAGTGGCCGGTGTCGTGCGTGATGTAGTTGACGGGATCTGCCATCACGGCGAGCGCGCCTGAGCGATACATCTGGACGAGCATGAAGGCGGGCAGCAGGCAGACTGCGTGCACCAGCACCTTGATATATGGAATCAACTTGTTCGGCATCTCTTGCTCAGTCTAGCGCGAGGGCGCGGTCCTACTCTTTCTTGGTGCGTGTCATGGCCGCCGCACGCCGTTAGAGCCGATGAGCAGCGTTCAATAGTACTTCTTGAGGTCCATACCGGCGTACATGCTCGCCACTTGGTCGCCGTAGCCATTGAACATCTGCGTTGGGATAGTCTTCGGGAACGGGCCTGAATCGATGCGGCGCTCACGGGCCTGCGTCCAGCGCGGATGGTCAACTTTCGGATTCACGTTGGAATAGAAGCCGTACTCATTGGAGGCGATATCGTTCCAGAGAGTGCGCGGCTGCTTGTCTGTGAAGTTGATCTTCACGATGGACTTGCCGTTCTTGAAGCCGTACTTCCAAGGACTGATGATGCGAATCGGAGCGCCGTTCTGATTGGGCAGCACCTCGCCGTAGCAGCCGAAGGTCAGCAGGCAGAGCGGATTCATTGCCTCGTCCATACGCAGCCCTTCCGAGTACGGCCAGCTATAGCCAAATGGCTTGTTGGGCATATCCTCTTTTTTTTCATCGGAGATGAACTGGACGTATTTGGCGCTGGGCAGAGGCTGCACGAAATTGACGAACTCGCTGAAGGAGTAGCCATCCCAGGGAATGACCATCGACCACGCTTCGACGCAGCGATGACGATAGACGCGGCTCTCGATGGGGCGGTACTTCATGATGGCGTCAATGTCCAGGGTGATCGGCTTTTTAACCAAGCCGGTGACCTGCACGGTCCACGGGCGCGGGTGCAGCGTATGGGCATTCTTGGCCGGGTCGGCCTTGTCGGTGCCGAACTCGTAGAAATTGTTGTAGGTAGTCGCCTTGGAAAAGGGTGTCTGGGCGTCGGGCACCGTGTACTTGGACGGAACTGTAGCGAGCTTCTGATCCGCATGGACCGCAGCCGGGTGGATGAGTCCGGGAATCTGCCGCAGAGCGAGGGCGCCGACTCCGACAGCCGCGGCCCCGGTGAGCAGGTTCCGGCGGCTCAAGAAGCTCTGCTTCGGGGTAATCTCCGAGGAGGGTAACGTGCCCTCGATGTTCTTTCTGATCAGCATCTGTATCTCCTGATTCGGCAATTCGTCATGGGGCAATTACCAGCCGCCGACGAAAACTCGGCCCTTCCTAAGTATGAGACATCTTTGCCTGCCGGAGGTCACGATTTCGGGCAAAGAAAGCTATTGTCCCGAGAAGAACGATTGCGGCGGCAAGCAAAAGCTCTCGCCCAAAATTCGGCCTGGCGAACAGAATGTAGCTAAAACCGGCGATGGCAATCAACGGAGGAAATGGGTAGAGCCATAGACGGAAGGGCCGAGGGAGATCAGGCTGGGAACGGCGCAAAAGCATGACCCCCACGTGCTGCATGAGGAACTGCAGCAGGATACGGATGACGACTAGTCCGGCAATCACATCCGAGAGCGAAAAGAAGCAGAAGCACACGGCCATCGCGCCTAAGAATAAGAGGGACATGTGAGGAAAGCCCTTGGGGTGCAGACGGCCGAAGATGCGGAAGAAATTGCCGTCGCGCGAAGCGGCGTACGGGATGCGCGAGTAGCCAAGCAGGAGCGAGAACACGCTGGCGAAGGCGGCGACCATGACCAGTGCGGCCGCAAGTTTACCCAGTACTGGACCCAGGTGAGCTCCATATGCGTGCTGCATGAAGACTGCGATCACGGCACGGCGAGCGACAATATCCTGCGCTCCAATGAGCTGCTGCCAGGGAATGACAGACAGGACTGCGACCGTCATAGCGAGGTACATGGCGCCTACGATGGCTATCGAGATGAGGATGGCACGGGGAACTGTGCGGGCGGCGTTCTTCACCTCCCCACCGAGGAAGGTGACGTTGTAGTAACCCCAGTAGTCATAGGTCGCGATGAGCATGGCTGAGGCGAGTCCCTGGAAAAAATCGCGGGTGGGACGGAAGGCTCCGGCCGGAAAAGCAAACGCCTGTGCGAAATGCCCGTGAAGAACGCCAGTGATCAAAATCCACCCGAGCAGGCCCATCACTGCGCACCACATCCCTGCCGCCACGATACGAAGGCTAGCGAGCCTGCGGTAGAGCAACAGGACGGCGACGACGACCGCGGCGATGGCCAACATGGTTTGCAGACCGACAGACACCCCTGCCGAGTACGGGCCGAGGTGGACCATGTGGGCTGCGGGATTGCGCGCGAGCGATGGCCAGATGAACGCCGCATATTGACTGAGGCCGATGCACCCGGAGGCGACGGAGAGCGGGGCCGAAAATGTGAGCTGGAAGATGAAGAGGAAGGCTATGAAACGACCTAGAACCCCGCCGCCACCTGTGCCGGAGTAGATGGAGCGGAGGAAATAATAGGAACCGCCAGCTTCGGGCATGGCTGCTCCTAACTCCGCCCAGACAAGGCCATCGCAGATGGCAAGCAGGGCTCCCAGAACCCAGCCAAGCATCGCCTGGGGTCCACCCATGGCTGAGAGCAGTAATGGAAGTGTGATGAACGGGCCGACGCCGATCATGTCGAGCATGTTCAGCGTGACTGCACTTCGGAGTCCGAGGCTGCGCTCGAGCTCAGGTGAGTGAGGTTGCGTTTTGGCTTGCGGTTCTATGGGCTGAGTTTACGCCTGGGCGTGCATGACAGCTACCGGCAGAATGAGCGACACTGTGTGGGCGAAATCATCTGAGGAGTGAGACGTGATTACGGGATCAAGAGAGAAGGATTTGCTGGATGCTGCCAACATGCTGCTGGATGCACGGCGAACGCATACGCCTATCAAAAACCTGCCTACAGGACTGCAGCCGACTTCGGTAGAAGAAGTCGCGTGCATCCACGACTTCATGGCTGAGGGCTATGGAGAGATTGGCGGATGGAAGATCGGTGCGCCGACGGCGCAGGCGACTCCATTCTTTGCGCCGATGCCGCGGGCATGGATGGCGGCGAGCGGTGCGGTGCTGTCCGGTCCAACTTACCGCTATCGGGTGCTGGAGTCTGAAGTTGCGTTCCTGCTGGGCAAGGACCTTCCGCCGCGCTCGACACCGTACACGCGAGATGAGGTAATGGCCGCTGTTGCAAGCTGCCATCCAGCTATTGAAGAACTTGAGTCCGGGTTGATTGATCCCAAGGCAGCGAACAATTTCTCCGCTCTGGCGGACCTG
>Ga0157369_10006391_pt1 | contig 13662 bp, 14 predicted proteins | sample C25metaG_FD_113461 | JGI IMG/M metagenome (GOLD analysis project Ga0157369, IMG submission 113461) | Corn rhizosphere microbial communities from Kellogg Biological Station, Michigan, USA - C2-5 metaG | ecosystem: Host-associated > Plants > Roots > Rhizosphere > Soil | place: USA: Michigan...
CCGCCGGCCTCCTCGAACAGATCGAAGAACACGCGGTCTCTGGGCAGGAAGACCTGCGACAGGCGTGCCATTGTGGCTCAGTTTCCTCCTGGGCTTTGACGTATGGCGCCGCTAGCGCAACGGACCGCCGATGCGGGCAGCGATCTTGTCCAGGCTTCCCGAAAGCTCGTCCTCTTGAACCGACGGAAGCCAGAACACGGTACGCGAGACGCCCGCCGCAGCATATTGCTCAATCAGGTCGGGATCGGGCTTGGCGCCGAAAGCTGTCATCTCTGGAGTCGCCTGTCCATTTGCCTCAGCGGCGGTAGGCAGCTCCTCGAGGCGCTTCATGAAGTCCTCGTGAGGCGTGCGGCCCGGCTGTGGGAACCAGCCGTCGCCGTACGCAAGCACCCGCTCCACCACGCGCTTGCCCATGCCGCCGATCATCACCGGCGGGTGCGGCTTCTGGGCGGGCTTGGGCCACGACCAGAGGGGGTCGAAGTCCACGAGCTTGCCGTGGTACTCGGCCTCGTCCTGGGTCCAGATCGCCTTCATCGCCTCCACGCGCTCGCGCATGAGCCGGAAACGCGTGTCCGGATCGGTGCCGTGGTTGCGCAGCTCCTCCAGGTTCCAGCCGGCCCCTACGCCGAAGATCAGCCGTCCGCCGGAGAGCTGGTCCACGCTGGCCACTTCCTTGGCCGTGACGATCGGGTCGCGCTCGGTGACGAGGCAGATGCCGCTGCCGATCTTGATCCGCTCCGTGGCCGCCGCAGCAGCGGTGAGCGCCACGAACAGGTCGTGCGTGTGCCAGTAGTCCTCCGGCAGGTCCGCACCGCCAGGCCAGGGGGACTCGCGGCTCGCCGGGATGTGCGTGTGCTCGGGGAAGAAGACCGATTCGTAGCCGCGCTCCTCCGCGATGGCGGCGAAGCGGCCCGGATCCACCGCGTAGTCGGTGGCGAAGATGGCGACGCCGTAGTTCACGAGGGCGGCGGTGTCGCGGTGTCGATGCGCTCGGCCAGCGATTCCGCGACGTCCCCCATGCGCTCGCGGATCGCGGCGGCAGTGCGCTCGTGGTCGTACTCGATGCGGCGCAGCTCGAGCTCGCCCGCGTCGTCGACCAGCGCGTAGGCGGCGCGCGTGTCGCCGTCGAAGGGCAGCCCCACGCTGCCGGGGTTGACCAGGTCGATCCCGTTCTCGCCCTGGCGGCGGAACTGGACGTGCGTGTGGCCGAACACGAGCCGCCGCTCGCCGGCGCCGTCGATCAGCTCGTGCTCGTCGTCGGCGGGCTCGGGCATGAAGCTGCGCATGTCCGAGATCGGCGACCCGTGCGAGAAGAGCGTGCCGTCGATCGTGGCCGTGGGCGGCAGCGCCGCCAGCTCCGCGATGTCGCCGGCCGAGAGCGCCTGACGCACCCAGGCGCCGGAGCTCTGCACGAACTCGATGTCGGGCGCGGCGCTCATATCGGGCAGCCAGCGCTCCCAGTTGCCGCGGATCCAGCTGGCGTTCGGCAGCTCGCGCAGGCGCCCGAGCGTCTCCGCCGGCCACGCCCCGAGGCTCGAGTAGTCGCCTCCCAAAAAGTAGCGGTCCGCGCCCGCGGCCTCGGCGTCCGCGAGCACGGCCTCGAGGGCCGGCAGGTTGCCGTGGATGTCGTAGAGCACGGCGAGCATCAGAAGAGCGTCTCGCCGCCGCGGCCGCGCGAGCTGCGGCGCGGCACGCCCGCCGCCTCGGCCAGCGCGGTCTCCACGTCCGCGAGGATCGCGCGCTCCGAGCGCGAGGCGATCAGCGGCTCGCCGAGCCCGTCCACGTGCACGTACGTGCGGCGGCCGTCGCCGCGCTCGTCGCCCTCGATCGGCACGAGCGCGAACACGCGGTCGGCTCGGACGTACTTGCCGTAGCCGATCGGGACCATGCGGGGATCACGGCGGGCCACGACGCGAGCCTACTCAGTCGACCGGCTCTCCGGACCCGGCCAGCGCCTCGAGCGCCTCGTCCACCGAGTCCTCGAGGCCCATGGCCTGGTCCACCTCGGTGACGATCAGCGAATGGCGGATCAGAGCGGTCTCCGGCACCGCGAGGATCAGCGACTGGCGCCTGCCCTCGAGCCGCTGTGCCAGCTCGAACAGCATGCGGATGCCGGCGCTGTCGAGGTACTGGGTCTCGGACAGGTCGAGCACGAGCCCGGTCACGTCATTGGGCACGGCGTCCGAGATGTGCTCCTCGAGCGGTCCCGCGTTCGAGATGTCCACCTCGCCCGAGAGGTGCACGATCTGCACCGCGCTGTCGCGCTCCACGCTCAGGCTCGCGAGCTCCGGCATCAGGCCTGCGATCCGATCTGGCGCCGCATGCAGATCTCCGTGCCCTCGTCGCCGCGGTCGATGCGCACGTCCTGCATCAGGGCATCGATCAGCTTGAGGCCGCGGCCGCGGTGCTGGCCGCGCGGCGCGCGCCAGGAGCCGTAGTCGCGCACCCGCAGCACGATCGAGTCGCCCTCCACGCTGCCCTCCACCTCGAAGCTCGCCGGCCGCGCGCCGTACGCGTGCTCGATCGCGTTGGCGCTGGCCTCGCCGCAGGCGATCGTGATGTCGTAGATCTCCTGGGCGCTCGCGGGCGTGGCGCGCAGCCAGCGCATCAGCATGCGGCGCAGGCGCGACAGCTCGCCTGGCTCGGCGCGCAGGCTGGTGCGGAATGCGGTGGCGTCGACCGGTACGGGCCGCAGTGCGAGCACCGCGATGTCATCCGCGCGGTCGGGGTCGGGCGCCGCTGTCTCGATCACGTGGTCGCAGAGCTCCTCGAGCGAGCTGGGCGCGCCGGACAGCACGCGCTCGAGGCGCGCGATCCCGTCTTCGAGCGTCTCGCCGCGGCGCTCCACCAGGCCGTCGGTGTAGAGCAGCAGAGTGGTGTTGGGCGCGAGCTCGAGCGTGTCCGCCTCGTACTGGGAGTTGTGCGCCACACCCACCGGCAGCGAGCCGCGGCCGTTTACCCCTGTCACGGTGCCGTCTGGCGCGCGCACGAGCGGCGGCGGGTGCCCCGCGCGGACGAAGCGGAGGCTGTTCACGGTCGAGTCGAACTCCCCGTAAACGAGCGTGGCCATGTCGTTCTGCTCGAAGGTGCGCGTGAGGCGGTTGAGCCGGTCGACGGCGGCGGCCGGCCCGGCGCCGTCGAGCGCGTAGGCGCGCAGGGCGTTCCGGAACTGGCCCATCACCGCGGCGGCTTCGAGCCCGTGTCCGGCGACGTCGCCGATCACGAGGCCGACGTTGCCGTCGGCCAGCGCGATCGCGTCATACCAGTCGCCGCCCACGTCCACCTCCGAGGTGGCGGGCAGGTAGCGCGCGGCGAACTGCATGCCGGGGATGTCCGGCAGCTGGCGCGGCAGGAGGCTCTGTTGCAGCGTGACGACGGCCCGGTGCTCGCGCGTGTAGAGGCGCGCGTTGTCCACCGCGACGGCCGCGCGCCGAGCCAGGTCCTCGGCGAAGCGCAGGTCCTCCTCTTCGTAGCGGCGGCCGGACTCGGCGTGCACGAGGGTGAGCGCACCGAGGGTGCGCGCGCGGGCGATCAGCGGCACGATCAGCAGCGAGCTGAGGCCGAGCTCGCGGGCCATCGCGAGCTGCTCTTCGTCCTCGATCCCAGCCGTGAGCATCTCGTCGGTGATCTCGGGATAGAGCTCCGACTTCCCGGTCCGGATCACGTTCGGTACGCCGGTGGGCGAGTCCGGATCGACCGGGAAGCGCCGGCGCATCTCGTCAGCGAACTTCACCTTCTCCGGATCCACGTGCGCCGTGGCCGCGTTGTGGATCGTGCCGTCGTCGTCCACGAGCTCGATGCCGCACCAGTCGCCGAGGCGCGGCACCAGGAGGTAGGCGACCTGCTGGAGCGTCTGTTCCAGGTCGAGGCTCGCGGCCATCAGCTCGCTCGCGCGCGCGAGGAAAGTGAGACGCTCGCGCGCCAGCTCTGCTTCGTTGTAGAGACGCGCGTTGTCGGCCGCCAGGCCAAAGCGCCGCGCGAGGTGGTGGGCGAAGTCGAGGTCCGCGGGGCCGTAGTGCAGGCCCTCGCGGGTGGAGAGGAAGGTGAGCGCGCCGATCGTCCGCCCGCGCGCCACCATCGGCACGATCATGTAGGAACGCGGCGAGAGCGCTTCATAGTCGCTCTCCTCGCCGGACTCGATGGTGATCCGGGGCGCGTTGCGCACGTCGGCCTTCAGCTCGGACTCGCCGGTGGCGATCACGTGCATCGCGCCCTCGGAGGCGCCGTGCTCCTGCCGGTAGCGCCGGCGCAGCTCCATGAGCAGGTCCTCCATGCGCGGGTCCGGGTGACCGCTCGTGATCTGCCTGAGCGACCCGTCCGGCTGAACTATGTCGGCGGCGCACCAGTCCGCGAACTCGGGCACCGCGAGCTGGGCGACGTCGGCGAGTGTGCGCTCGTAGTCCAGCGTCTGGGCGAGCATGACGCTCGCCTCGGCAAGAAATGCCAGAGCCCTTTGAGGGTCGAGAACCCCTCCTGCTTGCGTTGGTTCCTCAGCCATGGCCGCCCGGGGTTCCTGGCCAGGATCGTATAAGAGAGATCCCGGCATTTCCGCAATGCTTGTCCCATGACGGACTCGCTCGTGAAGGGCGCCGACGGGCGCCGGCGCTGCTGGTGGGGAGCCGGGTCGCCCGAGTACCTGGCCTACCACGACGAGGAGTGGGGCCGGCCGGTAACGGCCGACGACGCGCTCTACGAGAAGCTCTGCCTCGAGGGCTTCCAGTCAGGACTCTCGTGGATCACGATCCTGCGCAAGCGCGAGAACTTCCGCGCGGCGTTCGCCGGCTTCGAGATCGAGGCCGTGGCGCGCTTCGGCGCCAGGGACGTGAAGCGGCTCATGGCGGACACCGGCATCGTCCGCAACCGGATGAAGATCGAAGCCGCGATCGCCAACGCGCGGGCGGCGCTCGAGCTCGGCTCGCTGTCCGAGCTGGTGTGGAGCTACGCCCAGAAGCGCCCGCGCGCGGTGCGCTCGCGCGAGCACCTGCCCGCGCTCACCCCGGCGTCCACCGAGCTGTCCAAGGAGCTGAAGCGCCACGGCTTCCGGTTCGTGGGCCCCACCACCGTCTATTCGACGATGCAGGCGTGCGGGATCGTGAACGACCACCTCTCCGGCTGTCACGTGCGCGCCGAGGTGGCACGCGAGATCAAGTCCGTAACCGCGTAGTGCTCCGCGTCCCGCGCTGGAAGCGGCGGCTGCCGGCGCATGATGGTCCGCGCGACCTTCTAGCGCAGCCCGCCGTCACGCCGCCCACGAGCTGACCAGCACTCGCGCCGCCTCCACGTCCGGGTGGAGTGGGCGGTCGGCCAGCTCCGCGTCCAGCAAGGGCGCCGCGGCGTCGTAGAGCCGGCGGGCGCCCTCGCCGGTGGGCTCGTGGCCGGCCAGCCTGAGTGCGCGCATCGCGGTGACGAGCTCGACTGCGATAAGCGCCCGCAGAGCCTCCAGCGCCTCGTGCGCCCGCCGCGCCGCGATGGGAGCGAGGCTGGCGTGCGACTCCACCCCGCGGGCCACCGACACGGTCTGCGCCGCCACCGGCGTGACCAGCGAGCGGACCTCGGCGGCAGCTGCGTGAGCCGTGTACTCGAGGATCAGGCCGCCGGAGTCGGGGCCCGGGTCGAGCGCCAGGAAGGCGGGCAGCCCCGTGACGCTGGCGTCCAGCAGCGCGCTCACCCGCGCGGCGATCAGCGCGGCCGACTGGGCCACCGCCGTGCGCAGCCCGTCGATCGCGTTCGCGAGGGGCGCGGCATGCGGGTTGCCGTTCGGCAACGCAAGCTCCTCGCCCGCCACGATCAGCGGGTTCTCGCCGGGGAAGTTGAGCTCGTGCACCACCGTCTCCTCGAGCGCGCCGAGGGCGTCGTGCACCACGCCGTCCACCTGCGGCAGCGCGCGGAAGGGATACGGATCCTGGATCGCGGCGGCGGTGGGCTCGCGCGTGCGGCCGCGCAGGCCGGAGAGCAGCTCGCGCATGCGCTCGGCCACGGCGGTCTGGCCTGGCTGGTGGCGGCCGGCGTGCAGCCGGGCATCGAGCACAATCGGATTGGCGGCCGCCGCCTCGAACGACAGCGCGGCCACCGTCAGCCAGGTATCGAGCAGCGCCCGCGCGTCCACCACGAGCAGCGCCGCATGCCCCACGCTCACGGCATTGCTCGACATGAACGCCAGGCCGTCGCGCGGTCCCAGGCGGCCGGGCTCGATGCCGGCGGCCCGCAGCGCCTCACTCGCGTCCACCAGCTCCTCCCCCAGCCAGGCCTCCCCCTCGCCGAGCAGCGCCAGCGCGATGTCGGACAGCGTGGTGAGGTCGCCGGTGCCCAGCGAGCCGAGCTCGCGGGTGAAGGGAAGGAAGCCCGCGTTGAGCGCAGCGACCAGGGCGTCGAGCAGCTCCGCCGCCACGCCCGCCCCGCCGGCGCCGAGCTGGTTGGCCCGCGTGGCCATCGCGGCTCGCACGCGCTCCGCCCGCAGCGGCCAGCCAGCGCCACAGGCATGGCTTCGGAGCAGCCTGAGCTGGTGGTTGCGGCGCGACTCGTCGTCCAGGCGCAGGTCGCGCAGCGGACCCACGCCTGTGGTCACGCCGTAGAGCTCATCGCCGCGGGCGAGCACGGCGTCGGCGGCGCGGCGAGCGGCGTCGTTGCGCTCACGCGCCTGGGGGCTCAGCTCCGCGCGCGCCCCGCCGCGCGCGATCCGCGCGACTGCCTCGGGTCTGAGAGTCGCGCCGTCGAGCACCACGGTTTCGGGAGCCATCGCGCGCGACTGTAGGGACGGCGGCGGTCGGGTTACGCTGGGCGAGTGGCCACCTGGGACGACGTCCGCCGCCTCGCGCTCGCCCTCCCCGAGACGAGCGAGCGGACCTCCCGCGACAACGCTCAGTGGCGGGTCAAGGACAAGCTGTTCGTCTGGGAGCGGCCGCTGCGCAGGTCCGACCTCGAGGCGCTCGGCGACGCCGCGCCCACCGGCCCGATCCTCGGCGCGCGCGTGGAACACGAGGTGGCGAAGCAGGCGCTGATCGCCGATGACCCCGGCGTGTTCTTCACGACTCCGCACTTCGACGGCTATCCGGCGATCCTGGTGCGGCTCGACAAGATCGCGCCGGACGTTCTCGAAGAGGTGATTGTGGAGGCCTGGCTCTGCCGGGCGCCCAGGAAGCTCGCCCAGGCCTACGAGGCCGCCCGCGAATAGACGAGGGGCCCCGGTCTCCCGGAGCCCCCCGCCAACATCGCTCGGATCAGAGCCGGGCTAGCCGACGACGATCTTCGCCTGCATCCACGGATGGATGGCGCACAGGAAGTAGAGCGTGGTGCCCTTCTTCGCCGTGACCTTGAGCGAGATCGACTCGCCCCTCTTGCCCGGGCCGGTCAGGCCGGAGTCTCCGGGACCGTCGAGGTTGGGCGGAGTGTTCGTGCCCGTGCCGTTCTCGACGTACTGGAACTGCGGAACGGCGTTCGGATCGTTCGGATCGCTCACGCCGAACTCCTGCGCGATCTTGCCGCAGATCCGGCAGTTGTTGACCTGCGCGGCCGTGCGCGGCAGCTGGCTCTTCTTGACGATCGAGATCGTGTGCGGTCCCTCGGTGGCGACCGTGTTCACGATCTTCAGCGTGCCGCCGGACTTAATCCGGTAGACGTCCTTGTTCCAGCGCAGCCCGTCCTGGATGTAGCGGTTGGGCTTCATCTTGAGCTTCTGGCTGACCTTGATGGTCGCCTTGCTCGGAGCCGAGCCCTTGGCCGCTACGGCCACGCCGCTGACGCCAAGCGCCACGCTTACCGTCACCGCCCCGGCAACCAGCTTCTTGTTGCGCATCTGGGTCCTTTCCTTGCGCCCCGGAACCCTCCTGGGCGCCCTTGGTGGTGGGCACTGGTCCTGCGTCTGTGTGAGAGAAGTCAGTGGCGACGCCGCGGCAATCGCAGCGCCTTGCTTGTGACGACGGGCGTCCAGCCGTCGCGAAGCGTCAGCACCGCGCGCGCTCGCACGCCCGCGGGTGCCAGGAAGACAGCGCGCGAGCTCGCATCGAGCTTGCGGCGCGCGACGGGCCACCAGCCGAAGCGCTCGCGCCGGTAGAGCTGGAGAACCACGATCCCGCCGGGGTCGCGCGGCGAGACCTGCACGCGCACCAGCGCCTTGTGGCCGCGGCGCGACGCGCGCACCGTCAAGTTGCGGTCCATCACGATCACCTGCACCTCGGGGCTCGCGCCCGCGGCGGCAACCGCCCGGTACCTGGTGGTGGCGATCGCAGGCATCGTGGCGCGGAAGGCGCCGGTGCCGTCCACGGCGGCCGTGGCCACGTCGGTGTAGCCGGAGCCCGAGTCGGCCTGGATCTGCACGTTGCTCGTGCCCGCCTCGGCGCGGCCCTCGAGCGTCACCTGGCCGCCGCGGCTCACCGGATCGACCGGGCCCTTGAGCAGCAGCGGGTAGACGTCCACCTCGCCGGTCATGAACGGATGGATCTGGCAGTAGTAGGCGAACGTGCCGGCGGTGGAGAAGCGGTTCGAGAAACTGCCGCTCAGGCCCAGGCGGGGTGAGCTGAACGAGCCATCGCGCGAGGTGACGGTGTGGGTACGCAGGCTCTGGTTCTGCCAGGCGACCGTGTCCCCCGCCAGCACCGACACCTGCATCGGCCCGAACATGCTCGCCGAGATGCCGACATTCGCCGTGTCGGCGGCCGCCCCCGCGGGGAGGGCCAGCGCGCCCGCGACGGCTGCGCTGGTCACCAGCGCGCGGCCGATCATCGGCTCACCCGGTAGAGGCCGATCATCCCGTCCATCATGTGCTGCTCCACGTGGCAGTGGTAGAGCCAGGTGCCCGGGTTGTCCTCGCGCCACTGCACGCGGAAGCTCTCGGCGGGGCCGACCGTCTTCGTGTCCTGCGGGATCCCGCCCGGGCCCACCCAGCGGTGCCCGTGCACGTGGAATGTGTGGAAGTCGTCCCCCAGCGTGAGCACGTCCCACTGCACGCGCTGGCCGACCTTGGCGCGGAAGATCGGCGTGTTGCCGACGAACGCGCGCCCGTCCACGGTCATGAAGCCGTGCAGCATCGTGAAGAAGACGACGAACTCGCGGTCGGGCGGCTTCTCGTGCTTGCGGAAGATCGACAGCTCGCCGTACAGGCCGCCCGCGAGCGAGTCCATCATCGACGGCGAGTGGTCGTGGTAGGGCCAGACGCCAGCCGAGTCCTTGGCGGCGAGCAGCCGGTAGGTCCAGGTCTGGCCGGGCTTCACGTCGGCGTCCTTGCCGGAGAAGCCGGGCACGTAGGCGCCGTCCGAGCTCGGCCTGTAGAAGACGCCGTGGAAGTGCATCGAGTGCGGGTCGTGCCGCAGCGTGTCCATGTTCTTGAAATGGACGACGACGCGGTCGCCTACGCGCGCGTGAAGGAGGGGGCCGGGGATCACGCCGCCGTCGGTGGCCGAGCGCGGCGCGTTCGCAATCGGCTTGCGCCAGTGGGCCGAGTAGCGGCGGTAAACCACGGTCGGGAAGACCGTCTGCGCCGGGTCGTACATCATCCCGCCGATCGCGTCCTTCTCGTTCGGGACGACATTCCAGGTGGTCGGCACAGCGGCAACCCAATAGGTCCGCGTGGTTGAGGCACGGGCGACAGCACCGGAGGCGAATACGGCGATGACGCCAACAGCCGCGAGCAAGCTGAAGGACGTTCGGCGAGTCATGTGGGCCAGTCGGCAGCCTATGAAACGACCACCACCCTTTTCGGTACGGCTAACCCCCCTTATCCGGGTCCTGGCCGTTTGGCGCTTGGTGGCCGTCTAGGCTCGCGCGATGGACGACGCGAGCTCCCGCCGCCGCGCGCGCTCAGGCCTGCGATCGAGCCCCGAGCGCGCCGCCGCGCGCTCCCACTTCCGCGCCATGGGCATCGACCCCGAACGCCTGGACGGCCCGATCGTGGGCATCGCCTCCACCTGGACCGGCACGATGCCGTGCAACCTCAGCCAGCGGCGCCTGGCCGAGCGGGTGTCGGCCGCCGTTGCCGAGGCGGGCGGCGTGCCGCTCGTGTTCAACACGATCGCGGTGTCGGACAACCAGACGCAGGGCACGCCGGGCATGCGGGCGTCGCTCGTGTCGCGTGAGCTGATCGCGGACTCGATCGAGCTGATGGTGCACGCTCACGACTTCGACGCGCTGGTGTGCCTGGTGGGCTGCGACAAGACCGTGCCGGCCGCGCTGATGGCGCTCGCGCGCGTGGACCGACCCGCCGTGGTGCTGTCGAGCGGGCCGATGCTGGCCGGGCACGCGAAGGGCCGGGCGCTCACGATCCAGGACGTGTGGGAGGCCGTGGGCGCGCACGAGCGGGGGCTGATGCCGCGCGCGGAGCTCGACGTGATCGAGCGCGAGGCCTGCCCGGGCGCCGGCTTCTGCGCCGGCAACTTCACGGCCAACACGATGGCCATCGCGGTCGACTTGCTGGGGCTCGGCATCGTCGGCGACGGCCTGATTCCCGCCGCGTACGCGGACGAGAAGGACGCGGCGGCCGAGCGCGCGGGGGCGCTCGTTGTGTCGCTCGCTTCTCGCGGGGCGGGCGCGCGTGGGTTCCTCGATCGCCGCGCGCTCGAGAACGCGATGGCGGGCGTGGTGGCCAGCGGCGGCTCCACGAACGGCGTGCTGCACCTGCTCGCGATCGCTCGCGAGGCGGGCGTGCCGCTGTCGCTCGACGAGCTGGCCGCGATCAGCGCTCGCACGCCCGTGATCGCGGATCTCGTTCCCGGCGGCCGCTGGGTGGCGGAGGACCTGCACCGCGCGGGCGGCACGGCGGCCCTGATTCGCGAGCTGGTCCGACTCGGCTGCGTGGACGGCGCCGCCCCCACGGTCGACGGCCGCTCGCTGGCCCAGGCGGCGGCGGGCGCGCCCGAGCCGGACGGCGAGGTGATCGGCTCGTTCAAGGAGCGCGGCTCGCTGTATGCGCTGCGCGGCAACCTGGCGCCCGACGGCTGCGTGGTCAAGGTCGCTGGGACGGCGCGGCAGCGCCACAGCGGCCCCGCGCGCGTGTTCGAGGACGAGGAGTCGTGCGCCGACGCGGTGCGAGCCGGGTCGGTCGCCCCGGGCGACGTGCTCGTGCTCCGGTACGAAGGTCCTTCCGGCGGGCCGGGGATGCGCGAGATGCTGAGCATCACGTCGTCCGTCGTGGGCGCGGGGCTGGGCGAGTCGGTGGCGCTCGTCACGGACGGGCGCTTCTCGGGCGCCACGCGCGGCCTGATGGTTGGCCACGTGGCGCCCGAGGCCGCGCGCGGCGGGCCGCTCGCCGCGGTCGCCGACGGGGACGTGGTCACGATCGATGTGGACGTCGGCCTGCTCCAGGTGGAGCTGCCGGACGAGGAGATCGCCCGCCGCCTGGCCGCCTGGACTCCTCCCACGCCGCGCTACACGAGCGGCGTCTTCGCCCGCTACGCCGCGGCGGTGGGCTCGGCGTCGGACGGCGCGGTGCTCGTCAACCCCTGAAGCGCTCGATCGCCTCCGCCACGCCCTGCGCGAGCGGGCGGGCCACCGGTCCACCCACCAGCTCGATGAACGAGGTGGCGTCCACCGAGGGCGCAAACGGGAGCGGTTCATCCTCCGCCGTGATCAGCCCGGCCGCGTCCGGCGCGGCGCACTCGATCTCCTCGATCAGCTCCTCCATGCTCGCCACCGGGCCGTCGAGGTTGTGCACGGACGCCCCGTCCCGCTCCGCCTCGAACGCGCGCACGAACGCCTCGCCGGCGTCCGCCACGTACTGGAACTGGAGCGAGCCGCCGAACGGGATCCGGTACTCCTCTCCCGCGGCCGCCGCCGCCATCGCGGTGGTGGGCGCCGATGTGACCCCATGGTCGCGCCCCGGCCCGTAGACGGTGTGCGGGCGAAGGCCGACGGACGACACGCCATAGTCCGCGTAGTAGCGCTCGGCGGTGCCCTCGTTCGCGAGCTTGAAGATCCCGTAGAGCGTGCTCGGATGCTGACCGGGCCCGGCGATCGCGGCGATCGAGGACGCGTACACCACTGGCGCCATGCCCTCGCCGCGGCGCCGCACCGCCTCGAGCACGTTCACCGTGCCGGTCACGTTCACGCGCGAGCCGAGGACCGGGTCCGCGCGCACGAACGGCACCTGCAGCGCGGCCAGGTGGATCACCGCCGCCACGTCGTGCTGGTCCATCGCGCGCTCGAGCTGGGCGAGGTCGGTAACGTCGCCGTCGATGCGTGTGAGCGCGGCGATCTCGTCCTCGCTCAGGGCCAGGCGCAGCCGGTGGTCGCTGCCGCCCGGGTCGTAGGTCACCACGTCGTGACCGCGGTCGATCAGCGAGCGGACCGTCCACGCTCCGATCGCACCCAGCGCACCCGTGACCAGCGCTTGCATGGGCCAATCAAACCAAGGAGAACGACATGCAGATCACGAGGAACTCAGTGGGGACCGCGCCCGGCCCGAGCGACTGGTTCACGGGCAACGTGTACATAGACGCGGTGGCCAACCCATCGCCGCCCTCGCGGGCCGCCTCGGCGCTCGTGCACTTCACGCCCGGCGCCCGCACCGCGTGGCACACGCACCCGCTCGGCCAGACCATCTTCGTGACCGAGGGGATCGGCCGCTGCCAGCGCCGCGGCGGCGAAGTCGAGGAGATCCGCCCCGGCGACCGCGTGTATTTCGAGCCCGGCGAGGAGCACTGGCACGGCGCGGCCCCGGATCGCTTCATGACCCACATCGCGATTCAGGAGGCGGACGACTCGGGTAGCCCGGTGAGCTGGGGCGAGCACGTGACCGACGAGCAGTACGGTGCGTCGCCCGCTGGCGACAACTGAGAGGAAAGAGCCCATGGAACTGCGCCCGCTGGGACGCACCGGCGTCCAGGTGAGCAAGCTGTGCCTCGGCGCGATGATGTTCGGCGACTGGGGCAACAAGGACCACGACGACTCGATCCGCATCATCCACCGCGCGCTCGACGCCGGGATCAACTTCATCGACACCGCCGACGTCTACTCGGCGGGCGAGTCGGAGGAGATCGTGGGCAAGGCGCTCGCGGGCGGCAAGCGCGACAACGTGGTGCTCGCCACCAAGCTCGTCATGCCGATGGGCGACGACCCGAACCAGCGCGGCACCTCCCGCCGCTGGATCTTCCAGGAGGTCGAGAACTCTCTGCGGCGGCTCGGCACGGACTGGATCGATCTCTACCAGGTCCACCGCCCCACGCTCGACACCGATCTCGACGAGATGCTCGGCGCGCTGTCCGACCTCGTCCATCAGGGCAAGGTCCGCTATCTCGGCCACTCCACCTACCCGCCGTCGCTGATCGTGGAGGCGCAGTGGGTGGCGCGCGATCGCGGGCTTCAGCGCTTCGTGTCCGAGCAGCCGCCCTACTCGCTCCTCACCCGCGGCATCGAGGCCGACGTGCTGCCCACGTGCGCGCGCTACGGCATGGCGGTGATCTCGTGGAGCCCGCTGCAGGGCGGCTGGCTGTCCGGGCGCTGGAGCGCCGATGCCACGCCCACCTCGCCGGCACGCCAGCGGCTGACCACGCGCTACGACATGTCGCTGCCCGCGAACCAGCGCAAGCTCGAAGTGGTCGAACAGCTCTCGCGGGTCGCGGACGAGGCCGGCATCTCGCTGGTCGAGATGGCCATCGCGTTCGTGCTGAACCACCCGGCGGTGACCGCACCGATCGTCGGGCCGCGCACGATGGAGCAGTTCGAGGGCCAGCTCGC
>Ga0157369_10006393_pt1 | contig 13662 bp, 12 predicted proteins | sample C25metaG_FD_113461 | JGI IMG/M metagenome (GOLD analysis project Ga0157369, IMG submission 113461) | Corn rhizosphere microbial communities from Kellogg Biological Station, Michigan, USA - C2-5 metaG | ecosystem: Host-associated > Plants > Roots > Rhizosphere > Soil | place: USA: Michigan...
CGGTGCGGCGGCTGCAGCGCGACGAAACGCTCTGGCAGCAGCTCTCCGTGCGCGGCCTCGACAACGTGCAGCAGCATTTCTCCGCCGCCGCCGCTGCGGCCGCCCTGCATCGCGTGCTGGATTGACCACGCGCACGCCAGCGCCGATGCTTCGGCATCGCCACCGATAGGCCGCCATGTCCGCTCGCGACTTCGCCAAACGCTGTCTGTTCACCGTGCTGCGCACCAGCTTCCGGCTGACCCCGATGCCGGAAACCACGCGCGACCGGCTGCGCCAGCGTTTCCTGGACCGGCACGCGGACCTGCTGCCGCAGGGGCCGCGCGGCCAGTCGGCCGAGGTGACGCAAGCCGAGCATCGGCCACGCACCCAGTCCGCCGGGCGTGCGATCGGTTTCGTACCCCGGCGCAGCGGCACGCTGCCGACGCCGCTGCCCGCCACCGTGGTGGCGTTCTACCTGCCGCAGTTCCACCCGATTCCGGAGAACGATGCTTGGTGGGGCGAGGGCTTCACCGAGTGGCACAACGTGACGCGCGCGCTGCCTCAGTTCGAAGGGCACGCGCAGCCGCGCCTGCCCGGCGAGCTGGGCTTCTACGACCTGCGCCTGGCGGACGCGATGCGCCGGCAGATGCAGCTGGCGCGCGAGTACGGCGTCGGCGCGTTCTGCAGCTACTTCTACTGGTTCGCCGGCAAGACCCTGCTGGAAACGCCGCTGCAGCAGTGGCTGACCGACCGCACGCTCGGCCTGCCACTGTGCCTGTGCTGGGCCAACGAGAACTGGTCGCGACGCTGGGATGGCCGCGCCGACGACATCCTGATCGGCCAGCGGCACAGCCCCGCCGACGATCTCGCCTTCATCGAGCATGTCGCGCACTATCTCGTCGACCCGCGCTACCTGCGCGTCGGCGGCAAACCGCTGCTGCTGGTCTATCGCCCCGGCCTGCTGCCGGACCCGAAGGCTACCGCCGCGCGCTGGCGCGCATGGTGCCTCGCCAACGGCATCGGCGAGATCCGGCTCGCCTACGTGCAAAGCTTTGATCGCGTCGATCCGCGTGCGATCGGCTTCGATGCCGCCGTGGAGTTTCCGCCAAACAACACCACGCCGGCGCTAATCACTGCGCGCCAGCGTTTGCTCAACCCCGACTTCCGTGGCGACGTGCACGACTGGCGTGAGCTGGCCCGCCAATCGATGGCACAGCCCGATCCGGCATACCCGCGCTACCCCGGCGTCAATCCCGGCTGGGACAACGAGCCGCGTCGCAGCGGCGATGGCCGCGCGTTCGTGCACGCCGCGCCGCGCGGCTATCGCGACTGGTTGCGCCACGCGATCGCCGCGGCGCAACGACGCTTCCCGGTGCAGCCGCTGGTGTTCGTCAACGCGTGGAACGAGTGGGCCGAAGGCGCGGTACTAGAACCGGACAGCCGCCTCGGCCACGCTTGGCTGGAGGCAACTCGCACCGCGCTGCGGCCGGTACCGGCTGTGGATGACCGCCCCTGTGCCGTGCTCCACGTCTGGTACCCGGAACTGCTGGATGAACTCGTCGCGGCACTGCGCGCCAGTGGCGTCGACTGGCGACTCGTCCTCACCACCGCACCCGAGCGCGAACAGGCGGTACGCGAACGGATCGCCCGGCTCGGTATTGACGCCGAGATTGAGGTGTTTGAGAACCGCGGCCGCGATATCCTGCCGTTCCTGCACGTGGCCAACCGTCTACTCGACGAGGGTGTGAGCACCGTGCTCAAGTTGCACGGCAAGCGCTCCACCCATCGGCCAGACGGTGAAATCTGGCGTCGCGAACTGCTCGACAAACTGCTCGCTCCCGAGCGCGCCACACGCATCGCAGCCGCTTTCCGTGACGACACCACACTGGGCCTGATATGCGCCGAGGGGCACTTGCAGCCACTGGACTACTACTGGGGCGCCAACCAAGCCAACGTCGAATACCTGACTCGCCGCCTTGGCATTCCTGCACCCGATGTGGAACACGACAGCTTTATCGCCGGCAGCATGCTCTGGCTGCGTCCGGCCGCACTGCGTCCTCTACTGGACGCTCATCTCGACATAGAGGAATTCGAGCCCGAGGCTGGTCAGCTCGACGGTACATTGGCCCACGCCATCGAGCGCGTACTCACGCTCTCCGCCGCCGCCGCCGGCTTCCGCACAGCCGATGCCGCCACCCTACTCAACCTCACCGAAACAAATGCACGCCCCTACCCTTATGCGCGCCGCAGCGGCTGAGCCATACACCGTCGCGGCGCAATGGCGCCCAGTTCGTACGAATGTTTGAGGCCGGGTAGAATGGGCGCCCGGCGCCCCGGCGGGGGTTGCCACTGAACCAAGGAACACAGATGAAAATTCTGGTCGGCTACAAGCGCGTCGTGGACTACAACGTCCGTATCCAGGTCAAGCCTGACGGCACGGGCGTGGTGACCGATGGCGTGAAGCTCTCCGCCAACCCGTTCGACGACATCGCCCTGGAAGAGGCCCTGCGCCTGCGTGAAAAGGGCCTCGCTGAAGAGGTCGTGGTGGTCGGCATCGGCCCGGCGGACCTCACCGCCCACCTGCGCAATGGCCTGGCCATGGGCGCCAACCGCGCGATTCACGTAGTGACCGGCGACGCCGTGCAGCCGCTGACCGCAGCCCGGGTGTTCCAGAAGCTGATCGAGAAGGAACAACCTGGTCTGGTCATCCTGGGTAAGCAGGCCATCGACGACGACGCCAACCAGACCGGCCAGATGCTGGCCGCCCTGTGGGACCGTCCACAGGCCACCTTCGCCAGCAAGGTCGAGATCGCCAACGGCAAAGCTACCGTGACTCGCGAAGTCGACGCTGGCCTCGAAGTGATCGAAGCAGAACTGCCCGCCGTCATCACCACCGACCTGCGCCTCAACGAGCCGCGCTTCATCAAGCTGCCCGACATCATGAAGGCCAAGAGCAAGCCCATCGACGTGGTCGAGCTCGCCTCGCTCGGCGTCGACAGCGGCGATCACCTCAAGACCACCCACTACGCCGCGCCGCCCAAGCGCAGCAAGGGCGTGATGGTGAAGGATGCGGCCGAACTGATCGCGGCGCTGAAGCAGAAGGGTTTGCTGTAACCCGCTTTATTCACTCCTCTCCCATCGGGAGAGGGAGGCCGAAGGACGGGAGAGGGTACGCGCGAAGCGTGACATTGCGCACCGCCGAACCCTCTCCCCAACCCCTCTCCCGATGGGAGGGGGTAACAAGAGAGACACCGCCATGAACAAGATCCTCGTTATCGCCGAACACCTGGACGGCAAGCTGAACTCCTCCACTGCGCGCGCCGTGAGCGCCGCCGCCGCGGTGAAGCCCGCAGCCATCGACGTGCTGGTGCTGGCCGACAACGTCGCCGCTCTCGCCACCGAGGCCGCGAAGATCGACCGCGTGAGCCGCGTGCTCACCGTCGAGCGCGCCGAGAATGCCCATCCGCTAGCCGCCGTGCTGGCCCCGCAGATTGCCAAGGCCGTCACCGGCTACAGCCACGTGTTTGCCCCTTCCACCACCTTCGGCAAGGACGTGATGCCGCGTGTCGCCGCTCTGCTAGGCGTGGCCCAGGTCAGCGACGTGATGAGCGTGGAAGGTGCCCACACCTTCAAACGCCCGATCTACGCCGGCAATGCCATCGTCACCGTCGAGGCCGAGCCTTCGCAAGTGGTAGTCGCCACCATTCGTACCGCCTCGTGGCCTGCTGCTGCCAGCGGCGCCAACACTGCGCCGGTCGAGGCGCTTCCGCTCGACGTGGCCCTGCCCACCCACACCCGCTACGTCGGCCGGCAATCGGGCAAGAGCGACCGCCCCGATCTGCAGAGCGCGAGCAAGGTCGTCTCCGGCGGCCGCGGCGTCGGCTCGAAGGAAAACTTCGACATCATCTTCAAGCTCGCCGACAAGCTCGGCGCCGCCGTGGGCGCCTCGCGCGCCGCTGTCGACGCCGGCTACGTACCCAGCGACCTGCAAGTGGGCCAGACCGGCAAGATCATCGCACCGGAGCTTTACATGGCCATTGGCATCTCCGGCGCCATCCAGCACCTCACCGGCATCAAGGACGCCGGCACCATCGTGGCAATCAACAAAGATGGCGAGGCGCCGATCTTCGAGGTGGCGGATTTCGGGCTGGTGGGGGATTTGTTCAAGCTCATTCCGGAACTCGAACAGGCGCTCTGAAACCTGTAAGGAAACGGCACTCGCGTGTACGGAAATCACATGAACCTCAATTGCTTCAAGGCCTATGACATCCGTGGCCGGGTACCAGACGAGCTCGATGAAACATTGGCCCGCCGGATAGGCGTGGCCATGGCGGACCAACTCGGTCCCGGACCTGTCGTATTGGGGCGCGACGTGCGCCTGTCCAGTCCCGCGCTCCAAGCAGCGCTGACGGACGGCTTCCACCGTGCCGGTCGCGATGTCATCGACATCGGGCTCGGAGGTACCGAAGAAGTGTATTTCCAGACTGCCCATCTTGGCGCAGCCGGCGGCATCATGGTCACCGCCAGCCACAATCCCATGGACTACAACGGCATGAAGCTGGTGCGCGAAGGCGCGCGGCCGATCAGTGGTGACAGCGGGCTGTTTGCAATCCGCGACTTCGCCGCTGGCGAGCAGGCTACGATCCCGGCCTCCTCTGCGGTATCTCGTGTGATGCCGGACAAATCCGCCTACATCGCGCACCTGCTGGGCTACATCGATTGCGACCAACTCAAACCCTTGAAAATCGTGGTCAACGCTGGGAACGGGGGAGCTGGTTTGATCGTGGATCAGCTTGCACCACATCTCCCGCTCCAGTTCGTCCGCCTGCAGCACGAACCTGACGGCCACTTCCCCAACGGCATTCCGAACCCCTTGTTGCCCGAGTGCCGCACTGCCACGGCAGAGGCCGTGCGTGCGCACAACGCAGACTTTGGCGTAGCCTGGGACGGCGACTTTGACCGATGCTTCTTCTTCGACGCCGACGGCCGCTTCATCGAGGGTTACTACCTCGTGGGCCTGCTGGCCAGGGCTTTGCTGGCACGACATCCGGGCGGACGGATCATCCACGACCCCAGACTGGTCTGGAATACCGTGGACATGGTACGCGCTGCCGGTGGTGTGCCCGTGATGAGCAAGACCGGCCACGCTTTCATCAAGGAACGCATGCGTGCCGAGAACGCTGTATATGGCGGTGAAATGAGTGCGCACCACTACTTCCGTGACTTCAACTACTGCGATTCGGGGATGATCCCCTGGTTGCTGATCGCCGGCCTCGTTTCCACCACGGGAATGTCGCTGGCGGAAATGGTCGAGGACCGCATGCGAGCCTTCCCGTGCAGCGGTGAGATCAACTTCAAGGTTGACGACGCGCGCGCGGCTATCGATCGAGTCATCGCCCATTACGCGCGATTCGATCCGGTACTCGATCACACCGACGGCATCAGCGCCGACTTCGGCAACTGGCGCTTCAACCTGCGCAGTTCCAACACTGAGCCGCTGCTGCGGCTCAACGTGGAGTCACGAGCTGACGCGGAGCTGATGCACGAGAAGACCGCCGAACTCTCGTCCCGCTTGCAGTAAGCCTTCGGACAGCCATTCGCGCCCAAAACACGCTGTATCCGCCTCCCGACAGCCCACCCGAAACTCACGTGCGCCCGACGCAACTGCAATGGATTCGACAGAGCCAGCAGGTCGAACCCGCACAGGATGCACCATGCAATCGAAGCACCTCGCCACATCGTTCATTGTTGCCGACTGCATCGCCAGCCCGTGGCGAAGCGGCCCAGCAGTGGCCACGGCCATCCTGGCGGCCCCCCGCGAGGTCCAGCCATGATCGTCGGCAGGGGACTACTTGCGCACGCCTTTACGCCACACTTCGGAGCGAATGCCGGGGTCGTCATCTTCGCCTCGGGAGTTTCCAATTCTCTCGAGACCCGCGAGAGCGAATTCGAGCGGGAACACACCCTGCTCCGCCAGACGCTGGGTCACGACGCGCGGCGATTCGTTTATTTCAGCAGCTGCGGGGTTATCGCCCCCGAAACGGAACTCACTCCCTACATGCGGCACAAGCGGCGCATGGAGTCACTAGTGCTGGCCAAGCCGAATGGGCTAGTTTTTCGCCTGCCACAGGTGGTTGGCAGGACGAACAACTCGCACACCTTAACCAACTTCCTGCACAACCACATCATGTCTGGCGAGCATTTCACGGTATGGGCGCACGCCGAGCGGAACCTGATCGACATCGACGACATCGCCAAGATCGGCAACAAGTTGATCGATGAACTCTCCGCCATGCCCGCCGCGATATCCATCGCCGCGCTCGAATCCCTGCCCATGCCGAGAATCATCCGAATCTTTGAACGTTTGCTGGGAAAGACGGCCAACTGCACATATGTCGACAAGGGGGCTCCGATGCTCGTCGATACTGTTCAGGTTCAGAAGACAAGCACCAGTCTGGGGATCGACCTGGGTGGCGACTACGTCGAACGCGTCATCGTCAAATACTATGCTGTCGATGCAGACCGTCACGCCGGCCTTGCTTCCCGACCACAACCAGCCCTGGACGCTTCAACGTGAATAGCATTGAGTCAACCACGGATTCGCCCAGCGGCTCTGAGTTGGATGTCTCCATCGTGGTGCCGGTATACGGGGGAAGCGCGGCGCTACCCGACCTTTGTCGCCGGCTGGAAGCAACCCTGCAGCCCATCGGACTAACTTACGAAGTGATCCTGGTCGACGACCGTGGTCAAAGCGAAGCATGGACTGTGATCCGCTCCGTTGCCGCTCAATACCCGCACGTACGCGGCTTGCGTCTCGGGCGCAATTTTGGTCAGCACGCAGCCACCATCTGCGGCATGGCGCATGCGCGTGGAGAGTGGATCGTCACCATGGACGACGATCTCGAACACCCTCCCGAATCTGTGCCCGTGCTTCTGGCGGCGAGCGATGTCGACCATCCGCTGGTCTACGGCGTGTTCGAGAAGCGCACCCACGCCGCATACCGGAATCTCAGCTCGGAACTGATGCGCCGCATGCTCAAACGCGCGTTTCCCGATCTCAACGAGGACTACTGTTCGTTCCGGGTCATACACGCCCCGCTCGCAAAACAACTCGCCGGCTTCGGACTCAACCGCCCATACATCGACGGCATGCTATCCTGGTTGACGTCGTCGACCCGCAGCGTCAGCGTTCCCCACGAGCAGCGACAGCATGGCGAAAGCACCTACACCATGCGCAAGCTGCTTTCGCACGCGGCCAACATCTTCGTCACCTTTTCCTACCTGCCCCTGCGCATCGCCACGTTTGGTGGCGCCGGTCTGGCCACCATCAGCTTCCTGTACTTGCTCTACGTGATCTACGGCAAATTGAGCGGCCATATCACCAATCCTGGCTACGCCTCGCTGATGTCTGTGGTGCTGTTTGCCTGCGGCATCCAGTTGCTGATCCTTGGAGTGGTCGGCGAATACGTGGGAAGGCTTATGGGGGCAACATTTCGGCGGCCGATGTATGTTGTCGATTCCATGGTCGGAACGCGCTCGACTGAAAACGCCGCGCTCAACATATCCAGTACAACTGATCATTAGAAAAACAATGCCGTCACTCGCATCACGCGTTGCATCCATCAATCCACACTTGGCATCAAGACTTCGTTCCTGGATAGGCGAAGCCTTCCGTTTTCTCATTGGCGGCCTACTGAACCTTGGCATCAGTTATGGGGGCTATCTGCTTTTGCTGCACTGGCTACATTACGTGGCGGCATACACCATCTCCTACGTCTTCAGCATTCTCACCTCCTACTTGTTCAGTGCCTGGTTCGTTTTCCGGCAGCCTTTGCGCGCCCGGGCTGCGCTCTACTACCCCTTGGTCTACCTTGTGCAATTCCTGGTGGGCTACGCGTTACTACGCATTCTCGTTGAACTGCTTCGAATGCCTGCATGGATAGCACCACTTCTGGTAAGCACTCTGACAATCCCCCTGACTTTTTTTATGTCGCGCTCCATCGTTCGATTGGGCGGGACACGCTAAATAACCACATATGAGGATAGTGCGCCATGCAAGACGACAGCGGCCTCAAGCGGCTCCTTGGGTTTTCATGGGTCTATGCCGGTTTCCAAAGCCTGGTGGGGGCGACACGCGGGGCAAAATGGGTCGCAGAAAACTTCTGGCGAGCTCAGGAGGGCCAGAAAATTGTCGATATCGGCTGCGGCCCAGGGAACACTGCGCATCTGCTGCCCAGAGGGGTGCAATACGTAGGTTTTGATGTAAGTGATAGCTACATCGAGCATGCGCGGAAAAAATTTGCCCATGACTCAAGCAAGTCGTTCATTGTCGGCATAGCGGAGGACTTCGCAGCAGCCCCGCCCGGTCAGATGCAGAACGCCGACCTTGTCATTATGAACGGTCTTTTGCACCACCTCGATGACGACCAGGCACTCACCGCTCTCCGGCTCGCACGAGCGACACTCGCCTCGCATGGGCGTCTGGTTTGCCTCGAAGGGTGCTTCCTTATCAGCCAGGCGCCCTTGGCAAGATGGATCCTAAAGCAGGATCGCGGACAAAATGTTCGCAGCGAACAGGAGTGGAAGCGACTTGTCTCATCTGTGTTTGACAATTTCGAAACTCATATAGTCACTGGATTACTACGCATTCCGTATACCCAGGTTATTATCGAAGCACAAAAATAGATTGCCATTTACAACGATTTTAAAACACAAAATGCATCTGGACAACAAAATGGAAACGCTAAAAAGGAATGCCGCCCGCAAGCATCCTATACTCCTGTTTGCGCTTTTTATTGTCCTGCTATGCGTAAGCGTGACACTGTATAAACAATACAGATATGCATTTCATAGCGACGACGCCATCAAAACAGTACTGAGTAGGCTAGCCCTATTTGATGGCAGCTTGGTGCCAAAGAATTGGGTGTACGCGAATGGCGACACCTTTTTACTGAGCCCATATATCTTCTCTATTCTAGTTTATCCGATATTTGGGATATCTTACCTATCAAACGCTGCGGCGTCATGGCTGGCATACTTATGCTTGGCGTTGGCGATTTATTTCGCAACTAAAAAAATCGGCGCCGGAAGTTCGCGCTCCGCACTCGTCTCGACGATCATATCGGCTGCCGGAATTTCCGCCGCCAACTTCGAATTTGTCATCGCGCAAGGGGCATACTCAATGTATGCCGCTATTGCAGTTTGCATTTACGCCCTGGCAACGCCAACTCAGTTGCCAATCAGCGGGAATGATAAAACAAAATCGACCACAATACTGTTGTTGTGCGGGTTCCTTGCTGCGCTGTGGGCAAGTATCAGCAATCCCACTCGTGGCGTTGTCACAATAACGCTACCCGTCATACTTGGATGGGCAGCATTCATGCTTTTTTCGGTACGAAACAGCGACCGAAAGGCATTTTTTTTGTCGCACTACAAGGTCATCGTCTCGATTTTTGTTGGATCAATCACAGGGTGCCTCCTATACAAATACGAGATTTACCCAAAGATCTTGAATTTCGATGCCGCAGCCAAAATAGGTATTGCGCCCAAATCGGAAATTATCGCACATCTAGAAAAAATGCCATCAGCGTGGTTTGAGTATTTCCTGCTATGGGGTAGCTGGGGATCGCTCTCGCTCCCCATTCAAGCACTACAGGTTTCCGTCTGGCTGATTGCGTTTGCGCTGGTCTTTCTTCCCATATACACAATCCTCAGCTTCAAAAGACATAGTCAATCGCTTACCTGTCTAGCGTGGCTGATCCTGGCAAGCTATGCCGTCAGCTTTTCAGCGATGATCGCATCACCGACGTTATTTTCCAGCGCGTTAGACATGAGGTATACGACCTTCCCCATGTACGGCGCGGTCTGCTTGTTGGCGATTTATGTCGATGAATTCGCATCCCGCCATAGCACCTACGGGAAAACCATGCTTGCATGCGTGGTACTTGTAGGAATTTCATCTGCACAGTTATGGCGCAGTGAATATAAGCCCGATGCAGTATCGTCCGGGGGCGTAAGTTACACACAGCACGTGTCTTTAATCACGCTGTTGAAAGCAAACAACGTCGGCACGATACTCACCACATACTGGCATTCGCATGTACTGACGGTTCTTTCCGATGGCGCAGTTGATGCGTACCCGGTTGGCATCGGGACGCGACTGACGCCTTTTGCACATCATATGCCGAGACACATCTTTTACGGACCCGCGGGAACCAAGCAAGCAGTTGTCCTGAATGGACCTGATTCAAACGCGAATGCGTGGAGCACCATCGAACACCAACTCGGTAGGCCATATGAGAAAATTTCTGTTGGCCCCTTTACGGTCTGGATTTACAATAAGGACATTACTGAAACAGTTCTGCAAACTGGCAGTGAAATCGACTCTGCAATTCCATCCAGTCAACTAGAAATAAGCCTTTCCGAAATAAATGTTGCGGCTTGCCATTCCGACAACGGCTGCCTTTACCAGATTGATGCTGTCAATATTGGCCATCATGTCTTGAGTAGCGTTGGCTTTCGCCCCATGCGCCTCGGCATTCACGGTATAGACAACAGTGGGAATATCATTGTCCAGGATGCAGGCAGAGCAGACTTCCCTGTAGCCCTCAAACCCGGTGACTCAACCCGCATCGACCTGACCTTGTCAAGATCAAGTGATCCGAGAGTTTCAGGCTATCGTCTGTGCCTGTTGCAGGAGGGAGTGAATTGGCTTTGCGACCACACGCAAAGCCAGTCGGGACACGGTAGATAGGTCGGTATGGCACGCGAGCTCCTCGGCAATTGTACAATCATTAATCCCGTCCTCGGAGATCAAGCATGAAAAGCCGTCTTATTGGATTTTCCTCAATTGCATTGGCTTGCCTCATTACTCTTTCTGCCTGCAATTCAAGTAACCAAGCAGAAAACCAGCAGACATCTTCTTCTACAGGCGTCACGAGCGAAGCCAGCTACCAAGCATCACTGGCTCTGAGTGACTCCCCCGAGATATCGGCCAATGGACAAAGCATCATCGTGACCGTCAATGTCACAAATACCGGCTCCAGTACTTTCGGATCTACCACTACACCGAATAATGTGAATCTTGCTGCCCATAGCTTCGATGCCACTGGAAAGATTGTTGACCAAGATCTCGTCCGCGGGCATCTGCCGCAGGTAACACCTGGTGCCACAGCCTCTGCTACTATTCTGCTGCCCGTCGACAAGATCCTCGGAAAGAGCGTCGAAATCCTGCCTGTTCAGGAAAACGTTGCTTGGTTCGACAAATGGGGAACCAAGCCACTCAATGTGGGTCCATTCGAAACCTGCAGCGACGCTGCTGCCGGCAAGGTCTGCGACAGCAGCGGCAAGCCGCTTCCCGTTGCGGCGCAATAAGCTGATATCTGAAAGCCAAAGAGGGCCGGCGCTTGCGTCGGCCCTCTTTGCTTTACCTTTGGCTACCGAGGCTTCGGTATCGAGCGTCTCAGCGTATCTCGGTGGGGAGCAGGCATACAGACTCGGTCTGCCGATCGCAGAACCACGCCACCTGCTCTTGCACTAGGGAAATTTCCAGCAGATAGGGCCCTGCTTCCTTCGGCGCCCGAACCTGAAGGGCAGATATCTGACCTGCTCCCGGTTGCACATCTTCTCGCAAGAGCGTGCGCAACCCATCTGCCACCAGAATCTCGCCGCTCTCCGGCAAACGCCAGCGATACGAGAGATGTACCGGGTTCCGGCCGCTTGATGGCCAGGTTTCCGATCCATTATTCGTCAGTCTGACTTGCAGCAAGCTGTCGACCGCGCTCGACATGATGTCGACATGGACCATTGGCTCAATGGTCGCTGTGAAATCCTGCAACGGCTCATTCAACCTTCCGAACGAGCGGACAGCAATCCCGGATGGCTGGACTGACTGCCGCTGCCATGTGGCACCGGGCGACGTACCGTCGAACCAGACCTCGGCATCCATCAGCACCCGTCCCTCGTAGTGTTGGACGGCATAGGCGTCCACAACAAAGCCAGCCACTTGCTCCTGCCAGTGATAGCAGCCGTCATAATGCGACTCGCCGGGCATCAGGGCTGCATCCAGCCGATAACGTCCGGGGCCGAGACGATTGATCATCGTGAAGGTGGCCGCGTAGCGCCCAGGGGTCAGCGTGTACAGTAACCCATGCAGCAAAGTGTTGCTGCCGTACATGAGCATGCCTCGCTCGTTCTTGATGGCGATGCCGACATTGAGCTGCTCAACTGGCTGATTGGCGATGAACTCTATGGTGACGTTCATCAGCTCGCCGGCCATTACCTGCTGATATCCGCTGATGCTTCCGCTGACACTGGCACCGACAATTTCACAGCGCAGATCGCCGAAATTTTTCGGCCCGGCAAATTCGAGCACATCGACGTCCGCCCCCTCTTTTCGCTCCCCGATGTTTGAACCCGCATCCATTGCGACATGACCGCGTCCGATCCATCCGCGCCGCTCTCGCCTAAATCGGGAAAGCGCATGATGGTAAAGCTCGGTCTCCGGCTCGATTAGGCGCTTGATCGCCGACCGCTGAGCCATCGATAACGTTTCCACTGCTATACGCTTGGACGTGACATTCACTTGGCTCAGGGGTTTGTGCGGCCAATCCATGACAGCCGTGAGCACGGCCGCAAAATCGTCCAGGTCTTCAGTTACGCCCACCAATTCGAATTGATCCAATGCTCTGCGTGCGGCGGATAGCATTCCATCCGTTGTCAGACGTGTTTGTACGTCCGTACCAAACGGGTAGAGCATGCCCAGCTGCACCGATGAAATTTCAACGGGAGCATGAGCAAGACTCTCACAATACTCTTCCAGATTGAGGGTAAAACGTCTGGCATCGAGCAGGAGATCGTCGACGTCATGCTTGTTATAGCTGAATTCGGAAACGAAACGCTCAAGCGGGTCACGCAGAACCGTCATGCACAGACGATCTCGGGGGAGGACATCACCCTGCCTGGCAGCAAAGTGACCGCTGATGGCCTGGATGTCCTGCCATTGCAGCAGAGCATCTGTAAGCTTGACCCCTCCGAGCGAAGGGGAAACCCGAGCTTCCCCCAGTTGCTCAACAAGAAACGCCCGCAAGGCCATGCCGCCGGTTTTCGGCAGGTGAAAATGAAATATTTTGCGCACCCCCCCTCCGCAACAATACCAATTCAAGCTTTTCGTTCAAGGCCAAATTCGCCCAAGGCCCTTTTATCTCATTGATTTAACAGTCCTGCAATATGTGCACATGCCTCAAGTCACAATCATGACGCGATTTGGCAAGATATTGCTTTTTTGCTGCGTCGCAATATTTCACTACCTTGCGGTTGCTGAGCAGTCACCGCTATCGCAGCCACCATTTCAGCAAGGACCAGCAATTACTTACGCCTACAACATCCCATCGGCGTAGGGCGCATATCGCAGTCGATCACGGGGGGCCAACGCATATGCGGGACGCAGCGTTGACAACAATGCGGGTATAAACCCGGCCGATGGGCACCGCACCAAACGAGGTCATCTAAGGACGCCCTGCAAAGAGAGCGGCGGCCACACCGGCTCGGCGCGAGCTGGTGCCGACGTCCCCCCGCGTTGAGTAGCGGGTCGTTTTAGAGTCCGGAATTACTTTAACTGCTTCGCGTAGGCGGCAGGTGTCAGCCCGCCCAGCGCCTTCTTCGGTCGCTCCTCGTTGTATTCCC
>Ga0157369_10006394_pt1 | contig 13658 bp, 7 predicted proteins | sample C25metaG_FD_113461 | JGI IMG/M metagenome (GOLD analysis project Ga0157369, IMG submission 113461) | Corn rhizosphere microbial communities from Kellogg Biological Station, Michigan, USA - C2-5 metaG | ecosystem: Host-associated > Plants > Roots > Rhizosphere > Soil | place: USA: Michigan...
ACCGGATCGATTTGTTCGACGATCAAGTCGATTCGATTCGCGCATTCGATCCCGACACGCAGCGCAGCCTCTATCCCGTGCGCGACGTACGCCTCTTGCCTGGCCGAGAGTTTCCGTTCGACGAGGCGGCGCGCACGGCTTTCCGCAGCCGCTGGCGCGAGGTGTTCGAAGGCGATCCGAGCCGCTCGTCGATCTATAAGGACATCGGCAACGGCGTGCCGTCGGCCGGTATCGAGTACTACCTGCCGCTGTTTTTCGACGAAACGGCCACGCTGTTTCACTACCTGCCCGAAGGCGCGCATCTGGCGTTTGTCGGCGATCTCGACAGCGCGATTCGGCGCTTCACGCTCGACACCAAGCAGCGCTATAACTTCCTCTCGCACGATCGCGAGCGGCCGATCCTCGAACCGCAGCGGCTGTTCCTCTCCGACGACGATTTCTACACGCTGGCCAAGCCGTTCGCGCGCCTGGTATTGCCGGCGACCGGCGACGGCGCCTGGGCCACTGCCCTGCCCTCGCTCGCGATCGATCGCCATGCCGACGATCCCGTGCTCGCGCTGCGCCGCTATATCGAAAGCACCGAACGGCGCGTGCTGGTCGCAGCCGAATCGGCGGGTCGACGGGAAACGATTGCGCAGCTATTCGCCGAGCATGGGCTTCGCCCGGCGTCGATCGACAGCTTCGAGGATTGGCTGACGAGCGACGAGCGTTTCACGCTCGGCGTCGCGCCGCTCACGAACGGTTTCTCGCTGCCGGGCGAGGGCCTCGCCGTCGTCACGGAAAGCGAGCTGTACGGCATGCTCGCCCGCCGCGCCGGGCGCCGCCGCCAAGAGCAGGCCAGCAGCGTCGATTCGATGGTGCGCGATTTGTCCGAGCTGAAGGTGGGCGATCCTGTCGTTCATGCTCAGCACGGCATCGGCCGGTACCTTGGACTCGTAGCGATGGATCTGGGCGAAGGCGAGACCGAGTTCCTCCATCTCGAATATGCAAGCGACAGCAAACTGTACGTACCCGTCGCGCAATTGCATGTGATCTCTCGCTATAGCGGCGCCGATCCCGAAAGCGCGCCGCTGCATGCCCTCGGCTCCGGCCAATGGGAAAAGGCGAAACGCAAAGCTGCGCAGCAGATCCGCGATACGGCTGCCGAACTGCTCAATCTGTACGCCCGGCGCGCCGCGCGCGAAGGCCATGCGTTCAAGCTCGAGCCGCGCGATTACGCGAAGTTCGCCGAAAGCTTCGGCTTCGAAGAAACGCCCGATCAAGCCGCGGCGATCACTTCGGTTATCGGCGATATGACGGCCGGACGGCCGATGGATCGGCTCGTGTGCGGCGATGTCGGTTTCGGCAAGACGGAAGTCGCCTTGCGCGCCGCGTTCATCGCCGTGATGGCGGGCAAGCAAGTGGCGCTGCTCGCGCCCACGACGCTGCTCGCGGAACAGCATACGCAAACGTTCACCGATCGCTTCGCCGACTGGCCGGTGCGCGTGGCCGAACTCTCGCGCTTCAAATCGACCAAGGAAGTCAACGCGGCGATCGCGCAGATCAACGAAGGTACGGTCGATATCGTCATCGGCACGCATAAGCTGCTTTCATCCGATGTCCGATTCAAGCGGCTCGGGCTTGTCATCATCGACGAAGAGCATCGCTTCGGCGTGCGGCAAAAGGAGGCGCTCAAAGCCTTGCGCGCCGAAGTGGATGTCCTGACGCTGACGGCGACGCCGATCCCCCGCACGCTCGGCATGGCGCTCGAAGGCTTGCGCGATTTCTCTGTCATTGCGACGGCGCCGCAAAAACGGCTGGCGATCAAGACGTTCGTACGGCGCGAGGAAGACGGCGTCATTCGCGAGGCAATGCTGCGCGAGCTCAAACGCGGCGGCCAAGTCTACTTCCTGCACAACGAAGTCGAGACGATCGAAAACCGGCGCGCGATGCTCGAAGCACTGGTGCCCGAGGCGCGTATCGCTGTCGCGCATGGCCAAATGCATGAGCGCGAACTCGAGCGTGTGATGCGCGATTTCGTGGCGCAGCGCGCGAACGTGCTGCTCTGCACGACCATTATCGAAACCGGCATCGACGTGCCGAGTTCGAACACGATCATCATTCATCGCGCCGATAAGTTCGGCCTTGCGCAGCTGCACCAGTTGCGCGGTCGCGTCGGGCGCTCGCACCACCAGGCGTATGCGTATTTGCTCGTGCATGATCCGCAAGGCATCACGAAACAAGCGCAGCGCCGGTTGGAGGCGATTCAACAGATGGAAGAACTGGGCTCGGGCTTCTATCTGGCTATGCATGATCTCGAGATCCGCGGCACAGGCGAAGTGCTCGGCGATAAGCAATCGGGGGAAATCCACGAGATCGGCTTCCAGCTTTACTCCGACATGCTGGCCGACGCCGTGAAGGCGCTCAAGAACGGCCAGGAACCCGATCTGACGGCCCCGCTCGCCGCCACGACCGAAATCAATCTGCACGCGCCGGCGATCTTGCCCGCCGACTATTGCGGCGACGTGCAAGAGCGTTTGTCGATCTATAAGCGCCTCGCCAGTTGCGAGACGAGCGATTCGATCGACGACATCCAGGAAGAGCTCATCGACCGCTTTGGGAAGCTGCCGCCGCAAGCGCATGCGCTCGTCGAAACGCATCGTTTGCGGCTCGCTGCGAAGCCGCTCGGCATTGCGAAGATCGATGCCGGCGAAGCGGCGATCAGCTTGCAATTCATCCCCAATCCGCCGATCGACGCCATGCGCATCATCGAAATGGTGCAGAAGCACAAGCACATCAAGCTCGCGGGGCAAGACAAGTTGCGCATCGAAACGCGCAGCCCCGACTTGTCGGTGCGCCTGGCCACCGTCAAGGAATCGCTGCGCGCGCTCGGGGCGCCGGCGCGACAGAATGCGCCGGCCACGGCGCGCTAAGCCAACGCCCGCACGAGGAGGGCATCGACGGCGGGCCGGCGCGCCCGCCGTCGCGCGGAATGGCGCACCGCACAAACACGCCGATGCGCGATCGCTTGGGTGCGCTCGCGGTTTTTGGGTATGATCGGACCACTCAAAAGCTGGAGCTTCGCCATGTCGCAGGATGTCGGAACGGCGCCTTTTTCCCCTTCTTCGTCTTTTTCCCGGCCGGGTTCGGCCTCCCCCGCGTCCCCTTCGCAGTCGCCGCTCAGCCTACCCTGGGTCGAGCGGCTCGTCTCGTTCGACACGACGAGCCGGGTCCCCAATATCGGCCTGATCGAGACAGTGCGCGACGCGCTGCGGGCCGTTGGCATCACATCGACGTTGACGCACGACGACCGCGGCCAATGGGCGAATTTGTTCGCGACGATTCCGGCGCACGATGGGGCGACGAACGGCGGGGTCGTGCTATCCGGTCATACCGATGTCGTGCCTGTCGACGGCCAGGCTTGGGATAGCGATCCGTTCAAGCCGGTCGTGCGCGATGGCCGGCTCTACGGCCGCGGCACGTGCGACATGAAGGGTTTCATCGGCGCGGCGCTAGCGCTCGTGCCTGAGATGCAAGCGGTTAAGCTTGCCAAACCGATCCACCTGGCGCTTTCGTTCGACGAAGAAATCGGCTGCAACGGCGCGCCTTACATGATCGCCGATCTGCAAAAGCGCGGCGTCGCGCCGGAAGGATGCATCGTCGGAGAGCCGACGAGCATGCGCCCCATCGTGGCCCATAAGGGCATCAACGCTTATCGCTGCTGCGTACGTGGCCATGCGGCCCACTCGTCGCTCACGCCCAAGGGCTTGAATGCGATCGAATACGCGGCGCGACTGATCTGCCACATTCGCGATCTCGCCGACGATATGCGCCGCGACGGGCCGTTCGACGAGTTTTACGACGTGCCCTTCACCACAGCGCAAACGAGCACGATCGAAGGTGGCAACGCGATCAATACGGTACCGGCCGAATGCCGGTTCGGATTCGAATTCCGCAATTTGCCGACGCTCGATCCCGCGGCGATCTTCGCGCGCATCGAGCGCTACGCGCACGAAACGCTGCTGCCCCAGATGCGTAAAGAGCACCCCGACGCCGCGATCGAATTCACGAAAATCGCCTCGGCGCCGGGCCTCGACGCCTCCGAACAAGCAGCCATCACGGCGCTCGTGCGTGCGTTGACCGCCAATCGCGAAACGCGCAAGGTGGCCTACGGCACCGAAGCTGGGCTCTTTGCGCGCGCCGGCGTGCCGAGCGTCGTCTGCGGCCCCGGCGACATCGAACAAGCGCACAAGGCCAACGAGTACGTGGAGCTCGCACAGCTCACGGCTTGCGAAGATTTCTTGCGCAAGTTCATTCATAGCATGTCGGTCGGCGCGCACGCGTAAGCGCCGCGACGCTCTCCGACGACGTGTCCTAAACCATGTCCACCGCCATCCCGCAGCCCACCGACCGGACGATCGACACCGAGCCGATTCCCACGCTCGATGCTATCGCTACGCAGCACTTCGCGCTGACGCCCTGGGTGCTGCGCACCCCGGTGTTCGAGCGGCACGACTTTCCGTCGCTCGAAGGCACGGCGATCAACTTCAAGTTCGAATTGTTGCAGGCGAGCGGTACGTTCAAGGCGCGCGGAGCATTCACGAATCTGCTGGCGCTCGACGCTGCGCAGCGCAGCGTCGGCGTGACCTGCGTCTCGGGCGGCAATCATGCGGCGGCCGTCGCTTATGCGGCGATGCGGCTCGGCGTGAGCGCGAAAGTGGTCGTCTTTCGCACGACCACGCCCACCCGCATCGATCTGTGCAGACAATATCGGGCCGAGGTCGTCGTCGCCGAAAGCCCCGCTGAAGCGTTCGAGCTGGTCCGTCGCATCGAGGCCGAGGAAGGCCGCTTTTTCGTGCATCCATTCAACGGCTACCGAACGGTGCTCGGCACCGCCACGCTCGGTTACGAATGGGCGACGCAAACGCCCGATCTCGATGCCGTGATCGTACCGATCGGCGGTGGCGGGTTGGCTGCGGGCGTATCCACCGCGCTTCGCTTGGCGAACCCGCGCATACATGTGTACGGAGTGGAACCCGAGGGCGCCGACGCGATGAGTAAGAGCTTCGCCGCGAATCACACCATCAAGATGGGGCCGATGCAGTCCATCGCCGATTCGCTGATGGCCCCTCATACCGAGCAATACAGCTATGAGCTCTGTCGTCGCCACATCGATCGTCTCGTGACCGTCTCGGACGATGCATTGCGCGCAGCGATGCTCAAACTGTTTACGCAATTGAAGATCGCCGTCGAACCCGCTTGCGCCGCCGCCACCGCCGCGCTGCTCGGGCCGCTGCGCGAAACGCTGCAAGGCAAACGCGTAGGCGTCTTGCTGTGCGGCTCGAATACCGATTCGGCCACCTTCGCTTCCCACATTCAGCAAGCGAAGAACTAACGCGAGTTATCCCCAGTTTTTGTTGACAGACCTGTTGATAAGCTTTGGGCGATCGCGCTAAGCGGTTGTACGCACAACGATTTTTACTCCGAGCCTCATTCGTGGCAGCGATAGGCGTTTGAGCGATTGCCGCTAACTTATTTGCTGAGTTATCTGCTGGCCTACCCGCGGCCTCGCCTCACTCGCCGCTCCCCTCTCGGAATACCGCAATGCCTTCCATCGGATCGGTGGCTTGACGCCACGGCGCGCGCTCGAGCATGCGGCGCGTGTCGTCGTAGCCGGCCTCCCGCCGACGCTCGATGCCGCGCAATGAAAAATCGATGTCCTTGTGCAGATCGTCCTCACCGAAGCTCGGAGCATCGAGTTCGATGACTTGCATGGTCGTACCGCATCCCCAAGCGAGCAGATCGCGCACAGCCTGCGTCTCGCGCATCGGTTCGGCGATGTACTGCTCGAGTTCGCGGATCACATGACGCAAGCGGTGAATTTGCCGTTGCCGCTCCAAATGGCTTTGTGCGCGGCTCGAGTACTGGATGTCGCGCTGACGCACCATCGCCTCGAGAATCGATTCCGGATCGCGGCCCGACGCCGGCCAAAGCTGCACGGCGAAGATGACGGAGCTGCGGCGCGGGCGGTCGTCGAGTACGGCTTCGAGCGGCGTATTCGAATAAATGCCGCCGTCCCAATACGATTCGCCGTCGAGCTCAACCGATGGGAAGCCGGGTGGAAATGCGGCCGAGGCCATCACGTGCTCGACGCTGAGCGGCGCGTCGCGATTCGTGAAATAGCGCATCTTCGCATTCGCTACCTGCACGGCGCCGACAGTCAGGCGCGTGGTGCGCGAATTGAGGTAATCGAAATCGACGAGCCGCGTGAGCGTCTCGCGTAGCGGCTGCGTCGTATAGAACGCCGCCTGCCCGCGCCCGAGCGACGCTTGCAAGCCAAGCCACGCGTGCGGCGACGGCGTGAAAAACGAAGGGATACCCTGCAGAAAGACCGACGCGCGGCGCCACCACTCGTCGAATGCCGGCAACCAGCCCGCCGTGGCGCCGGTACCCGCCACACGCGACCAAAAGGCGTCGAGCCGCGCGAGCCTTGTCTCAGGCGGATTGCCTGCGATGATCGCGCCGTTGACGGCGCCGATCGACGTGCCGATCACCCAATCGGGCTCGACCCCGGCCTCGTGCAGCGCCTGATAGACGCCCGCTTGATAGGCGCCGAGCGCGCCGCCGCCTTGCAGCACGAGCACAACCTGGCCGGGAATCCCGGCGCGCAATGCGCCCTCTTGCGGCGGCTCGCCGACGCCGCCCCTCGCGTTCTCGTCCATCTGCCCCTCCGTATTACGCGAAGCGAACAGGCCGATATACGCACGCGAGCCGCGCTCGGATGCGCCGTTCGTCAGGGCTCGTTACGGCCGGTTGTTGTTCTCAAACAGATTCAAGATTTGCTTTTGCTCTTGCTTCGTCACATCGGGCGGCGCCGGCGTCGCAAGGCCAGCCGGGCCGATGGTGCCGACGGCGTCGCTTGCGCCGGCCCCGGCCAGCGCCGTCCCCGCATCGGTCCCGATGCTCGCGACGAAGCCGTTGCCCGGTATCTTGTCGGCCAGGAAGATCTCGCCGTCCACCGTCGCGACGCCCTCGGGCATCGCCATCGGCTGATCCGGCACGCCGCGCAGCGCGCGCCCCATGTAATCGACCCAAATCGGCAGCGCGAGCTGCGCGCCGAACTCGCGGCTACCCAGGCTCTTGGGTTGGTCATAGCCCATCCAAGCCACCGCTACCAAGGACGGCTGATAGCCTGCGAACCAGCCGTCCTTCGCGTCGTTCGTCGTACCTGTCTTACCCGACAGATCGGAGCGATGCAGCGCGTTCGTGCCCGCACCGGTACCGGCCGTCGCCACCGAGTGCAGCAAACTGTTCATGATGTAGGCGTTGCCCGCGCTGATCGTGCGGGGCGCGTTTTGGCCGGCGACGATCGGCTGCGCCTTCGAAATCGGCTGCCCGCGCGCATCGTCCACTTCCGCAATCAGATACGGATTGACGCGATAGCCGCCGTTCGCGAAGACCGAATAGGCGGCGGCCGACTGCAACGGCGTCACCAGCCCGGCGCCGAGCGCCATCGGCAGGTACGGCGGGGTTTTATCGGCGTCGAAGCCGAAGCGCTGAGTGACGTAATCTTGCGCGTATTTCGTCCCGATGTACGACAGGATCCGGATCGAAACGAGGTTCTTCGATTTTTCGAGCGCGACGCGCATCGACATCGGCCCTTCCGGCTGATCGTCGTCCTTCGGCTCCCACGGGTCGCCACCGGGCGTGCTGGGCGGGAAATACAGCGGTGCATCGTTGATGATGGTGGCCGGCGCGAGCCCCTTTTCGAGCGACGCCGAATAGATGAACGGCTTGAAGCTCGAACCCGGCTGACGCCAAGCCTGCGTCACGTGATTGAATTTGTTTTTGTTGAAATCGAAGCCGCCGACGAGCGCTCGCACCGCGCCGTCCTGCGGCACCAGGGAAACCAGCGCCCCTTCGACCTGCGGCAACTGCGTGATCTGCCAGTTACCCTTGGCATCGGGCATCAACCGCACGATCGAGCCGGGGCGAATGCGCTGCGCCTGCGACGCACGCGTGCCCAGCGCGAAAGCCGCGAAACGCAGCCCCTCGCCTGTCACCTTGGCCGTGCCGCCGTCGACGAACTGCACCGTTACTTCCTTCGGACTAGCCGCCGTCACTACCCCGGCTACGAGCTCGCCGTCATCGGGATGATCGGCGAGCGCATCGTCGATCGCTTCGTCTCGGTCGTCGCCGGCGTCAGGCAACTGGACGAACCCTTCGGGCCCGCGATAGCCGTGCCGGCGTTCGTAATCCATCACACCCTTGCGCACCGCGCGATAGGCCGCGTCCTGATCGGCCGAATCGATCGTCGTGGTGACCGTCAAACCGCGCGTGTAGGTTTCGTCCTTGTACTGGGCGTACATCATTTGCCGCACCATTTCGGCGACATACTCCGCATGCACGCTGTACTCGGTGCCGGCCGCTTTGGTGCGAATCGGCTCCTTGATCGCCTCGTCGTACTGCGGCTGCGTGATGTAGCCGAGTTCGAGCATCCGCTTCAGGATGTATTCCTGGCGAATCTTCGCGCGCTTCGGATTGACGACGGGGTTATACGCCGACGGCGCCTTCGGCAGCCCGGCCAGCATCGCCGCTTCGGCGAGCGTGATGTTCTTCAGATCTTTGCCGAAATACACGCGTGCGGCGGCCGCGAAGCCGTACGCGCGCTCGCCCAGATAGATCTGATTCATGTACAGCTCGAGAATCTGATCTTTCGTGAGGGCCCGCTCGATCTTATAAGCGAGCATCATCTCGTAGACCTTGCGCGTGTACGTCTTTTCGCTCGATAGAAAGAAATTACGCGCCACCTGCATGGTGATCGTGCTCGCCCCTTGCGAGGCCCCGCCGTGCAACAAGTCCGTCGTGCCCGCTCGCAAGATGCCGATGAAATCCACCCCGCCGTGCTCGTAGAAGCGGTAATCCTCGATCGCCAGCACGGCCTTCTTCATGACATCGGGAATGTCGGCGAACTTCACCAAGCTGCGCCGTTCTTCGCCAAATTCGCCGATGAGCACGTGATCGGCGGTATAGACGCGCAGCGGCACTTTCGGCCGATAATCGGTCAGCGCGTCGAGCGACGGCAGCTGCGGCGCCATGACGATCAAGGCATAGCCGACAATAAGCGCCCCGACGACGGCCGCGGTGGCCACCAGGGCCGCGAATGTTAGCGCGATCCGCCCGCCCAGGGAGCGACGAGCGCTGCTGGAACTATCGGATGCGGGGCGGGAAGGTGGTCGATCGTTGGCCGGGCGGCCATCGGTGTGCGGTCGTTTAATGATAGGCATGACGGCATGAATGGCGCGGCTCTCAGCGCCTTTTCGCCACGAGCGATACCCGCAGCGTGACTCGTAATGTATGTAATCGTGTGGTCGGCCGTGTTCGGCGGCGAACCGCCGAGCGTGGGGCAACAGCGCATTTTAATGAAATCGCCAATGGGGCACCCGATTTTTTTTTGTAAGAATTGATGCACAGTGGATGCGGAGCGCCGCCGCGGGCGATAGTTTGGAGTTATCAACAGAAAATGTTGAAAGACCTGTGGAGAAGCTGCAGAAATCCCCGTTAAGTCAATGACTTTAAAGGGATAACTGCTTGGATGCGATTTTCGTGCAGCGTGGCGCGCCGCGCGATCACGCAGGACGTCTTGCCCAGCCTGAACTGTCCGGCCGCTTCATGCGCCTCGCGCATCGGCGGCTATCGCCAGGGAGCCGACTATGAACTCAAGCAGCGAACGCCTCGTCGTATTCGTGACGCCCGCTCAAAAACGGGTGCTCGCGGCCCGGGCGGCGCGCCTAGGCGTCAGCCTGAGTGAACTCGTGAGGCGCGCCCTGCTCGCGTTCGACGATACGGGCGAGGAAGTCCGCGCGGCGGGGCTCGTCGATCGGCTTGGCGCATCGCAAAGCCGCATCGCGGAGAGCGACACGCTGCGACGGCTAGCGGCGGGACAAGCCACCCCCGGGAGCGCCGGCAGCACCGGCACGCAAGGCAGCCCTCACGCCGCGGCGCCGCTCACCGACGAGTCGCTCGCGGACGAGGACGAGACCGCAGCGCTACCGGTGGCGGCCGCCGTGGCGCGCGCACTGGCCGCGCAAGCGAACGGTGAAGCCGAGGCTGCGCAGGATGTGGAAGACGAAGCCGCGGTGGCGCGGGTCATCGCCAATGAATCGGGCGATTTAAGCCGATTTTAAAGATACGTTGTTGTACTATCCGCGGGCGGAAACAGGGAAGCAACGAAATCGCCTCCCTTGCAATCGCGCCGCGCGTCCCGACATTCGGCAGGCGCAACGCACCGCCGAGGGCGCGCCGCCGAAGAGCGCACTGCCGATCGCAACGCGGCGTAGCATGTAGACATCGGTACCACGCAACCGCCACACCGCGCCGACTTTTATTCACGGAGGATTTCATGTCGTTATTCGACTCTATTTCGCGTACCGTCAAGGGCCTGCTCAACGATGCCGCCGATTCCGTCCAGGACCCTTCGCGCGATGCACGCCAGATCGTGCGGGAGCTCGACGACGGTATCGGGAAGGCCGAGAACTCGCTGATCGAGATCGAGGCGCAGGTCGCCATGCAGCAAAGCAAGCGCGACGCCGCAGCCGAAAAGGCGAAGAAGTACGAAGACGGCGCCAAGCGCGCGCTGCAATCGGGCGACGAAGGCCTGGCTCGTGAGGCGCTGGCGGCACAGGCGAACGCGGAAGCCGAACGCGATGCGTTGGCGAAGGAGTTGGCGACGCTCGAACCCTCCGTCGATCAGCTCAAGAGCCAGATCGCCGATATGCGTCAGCGCCGCAACGATCTGAACGCGCGCTCGAACATCCTCCAGGCGAAGCAAGAGATCGCACAGGCCAAGGATGTCGCGGCCACCGCACTCGGCGGCATCGGCGGCCAAAACTTGTCGGAAGATTTCCGCAAGCTGGAGGATAAGGTCGCGCTTTCGAACGCCCGCTCCGACGCGCGACTGAATTCCGCCGATACTTCCTCGGGCAAAGCGCTCGAGGACAAACTCGATGCGCTCAATCATGGGCCGTCGGTCGAAGATCGTCTCGCCGCGTTGAAGAAGCAGTTGGATACGAATACGCCGGCGCAGTGACGCACGGCATAGCGCCGGCCCGCGCGTGATCGCGCATTGGCCGGCGCGCGCCGTTTCGATCCGTACGGTGGTTTTGGAGACGGGCGCTCGCGCCCGGGACAATCGATGAAGACATTCCTCGCAGCCGCGCTCGCCGCCCTGCTATTCGCGTCCAACGCGGCGTTCGCCGCGCCGAGCGCCAAGCAGGTGGAAAGCGCGATGGCGCAAGGCAATTGGCAGCAAGCCGACGCTGAGCTCTCGCAGGTGCTCGCCGAGCATCCGAACAATGCGCACGCGCACTATCTGTATGGCCAAGTTCTGGCCAACGAGGGGCGTTACGCCGATGCCCTTGCGCAGATCGAACAAGCCAAGACGCTCGATCCCCAAGTTCGCTTCACGACCGCCTCGCGCTTTGCCCAGGTGGAAGCCCGCGTGCGGGCGGCGGCCGATCGCGCGAAGGCGCCGGCGCCGCCTAGCGCCACTACGCACAGCGCCGCCAATCCGTTCGTTCAATCGCTGCCGTCGGCGCCCGTGCCGAAGCATCATGGCCCGTCGATGGCCGCATGGATCGGCTTGGCGATTCTGATCATTGCGATTGCGCTGATTTTGCGCTGGACGCTGCGCCGTGCGCGGTCCACCGAGGACGGCCGCGCCGACGAAGAGCGGCGCGCGCAGCTAAAACGCGCGACGGAGCTACTCAACGCGGCGCGCTCGCTCAAGCTCGACGCGCGGCTATCGAGCGCGCAGGGCCACGAAACACTGGCAAGCGAAGTCGAAAGCGTCGAAAACCAGTTGCGCACGCTTGTCGAATCGCTATCGAACGACGGTCATCCCGTCCCCGCTTATCAGCTCGACGATCTGGCACGCCAGCTCGATAGTCTTAAAGCACGCGCCGAAGGACGGCCCGATCCGAATGCGCCCACCCCGGGCGCGGGCCCATCGGCGTACGCGCAAGAAGCGGAACGCCTGCAGCAGCAACAAGCGCCTTATGGCGCGCAGCCGCCCTATCCGCCGCAGCAGCAACCGCCCGTTATCGTGCAGCAAGGCGGCGGTGGCATGGGCGGTCTGCTCACGGGTGTGTTGCTCGGCGAAGCGTTGTCGCACGGGCGTGATCGCGTGATCGAACGCGACGTCTACGTCGACGACGACGAAGCTCGACGCCGCGCCGCCGACCGCGGCGATACGGGCGGGCTCGATTTCGGCCAAGGCTCGAACGATTGGAGCGACGACAGCGGCGGCGGCGGCGATGTCGACGTCGGCAACAACGATTCCGGCGGATGGAGCGATAGCTAAGCGTGAAGGGTTCGTGCAAGATCCCGCTGCGCGTCGCGATCGTCGGCAGCGGGTTCGCCGGTATCGGCATGGCGATCCGGCTCAAGCAAATGGGCGTCGCTTCGCTGACGGTGTATGAGGCGGCCGGCGATATCGGCGGCACCTGGCGCGATAACGCCTATCCCGGGGCCGCTTGCGACATCCCCTCGCATCTGTACTCTTTTTCGTTCGCGCCCAATCCGTCCTGGACGCGCACGTTCGGCTCGCAGGCCGAGATCCTCGCGTATCTGAAGCGGTGCGCGCGCGAACACGGCATCGAACCGTCGATCCGTTGCAACGCACGTGTGGCCGCGGCGCGGTTCGACGACGAAGCGCGTATCTGGCGGCTCGACATCGTCTCGTCGCAACCGGCGTCCTCCGGCGACCCAAGCGGTGCGGATCGAAAGCATCGAGTTGATCAAGGGAATTCGACGTGCCCAACTGGCGAGACGCGAGAGACGGTCGAAGTCGACGTCGTCATTGCCGCGAACGGCCCGCTTTCGCGCCCCGCCTTGCCTAAGATCGACGGTCTCGACCGCTTTCGCGGCGCGCTGTTTCACTCGGCCCGCTGGGATCACCGTTGTTCGCTCGAGGGCAAAACGGTCGCGGTCATCGGCACCGGCGCGAGCGCCGTGCAATTCATCCCGCGCATCGCTCCGACCGTCGCCCGCTTGCATATTTTTCAACGCACGCCGCCGTGGATCATGCCGCGGCCCGATCGCCCCGTCGGCCCGGGAATGCAACGTTTATTTCGCGCGCTGCCGCTCGCGCAACGCCTCGCTCGCTGGGCCATCTACTGGCGCCATGAAGCGCGCGCCCTCGCCTTCATCGTCCATCCGAAGTGGATGCAAGCGCCGACCCGCTTCGCCACGAGCTATCTCGCGCGCCGCGTGGCAGATCCGGCGCTGCGCGCCAAGCTCACCCCTGATTACCTACTCGGCTGTAAACGCGTGCTGCTCTCGAGCGACTATTACCCGGCGCTCACGCAACCGAACGTCGATGTCGTGACCGCCCCCATCCGCGAAATCGTCGCCGATGGCCTTGTGACCGAAGACGGGCGCTGCTACTCAGTCGACGCGATCATCTGCGGCACGGGCTTTGATGTGGCCGATGCGGGAGCGCCCTTTCCCATCACCGGCGCGCGCGGCGCGGATCTCGACGCCTGTTGGCGCGCCGAAGGTCCGCAAGCCTATCTCGGCGCGAGCATCGCCGGCTTTCCGAACTTCTTCACGATAATCGGCCCCAATACCGGGCTTGGGCATAACTCGATGGTCTTCATGATCGAGTCGCACATCGCTTA
>Ga0157369_10006399_pt1 | contig 13651 bp, 12 predicted proteins | sample C25metaG_FD_113461 | JGI IMG/M metagenome (GOLD analysis project Ga0157369, IMG submission 113461) | Corn rhizosphere microbial communities from Kellogg Biological Station, Michigan, USA - C2-5 metaG | ecosystem: Host-associated > Plants > Roots > Rhizosphere > Soil | place: USA: Michigan...
CGTCATGAACGGGATCAATCCCTTGCGGCCTTGCTCGGCAAGCGCCGCGAATGTTTTTTCAATACGGGACATGATGAGTTCTCTTGTAAGGGTTGCGCCGGTCGTGCCGTGGCGTGAACGAATCCGCACTGCGGGTCATCGGGGCATCGACTCAGGCACCGCGGCGGTTGCAGCCAAAGGCTCGCGCCTGACCGCACCCACACGCTCGCGCGCGATTGCGCAATAAGTTTCGTTGATCTCGTAGCCGACGAACTCGCGTCCGTGACGCGCACAGGCCACGGCCGTCGTGCCGCTGCCCATGAACGGGTCCAACACGCGTCCGCCCGGCGGACAGCTCGCGAGCACCATGCGCTCGACGATCTCGAGCGGCTTTTGCGTGGGGTGATCGACACGCTCGGCATGTTGGCGATGCAAGCGCGACACGGACCAGACATCCTTCGGGTTATAGCCCACCTCGAGCCACTTGCTGCCTTCGAACAGCTTGCGCGAACGCGCTTTCTTCGTTGCAGCGTCGTACGGAATCCGCACGGGATCGAGATCGAAGTAATACTGCTTCGATACCGCGAAAAACCCGATATTGTCGTGCACCGAAGTGAAACGCCGCGTCGTGCCGCCCATGCTCGGCACCCGTCGGTCCCAGATGATCTCGTTGACCATCGTCAGCCTGGTCTTGAGAAACGAGAAAATCTCGGGCGCGTACTGCCAGGTGCAAAAAACGTAGAGCGAACCCGTCGCTTTGAGCTTCGGGATGGCGAGCTCCAGCCAGCAGCGCGTCCAGGCGAGGAATGCCTCACCCGTCAGCATGTCCGAGTCGTTACCGTAGTCCTTGCCGAGCGCGTAAGGCGGATCGGCGACGATGAGGTCCACCGATGCATCGGGCAGATTCGCCGCATCGACCAGAAAATCGCGGTTGTGCAGCTCGATGCCCGCATGGGCCGCATGCGCGGCCGCCAGCGGGCGGTCGGCCGCCCGGCCCGGCGCCGGCATGGGCGTGCCGCCCGCGCCGGGCTGCGGCTCCTCGAAGTCGTCGATCACCTCACGCATCGCGGCGCGCTCTAAAAGCGGATGCCCGAGCGCTCGGCCACCGTGTGCATGTCCTTATCGCCGCGGCCGGACAGGTTCACGAGCAGGTACTTGTCACGCGCCAGCGTGGGGGCGAGCTTGGCCGCATAGGCGAGCGCATGGCTCGATTCGAGCGCCGGGATGATCCCTTCGATGCGGCAGCAGTCGTGAAACGCCTTGAGCGCCTCTTCGTCGGTGATCGCGACATACTGCGCCCGGCCGCTATCCTTGAGCCACGCGTGTTCGGGGCCGACGCCCGGGTAATCGAGCCCCGCCGAGACCGAATGCGTTTCGATGATCTGCCCGTCGTCGTCCTGCAGCAAATACGTGCGGTTGCCGTGCAGCACGCCGGGGCTGCCGCCGATCAGCGATGCGGCGTGGCGCCCCGTTTCGAGCCCATCGCCCGCTGCTTCGACGCCGATGAGCTTCACGGCGGTATCGTCGATGTAAGGATAGAAGATGCCCATCGCGTTCGAGCCGCCACCGACGCACGCGATCACGGCATCGGGCTGGCGGCCGGTCAGCTCGGGCATCTGCACGCGGCATTCATCGCCGATCACGCGCTGGAAATCGCGCACCATCATCGGGTACGGGTGCGGCCCGGCCACCGTGCCGATGATGTAGAACGTGTTTTCGACATGGGTCACCCAGTCGCGCATCGCCTCGTTGAGGGCATCCTTGAGCGTGCGCGAGCCCGATTCGACCGGGACGACCGTCGCACCGAGCAGCTTCATCCGATAGACGTTGGCCGCTTGCCGGCGTACGTCTTCCGCGCCCATGTAGACGACGCACTCCATGCCGAAGCGGGCCGCGATCGTCGCCGTGGCCACGCCGTGTTGGCCGGCGCCGGTTTCGGCAATGACACGTGCCTTGCCCATGCGCTTGGCCAGCAGCGCCTGACCGATCACGTTGTTGATCTTGTGGGCGCCGGTATGATTCAGATCTTCGCGTTTCAAATAGAGCTGCGCACCGCCGAGCAGCTCGCTCCAGCGCTGCGCGTGATAGATCGGAGAAGGACGGCCGACGAAATATTTGAGCTCGCGCTCGTACTCGGCGATGAACGCCGGGTCCTGGCGAAAATGTTCATAGGCAGCACGCAGCTCATCGAGCGCGTGAACGAGTGTCTCGGCCACGAACGTGCCGCCATACGGGCCGAAATGGCCCTGCTGATCGGGAAGGTTGTACATATTCGTCACTCTTGCAGAAGCGGCGCGCGGGCCGCTGAAGGCTTTGCCGCGCCGCGTCGATTCACTGAGCATCCGCCTCGCGCACTGCGCGCACGAATGCCGCCATTCGGGCAGGATCCTTCATGCCCTTGGCGCCCGGCACTTCGATGCCGCTGGAGACATCGACCGCATACGGGCGCAAGCGATGAATCGCCTCACCGACGTTTTGCGCGTTCAACCCACCACTCAAAACGGCCCGACGCGCGAGCTCTGCAGGGATAAGTGACCAATCGAAAGTCTTCCCGCCGCCGCCATAGCCTTCGACATGGGTATCGAAAAGCAGGCCGCCGGCTGCTGAATAGTTAAGCGCCGATTCTACCAAATCGGCCGGCGTTGTCTCGGCCGCGATGCGTAGCGCGCGCAGCCACGGCAAACCGGCGACGTTGCCGAGCCGTTCGCATTGCCCCGGCGTCTCGTCGCCGTGGAACTGCAGCATGCCAAGCGGCACGTTGCTGGTCACTTCGCCGATCCATTCCTCGGTGGCGTTGACGAACAGCCCAACGGCCGTCACGAAAGGCGGCAATCCCGCCACGAGGTCGATCGCCTCGGCCACGCCGACCGCCCGCGGGCTCGGCGGGTAGAAGACGAGGCCGATCGCGTCGGCACCCAACTCGACCGCGAGCGCGATATCGCTGCGACGCGACAGCCCGCACAGCTTGATGCGGGTGCGATGCGGCATGTGGCCTGCCGGTTCCGGCGAGGCGGCTGTCGTTGAGGTCATGTCATTCACTCCAAATACCGCCGAAAGGCATGCTGCCGAGCGACGCGGGCGGCACCGCGAACGGCTCGGGATATCCCACGCGCGCCAGATAAAGCCCCTCGGGCATGAAAGTGGGCGCTGCGCGGCCGCGGTCCCGGCTCGCCAGCACATCGGCCATCCAGGCGGCGGGATAGCGCCCCCGCCCGACCGCCACGAGGCAACCCATCAGGTTGCGCACCATATGATGCAGGAACGCGTTGGCTCGAAAACGCAAATGTACGATCTCGCCCGCGGCCCGAATGTCGATCTGATACAGATGCTTGACCGGCGTTTTCGACTGACACTCGGACGAACGGAACGCCGAAAAATCGTGCTCGCCGATCAGACATCGCGACGCCTCGCGCATCGCGTCGATGTCTAGCGGGGTATGGATCCAGCCTGCGCGGCCCGCGAGCATCGGGGAGCGCACCGGATGCACATGCAACACATAGTAGTAGGTGCGCTCGAACGCGGAAAACCGCGCGTGAAACGTATCCGGCATGGGCTTCGCCCATTGCACGGCTACCGTGCGCGGCAAGAACGCGTTCGTGCCCCGCACCCATGAAAATGCCGCCCGGTCGAGTTCGGTATCGAAATGAACGACCTGCCCGAGGCCGTGCACGCCCGTATCGGTTCGCCCGGCCACGACGGTCTGCAGCGGCGTACGCGCGAACTCGGCCAATGCGCGCTCGAGCACGTCCTGCACGGTCTTGCCGTGCGGCTGCGATTGCCAGCCGTTGAATGCCGTGCCGTCGTATTGGATGCCCAGAGCGATACGCATTGGCGGACGCGGTTCTTCAGGAAAGCGGCGCGAGCGTCGCGAGCAGCGCACGCGCGTCGTCTCGCGTCGCCGGATCGTTCGATTCGATCACCTCATGGATCAGCGTGCGGGCGCCGCCCAGATCGCCGAGCTCGATATATTCAGCCGCCAGCTCGAGCTTGTTGCGTGCGATCCTCGCAATCTCTTCGGGGGTGAACGCGGGTTGCGGCGGTGTGGACGCCGCGGCCCCGGTTGAATCGTCAGCCGGCAGGTCCAGGTCGAATGCGAGCTTGAGCGGACCGAAACGCGCCGCCCCGAGACCGGCTACGGCAGGGGCAATGTCCGCGGACGCGACCGGCTCGCGGCTCGGCTCGCGCTCGGTCTTTGGCGGGGATTCGGGTTCGCCAATGGCTTCGGGCACGGGCGCCGCGTGAGGCTCGGGGTCGCGACCGAGATCGGGTTCCGGTTCGTGCTCGTGCTCGTGCTCGTGCTCGACATGATCCGCGAATCCGGGCGGGTGCGCGGATTCAGCGTCGTGCGCAGGGAGATGCACTTCGGCATCGTGCGGTTCCTGCTCCGGCTCTGTACCGCGCGCGTCTTCCGGCTCGGCCGTGAACCCAGGCTCGATCCGTTCGGCAGCGCCCGTATCCGCCATTCCATCCTCATGCCGCGTGGGTTCCGCGCCGAGCCCCGGCGCCGCTTCGACGCGCGGCGGCAGCCCCAGATCGAGATCGTTGAGTGCTGCAATCGCTTCTTCGGGAAAACGCGGCGCGCGCATGCCTGCCACTGTCCGTTCCTCCGGACCGGCGGCCTGCTGGACAGTCGGGGCCTCTTGGCTGGGCTCGGGCGATGGCGCGGGGCGGACGGCTGCCTCGTCCTCATTCGGCTCTTGCGGCGCCTCGGCGGCAGCATGCGAGCTCGATTCGGCTTCCTCCGCCTCGGTAATCGACGATTGCCCTGGCAAATCCGGATACCCGGCTCCCGACAATTTCACTTCGACGTCCGACTCGTGCTCGTCGCTTTGAGCTCGCGCCGAATGCGGCGGCAACACATCCTCGCCGGCCACCGATTCGTCGAGCGTATCCTCGGTCGGCTCCGCGGAAATGGCGTACAGCGGATTGTGCGGGTCGAGCTGCCGCCCGAGCGCCGCGATATGCAGCCAATTCGGCCCCCGTCCGCCCGACAAATGCATGATGCGCTGGGCGATTTCGTCGAAGCCGCGCGCGTTACCGCGTTCGGCGTAATGTCCGGCGAGACCCATCAGTGCGCGCTTGCTCGTCGGCGTGCGCGCCAGCGTGGACAGGTGCTCGGCCTCGACCGGGTCTCGCGGCCCCTCGGCGTGCGCCGGTACGGGCTCGCGCTCGACGGCTGCACCTGCCGACGCAGTCCCCGACGCCGGTGCCGGCGCGGCCGTCGCGCGCGACGCACGGCGTTTGCGCCCGCTCATCGCGAGGGCAACGATCAAGACGAGCAACGCCGCGACGACAGCCGACACAACTGCTGCGATCGCCGGTACCGACGCGCGCGCGACGCTGATGCCGTAGCCGCCGATACCGATGAAACGTTCGCCCGATTGCGGCGCACGCGGCGCCGGCACGGCCGCCGGCCCAGCCTGCTTGGGGGCCTGCGATGGCACGACAACCGACGCGCCGCTCGCCGCCGCTGAGCTGCCCGATTCGCGTGCGGCTTTCGAGCCGAACCCGTGGCGTTGCAGATCCATCAACACGCGGTTCTTGAACGCGAGCAGCTGCTGCAGACTCGAGAACGGATGCGGGCGTGCCGCCGTTGCGGGAGCGCTAGCCGGCGCCGTCGCGACTGCTGCCGTCGATGCGGCTCCGGGCGCGGACGCGGCTGAGCCGCTCGCGCCGGCCCCCGATGTCTCGGACGCCGCCGGAACGGTCGGCGCCTGCTGAATAGCCCCAGTCCAGGCGTGAGCGCCGCCCGCGGCCGGCGCCGCCGGAGCGCTTGCCGGCGCCGCACCGTTCGGAGACTGCGCGGCGGCCCGAGGCGCCGCCGGCTCGCCCGGCGTGCTCGCGGCGTTCGGCGACGCCACCGCCCCACCCGCAGCGCTTGCTTCGGGGCGCGCCCCGTGCGCGGGCACGCTTGCGCCCGACGACGCGGCAACGCCTGACGGCGCAGGCGTTGCGCCGCGAGATGCGCTCGCCGCAGTTGCGGCAGGCGCGGAGGCAGCGCTGGGCGCGCTCCCCGGCGCGGGAGCCTGGGCAACGACGGCCCCCGTCGAATCGAGCGGCGGAATAGTGAGGATCGCACCGAGCTTCATGAGGCTCGGATCGCCTCGCATGAACGAGGAAGGATTCGCATCGAAAATCGCTTTCGACGCGCGAGACAACACGGCGCGATCGTGCGATTGCGTGACGGCAATGGCAACGTCGTTCAGCGATTGCCCGGGCTTCACCGTAACCTGGGTCGCGGACTCGGCACCCGGGACGGATGCCGCCGCGGCTGCGCTCGCCGAATCGGCTGCGAAGGCCCGCGGCGACGCGAAGACCGTCGTGGCGACCGCAATCGCGAACACCGTGGCAGTGGCGATGCCAACGGCCGCGCCGCGCGCGTACGGCGCATCGGCAACAGTCCGCAACACAGGCGCGCGAGAGGTCGAACGTGCTGTCATGTGGTTGTTCCGCGCATCGCGGCGCGGCCATGAATGTCGTTTGGAAAGGGACAAGGTCTGATACGGCAGCTTTGCATGGGTTGGAACAGGTGCTCTGCATGAGGCCATGGGTGCTCGAAGCACCTGTCGCACTTCCTCCGGACCGACGGGAGAAGCGCTCACCGCCATCGGCCGTTGCTCTGCATTGGGCCTCAGTAAGCGCTAAAAAAAAGCGCCGCGACCGGCGCGACGCCTTTACAGTCCTACGCCGCAAACGCGTAGTTTACGTTAGGAAGCGCGGCAAGACCACCGCGCCAGCCTGCGATGACGCTTCACTTGTCGAGCAAAATCCGCAGCATGCGGCGCAGCGGCTCCGCGGCGCCCCAGAGCAACTGATCGCCCACCGTGAATGCCGACAGATATTCGCCACCCATCGCCAGTTTGCGCAACCGCCCGACCGGCACCGAAAGCGTGCCCGTGACCACGGCCGGCGACAGTTCGCGCATCGACGCTTCGCGCTCGTTCGGCACGACCTTCACCCAATCGTTGGCGGACGCGAGGATGCCGTCGATCTCGTCGAGCGGGACGTCCTTCTTGAGCTTGATCGTCAGCGCCTGCGAATGGCACCGCATCGCACCGATACGCACGCAAAGACCGTCGACAGGAATCGAGCCCGGCTGTCCCATCGCGGGCTTGCCCAGAATCTTGTTCGTCTCGGCGCCGCCCTTCCATTCTTCCTTGGACATGCCGTTGCCGAGGTCCTTGTCGATCCACGGGATCAGCGAGCCGGCAAGCGGCACGCCGAAGTGGTCGGTAGGCATGGCGCCGCTCGTCATCGCCGCCAGCACGCTGCGGTCGATATCGAGAATGGCCGACGACGGATCGGCCAGCGCATCCTTGGCCGCGCCATGCAGCGTGCCCATTTGCGCGAGCAGCTCGCGCATGTTCTGCGCGCCGGCACCCGATGCGGCCTGATAGGTCATGGCCGTCATCCAGTCGACGAGGTTTTCGCGGAAGAGGCCGCCCAGCGCCATCAGCATCAGGCTGACGGTGCAGTTGCCGCCGATGAAGTTTTTCGTGCCCTTGACGAGCGCATCCTTGATGACGTCGAGGTTGACGGGATCGAGAATGATGACGGCATCGTCTTTCATCCGCAGTGACGATGCGGCATCGATCCAGTATCCGTTCCAGCCCGCCGCCCGCAGCTTCGGAAAGACCTCGTTCGTGTAGTCGCCGCCCTGGCACGTGATGACGACATCGCACTTTTTCAGCTCATCGATGTTCGTCGCGTCTTTGAGCCGGGTCTCGTTCCTGGCGAACGCCGGCGCTTTGCCGCCCGCGTTGCTCGTGCTGAAAAAAACGGGCTCGATCAGCTCGAAATCGCCCTCTTGCTGCATACGCTGCATCAGGACGCTGCCGACCATACCGCGCCAACCTACGAGACCTACGTTCATGATTATCCCTTCGAATGGACGCTTCCCCGCAACCTTGCCCGGCGTGACCGCGCGGGGAAGACGGGCGGACACGGCGGACGATCAGCTTTTCGTGATCGTTTTGGGGGTAATCGTTTTGATCGAAATGATGCCGGCCACGCTAATGGCGCCGGCAATGGCGAATCCCTGCGCACCGAGCGTTGCGCCAACGAGCGTTGCTATCGAGGGGATAGAGGGGATTCGCAGCATCGCGACAGTCTACACGAAAACGTCCTTACAATGCCGTGCGCACCGCATCGCCCATCTCGGCCGTGCCGACCTGGCGGCAGCCCGGTGTAGCGATGTCGCCCGTCCGGTATCCGGCTTCGAGCACCTTGTGCACCGCCTTTTCGATGCGCTCGGCTTGCTCCGCCTTGTTCAGCGAATAGCGCAGCATCATCGCGGCCGACAGAATCGTGGCGAGCGGATTGGCCACGCCCTTGCCCGCGATATCGGGCGCCGAACCGTGCGAGGGCTCGTAAAGACCTTTGTTGTTCTTGTCGAGCGAAGCCGACGGCAGCATGCCGATCGATCCCGTCAGCATCGCCGCTTCGTCCGAGAGGATGTCGCCGAACATGTTGCCCGTGACGATCACATCGAACGACTTCGGCGCCTTGACGAGCTGCATCGCCGCATTGTCGACGTACATATGCGAAAGCTCCACGTCGGGGTACGCCTTGGCGACCTCGATCATGACTTCCTTCCAGAGCTGCGACGTTTCGAGCACGTTCGCCTTGTCCACCGAAGTCAGCCGCTTGCCGCGCTTTTGCGCCGCCTGGAACGCGACATGCGCGATGCGGCGCACTTCGGGCTCGGAGTAGCGCATCGTGTCGAAGCCTTCGCGCTCCCCTTCGAATGCACCGTCGGGTGCCGGGCGAATGCCGCGCGGCGCGCCGAAATAGATGTCGCCGTTGAGCTCGCGCACGATCAGGATGTCGAGCCCCGAGACGATCTCGGGCTTGAGCGACGATGCGCCGGTCAGCTGGGGATAGCAGATCGCCGGACGGAAGTTGGCAAAGAGCTGGAGATGCTTGCGCAGACCGAGAATGGCCTGCTCGGGACGCAATGCGCGTTCGAGCGAATCGTATTTCCAATCGCCGACGGCGCCGAACAGGATGGCATCCGCCTCCTTCGCGAGCGCAAGTGTGGACTCGGGCAGCGGGTGGCCATGTGCCTCGTAGCCGGCGCCGCCGACGGGCGCCTCCTCGAGCTCGAACGACTCGCCGAGCGCGCCGAGCACTTTGACCGCTTCCTTGACGATTTCCGGACCGATGCCGTCACCGGGCAGCACTGCAATCTTCATGCATCCTTCCTGTGTACGTGATGTTGGGTTGTCTGAGGGACTGCCGCAGCCACTTGAACCGCGGGCCCCGAGGGACGTTCAGCCGACGATCCGGTGAGCGAGCCACGGCTGCTTTGCCAGCCGCTCCGCCTCGAACGCACGGATCTTGTCGGCCTGCCGCAGCGTCAGCCCGATGTCGTCGAGGCCGTTCAATAAGCAGTACTTACGAAACGCGTCGACTTCGAACGAATATTCGCGGCCGTCCGGCGTGCGAACGCATTGCGCAGCGAGATCGATCGTTAGTTGATAGCCGTTGAATGCATACGTCTCGTTGAACAGGTGATCGACCTGCTGCTCCGTCAGGACGATCGGAAGCAGACCGTTCTTGAAGCAGTTGTTGAAGAAGATATCGGCAAAACTCGGTGCGATCAGCGCACGAAAGCCGTACTGCTCCAACGCCCAGGGCGCGTGTTCGCGCGAGCTGCCGCAGCCGAAATTCTTGCGTGCGAGCAGAACCGATGCACCTTGATAGCGCGGCTGATTGAGCACGAAATCGGGGTTGAGCGGGCGGCGCGAATTGTCCTGTCCCGGCTCGCCGTGGTCGAGATAGCGCCACTCGTCGAACAGATTCGGACCGAAGCCCGCGCGCTTGATCGACTTCAAAAACTGCTTCGGCATGATCGCGTCCGTATCGACGTTTTCACGATCGAGGGGAGCGACGATGCCCGTATGTACGATGAACTTATCCATGTTCAGTTGCTCCGCCTCAGCCCAGCTTGCGAATATCGACGAAATGTCCCTCGATGGCCGCGGCAGCCGCCATCGCCGGGCTCACGAGATGGGTGCGGCCGCCCGCGCCCTGCCGCCCTTCGAAATTGCGATTCGACGTGGAGGCGCAGCGCTCGCCCGGCTCCAGCCTGTCGGCGTTCATCGCGAGGCACATCGAACAGCCCGGCTCGCGCCACTCGAAACCTGCTTCCCGGAACACCTTGTCGAGCCCTTCGCGCTCGGCTTGCGCCTTCACGAGACCCGAGCCCGGGACGACCATCGCGAGCCGGATATTGGACGCCACCTTGCGGCCGAGTTTCTTGACGACATACGCCGCGGCACGCAGATCTTCGATGCGCGCGTTCGTGCACGAGCCGATGAAGATCTTGTCGAGCTTGATCGATTCCATCGGCACGTTCGGCTCGAGCGCCATATATTGCAGCGCCCGTTCCATCGCCGCGCGTTTGACGGGGTCTTTCTCGCGCTCGGGATCGGGCACGCGCGAATCGATCGGCGTGACCATTTCCGGCGAGGTGCCCCACGTGACTTGCGGCACGATCTGAGTCGCATCGAGTTCGACCACGCGATCGAACACGGCACCCGAGTCCGATGTGAACGTGCGCCAGTACTCGACGGCGACGTCCCATTCGGCGCCCTGCGGCGAGAACGGGCGGCCTTTCAGGTAGTCGATCGTCGTGTCGTCCACGGCGACCATGCCGGCGCGCGCGCCCGCTTCGATCGCCATATTGCAGACGGTCATGCGGCCTTCCATCGAGAGTGCGCGAATGGTGGAGCCGCCGAATTCGATGGCATAGCCGGTGCCGCCCGCGGTACCGATCTTGCCGATGATCGCGAGCACGATGTCTTTCGCCGTACAGCCGCGCGGCAGTTGCCCCTCGACTTTGACGAGCATGTTCTTGCTCTTTTTCTGCAGCAGCGTTTGCGTGGCAAGCACGTGCTCCACTTCCGACGTGCCGATGCCGTGCGCAAGCGCGCCGAATGCGCCGTGCGTCGACGTGTGCGAATCTCCGCAGACGATCGTCATGCCCGGCAGCGTCGCGCCTTGTTCGGGCCCGATGATATGAACGATGCCCTGACGCAGGTCGTTCATCTTGAACTGGGTGATGCCGAAGGCGTCGCAGTTGGCGTCGAGCGTATCGACTTGCAGCTTCGAAACCGGATCGGCAATGCCGTGGCTGCGGTCCGTGGTCGGCACGTTGTGGTCCGACACCGCCAGGTTCGCGCTGACGCGCCAGACGGGACGCTCGGCGAGCTTGAGGCCTTCGAACGCTTGCGGGCTCGTGACTTCATGCAGCAGTTGACGATCGATGTAAAGCAGGGTGGTGCCGTCTTCTTCGGTGTGAACGACGTGCGAATCCCAGAGCTTGTCGTAAAGAGTCTTTGGCATGGTATGCGGGGGAAGTGAATCGAATCACGGGCGTTTCGGTTCGGTCGATTATGCCACGCAGACCGCTCGCGGGGTACTGGATGGATGAAAAAAGTGATAAAAAACAGTGGGTTATGGTGGTAGTCGCGGTACCTGGATCGCTACTACCATGTCCGCGGGGCCCGGCGCCGGACTGGCGCTTTGCGGCACCAGGACGTCCACTTTGACTAGTACTTTCGGTCGACCTCCGCCGCTCCGCCAGCGACGGTAACATGAGGCCCTCGTGGAGCCCGTACCGTTGCCAAGCGACAGAAGTGCCTCGTCGTAGCAGGGATACGCGCGCATCGTCATTTGTTTTGTGGAGTTTCGGTCGTATGCAAAAAACGGTTTGGCTTTCCTATGATCTCGGTGTCAAAGGCGATTACGCCAATCTGTATCGGTGGCTAGACACCGTAAAGGCCATGGAATGCGGCGATAGCGTCGCCTATTTCAAGGTCGATATCGCCGAGAATGAATCCGTGCCGGACTTCATCAAGACGGAGCTCGAATCAAACGTTGAATTTTCGAAAACCGATCGCGTATACATAGTATGGACGAATGGCGATGGCTCCAATAAAGGACGATTCATCATCGGCAAGCGGAAAGCATCTCCATGGCAAGGATATGGGGAGTTCGGTCCTGGCGAGGATGACCTTTGATGGCAAAAAATATTCTCATCGATACAGGGTATTGGATTGCACTGTTCAACGAAAGAGACAGGCATCACACGACCGCACGAGTGTTGGAGGACGATCTGTCCATCCATACTCTCTTGATTCCGTGGCCCACGCTATTTGAATGCGTCGATACCCGATTGGCACGCCGAAAGGATTCGGCGATTCGATTCAAACAATTGCTACTACGTCCGCGCACCGCGTTAGTCGACGACTCGCCGTATCGACACAAATCTCTGCATTTTGTACTTGAAGAAACCAATCATACGTTCAGCTTAACGGACCATATAATTCGATCCATGATTCAGGATGTCCAGCTTTCGATAGATGCGTTTGTCGGATTCAACCCTGGCGACTTTTACGATGTCTGCGCGGCACGCGGGGTCGATATGCTCTATCGAAACTGAACTTTTTCTGCCCGGGCGGCATCGACGCGGCCGATCGCGAGGTTCCGTTCTATCTACACACCAAAGCAAATCACGTTCACCGACACACACCTGTCACACGCAGCGCTTTCACTTCAGGACGCGCAATTCGCGCGATGGACACTGGAGCTAACGATGACAAGAGATCGGTATGTGCAGGGTGGCTTGCGGACTGAATCTAACGTGAATGGGTGGCGATTCTTACGGAACGTCGCCTGTCTTGCGGTGGCGGCCGCCTCGGCGGTGTGGCCTGCCGCCGATTCGTTCGCGCACGATGACGACGGACACAGCGAAAGCCGCGCGTACGCCATCGGGCTATGGGGCGATCTGCCGTACTCCGACATGCAGGCGCAAGTCGGTGTGCCGAACTTGATCGCCGACATGAACTCGCAAAAACTCGCGTTTACCGTCCATGACGGCGATCTCAAGGCTGGCAGCGGCACGCCTGGATCGGCAACGCCTACAACGTGTAGCGACGCACTCTACGTGCAGGCACTCGGATATTTCAACGCGTTGAAGTCAGCCGCGATGTTGACTCCTGGCGACAACGACTGGACGGACTGCGATCGCGCCTCGAACGGCGCATTTTCGTCGCGGGAGAGGCTCGACCATGAGCGCAAGGCCTTCTTCGATTCCCCCTATTCGCTCGGACAACGACCGATGCTTCAGGAGGTTCAAACCGACCGGCTTTGCCTGAACAATGACAATCAGCTCGTAAGCTGCGTCGAGAATCGTCGCTGGATGCTGCACGGTGTCGTCTACGCGACGCTCAACATCCAAGGCTCGTGCAACAACCTCTGCGATACGAAACCGGACCCCGCGGAATTTGCGGCGCGCAACCGCGCCGATATCCTCTGGATGCAACAGACGTTTCAGGAGGCCATAGCGCGCCACGCTTCAGCTGTCATGTTTATTTCGCAGGCCGACCCGGGTTGGGATAACTCCGACGCGACGCGCGCACCTACGCGCGACCCCAAGACCCTGGTCGAAAACGACTCGCTACCCAGCTCGGACCCCGCCTATCCGGGCGCAACTCCCGATGGTTTCAAGGACTTCCTGCTTGCACTGCGCGACGAAGTGATCGCCTTCCGAAAACCCGTTGCCTATGTGCATGGCGATTCGCACTATTTCCGCATCGATCGCCCATTTCTTGACGCGCAAGGCAGACGGCTCGAGAACTTCACCCGCGTCGAAACGTTCGGCGAC
>Ga0157369_10006401_pt1 | contig 13649 bp, 14 predicted proteins | sample C25metaG_FD_113461 | JGI IMG/M metagenome (GOLD analysis project Ga0157369, IMG submission 113461) | Corn rhizosphere microbial communities from Kellogg Biological Station, Michigan, USA - C2-5 metaG | ecosystem: Host-associated > Plants > Roots > Rhizosphere > Soil | place: USA: Michigan...
ATCAGAAGATGCTGGGCTTTGACTTCATTGGGATGAGAAGCGCCCACCAGATACATCGGCTCGGGACGCGGTGCATTTGGCGGTGATGGAACGCAGCGGCATTGATCGAATTCTGAGTTTTGATGCCGGCCTGGATGCGTTTCCGAAGGTCACCCGCTTGTCGTAGAGTTGCTTTGAAGGCCGATCTGGGTTTCCTCTCCCATAGTTATTGAAGGCCACTCCTATCTGGTCCATCGAATGGTTTAAAATAAAGGCAATGGCAAACGGACTGGACTTCGGACCTTACGTTGAGATCGAAAAAGGCAAGCGTGTCGTCAAGGAGCTTACCTACGGCAATCCCACGCCTGAAGGGGTGGTGCTTACCACGGTGGACAACGTGGTCAACTGGATGCGCAAAAATTCCATCTGGCCTATGACGTTCGGGTTGGCGTGCTGCGCGATCGAGATGATGTCGATGGGCGCCTCACGCTTTGACATTGCGCGCTTCGGCGCAGAGGTGTTCCGCCCCTCTCCACGTCAATCTGACCTGATGATCATTGCGGGGCGCGTCTCAAACAAAATGGCGCCGGTGATCCGCCAGCTGTGGGAGCAGATGCCCGAGCCGAAGTGGGTTATTTCGATGGGTGCATGTGCAACTTCGGGCGGAGTGTTCAACAACTACGCGCTGGTGCAGAGCGTGAATCAGGTTATTCCGGTGGACATTTATGTTCCGGGGTGTCCGCCTCGTCCAGAGCAACTGATCTACTCCATTACGCTGTTGCAGCAGAAAATTCAGGCCGAACGCGGAACCATGAAACGGGCGCTGAATATCGGCTCGTAACGAGTTCGATCGGCTATCCAGCTGCGGCGCGAGCTAGGCAGCTTTCTTGCTGTCTTCTTCTAAAAAAGCTACGGTTGATTGTTCCAGCAACATCTGGATCGTCTGGTTCACCGAAATCATATCGGTGATGAGATGACTGATCTCGATCGCCAGCAAGTTTGCCTGCACGCATTGCGAAATAATGCCCTGCAAGAGGCGGGTTTCCCGGATGAGGAGAGGCACGGTGAAACCCTGGTGGTTACGCGCGATCCCGTGAGCGCGGGCTGCGGAGTTGGTTTTGTCAGAGAGGCTATCGCCTAATGCAATTCCCAATGCCTGCTGGACGACCCGCGGCACGTGATCGCTGCGATCGGCGTCGCTAATGCGAATAGCGCCCAGTTCGGGATCTGCGCGGCACAACTGCAGCCACTCATCCGTAATGGTTTGCAGGTGCTCGGCGACGATTTCGGTCAGGCGCCTCGGCCTGATGTGGTGCTCCTCTGATTGCCCCGAAAGCTTCGAGCGGATTTTCTCAATCAGAGCGTCAATATCGGTGGGTTTAGTGACGTAGTCGTCAACCTGGAGACGAATTGCTTCAAGGGCGGTATCGAAGGCTGGATATCCGGTCAGGATGAAGGTAACGGTTCCGGGGTGGGTGCGGCGCATGGCGCTAACCACGGTAAATCCGTCTCCCGGAAAGCCGACATTCAGATCGGCGATCAGCACGTCAAATTGCTGTTCAGCGATAAGTTTGAGCGCTTCCGGAACGGTGCCCACGCTGGTGACGTGAAACCCATTTCGCTCGAGGACCATTCCCAGCATGATCCGGATGTTTTCCTCGTCATCTACAAACAATACTTTGGGCTTCGCGTCGGTCATGAATATTGGCTTAGTCCATGGCTTTGATGCGGTTTGTGAGCCTTGTGAGCACGAGTGTGCTCAGATTCTGGCCAAAGACACAGTCCTCCAACTGAATCGCTTAACCACGGCCAGAAACCCTGATCGAGGTACACTGGTTACAAAATAATGTCTAAGACCACTTACGCAATTAATGGTCCATCTATCCTTGCTCAGGCGCCTTGCCGCGCAGATCTGGCGGGAGGCACAATCGATCTTTGGCCGCTATACCTGTTTCATCCCGGGGCCATGACGCTGAATTTCGCGGTCAACATCCTAACCACATGCCGAATCACCCCGCTTAAGGGGCGCACCATCTACCTGCGTTCACTTGATACAGGACGCGAAGAAAGTTTCGAAAGCTTCGATGAAGTTAACGGGAGAAAGAAATTCAAACTGCCTATCGCGGGACGGCTGCTGCAATTCTTCGCTCCCAAAGAGGGTGTCCTGATTGAGACGGATTCCGAATCGCCGGCGGGAGCCGGAATTTCAGGTTCGTCGGCGCTGATGATAGCGACTACAGCCGCTCTCGCTCGATTCACCAATCGTCATTTGACGCTCGAGCAAATGCGTGTCATCGCGCAGAATGTCGAAGCCCAGATCATCGAAGTTCCGACCGGTTGCCAGGATTACTATCCGGCGCTTTACGGAGGGCTAAGCGCCATCCGTCTGGATGCCGACGGCATTCATCGAGAAGCGATCCCGATTGCCCCGGAAGAGATTGAATCACGATTCGTCCTTGCTTACACTGGCGCGCCGCGGAAATCCGGGATAAATAACTGGGAAGTATTCAAGTCGCACATCAACGGGGACAAACGTGTATTCCGAAACTTTGAACGCATTACCGCCATCGCGATATCCATGCATCAGGCGCTGGTGGCTGGTCAATGGGAGGAAGTTGGCCGGCTTCTACGGGAAGAGTGGAAGTTGCGAAGAAGTAATGCTCCGGGTATCACCACACCGTTGATCGACAAGCTGATTTCCGTAGCGGGGAAGCACGGCGGCCGCGCGGCGAAAGTGTGCGGCGCGGGCGGAGGTGGGTGCCTGATTTTTCTGGTTGAAACCGGCGCAGCTAGCCGTGTAGCTGCGGCGATTGGCGACGCCGGCGCACGCGTCCTGCCGCTTCAGGTGGCGCGAGATGGATTGAGATTGCCTCCAGTAGTCCCGTGATTGCTCGAGTACCGGCCTCAGCATGTATATAAATGAGCCTACTCTGTGAGATGTGGTTCTACGGGTAACCATCCTGTACTTCCTCGGGCCTGGGTCACAGTCTGAAATGTACATGTTAGAATCTTCCGCCTATGGCAAATATTGAAAGTATTGTTCAACAACTTAGACAAGAGCGCGACCGCCTGGACGCAGCTATTCGGGCGCTAACTTCTTTGGGTGGCAGCGGCACAGGCAGGAATAATGGCAGCAGCGGCGCCGGTCCAAAGCGGCGTACCCTGTCAGCAGCGGCAAGACGCAAAATCGCTGCAGCGCAAAGAGCGCGCTGGGCGAAAATCAAGGCAAAGCAGAAGTAATTCAGAAGTTCGGGATAGCGCGGGTTGAACTCCTCGCGCTATTTTCCGCCAATCAAGAAAGACACAGATGTTGTGCCATTGGAGTTTACGCTGACCGTCTTCTCCCACGTGTGTGGCGGAGTAAAGACCGGCCGCTCTACCTTCTTTTCTGTGAGAACATCAAACGAGGCTTCTCGCCCGGCGACTGTCCAGCTTTCGTGCCAGGCAACGACGGTGTACTCTCCCGCCGGAACATTGGATAGCTCAAATTTTCCATTCTCGTCAGTGACGGCATAGTAAGGGTGCGGGACCACGAATAGTTCCGCGTTCATCCATGTATGTCCACCGTTGCACTTCAAGTTCACCAACCCAGGCGTTGACATCTGCCTCGAGATTATCCGGTTAGGGAAAGGGAACGGTAAGTTATAAGTTGCCGCACCATCCATGTGAACTGTGTGCAGGGTCGGATCCGAGCTTTTCATTTGCAGAGTCGCGTCTGCGGGCACGAGTAGAATGTGCGGTTCGTAACGGCAATTCCGCTGATCAAGAAACTGGCGTTCGGGCGCAATATCCATGGCTTTACCGCTGGAGATGTTCTTGAGGTAGACGACGGTGTTGGCGACTCCGCCTTGGGGCCCGATAATTATGCGTTCCAGATCGCGAATCTTGTGCGACTCGGGATCACAAATCTGGGGGTCTTTGGTGATGGCGAGAGTAGGAACATGCGGCTGGGCGCCTTCCCACTTAACAGTACCGTTTATAGTGCCACCGTAGGTGACAGTGATCGTCTGATAACCTTGCCCGAGAACGCAGGATGCGGTCGCGAATATTGTCGCGGCCAACAATAATGCCGGGCGATAGATTTTCACGAAGATCGACTCCTCTTAAGTGGATGGCTTTCTGATTAATGGTTAAATGCTAAAGCGGGAATTCCCGAACGCAAGTAACCGGAGTAACTTCGAATGTCACAAAGACATAGAGAATGGCGATTTGAAGGTTAGCGCTTCGCAAAGGCCATGATGGCCAGTACCACCGGAAGGTAGATCACAGAGGCGTGCAATAGCCGGCTGGCAACAACTTTGGATGTTCCCTGAGCCAGGCGGACGGCATGATAGAGGAGGAATCCGCCTGCCAGTAGCATGGTGGCGAGATAGAGAGGACTGGAGTGACTAATTGACGGCAAGAGGGTGATTACGATCAGGGCACAGGTAAATGCGACGATCTCGGCGCGGGTGAATCGGGAATCACGGTCAAAGCGTGGCAGCATGCGGTATCCGGCGCGATCGTAGTCCTCGCGGTACATCAGGGCAATCGCAAGAAAGTGCGGGAACTGCCACAGGAACAGAACCGCAAACAGGAACATGGCCTGTAAGTTGATCACTCCGGCCGCTCCTGCCCATCCGATCAGTGTTGGCATGGCACCGGGAAAAGCACCAAGCAGAGTGCAAAGCGGTGTGCGGCGTTTGAGTGGCGTGTAAATCAGCAGATAGCTGAGAAATGTTGAGATGGCAAGCAGGGAAGACAGCCGGTTGACGAGAAAGGCGAGATAGAGTCCGCCGCTGATGCTCAAAAGAGCGCCGAAGATAAAGGCTTCACGGGCGCTGATCCTTCCGGAAGGGAGCGGGCGGTTGGCTGTGCGGCGCATGCGGGCATCCCAGGGAATCTCCATCCATTGATTCAAGGTCGCGGTGCCGCTGGCAACCAGCAGGGTGCCGATGAGGGTGTTGATCAAGCCGGAAAGATGAAATGAACCTCGCAGACCAAGGTAGTATCCCGCTGACGTCGTCATTAAAATGAGCAGGTTGACTTCCGGCTTGGTGAGGATGTAATAGTCCCGCAGGCGGGAGAGCATTCGATTCATCGGACTTGTCGTTTCACTAGTCAAGTTCGTTGCGTTCAATTTCCAGTGGTTCAGGTCCGGTTTCGTCCTCTCTCCGGAAGTCATTGCGCTTGTGATAAGCCAGCCACGTTATAGCGACTGACATGAACATGGGCGGAAAAATCAATACCAGAATGCCGTCGCGCAACGAGTGAATAAAGCGCGAACCGCTGGCCGCAGCCTGAGTGTAACAAAGGGCGCAACTCTGGGAGAGGGCGGGGATCGCCAAAAGCATGATTCCGGCAATCAGCAGCACAGGTCGCAACAGTCTCAAGGTGTCCCCTTTTATCCCAAACATTATCGCTTGCGGCCGCTCAATGCGCAAAGGGGCGCATATTCAATAAGCGGAAGCTATCTGACCAGATCATGTTCATCATGGCCAGTACAAAAACGGCGGCGGGAAGCAAAAATAGTGCCAGGGTCCGCTTTTCGGACCGCATGTGCATAAAGAATGTGACGGCGAGTCCAGCCTGGATGATAGCCAGAAGCAGCATGCGGATGAAAATCCGGTACGCGTCGATGTTTTCGTAGGCAATCAATATCTGCAGGCCGGAGATGACGAGAATGACGACATACACCGCCAAGTAAGTCGTCAGGCTGCTGCTTTGATGGTCCGTCGAATCCATGGCTCTCCTTAGCTCTCGTTGCTAGTGCTTGATGTTCAGCAAATAGACGAACGGCACCACGAACATCCAAACCAGATCGACAAAGTGCCAGTACAGACCCCAGATTTCCAAATCCTCATGGTTGTAGCGGCCGCGCTTATAGCCGAGGGTCACCACCGTGATTGCGATGCAACCACCAACCACGTGGGTCAGGTGCAAGCCGGTAATACTGAAGAAGGCTGCGCCGAAAAGATTCGAACCCCAGGGGTTGGAAAACAGCCGCAGTCCCTCGCCGATGAGGCCAAGCCATTCTTTTATGTGGAGCAGCGCAAAGATCAATCCGCCCACGACCGTGATAAAGCTCCAGGTCATGGCGCGCGACTTGTCTCCTGCACGGGCGGCACGAATGGCAATCAGCATGGTCAGGCTGCTGGTGACCAGGATGAACGTCATTACGTAGGCATTGATGACGCTGGGAGCTTCGAAAGGCCGGGGCCAGTCCGGTGTAGCATTGCGCAGATAGCCGTAGGCAAAAAGCAGGGCGCCGAACGTAATCGCGTCCGAAATGATGAACAGCCACATAACCAGCTTTTTGTGGGAAATGGAAAATGCGGGCGCTTCCTGCGTTTCCATGTCTGGCGAATGGCTGACCGTCAAGTGTGCTTCGCTCACCATGCCTCCTGAACTTTTACCGTTATCCTGCTCCTATATCCTGATCCACAAGAGCAGAAGCAAATAGATCCACAAGACATCCATGAAGTGCCAGTAGTGCGATGCGGCACTCAGCGTGTTACGCCGCAGAACCGCACGATGAAGCTTGCTGATGACATATAAAAGCCCGCACAGACCGCCGATAACGTGCAGGGCATGCAGCACGGTGAAAACGTAAAAGAACGAACTGCTGGGGGCCGAAGAGAGATAGAGGCCTTCGGACCGCAACTGCTGCCAGGCGGCATATTGCCCGATCACGAACGCGCAGCCTAGTACGAGCGTGCCGTAAAGCGCGCGGAGCGTGGGAGCGGCGCCAGTTGCAGAGGTATCCAGGGATGCGAAGCGCTTTCGCGCAACCTGCAGTGTGAAACTGCTGGCGATAAGAGCCAGAGTGTTGAAATAAAGAATTGTGGGAAACGCGAAATGGCGCCAGTCATTGGCTGAGCCTTCTCTTACCACCATGGCGCTGGTGAAGGCTGCGAAAGTCATGGTGATAGCAGCCAGTCCGACCCAGACGCCGGTGCTGGGCGCTTCCGAGTCGTACTGCTTTAAGCGGCGAACCCCGAAGGGGACTTTCGCAATCGGCGGTGGTTGTAGTGTGGTCGCCATGTTCAAGTCCTACGGCAATTTCTTATCGTCGCGCACGGTCTGGATCTGCTCGGGCGAATCCTGCATTACGTAATCGCCGGTAGAGCCTTCAATCCCGTATTGATAGGGATCGTGGTAAACCACCGGATGCCTGCCGCCGAAGTTGTTCCACGGGGGCGGGGAGGGGACGCTCCATTCAAGAGAAGTCGCATGCCAGGGATTGTCGGGAGCCGGCTTGCCTTTGAAGCGGCTGTAAATCAGGTTGAAAAGAAAAATCAACTGCACGGCGCCGGTAAACAGTGCGGCGAAGGTGATGAACTTGTGCACCGGCATCAGCGGCGCAAGATAATCATCGACGAAGGCCGAGTAGCGGCGGACGTTGCCGACCAGTCCGAGATAGTGAAAAGGCATGAAAATGCAGTACGTGCCGACGAACGTTCCCCAGAAGTGAATTTTTCCCAGGGTTTCATTCATCATGTGGCCAAACATCTTGGGCGCCCAAAAATAAGTGCCGGCGAACATACCGAAAATGGCAGCAACCCCCATCACCATGTGGAAGTGCCCGACCACGAAGTAAGTGCCGTGCAGATAAACGTCAATGGAAGGCTGCGCGAGAAAGAACCCGCTTATCCCGCCGGTAACGAACATTGAAACGAATCCGAGCGCGAACAGCGATGCGCTGTTGACCTGCAGGTTCGAACCGTAAAGGCTGCCGATCCAGATTAAAGTCAGGATGGTGGCGGGGATAGTGATCACCAGGGTCGGAAAGGAAAACACCAGAGCGGAGAAGGGATTCATCCCGCTGAGGAACATGTGGTGTCCCCAAACCATGTAACTTAGGAAACCGATTGCCATCATGCAATAGATGACGACTTTATGGCTAAGCAGGGGCCGGCGATAGCTGGTAATCAGAATGTGGGAAACGATGCCGGCGGCGGGCAGGATGGCGATATATACCTCGGGGTGTCCGAAGAACCAGAACAGGTGTTGCCATAGCAGAGGCGAACCGCCGGAATGTTGAGTTATCAACTGATCGCTAACCACCAGATTGGATGGGACGAAGAAACTGGTGCCAGCCAGGCGGTCGAGGATGAGCAGAATGCAGGCGGGAAGCAGGACGGCGAAGGCCAGCAGTCCGATGCAGGAGGTGATGAACCACGCCCAGGTGCAGATCGGCATGCGCATCAGGGTCATGCCTTTGGCGCGCAGGTCTAAGGTTGTGGTGATGAAATTCAGCGAGCCCAGGAGTTGGCCGATACAGAAGATGGCAATGGAAACCGCCCAGAGCGTCTGACCCGTGGCTTGTCCGGGGCCGGCGCTGGGGAGGGCGCTCAAGGGAGCGTAAGCGGTCCAGCCGGAAAGCGCGGGGCCGTCGCCGACGAAGAAAGCCGCCACCAACACGCAGAAACCCACGAACGTCACCCAGAAAGACATCATGTTAAAGCGGGGGAAGGCCATGTCTTCTGCGCCGATTTGAATCGGCAGAAAGTAATTGCCGAATCCGGCGAAGGGAACATTGGTCAGCACAAAGAAGACCATGAGGGTGCCATGCATGGTCATCAGCTGAAGATAATATTCGGGGGTGATGACGCCGCCGGGAGCGCCGGTGGGAACGATCTTGCCAAGAAGCGGAATGGCGGCATTAGGCCAGACCAGGTGAATACGCATCGCCCATGAAAGAACCATGCCGATCAAAACCGCGAGCAGGCCGAGGCCGTAGTACTGTTTGCCAATGACTTTGTGGTCGAGGCTGAAGACATTTTTGCGGATGAACCCCTGCGGGGGCGCATGATGCGCTGCGTGCGCGGAAACCTCAGACATTTGTAGTTACCTCACCCTCGGAACTGAAGCCTGAAATTCGGGGCGGCGTCATGTGGCTGTAGCCGCGCCCTTGGCTGAATCATGACTCCGAATCGTGCCTCTCGCATACGTTAACTTCTACTGCAATGCCGCCTCTTTCTTGATCCAGGCGTCGTAATCAGGCTGTGACATTACATTCAAATAGGCTTTCATGTTGTAGTGGCCCAGACCGCAGAGCTGGGTGCAGACGATCTCATAGCGTCCGACTTTTGTCGCGGTGAAATGCAGTGACAGGTCGAGGCCAGGAACGAAGTCCTGCTGAATACGCAATTCGCGTACGTAAAAGGAGTGACCGACGTCCTTGGCATGCATCAGCAAATGGACTTCTTTGTTGACCGGAATTCCCATTTCTGCAGTCACAATGTCATCTTTTGAAGCCGGATCGTTATCTACGTCGATGCCATAAAAATTCTGATTGGCTTCATTGATCTTGTCGGGATGAATGGGACCGAATTTACCGTCGGGGCCAGGGTACCGGAAATAGAAGGCGAACTGCCCGGCCTGTACCTGAACGGGGAGGGCATCGGCCGAAGGCGGCGTGAAATAGATTGTGGCCCAGGCTTTGCTTCCAAAAAATCCGAGGGCGAGCACTTCAGTCCCCACCAGCAAAAATGCTGCGGTCACCAGTGCCCTGGCGCCACCGGGGAAGTTTTTGATTTTGGTTCCCCGGGGACGGTTGGAGAACATCCAGATGAATGCAGCCAGGATAAACTGCGCAGCCAGGAAACAGGTTCCGGCTTCGGCCATGGTGTCAGACATCTGCTCGTCAATCATGTAGCCGTGGGTAGAGATGTCGTCAGGCGGGACCCACTTGTGAGTAAGGATAGGAACGGCCGACGCGATGGTGATGAGAACCAGTGTGACCGCTACGATCTTGCCCACAAAACTTTGCCTCCCGCAAAAGGTTAGGGAGGTGGCCGTTTTTTTAAGAAACCGGCCGCCTCCTCGAGATCAACTATTTGGCTTTAAAGGTGAAATTAGCAGTTGCCGGCTTACCCGCCGCGACCGTTACCTTTTGAGTCTGGGTCCCGTAAGTTTCCTGCCACGCAGTCAGAGTGTAATTACCGGGCGGCAAGTTTCCGATCTTGTAAGAGCCCTTGTCGTCGCTGACGCCATACGGTGTCTTCACAACTACCATGTACCCGCTCATCCAGGGATGAATATTGCACTTCACATGAATGGCTACTTCCTCGGCGGACCAGGAGGAGTCGATGGGCGGAGCGCCCGGTGGTTGCGATTTGTTCCACTCGTGATTTCCGCTGCCGGGTTTCGGCATGGGATGGATGTTGTGCGAGGTCTGATCGCTGTTGACCACTTTGAAGTGCTCATTGACATCCAGTCCAAGAACGTGGGGCTTGTACTGGCAGCCTTTCTGGTCGAATATCGGCTCCGAAGAAGGCGTGACCGGTGACCCGTTCCATCCTTCAGAGATATAAACCACCACATTTTCCAGCCCGCCATCAGGGCCGGCGACTACACCTTCAGTCGTGACCGGGTGATCTTTGTGGATGGCGGCACATGAAGGTTCTTTGGACATGTCGATCGGCTTCTGATGTGGGGGAGTGCCGTCGAGCTTGACCGTGCCAGTAACTTCGCCTCCAGAGGGAGGAGCAGCTTTGACTTTGTGCTGGGCAATAATTGCGGCGGCAGCTAAGAGTAGCGTTACGAAAAAGAATACGATTGCTCGGTTCCAATTCTTGCTTTTCATCAGGTCCTCATTCATTTGCTTATTCTCACTGCGGCTTGTTATCGGTGGTTGGAGCAGGAGCGGCGGGGGCCGGTGCATTCGGATTGATCGGCTTCAACCCCAGTTGCTTTGCGATCTCCTTCTCCTTGCTGTGCTGTGGCTGTAATGTGCGAAGGTAAAAAACCAGGTCCCAGGCCTCGTCCGGCTTTACGTTATCGGCGAAAGACGGCATAGGAGTACCGTCGAGCCCAGTCATGAAGATGCGATAGAGATCGCTGTCTTCAGTGCCGCACTTGAATTTGGTCTGGTCGTGGAAGTTGAAGGGCTTAATCGGACGATTTTGATCGTCAGTCAGGGTATCAGCCGAAGGACCGTTAGCGCGTCCGGTGACGCCGTGGCACTTCCAGCATTCGAGTTTCTGAAAGAGCGCTTGCCCGGACTTGATGCGATCAGCGGTGACTTCCGGTTCAGCCGGGATGGGTATGGGCTCACCCGGTTTCTCGGTCTTGAACCGATCGGAGAAGTGTTTGACGTATGCAACCAGGTCCACGCGCTGTTGGTCGGACAGGGGATTCCAAGAAGGCATGTTTGAGCTTTGCAGCCCCCGTCCGACGGTGTTGTAAAGATCGTCGTCTGTGGGCAGGCTTCCGCTTGGGGTGGAGCGGCATTTGAACTGCCCCAAGGTGAAGTTGCGCGGCTTGGGGTCGAGCCACATGGCATTCTCACCTTCGCCGTCGCCTATAACGCCATGACACCCAGCACAGTAGCGCCGGTAATTGGTCGAGGCGGCGGCGGCATGGCCGGTGAGATGGCCGACGTGGGCCTCCATCCCAAGGTTTTGTTCTTCCTGATACTGCGTGACCTGTGCGGAGGAGATGCCGGCAAAGGCCAGCATGGCCACTGCGCACGCGATGAGTTTATGTGATGTACGCATGTTTCCTCCTGTTAGAAATCGAAGTCAAAGCCGAGCATCAGGCTGTTGCTGGTCAAGTCGGAGCCGTCAGGCGCCAAACCGTACAGCTTGATCCATGAATATTCGTTATGCCAGGCGAAGCCGGCCCGGCTGTTCATGAACGGATAATAGCGATATCCGAACACGTAGTTATCAATGTTGCCGAGATTGGATGCGGCCGAAGGATCGCCTTGTTGCGACATCCGCACCCATTCCGACCGTTGAAAGAAGACCAATTGAGGGTTTTGCACCCAGTGGGTTTCAACGAATGCTCCATTCCAGGTCGGACTGCGGAAACCGGCGGGGAGCGTGTTTATCGGAAAATTGGGTGCGCTGGGGTCATCTATTGGATTGCCGAATCCCGCGCCGAACCATGGGCTGTCAGATCCGTGCTGGGTCACGACCTGAAAATCGAGCCTGTCGAAATAGAAGAGCCCAACGAATCCTTCGCGACTGTAACCCTTGTTCCCAACTCCAGAGTTGGGCAAGGGCACACCGCCATCGGTGAGGAAGGTCGTGGGGGCCTGGCCGACCATAGCGTAGAAACCTACCCGGTCGGTTCCGAGTTTTCCGACATTAAAAGCCTGACTGCCGGTAAAGAACGCGCTATAGGAATTGCTGCCGTACGGAAGGTCGGGGTTGCCGTCGGTGGAACTTAGGATTGCCGCTGACAATCGGGTACGATCGTTGGCGGAATGGCCGAGCCATTCGAACCCCACTTGGTTGTCGCCGATCTGACCGAAGATGTTGCCGTCACCCACAGGAATGAAATGATAGAGCTGATATCCTCCGCCACTCGCAGAAAGGGTCAGGCCGCGTTTTTCGGAAACCAGGTTGTCCAGTTCGAATTTGCCAAGCTTGAAGTTCAGCCAAGGACTGTTGAATAGATTGTCGAGGCGGGCGTTGACCGCTTCAATATGGAAAGCGCCAGTTTCATCGGAGGCGGGAATCAACTGGAAGGAGATATTTTTTTCCAGTGTTCCGGCGCTCAAGATATCGAGACCGCCGTAATCAAAGCCGCTATAACTCAACCTGCGCAGGCCGGAGCCGCCGCCTGGAGTGTCATACGTAATCTTGTCGGTGCTCTCACGATGCCAGAACGGCGTCATGCGAAAAGTAACCGGCCAGTACGATGGGTTCTGCCAGACCGGCGAATCGCGGTCGTTCATGAGCTGGTAGCCGTTGTCTTTGAACTTTTGTCCAAAGTAATTCAGCATCGGCCAGGCTTCATGGCAAGCCGAACAGCGTAGACCGTATTTTCTGGCGAAAGCCGGAAGCGCATGTGCGCTGTCCGTAAAGGAAAGAAGAAAAGTTAAAACCAGCAACAAACCCGGGAGACTTCTTCGGGCAGAAACCATCGGCTCCTCCTGCTGAACTTGGCCCACGATGATGCCGACTTCTGTAATGCCCCGTTAACGCGCGAGGGTTTTTTATCATGTAAAAATGAGAGTTGTCAAGGAAATGTCAAAAACTTGTCATATCTTCGTAAAACTTTACGAGACGTCTCTCGTACAATATCGACGGGCTGGTTGAAAACAAAACTGAGTTGACCGTGATTATCTTCTCTTATTTTCCAGAGGCGCGTTTCGTCCGCATTCCTCACCTCTCAATATTGTTCGCCGTTCTGTTGATAGGGGTTCCGGCCCGGGCCGCGCGCGCAAGATCCACTCCAATTGATTACGGCGCAGGCTTGAGCGTACGTGTGCCGGTGAACGAGCAGGAACTTCTACAAGCGGTCGAGGATGTAGCAGACGACGGCATTATTCAGGGAACTAAAGAGTACAACAAGGACGAATATGTCTCGGGCGCCGAAACCGCGGACCACACTCCGGCTTTTGACAAATGGACGGGTCCGGGGCGGGTGTTCTATAAAGTCCGGAAGAACGCTATCGATCCCCGAAATTTCAAGGACACCAACGATGCCGGAACGCTGGCGGTGCGCTATGTGATACAGCACGTTGATGACAAGAGCACAATCCTTAAAATTGATGCTGTATTTCTTGACGATCTCCATCTCCGCATCCATGCGTCGAACGGATCAGTCGAAGCAGCTGAGTACAAAGACATCGAAGGCCATTTGGCTTCCATGCAATTGAAGCGGCAGGAGGCTGTGGCGGATAGCGAACGGAAGCAACAACAGCTTGCAGCTCAGGAGCTGAAGAGCAGGCA
>Ga0157369_10006405_pt1 | contig 13649 bp, 19 predicted proteins | sample C25metaG_FD_113461 | JGI IMG/M metagenome (GOLD analysis project Ga0157369, IMG submission 113461) | Corn rhizosphere microbial communities from Kellogg Biological Station, Michigan, USA - C2-5 metaG | ecosystem: Host-associated > Plants > Roots > Rhizosphere > Soil | place: USA: Michigan...
TGAGCCAGCGCGGGAGCCTGCTCAAGCACCGAATTCAGTTCCTCTCCTCGAAGCGTTCCGGAGGCAAATGCCTGGCCGAGCTGAACCAGCGCGGCGTCGGCCCCTGCTGCGGACGTGCCGCTGATCACCATCGTCTTGCTGATCGTTTCAACGACTCGCGCCAGCTCCCCACCGGACAGCCCGAGGGCTTCCTGGTTCATCGCAATCCGCTGGTAGAGTTCTGCAGTGGCCCCAAGAGGCTGTCGAGCGGCACCAGCGATTCGGACCACGTCAGCCTGCGCGGCAGCAAACTGCGCCTGCCCCTGAGTGACCAACCGCAGCCGGTTGTTGAGATTCGTCCATTCGTCCGCCTTGCCAACTGCGGCTTTGACGGCTACCAGTGCGGAGGTGAGTCCCACGGCCTCAAACGCAACGCGCCGGAAGCCGGCAGCGACCTCATCGGCTCCACGCCGGGACGCGTCCGACATCGATGCTTGGATAGTCGCCATATCGCGCTGAACCACACGCGCAGCCTTCCCACTGTCGCGCTCGAAGGATCCGGACTTCAGCAACAGGTCAACGGTAAGGGTGTAGAGGCTCATCGCTTTTCCAAAAAAAAAGCCCGCACAGGGCGGGCTTTGAGACTGATGGAGGGGGGGCTTAGCGAATCGGGATTTCCGACCCGTTGATGGTCATGTCGGTCACGATTCCAGCTGCGTTCGTGATACAGGACGCCGAGGCCGGCTGCGCGGCCCCGCCTTTTGTAGCCAAGATCAGGCCTGACCCTGCCGGCCAGGAAAAATAGTGCTCTCCAGCCGTTCCCCAGTCCTTGGAATACGGGACCTTCGTAGCACTTGGATTATCCGAAGCCGACTGAATTGCGCTCATGCAGTTCAACAAGGCTCTCTTTGAGCCGTCATCCTTGGGCGACGAACAACCAGCCAACGCCACAAGCAGCAACGGTGCGAACAACTTCCCAAAGTTCATAGAACCTCCCTAGATTTTCAGGGATCATGCCAGCTACGCAGGGACTTCCTCAAACTCCATGTACCCGGAGAAGTACTGGCGGCTGATGTTCTCGGCCGAAGGCAGCTGCGTCGGGTAGCCGTAGAGTGCTGATCGGGCGGCCAACAGCGGATTGAACGCCTTGGTGCTCATGTCCCGGTACTGCGGAATGACACAGGATCGGCGACGGCCAGCCAGCGCCGCGCCGATCATCTCCCAATCGGTCCCGTTCAAACCGCCTCCGCGCACAACGTCCGTTGCCCGGCCGGACAGGTTGCAAGTCAGTCTGCGGTACAGCGCACCTGGAACCGTGTTGACCTGGCCGCCCTTCGTGCGCGTGTGCACGCTGGTATCGATCGTGGCCACCGCCCAACCATCGGTGATCCCCACGTCCACAGCCTGGAAGATCGCGATCTCGCCTACATCCACGTTCGTTGCGGTCGTGGCAATCTCGACCGACACCGTCGACAGCAGTGGAGCCTCCTCGGGAAACAGCCAGGCGCACACGCTGCCGTCCGGCAACCTCACCGTAGTGCCGGTCGCGCCGGCGGCGGTGACAGGCACGCCCGGGGGCAGGTTGAGTCCGAGCACGGCGACGATGGCCGGCACCACGGCATCGGCGAGGGTGATCGTGATCGCCAGCGAACCCGTGCGCCGGATTCGCGATGCCCGCCCTGGCTTGCCATCGAAGAGCGCCGAGCCCTGATCCGCGCTCAGCCAGGTTCCACCGGTGAGGGTGACTGTCTGGACAGCCGGCATTCCATATCCAATCAGCACGTCTTCATCCCCACACCGTCAGCACCACGTCCCCCGTGGCAGGGTTGCGTTCCACGCGCCGCACCAGCACCGGCTTGCCGTCTTCGAGGCCGTAGCGGCTGTAGGTGAGCCTGCCAATTTGCCCCGGCAGCGGCGCCAGATCCTGATCACCACGCACCGCGAGCTGGTAGAAGTAGCGCTGCACCTGGTACATGCCAAGGATGCGGTCGATCTCAATCTGCGCATCGGCTGCATGCCAGAACAGCGAGACCACAGGATCGGCAGCCTCAGCCCGTTGGTAGTGAGCGTGCAGCGGGCCTGCCCCGTATACCTGCCCCCGGAAAAGCCCGGTCAGCTCGTCGCGGCGGGGCTGCGGCACGTCGACCACGTCGGTGACCAAGTCGGATGCAGCCAGCGCCTGACCATTGGGCCGGTATGCCATGCGCCGGGTCAGGTTCGGTGCATCGTCGGGCACCATGACCAGATCTGCCGCCAGATCCGCCTCGGACAGGTCGAAGGCAAATTCGCCCACGTGCGCCTCGGGAGCGGTCACGCGCACGAAGCGCAGCACACCCGCTGGATCTTGATAGCAACCTGCCCCGTAGCTGGGCAAGATCGCGTTCAGCGCCGCTCGGCCCGTGATGGCCGTTCCCGCGTAGTAGCCGATGCCCAGATAGCCCGAGACCAGGTCAATCACCGCGCAGTCACTCGATGACCAGGCAGCGCGACCGAGGCGCGCCATTATGTCGCCCACCGCCTGCTCCAGCCGGGCCGGCATCATGCCCCCGCCGATGCTGGAAGCGTCAACAACGACCGGCGTCACCGGCGGGGACTTCAACAGCAGCTGCTGACCGTCGGGCGCCTCGTTATAGGTGTTGGTCTCCATCAGGTCGCCGCGATCCATCACGGCGTTGATGTACACCCGGCCGTCCGCCACAAACATGGAGGTCGCATCCGAGTTGGCCCCCATCGCCGGGATGCTGGCCACTGCGCCGATCACCACCGGCTGCGGCTTCCACGCCAGCGAGGCAATGTTCGGCAGGAACACGCCCCGGTTGATCGTCTCGTCCAGATAGTCGTGCGCATCGCGCAGGTGCAGCGTCTTCGTGCCGTCGTCGTTGACCTCGATTTGCTCGATCGCACAGCGAAACGCGGGCATGGCGTCGGCTCGCATGCCGCTTTCAGAGGCCAGCAGGATCTGCACCGAGCTGCCAGAGGCCCCCGTTCCTGCCATTCCGTCCAGCAGGCCATCTGCATCGACCACGACACACTCGGCTGCCGCAGCCTGGGACACCGGATCACCGCCCCATGGCCAGAACGCCAGTTCCTGTATCAGGTTGACGCCCTCGGCCACCAACCCCTCATATCGGGCGTTTGCGGGGCTATCGCCCGGGGCCGAAAGCCAGTCAACGTCGGCCAGGCGCGTGGCCGTGGCAGCTGCAGTAGGGAACCGCCAACCGGCCGCCGCCGCTTCGCTACGCGGCCCCCACTGCCCCGCATTGACCGCCAAGCAAAGACCGCCGGCCTTGGTGGCACCCAACGACGCGGCGAAGTAAAGCGGGCCGGACAGCTGAAGCTCCTGCAGATGCACCTGCACACCGTTGAGGAACAGACGCAGCTGACGCGGGGTGCCGAACACCACCTGCAGCCCGACAATGTCGCCATGGGCGACAACCGGCAGCCCGGTTGCGATCCCTCCACCAGCCTGCAGCAGGCGCCCGGCACCAAGGTCCCAGCCAATGCTGGCAACTTCTGCGCCAAGCGCCTTGTTCAGCGCCGCCGAAGCGGAGGCGAACCCGACAAGAGCGGAGATGGGATCGTCGCCCCAAACAGCAAACTCCACGCCTACCGTGCCGGCATCGAGGCTGAAATCGGAGCGTGCGTGGCTGGCCGGCGCGGTAGCGCCGGTGGTGGCCAGGGTCAACCCGCCCTCACGTGCGGCGAGCAGTGGCCCGATGGGGGTAGCGGCGAAGCGCCCGAAAGTGTCGGTCATGGTTATCCCAATCGATCGAACCAGTCCTCTGCCTCGTCCTCGTCGGATCGGGGCGCAAGGGCGTCCAGGTAGTGCTGCATGCCACGCCTGGTTCCGCCTTGGCTGTGTGCAGCGGTGATGTAGGCGACGAAGGCAGCGGGCTTCAGGTGCAGGCTGACCGGATCGATGGGGTTGCGCTTGTGGAACTCCCACCATTCCAGGAACTCTCGGCGCGACATGGTCGCCTGCAGTTCCGACACCGGCCGGTGCAGGTGGCCGGCGAGGACCTTCCAGAACCAGTCCTCGCCGCGCTGCCTTAGTCGTTTCCCGCGTCGGCCTGAGCCTGCGCGGCTTCGTCACCAAAGCCGGAGTGCTTCATGGCCACGCGCTGCAGCTCTGCCGCCACCAGCGGTTTCAGCTGGGCGGCCTGCGTTACGTTCATCACGGGCTTGCCGTCTTCGTCGCAGATGCTTGCCGCGATCAGCTTCGCGCGGTCGCCTTCACTCCACAGCTTGCGGAACTCGGCATCCGGCAGCTCGCGCACGTGGAACTGCGCCTTGGCTCCGTTGGGCAGAGTGATCGTGTCGGCGTGCACGTCCTTGGACGCGAACATGCCCAGGTTGGTGAACGACTGCAGGATGCTCACGGGCTGCTGCGGCTGGGTTTCGGGGGTTTCATTGGTCTTGCTCATCGGCCGTTTCCTTGAATGGCGGCAGGGCGCGCGGGCCGCGCACGGCTAACACGCGGAGGATCCGCGCGCCCTGCCAAAGAGATAGCCCGCCGAAGCGGGCTTGGGGTGTGCGCCGTTGCCGGAGCCTTACGGCGTCGGGCGGTGCGTGGTGACGGCGCCGGAGCCGCGGATGGTCATCGTGGCCTTCCACACATCGTTGTCGGCCACCGTCACCGCGAAGTTCTGGACGAACCCGTTGAACTGCTTGGATACGACGGTGGTGGGCGGGGTGATCACACCATCAACGGCCACCGGCTTCGCCACGCCGGCCGTTTCGCTGCCCGGCGCCGTGACCAGGAAGTTGACCACTGCGCCGGTCAGGTGCAGCTGTTCCAGCGCTTCGGAGTCCACCGAGTCATAGATGACCTCGATGCTGGTGCTGCCGGTTGCCTTGCGGCCGGCGACGAACTGATCCCAGTCGTCATCGAAGTCGGAAATGTCGATTTCCGACGCCTGGCCGTCCGGGAAGCCGACCGAGCGAATGCGGGTCACCTTGATGACCTCGGCATCGCCGATAGCGATGAACAGCTGGGTGTGCTTCGACTTGATTACCTGTCCCATAGGGGTTTCCTTGCGTTGTGCCCGTCACCGGGCATGAAAAAAGCCCCTTGCGGGGCCGGTGGGTTGCCGTTGAGTGGGTCAGCGCAGCTGCAGCAGCCGCACGTCGAATGAAATGCCCATTGCGTCCGTGTCGTCGCTGTCGGGCGTGGGGTTGTGCGACTCGATGCTGCCCACGCGCTCGATCACATCCCGGATGGCGACTGCAACGCCGTTGGCCTGGCTGAGGCTCTCGCCCCACACGGTCAAGCGGACCCGCCAGCCGTCCGCCGGCGGCGGCTCAGACAGCATCGCGGTAGGCGAGCCATTGACAACTTCCCACGTCGCGTATGGGAGCGGCGTGTCCTGGGCCGCGCTGCCCAGGAACAAGCGGGCGGGGTCACCGAGCAGCTGCTGGACGGTCGCATCGTCTTCCAGCAGCGATTGGATCAGGGGAACCATCATCTCCAGCCCTCCTTCCTCAGCTGCTTGTCGAGCGCGGCCCGGGTCTCATCGATGATCACCTGTGCCGCCTCCGGGCCTTTGGCTTCGCCGGCCGGCGTCAAGAACGGCGAAGCCCGCTGCTTCTTCGTGCCGAACTCGAGGAACCGCCAGTAGTAGGCCCAGCCGCGGTCAACGTAGGATTTCCCCGCTCGACCACGTCGCTTGTTCCGCTTGGTGTTGGCGTACTTGCGTCGGCGGCCAGACTTCACCCCAACGGTGAAGTACTCCCCGTCCTTGCCCACGCCAGCGCGGGACCTGTTTTGCGCGTTGGCTCGGCGCGTGATGATCTGGCTTGCCAAGAACCCCGACGCCTTCGGCGCACGGCGCCTCGCGTCGTCCCGGATCACATTGCCGCCCTTGCGCATACCGGCTCGGACCGCACTTCCCTGTACGGCCCGGGGCGCCTCCCTCAGCGACCGCAGCAAGCCGACCAAGCCGTGAATGGATACCTGCTCAGCCATTGCTTAACCCCGCTACGGCGATGATCGCCATCTCGCTGCCATCGTTGCTTGGGGCGATGCTCTTGATCGCATACGGCTTGCCCCGCTCCACAATGCGCCAAGTGGGCTCGACATGGCGCGGGATCAGGTCCCAGCGGACTTGCTCCCGATAGCGTTCGGCGCCAGCCGCGATCGCCTCTGCCGTGGCACTGAGCTGATTCGTCTTCTTCGCCCACGCTTCGGCGACGAGCTCCCACCCCTTCTTGTTAGACCCGCCCAACGGGTCCCGTACGTCGACTGGCCGCTCGAACCGGATCAGGTGGCGGCGCTGCCCTGCTGAAGTGGCCATCAGAATCGTTTCCTGTACCAAAGAAGCCTGGACACGCCGAGCTCGATTTCCGAGGTCAACTCGCCTACCGCGCTGCGGTTTTCCGCCCAGTTGCCGACCATCAGCAACACTGCTTGGCGCACGTCGGCCGTCAGTGCCATTTCGCCCTCGCTGGAAGGGTCACCCTCGACCAAGGTGCGATCGCAGTGCATCTGCACATGGGCTAGGGCAGCGTCAACGTATAACTGCAGCAACGCGTCGCTGATCTCGTCAACGATCCGGCACTGCTCGCGCACCAGTGGAAGGTCGAGGGTGATAGCCATTACCCCGGCTTCCCGCTCTTCTGGGCGTCCGCCAGCACCTCCGCCAGGCGCTGCGCGCCCCAGCGACGATCGAAGGTGACGCCTGCCGCCTCCAGCTGCTGGATCAGCTGCTGCTTTTCATCTGCGCCGCCGGCATCGGCGACACCATCGGTGCCCGCGTCGACAGCAGCAGTCGGCTGGGTAGCGGCGGTGGCATCGCCACTGGCCGCCTGCTTGTCGCCAGCGTCGACCACGGCATCGGCCTGGGCATCCGGAGCCGCCGCCGCCGAGGTGTCGCCCTCGCCTGCCTTGGATTCACTCGGCTGGGCCGGCTTCGTCTCCTTGGGCGCTGCGCCTTCATGCAACTGCACCACCAGGCCCTTGCCGACAAGCGCGTGACCGTATTCGGGATCCACGTCCGGCAGAACATCGCCCGCCTTCACATCGGCGGACGGGGAATTGAGCTTCGGGGCATCGCCACGGAAGCCCCACAGTGCTTTGATTTTCATCTTCGTCACTCGGTATCGGGAGAGAGACCGGCGCATGGCCGGCCTCTCTCGTGGTTGGCGGCGATTAGGCCTGCGGCTTGAAGCGGCCCTTCACGAACGCTTCGACGCGGCGCTTGGCCAAGCCCAGGCGCTCTTCCACCAGCAGCACGCGCTGGTTCTTCACGAAGTCGTCGTTGATCAGGCCGACCTTGAACAGGAAGCTCATGCGGTCGTAGATCGTGGCGCCGCGCTGGAAGTTGGCGACCAGGAACTCGCCACCGGTGGTGGTGCCGTCGCCCTCGTCCATGCTGTCGGAAGCCACCACCGGGCGGCCCCACAGGATCGGGGTCACGAAGCCCTGCAGGTTGGCGAACAGGTAGCGGTTCTGGCTGTCCTTCTCCAGCTCGATGTTCATCCAGTCCAGCTCGGTCATCACCGTGGCATCGGCCGACAGCTTCGACTGCTTGCGCACCTGGTAGATCGCGCGGCGGACCGTGTCGATCGAGGTGTCGCTGGCCTTGGACAGGTCGTCATCGAACAGCGTGGCGTCGGTCATCAGCCCCGGCAGATTGTTGCCCAGGCCGTCGCCCTTCAGGATCTGGACTTCTTCTTCCAGCTTCAGGTCGTAGCGCAGCAGCTGCTGCAGGTAGCCGTACATCTGCGGCACGTCGTCCAGCGCTTCGTCGGTGACCGGGATCCAGACCGCCAGCTTCTTCACCAGGTCGGTCTTCTGCTCGAAGGTGACGTTGCTCTGCGGCTTGGCGCCGCCCTCGCCGACCGGGCCGGCGCCGCGGGTGTGCAGCTTCTCGCGGAAGTAGGTGTAGCTCTGGCCGGTGACGGAGATCGACGGAATCAGGTCGCGAATACGCAGTTCCTGGCGGATTCCAGGCTGGATGGTCGGGTCGAAGTTGGGGACCACGATGCCGGCGCTGGTGACAGCCTTGGCTTCCTGCATGGACGCCAGCTCATCCTTCTTGACCTCGATCTCGGCTGCCGACTTCTCACGCCCCTGCAAGGCCTTGTACTCGTCGTTGCCCTTGATGAAGTCGATGAAGCCCTTCTTCGTGCCGGGCTGACTGCCCAGGCCGATGCCCTTTTCTTCCAGCTTCAGGACCTTGTCCACAACCTTCTGGATTTCGTCGGTGGCGGTCTGGATCTGCTTCTTCAGGTCGGTGGTGACCTGGTTGCCCTTTTCGATCTCGGCCGAGGCGCTGTCGTACTTCTTCTGCAGGCCGGCGAAGCCGTCCTTCAGCTGCTTTTCCAGGCCGTCGCGGATATCGGTGATGGTCTCGCTCATGGGTTCATACCTTTGAAAATGGATTCGATGGATGTGCCGAGTTGCTTCAGCTGCTGCACGGTCTCCGTGTCCCCGATGCCACCGTCACGGTGGATCGCAGGAAAGCCGAGCGAGGCGACGGCCGCCGCCTCTTTCTGGGACAGCCCCATGCGCTCGCGCAGGGCCGATTCGAAGGTGCGAACATCGGACTTGACGCTCAGCACCTGTGCTTCCGGGTTCATACCGAAGGGGACAACCGACCCTTCCCACAATTCGGCCTTCTTGATGACGCGCACCCGCCGTCCTTCGCGGTTTTCCATCGCGTCTTCCAGCGTGTTGAAGCCGACCGACATTTCATCGAGCGTGCCGGCCCTCATCAGCTCGTATGCGTCCCTTGCATAGCTGACGTTGAGGTTGACCTTGCCCTTGATGTGCAGGCCGTTGTCGTCTTGCTTGAATTCGGCATCACCGATCAGGCGAGTCAGGTCGTGATACAGCGCCAGGCGCAAGCGGCCGGTGCGGGTGGTCTTCACCTTGACGAAGGCGCCCGGCAAGATCAGATCCTCGCCGAGATCCACGTTGTTGAACACCGAGGCATAGCCCTCGAAGTTGCCGGCGTCGTCCGCCGCCTTGACCTCGAACGGGCAGGAGTACTTGCTAAGCATTGGCGGGATCTCCCGTTGGGTCGTCGCTGCTGGAATCGGGTTGGTTGCTGGTCCACCGGGTGACCTGGTTGTATTGCTCGCCCTCCAGCACAGGCAGGTTCTCTTTCACCCGGACCTCGTTGATCGCCATCCAGCCCGAACCACCAGATCCGCCCAAGGCGGTCTTGTAGTAGGTGGCGCGTGCTCCGCTGTCGGCGCGTAGCAGGCCCTCTACGACGGCCTCCACGAACATGTCGCCATCTGCGAACAACTTGTCGTTGATCTCGCTTTCGATCGCGTCGAGGTAGGGTTTCAGCCCGAACGTCACAAAGCCGCTGGTCTGCTGCTCCAGATTCGAGCCCAGCACGGAAGTGGAGCGGGCGCGGTTCGTCAGGTAGAGCGGAACGCCCCAGATGCCGGCGAGCGCCTCTTCCTGAAACTGCTGCGATTCGATGAACTGGCTGTCTTTCTGCGTCAGGCCGGCAGGCGTGATCGTTGGTCCGCCCTGAAGGATGGCCATCTTGCCCAGGTCATCCACGTCACCCTGGCGGATATCCGGGAGCTTCGCTTTGATCTGGGCCTGCTGTTCTTTGGTCAGGAAGCCCGGGTAGATGATGTACCCACCGGTGAAGCCGCCCTTGCGCATGAAGCGTGCTGACCAATCTTGCGCGGCGCGCGCCAAGCCTATGGTTTCAGCCTGGTATTCAACTGGCGACAGGCCAACAATGCCGTCCGCACTGAACAACTTGAAGTGCAGCATGTTCTCCGGTGATACCGGCGTTTCGCTGCCATTGATCGTTGCCCAATAGGTCAGGCCGTCGTCGGTGTCGATTCGGACGTTGTCGACCGCGACCGGGATCAGACCGATCCATTCACCCTGGTCATCGCGTCGAATGATGACGAAAGCGTTGCCGCGCAACGCCATGTTCACCACGACCGCTTTGATCAGGTCCAACCACTTGATGTACGGATTGGGCTTGGCCAGCAGCCTCAGCAGGCGGCGCCGTTGGGCGCTGCTGCCCCTTACAAGGGCTCGCAGACCGCCCTTGTCCTCGTACAGCTTCCAAGGCAGGCCGGCAGCGGACTCGGAAAGCACCTTCACGCATGACCAGACGATGCTGACCGTAAGGGCGCTCTTCTGGGTTACGCGAACACCGGCTTTCGTGCCCTTTCCACCGACCGAGAGGTCGACTTCGACGTAGTTCCCCGTCGCGGGGTCGTCATAGCCGAAGAACCGCCAGCTCATCGGGTTGTACCAGCGAAAAGTTGTCATCCGATCAGTCCAAAGAAGCCGTTTTCCAAGTAGTCATCAATGCCGCCGGAGTCCTGCGGCATGGCGTGTGCCGCGCCGATGGCCATGCAAAGGGCCACCGCGGCGTCGATCTTGTTTGCCGACCTCGCCTTCGACAGCCAGCTGTTGCCCCAGCGGTCCGATTCGATGACGGCGGACATGATTGCGGACACCAACACCGGGTTCCGACGCAGGCGCAGGCGCCCTTCCAGCAGCGCTTCCTCCAGCAACCGCAGTGACCCGGGCATCCACATGCCCTCCGGAGCTGGCTGGCCCGACTGCTCGGCAGCCTCTACCGCTGCCTCCAGTGGCTTGCCCTTCTTGCAGCCGCCCTGCGGGTGCTCGGCGAAGGTCACCGACAAACCAATGTCGTTGACCTCTTCTTCGAAGCGCCGAAACGCGTAGCGGTCGTATGCGACCAGCTGCACGTCGTACCGGCTGTCGTACTCGGCCATGACCTGAGCCACGTGCCGGAAGTTGATCGCTTGGCCCTGCGGCGCGTGCAGGAAGCCGCCGTTGACCCAAGCGCGGTACGGAAGCTTGTCCTGCAGCTGCCTCGCGTCCAGCGTGTCGCCAGGCGTCCACGCCTCGATCCACGCGTCGAATGTCGGCTTCTCGATGACGAGTTTCTCGCCCTCGACCTCGACCTCCACCGGCACAGTGCCGGTCTCGACCACCGCAGCCATCGCGGTGATATCCCGCACCTGTGACAGATCGAGACCGAGGTAGACCTTGCGCCCCGCATGTACGTGTGGATCGAAGTCGGCCAGGGCCGGTTCCAGTGTCGGGCGTGTCATCCAAGCGGTCTCCGCATCGGTCCACACGCAGAAGTGAAGCCGAAGAATGCCGTTCAGTGACCCGGGAATGGCCTTGGCTTGCGCCACCACATCCGCCAGGTACTGCTCGGTGATCGTTACCCCCAACAGGGGATTGGCCTTCGCCCAGCAACTGGGGTCCTCCAGCGGGTCGTCGCCGTCGTCCAAGCTGCACACGTAGCTGAAGGTGCGGTCATCGATCACATCGCCAATGAAGGTCGGATCGTTGACCGCTTCGGTGTGGCCGGCGGCAACCTTCACCGCATGTTCGTGCTCTTCCCAGCAGACCGAGGTCCGGTCGCTGCCGGAGTTGGTGATCATGAAAAGCAGCGGCTCGCGGCGGAACTTGAACCCGCGCTCCAACATTTCGATGATTCGCCGGTCGGGAAGCTCATGCACCTCATCGACCAGCACGAAGTACGGCCGGGGACCAGAGCCGGTACGCCCCGTGTCGCGGGACACAGGCCGGAAAAAACTCGCGCTGGCGTGGTGCGCCATGCTGAATTCCCGGCCTTCGCCGCCAGCGAACTCAACGCGCTTGGCCAGCAGCGGCGACTTCTTGACCATCTTCACGGCATCGGCGAACAGAATGCCCGCCTGGTCCTTCTTGGCCGCCGCCGCGTAGATTTGCGCGCCGGCCTCGCCCGCTGCCGTCATCCCCAAGAGGCCGAGCCCACCGGCAAGCGGGCTTTTTCCGTTGCCCTTGCCCTGTTCGATGTACGCGCGGCGGAAGCGGCGCAGACCATCGGGCCCCTTCCAGCCAAACAGCGAGCCGATGATGAACGCCTGCGACGGGTGCAGCTCGAACTTCCGGCCCTCGAACTGGCCCTCCGACAGCATGAGCACGTTCTCGAAGTACCGGAACGCGTAATCGGCAGCTTCGTGGTCAAAGAAAAGGCCCCGTTCGGGGCCTTGGATTAGATCCTGGAGGTGGCGACGGCACGCATTGCGCACATGTGGCCCGGCAACAATGCGGCCAGCTACCACGTCCAGCGCGTATGCCCTAGTGCGATCGGCCGGAACCTGCGCCGGCGAAGAATTCTTCGCCCGCGTCTTCGTCGTCACCGCCATGCGAAACCTTCGATTCATCCACAGGAGTGGCACCCAGCTTCGACAAGATCGAGCTGAGCGCCTGGGTTGCTGACACGCCGAATTCGGCTTTCGGGTCTTCCATGCGAGCGGTCCAGAGGCAAGCCAGGCGTAGCAGCACGCGGTGGCTTGCGTTGAGCCAGGGCATCTCTGCGGCGAACTCCTTCCACGCGCGCTTCTCGCCGGCCGTCATCGTCTTGTAGGGCTCGCCCAAGGCGCGAACGCCGGTCGGGCGCTTCCTACCGGCGTGCCGGCCAGGGTTCTTGATGGCGGCGCCGCTTGTCGCAGCTTTTGCGACGGGCAGTCGAGGCCTTGCCATGAATTCCTCGGGAAAATGCAGTGATATCAAAGGGGTTTGAGAACGTCGGGGGGTCGTCCGACGAATTGTGGATACGCGCGTTTGGGGGGGCGGTCGGTCTAGGCGCCGACCACCTCCATAAATTTGACCCCCCTCGTGGAACATTTGCGTGAAACACACTAGATGCCGATCGGCCAGCCGTCGCTGTCACACCCTCGGATCTGCGCCGAACCACGCTCAATGCGCGCCTGGTCGCTGCTGTGGCAGTTGGCGCACTGGCTATCGAAGGGACCTGTCCAGAACATTTCCTCGGTCTCCCCGGCCGGATGCCCGTTGGTGTGGTTGCACACCGTCGCCACCGTCACGTGGCCTCGGGCTTTGCACCTGCTGCACAACGGCTCACGGTCCAGCTGTGCCTTCCGCGTGCGCTGCCAGCGTGCCGTGCCATACAGATGAGCGAATGCGCTGCCACCGGTCTGCCGGGTTCTGCCACGGCGTTGGATCGGTCCTGCTGCCATCAGTAGGGTTTCCCGTCGAGATCCACACGCTCGGGCTGGGTGCCTTCGTCCTGTACCGGCGATCCCATCTCCTCACCCAGCAGCTGAGCCACTGACTGCACGAGCATGCCGACGTGCGTGGCAAGCTCGGCGATCTGCAGTCCCTGCTGCTCGATGATCCCGACCATTCGGTCAATGCGAGCGTCTGTGCTGCCATCGATGCGCGCAGCCAAGGCGGCGACTGCTGCAGCGCGCGCAGCCTGCTCGGCGGCCAGTGCTGCCGCAACCTCTTCAATCCGTGGAACGTCCATCAGCAACCCTCGTCATTCGCAGTACCAGGCCGCGACGGATGTACCAGTCCAAGCCTTCAGCGCTTGGCTGAATGTCGAACAGCCGAAGGAGCCGCCAGCAGGCCAGGCAGATGTGGAACCACCAGCGCCAGCGGACCGTCACCCTGTAGCTAACCTCTGCCATCAGAACTCCTCCACTGCCCAGCCGCCGCCGTCCCGCTTGGGCTTGACCTTCACCGCAATGAAGCGGAACGGGTACATGGCCGCGGCGATCTTGATCTTGGCCCTTGCATCGTCCTGCCAATGGCCCTTCACCTCGTGGCACTCCATGACGCCGTCGGCTGCCATGACCGCAAAGTCCGGGGTGTAGAACGTGTTGTCCGCCAGACGTAGCTTCAGGCCCTCGAA
>Ga0157369_10006409_pt1 | contig 13643 bp, 10 predicted proteins | sample C25metaG_FD_113461 | JGI IMG/M metagenome (GOLD analysis project Ga0157369, IMG submission 113461) | Corn rhizosphere microbial communities from Kellogg Biological Station, Michigan, USA - C2-5 metaG | ecosystem: Host-associated > Plants > Roots > Rhizosphere > Soil | place: USA: Michigan...
CGCCACCTCTCCCCGTGAATGGCGCTTTTTGCCGGGTGCGCGTGGGGCGGCCCGGCAGTTCTTTTCATAGTGGTAACGGTGAGGTCACGCCATGGCGCGTCTGAAGAAGATCCTGGTCGTGGGTGGTGGCACGGCCGGCTGGCTAGCGGCGTGTTACCTGGCCAAAGCCGTCCATGCGATCGATCCGCTCAGCGTGCAGGTGCACCTGGTGGAATCGCCGGATATCGGCCTGCTTGGGGTAGGGGAGGCCACGTTTCCTTCCATCCGCGGCACGCTGGCCGCCATCGGGCTGGATGAGCGCCGCTTCCTGGTCGGCGCCACGGCGACGTACAAACAAGGCATTCACTACCGGCACTGGGTGCGGCCGCCGGGCACGCCCGGGGCACCTCACTTCTTCCATCCGTTCAACGCGCCCAGCCAACGGCCGGGCGGCCCGGAGTTGCTACCGTACTGGCTGCTGGGTGCCGCGCCGAAGGGCATGCCGTTTGCCCAGGCCGTGTCGATGCAGACCACGCTGGTCGAGCACTCTCGTGCGCCCCGACGAGCCAAAGACCCGGATTACCAGGGCCCGATGAACCACGCCTTCCACTTCGACGCCGCCTGCTTCGCCCGCGTGCTCGCCGAGCACGGCCAGGAAACACTCGGCGTGGTCAGGCATGTCGCGACAGTGGAGCGCACGGAGCTCGACGAGCACGGCGCCATCGCGCGCGTGGTCACGAAGGAAGAGGGCGACCTCACCGCCGACCTGTATATCGATTGCACCGGGCTGCGCGGCATGCTGATCGGCAACGTCATGCAGTCGCCGTTTCGCAGCCGGGCCGACGTGCTGTTCTCCGATCGCGCGGTGGCCATGCAGGTGCCGTACGACACGCCGGACGCGCTTATTCCGTCGTACACCATCTCCACCGCCCAGGAGGCCGGCTGGATCTGGGATATCGGGCTGCAGAAGCGGCGTGGTACCGGCTATGTGTATTCATCGCGGCATACCAGCCAGGACCGCGCCGAGGAGGTATTCCGTCAGTACCTCGGCAAGGCTGGGCGCGACGCGAAAGCCCTGCACATCAAGTTCGAAACGGGCTACCGCCCAGAGCACTGGCGCAAGAACTGCGTCGCCGTGGGCCTGGCCGGCGGCTTCGTCGAACCGCTGGAATCGACCGGCATCGCGCTCATTGAACTGGCGACCTACCTGCTAACGCACCTTCTGCCGGGCGACACCGACGACTTCGAAAGCGCTGCAAGGCACTTCAACGAGATGATGGTGGCGCGCTACGACCGCATCATCGACTTCATCAAGATGCACTACTGCCTTAGCCAGCGCCGCGACTCTCAGTTCTGGATCGATAACTGCGATCCGGCCAGCATCCCGCTAACGCTTCAGGACAAGCTGGCGAAGTGGAAGAGGCGGCCGCCACACCGGTTGGACTTCGTTGCCGACTTCGAGATGTTCATGACCTCGAGCTGGCAGTACGTGTTGTATGGGATGGAGTTCAAGACGGACATGGATCCGATGCGCAGTGCGTATCCGCATGTGGAGGAGGCGCGGCGGGAGTTCGCGATGATCCAGCAGGCGGCGGAGCGGGCGCTGGACGATTTGCCGGATCATCGGGCGTTGGTGGAGAAGCTGTGCCGGGAATTCAAAGAGCGACCCCGGCCAAGCATGGTTAGCAGAGACGCAGTCCCAGGCTGAGCGTGATGTCACATGCACAGATCGGGCAGGCGCATCTTTCCGTCGGGGTGGATCTCGTGCGTTTTCTTGCCGCGACGGCATAGAACCTTCGACCAATCGCGCCCCGGATAGGGCGGCGCCAGAATAGGGCGCCTTTCCACTGAGTGCGATTCATGCGCACGGTATTGATGTGCCACGTCGACGATGCGTTCGACCGCGAGGGCCTCGCGGCCTGGCTGGCGTCGTTTTCCGATCTGGCGGGCCTTGTCCTGATCGAAGAGACCGGGGCGCAGAAGCGCGCACGGGTGCGCCGTGAGTTACAGCGGGTGGGGCCCCTGCGCTTCCTGGATGTGCTGGCCATGCGGTTCTACTACCGCTTTCGGCTTGCCGCTGCCGACCATGCCTGGATGGACGCCAGCCTGGCGGGGCTTCGAGCCCGCTTTGGCGAGCTGGCCGGGGTGCCGGAACTGCGCGTCGCCAGTGGCAACGCGCCGGAAGTGGCCGCCTTCCTGGCCAGCTGCAAGCCCGACGTGATGATTGCCCGGAGCAAGCAGCTCCTGTCGAAGCGGATCTACCGCATACCCACGCGGGGCTGCCTGGTGATGCACCCCGGGATCTGCCCGGAGTACCGTAACGCCCACGGCTGCTTCTGGGCCCTGGCCGAGCGCGACCTCGACAACGTGGGGCTGACGCTCCTGCGCATTGATGCTGGCGTCGACACCGGGCCGGTCTATGGCTATTTCACCTATGCCTTCGACGAAGCGAACGAATCCCATGTGCGGGTGCAATACCGCATGGTCCTGGAGAACCTGGACGCCCTGGCCCAGCGTATTCGGGACATCGGGGCGGGAACGGCCCGGCCGCTGGATGTGGCAGGGCGCCCAAGCGGTGTATGGGGCCAGCCCTGGCTGAGCCGTTACCTGCGCTGGAAACGTGCCGCCCTGAATAAGCAGCCCGCCGTGGCGCCGGCCAAATGAGCCTGGCGACGCTCATGTACCACGACGTGGTGGCTGCGGGCCGCTGGGACGATAGTGGCTTCCCTGGAAGCGCAGCGGCGCATTACAAGCTGGATACGGCGAATTTCATCGCTCATCTGGATGGCCTGCGCGCCGCGGGTACTCGCTTCGCCGACCCGGACGCCGTGGCCGGTGGCCAGTACGAGGGCTGCCTGCTGACCTACGACGACGGCGGTGCAAGTGCGCTTGCCGCTGGCCGGGCCATGCGGGAACGAGGCATACGCGGCTGCTTCTTCATCACCACGAGTCGCATCGGCACAGCCGGCTTCGTCACGGCCGACGACCTGCGCGCGTTGCGCCAGGATGGTCACCTCATCGGCAGCCATTCGCATACGCACCCCGCGAACATCTCCCAGCTCGATACGCACGCGCTGCAAGACGAATGGCGGCGTAGCGTCGATACCCTCGAGCAAATCCTTGATGAGCCGATCCAGGTCGCCTCGGTGCCCGGAGGCTTCATGTCGCCGGCCGTGTTGCGCGCCGCAGAAGCCGCTGGCATCCGCACCTTGTTCACGTCGGAGCCCACCACGCGGGCAAGCGATAGTGACACGTGCGCAGTGCTGGGGCGGTACGCACTGCTGCGCGAATCCGCACCGGGCATGGCGATAGCACTCGCCAGTGGCAAAGGCGGTGCACGCCTGAAGCAATGGGCGGCGTGGAACATCAAGAAGCCGATAAAGCGCTGGGCGGGGCCTGTCTACCGATTTGCCCGCGCAAGGCTGTTGCACGAGCGCTTCTCATCGCAACGTGAATCCGCCGGGGCCTCAAGGGAATAGATTGGCTCAGTGGGCCCCAGGGCGAAGCGCTGCGCGTACGGTCGCGACGGACAGGCACGCGTGCGCGTGATAACGGCAGCCAAGGCCGCTCGCTATCGCCAGGCGAACGCCGGCGGAAAAATCATGTATATAGTCGATCACCTGGCCCTCGCCAGCGCCTCCCCATACGCCGGTTCCCCGACCTGGTGACTTTGTCAAAAGGAGCGACAACGCCATGAAGCGTAAAGCACAGCACTACGCCCTCGTTTCCTGCCTTGCCTGGGTTGCCTGCGCCGGCTACATGCCAGCGGCGGTAAAGGCCACGGACGCACAGCCGGGCACGCATGCGGGCACGCTGCAAGGTGCGGCCTACCGCATCGATATTCCCGAGCAATGGAATGGCGACCTGGTCATGCTGATGCACGGTTACCAGCCCGTCGGCGCCCCGGTCAAAACGCCCATGGAACCAGCAGACGCCACCTCCGTATTCCTGAAGGAAGGGTATGCGGTGGCACAGAGCCAGTTCGCATCGCAAGGCTGGGCGGTCGGCGATGCCATCGCCGATAACGAGCGTCTTCGCCAGTACTTTGAGACCGCGTACGCGCGCCCGAAGCACACCTACGTCTATGGCTTCTCGCTCGGCGGCCTCGCCGTGGCGGCCACCATCGAGCGTTATCCCCATGCTTACACCGGGGCCATGATTACCTGCGGCCTGACCGTGTCGACGCCGGACTTCCTGGCACGCGGCGTCGTCGAGCCACTTGCCGCGTTCGATGCGTTGATTCCGGGCGTGATTCCCGATCTGGCGGCCGCAGCCTCGCCGCCGGCGATCTCACCTGATGACATCGCCAAGGCGCTGCAGGCGCACCCGAAGGAAGCGGCGCAGCTCGAAAAACGCCTCCAGGAAACGTCCGAGTCCCTACCGCCGCTCCTCGGGCTCTACTACATGGCGTTGCGGGAGCTGGAAGGGCGCGCCGGTGGCATGCCGGTCGACAATCGCAAGACGGACTACAAGGGCTACGGCGAGGACGCCGAACTCAATCGACGGATCCACCGCTATGCCGGTACCCCCGCTGCCATGGACTACGCCCAGCGCAACGTCACGTTGACCGGCCACGTGTCCATACCGGTGGTGATGCAATGGAACGCGTTCGACCCGACCATCCCGTCGCGCTTCCACGGCGTGTACCCGGATCAAATAAAGGCAACGGGTAACGGAAAATGGTTAACCGTCCTGCCGCCGAAGGGTGACAGCCACTGCGATTTCACGGACGCGGATACCGCGGCGGCGTTCCATACGCTGGTAGGGAAGGCGAAGGCGCCGAATCGCTAGCGCCTTCGCGTCGCCTATGGGTCGCGACCGCCCGAAGGGCAGGTCGCGACCAGGCAACTCACTTCCTGCCGATGCCGTTGGCCATGCGGGCCACCCAGCGGTACATGAAGATCACGATCAGCGCGAAGACGATACCGCCGATCCACTGCGCCTTCTCGCCGAAATCCTCGCCCACGAGGGCCAGCGGCGCCTGCAGGTTGCTGAAACCAAGTTTGTCGGCGAACGCCACGATCGCGGCGATGACCACGCCGATGATGCTCTCGCCGACGATCAGGCCCGACGCCAGCAGCACGCCCAGCTGCTTGGTGCTTTCCGGACGTGCCGAGCGATCGGCGCGGCGATCGAAGTACCAGCCCACCACCGAACCCACGACCACCATCAACGTGCTCACGGTGGGCAGGTAGATACCCAGGCCCACGGCCAGCGGGGGAATACGCACACTCTTGGTCGTGCGGGCCAGGATCTCGTCGATAGCGATGATGACGATACCGATGCCCACGCCGATCTGGATCAGGCTCCAGTCGATATTCCCGGTGATGACGCCCTGGGCCAGCGCGGAAATCAGGCCAGCCTGCGGCGCCGGCAAGGCATGCGCACCCGCACCCGCCACGCCGACGAAGCCGTAGGCCTTGTTGATCAGGTCCAGCACCGGCGGAATCACCGCCGCACCCGCGACCACACCCACGACCAGCGCGACCTGCTGACGCCACGGCGTCGCGTCCACCAGCTGGCCCGTCTTCAGGTCCTGCAGGTTGTTGTTGGCAATGGCCGCCACGGTGAACACCACCGCGGTGATGAACAGCGCGAACGCCACCAGTGCCTTGCCTTCCTCTGAGCCGACGTACGGCTTGACGAAAGCCACCAGCAACAACGCGGCAGCGATCACCACCAGGATGCCCACGCCCGAGAGCGGGCTGTTAGACGAGCCAATCAGGCCAGCCATGTAGCCGCACACAGTGGAGACGAAGAAGCCCATCAGCACCACGAAGGCGACGCCACCGATGGCCAGTACGCCAACGTGCGCACCCAGGCCCGCCGTATTGCCGAAATAACCGAGCAACCAGGCGATCGGCACGAAGCAGGCCAGGGTGACCAGGCCGACGATACCGATCGGGATGTCGCGCTCGGTGCGCGGCAGCGTGTGCGCAGCGCCGGCCTTGCGCACCTTGGCGGCGGCCATGGCCGAGGTCAGGCCGGTGATGACCGGCTTCACCAGCTTGGCCAGGGTCCAGATGGCCGAGACGCCGATCGCGCCGGCGCCGATGAAGCGCACCTTGTGGCTCCAGGTCGCGTTGGCCAGATCGGACATCGGCTGGGAGAGATCGCCAAGCATGGAGAAGTGCGGCACGCCCCAGCCCCAGCCGATGATTGCGCCGACCAGCATGGCGATGCCCACCGACAGACCGACCAGGTGGCCAATGGCGAACAGGGCGAAGGACAGGCTGAAGTCGAAGCCGCTTACCGCGCCCTTGTCGTTGACACGGAAGTAGCGCACGAAGTCGCTGGCGAAGACCTGGGTGGCCACGACCACGGCGAACGCGGCCGATGCGATCGAGCCCCACAACACGGCGAGCAGGCCGGCGCGGCTTTCATCCACGCTGCTGGCATCGGCATTCTCGCCACTACCCACCTTCAGCACTTCGGCGCAGGCCAGGCCTTCGGGGTAGGGCAGGTCCGAATTGGTGACCAGGGCACGGCGCAGCGGGATGGAATACATCACACCCAGGACGCCGCCCAGCGCGCACACCGCGAAGGACATCCAGAACGGGAAATCCGCCCACCAGCCGATCATGATCATGCCGGGCAGCACGAAGATGATCGAGGACAAGGTGCCCGCCGCCGAAGCGATGGTCTGCACGATGTTGTTCTCCTGGATGGTGGAATCCTTGAACCCACGCAACAGGGCCATGGAAATCACCGCCGCGGGAATCGACGTGGCGAAGGTCAGGCCAGCCTTGAGCCCGAAGAACACATTGGCGGCGGTAAACACCACCGTGATGATCACGCCGAGGATGAGGCCGCGAACGGTCAGCTCTTTGCGGTTGTCGGTTGGGAGTGGATTGCCGCTCACGAAAGTCGTCCGGTCATGTGGTAGTCCCTTGTTGGCCGCCTTGGCAGGCGCGGTTATGGTCGGCCCGCCTCCGGTGGCGGGCCAGGGGGTAGGGTTGCCGGAATGAGCCGGAATCGCAATGGGCGGTGGGGCCTGAAGTCCGAGCCTCTATTGCCGCGCGCCTGGCTCCGTGATATTCACTGCCCCTAGGGAAAGTGAGTAAAAACAATGATGCAGGGGAGGGGGCAATGATGCATCCATGGCGACCTGCGGTTATCGCCTGCGTTATCGCCGTGCTGGGGACGGGGACCACCCTCGCCGCACCTGCCAAGGATAAGGCCACGCAAAACTACGCCATCGTGGTTCACGCGGACTCGGCGCAGTCGCTGGCCGACGAGAAGGAAGTCCGCGACGCCGTCATGGCGATGCGCGACGGGAAGGTTCAGGAGGCCATCGACGGCCCGCTGACCGATGTCGTCAACCGCTATGAAAAGGCGTACGGCAAGAGCAAAGACGCCGTTTTCTCGGCGCGGAACGCCGGGCAGGGCGCGATGTATATGACCTCTGAAGCCGTGAAATACATGGGCGGCGCAGGCAACGGGTCGGCCAAAGCCATTGACGTCGGCCCTGCATGGGCCAAGGCCTACTGGGCAAGAGGCTACGGCTATAGCGAGTTGAAGCGGTTTCCGGAAGCGGAGGCCGAGCTGGCGAAGGCCATCGCGTTATCGCCACAGGATGCGCAATTCGTCAATGAGCTGGCGTACGTCTACCAGATGGAGCATCGCTTCGCTGATTCGCTCGCGCTTTTCCAGAAAGTCCCCGAGTTCGTGAACACCATGGACGACTGGGACGAAGCCACAAAGACGGATTTCCGCTGCACAGCCCTCCGTGGCCAGGGCTACGACCTCGTTGAACTCCACCGGTTCGATGAGGCGGAGAGGGCTTATCAGTCGTGTATCGCTTTGATTCCCGGCGAGCCGAAGTCGCTCGCTGAGCTGGAGTACATCAAGGGTTTACGCGCCAAGGGTGGCTAAGGCGCCCGCCCTTCGTAGCGGCGTCAAAGTGACGCCGCTACGGAAGGCTCTCTGCCCGGAGCTCAGTACTGATACTGCAAGGTCACGCCAATCGTACGCGGCTGGTTAAGCGCCACGCGCCGCGTCGTCGGCAAGTCAGCCGAGATAGCGACGGGCAAATCGGTCTCGCCGCGCTTGTCGAACAGATTGGTGGCGTAAAGGGAGATGTCGAAGCCGTTGCGGCCTTCCATGCCGAGGCGGACGTTGGTCGTGGCGAAGCCCTTGCGGCGATAGAACGGGCTTTCCCGGTCGTAGAGGAAGTTCGAGTCGCCCACATAGCTGAAGTCGGCGCGCATGAAGCCGTCGTACTCGGCGTTAACCCGGTGGCGGTACTCCGCGCCAAGCGAACTGGTGAAGCGCGGCACGTTGACCAGGCGGTCGCCGTCTTTCGCCGAGGTGCCGGGCACGTCGTTCTTCAGGTGCGCATCGTTGTAGCTGAAGCCGGCACTCACGGTCACCGAGTTAACGGGCAGGAACTTCAGCTCCAACTCCGCACCCTGGCTCACGGCATCGCCGAAGTTGGCCGTAATGTTGTAGCCGCAGCCCAGCACGATCTGCTGCTGCACGTGCTTCCAGTCGATGTGGTACACGGACGCGTCGACGAGCAGGCGCCGATCAAGCAGGGAGCTCTTGAAGCCCAGCTCGTAGTTCCAAAGGGTATCCGGGTTGTACTTGTTCAACTGCGATTGGCTGAGGCCCAGCCCGTCGACCTCTGAGCCGCAAAGCGCCGCCGGCGCCGGATTGTTCGGGCCGCCCGGGCGGTAGCCCTCGGACGCCGTGGCGTACACCATGTTGTCTGGGCTGATCTGGTACTGCAGCGTGAACTTGGGCGTGCTGCCGTAATCCTTCGAGCTGCTGTGCACGGTGCTCGGGCCACCATTAAGCAAGCCATCACCGCTCTGCGAGAAGCCTTGCTTGACCTCGAACGCACGGATGCCGGCGCTGGCTTTCAGCTTATCGGTGATGTTCCAGGACAACTCACCGAAGACGGCATATTCGTGCAGGGTCGCATTGCGAGCGCCCGCGTAGATCGTCGAATAATCCGGGAACGGGGTATTGAAGGCTTGGTTGAAGCCATCAGGGTAGGGGATGGACGAGGAGAGCGGCGCGCGAACGTCGTGGTAGAACCCGCCCAGGATCGCCTGTACCGGCCCGTCGAACTTGCTGGTGGCGCGCACTTCCTCGGTGAACTCCTTGTTCTTGTAGCTGCCGTACATCGTCGTCGGGTAGACGCTAGGCAGCCCGAAGAAGTAGTTGATCACCTTGGAGCTATCGTCGCGGATGTTCACATCGCGGGTGAAGTACGAGGACGACGACATCAGCTCGAACGCATCGAATTGCTTGTGAATCGCCAGGTTCGAGATCGTCGATTTCTGCACGTTCGCTTCGTTGACGTCTCGGACCTGGTACGGATCGCTCAGCGTCGCCGGGATTTTGTCGTAGGTGAACGGCGAGCCCAGCCTCGAGTACTGGTAGATGACGCTCGGCGTGATCGTCAGCGTATCGTCCGGCTTGATCAACAGCGCCGCACGTGCGCCATACGTCTTAAAGGTGTTGACGTTGTCCTTCTTCTTGCTGTCCGGGTCCGCCTCGAGATAATTGGTGGGCGAGATACGGTAGCGGTCGATATAGCCATCATCGTCGCGGTAGTACGCGGAGACGCGCAGGGCGACCTTGTCCTTGAGTAGTGGGACGTTGAGCACGCCATTGACGTTGGCGTTCGGGCCGCCGTGGTATGTGCCGGAGACATCGGTCTTGATGCGGGCTTCGACGAAGTCGAGATCGGGCTGGTTGGTCACGTACTTGACCGTGCCACCCATGGAGCTGGAGCCGTAGATGGTGCCCTGCGGGCCGCGGAGCACCTCAACGCGCTCGATATCGAACACCGATGGGTCGATCACGCCGCGCGTCGAAAGCAGCGCGGCGTTGCTTGAGGCAGCGATGGGCACATCATCCAGGTAGTAGCCGACGGTCGCCGCGGAGCCGGCGCTGGATGAAATGCCGCGAATGATCAGGTTATTCGAGCCTGGGCCCGACGAGACGACCGTGAGGGCGGGCGCGATGCGAGCCAGATCGGTCAGGCTGGTAACACCCTGGCGCTCGAGCTGCTCACCGGTCAGCGCGGTCATGCTGATCGGCACCTTCTGGATATCCTGCTCGCGCTTGGCGGCAGTCACCGTGATGCCCTCCAGGGTCTGCGGCGTATCGGACTCCCGCGCCTTCTTCTTGTCGTTGGCGGGCGCACTCGCATCCTGCGCATGGGCTGCGGCCGAGGCAAAAGCCACGGACAGCAGGGCAGAATAGAGCAGGGTGCGCTTCAAATCGTGGTTCATGTAACTCCCCCGGGAGTTGGTTGTGCCCTAGGTCCCCTGGCACGGAATGTATAGCCATCCAGACGGCTATTGCTGCGGCGCACGATGGCTTGTTTCGATCAGATCAAAAAGTTTTGATGACGTCAAGCTTTTACGATAGGATCGGGTGGCAGTCACAGTTAGCCTTCTAAACGGTCCAACCGATGGGGTGCCATGAAAACCATGTCCGTTCTTTTCTGCGCCGCGAGCGCAGTGGCGATGGTCGCCAGCGTGTCGGCTGAAACCCCGGCCGTACCGACCGCCCAGGCCATCAAGCAGACGCTGGATGCCAGCGCCGCCGCCTGGTCCGCGGGCGACCTGAAAACCTTCATGGAGTGCTATGAGCACTCGCCCAGCACCCGTTACGTCAGTGCGAGCGGCACCGTGGTGGGCTACGAAGCGATCGAGACCATGTATGCGACGCGCTTCAAGAAACCGGGTGCCAGCTTCGGCAAACTGACGCTGGAACTGATCGACGTCAAAGACCTTGGCTCCCAGTACGCGTTCGTGGTCGGCCGCTATCACCTCAAGCCAGACACCGGCGCGGAGGTTTCCGGCCTCACCACGCTGCTGTTCCACAAGGTAGGCGGCCGCTGGCTGATCAGCAGCGACCACAGCTCCTGAGCATGGCCGGCGTACAGGGGTCGCCGGGGCATGCTGCGGGTTTAAGCATCGGCTCGGCCATTCGTGACCGACGCCGCGGGCTTGGCCTGACCCTGCAAGCCCTGGCCACCAGCTCGGGGCTTTCCATTCCGTTCCTCTCGCAGGTCGAGAGGAACCTCGCCCATCCGTCACTGCTATCGCTCGAGGCCATCGCCCGGGCGCTGGATGTCGACGTGGATTACTTTGTCGGGGTGCCTACGCCTGGGCAGATCGTTCGCCGGGCTGGCGAGCACGAGCGGATCGACCTGGAATCGCCCGTGGTCTACGAGCGACTCAGCGGACGGCATGCCGAACGCAAGATGGAGGCGCTCCGCCTCATCGTCCCGCCCGGCCTCGTGGCACCCACCATCCACAGGGAAGGGGAGGGTTTCTGGTACATCCTGAGCGGGACGCTGGAAATGACGGTGGGGCGGAAGAAGCTGGTGCTCAAGGCGGGCGACAGCGCGCACTTCGACCAGCGGCACCCCTACAGCATGCGTAATGCGGGCAAGAACGAGGTGCGCATGATCTGGGTGGGGACGCCGGCGATATTCAAGGACTAGGCTGCCGTTAGCTGCGCGGAAAAGGTCACGTCAGACCGAGCTTTTCGCACACGTAGAACGTGGCAAACAGAAGGCCCGCGGCCAGCGGCACGAAGATCACGATCACCAGCCCGGCCATGCGCATGACCGCACGCCTCTCAGCCACCCGGCCCAGCTTGCCCTGGTCGTAGTGCCACTTGATGGCGAAGAACATGCCGGTCGCGAAGACGAGCGCCTTGAAAGTAATAAAGACTATAGGGACCCAATCCATCGTTTCGGTTTCCAGGCTATGGCTTGTCGCTGTGGAAGCCATGCTAGCCAGAAACAATATCCATACATCGGGACAGATTGTCTCAGCCTGCGGGCCCTGTACGTGATGCGATAGCGGTTCGACTTGCCCCGGCCTCGCCGGGGGTCCGCCGAAAGTAATGGCGATTTCCGCAAGAAGTTGTGGCAATCTCAGCCGGCATTGCGCCTGGAAGGAAGGATCGGGCGCTGGACAGTGATGTCGGGCCAGGGGGAACACATGAGCGCATCGTACGGTGTCCGCAGGCGTGAGCTTGCGTTGGCTATTTGCGTCGGGCTGGCCGCTGGCCTTTCAGGCTGCGGCGGGGGTGGAGGAGGGGGTGGCGGCACCAGGTCGTCTTCTTCCGGGACCACGGTCCAACCCACGACGCCGCCAGCCGCCGTCGTTCCATCCAATGCGCAGCTTTCCGGTACGGGAGCCGTTACCGCACATTCGGCAGGCGCCACCGGCAAGGGGATTGTGATCGGCATCGCGGATACGGGCGTCGATGGCGCCAACCCCGCGCTGTCAGGCAAGGTCGCGGCCTTCACTGATGGCTCGGCGCAGGTGCTGGACGGCGCCCAGGACATCGTCGGCCGCGGCACCGCAATGGCGGCCGTCGCGGCGGGCCGTACCGTGGGCCAGTTCGGCGGCGGTGTGGCCCCGGATGCAACGATCGCATCGGTGCGCATCCTGCCGGATACCACGCCGAAGGATGAAACCTACCCCACGAATAACGCAGCGGCTCGCCCGACGCCGATCGCTCCCAGTGCGTTTGCCACCGCGAATGACCTCCTGGCGGCGCACGCCAGGATCATTGTCTGGGGTGCGACGGATGCGATGATCGATCCGCAGGCCTATTCATTCCAGGCCTACCAGAATGCCTTCCAGGGCGGCGCTCGGGACAGCGTGCTCTTCGTCATGGGCGCCGGCAGCAATGCCATGTCCACGCCCAGCTCGCTGGCAAACCTGCCCACCACCCCGCCGGGAGCGACGTTTCAGGACCGCTGGCTGGTCGTCGCCGCGCTCGATGGCCCCAACAACGACAAGCTCGCGCCCTACGCGAATCAATGCATCGATTATTACTGCATCTCCGCGCCGGGCCACGTGCAGACCCTGGCGAAGGGATCCACGGCGGCCGTGCCTGTCTACGAAGATCATGTCGGAACGTCTTACGCTGCCGCGCAGGTGGCGGGCGCCGCCGCCGTTCTGTCAGCCGTCTACCCAACGCTTGGCCCAACGGCACTGCGTAACATCCTTCTTAGTACGGCCGATAACCTCGGGCAGGGCGTGCCGGGGCGCCTCAATGTGGGCAGGGCACTGGGTGGCCCCATGCACCTTGGCGGTGACGTTTCGGTCGCCGGTACGCAGGTCACGTTCACGAACGACTTTCTGGATGGAGGGCTCGTCGCCAAGGGCCCCGGAACACTCACCATGGCTGGGAAGTCGACGGGCTCCATGACCGCGCAGTCCGGCGCCCACGTCGAGCTTATGCAGGGGTCTGGGCCGCTGTATGTCCAGGAGGCCTCCAGCATCACGGTGCACGGTGATGTCGACGGCGGTCCCCATGTCCCAGGCACCCTGAATCAGGTGGTAGGCGTGTCAGGGACGCTCGACCTGACTCCGAACACCGCAGGCACGCACATCCGCAATGGCAACCTGGTATTTGACCTGCGCGATGTATCGACGCTCGAGACGCTGATCGGCGCACCGATCACGGTCGACGGTTCCGCCACGCTACACGGCACGATCTCGTTCAAGGGCGCGGTGCCGGGTTATGTCAACACGAGCCACCAGACGGTGATCTCCGCGGCGTCGGTCACGGGCGCGTTCGCGGCCACGAAGCTCGCCGGAGGCATGTTCCTCGACACCTCGCTGCAGTACTCTGCCAATGAAGTTTGGATCGACACGACGCGCCTCAGCGTCCAG
>Ga0157369_10006412_pt1 | contig 13641 bp, 11 predicted proteins | sample C25metaG_FD_113461 | JGI IMG/M metagenome (GOLD analysis project Ga0157369, IMG submission 113461) | Corn rhizosphere microbial communities from Kellogg Biological Station, Michigan, USA - C2-5 metaG | ecosystem: Host-associated > Plants > Roots > Rhizosphere > Soil | place: USA: Michigan...
CCAACCCCAGGTGCGAGTACTCCTCCATAACATCAAGTGCATAACGAAGTTCCATCGCGGCATCGGAATGGCTGAGCGTGTTCACCGAGGCCCCCTTCCACCCTGGGGTTTTCCATAGTCATTGGATGCCGGGACCTGCCAATCAGGACCAGGCCTCCGATTTGTGGGCTTTAGCTGGCGATAGGATGTCTGGCTTGCGGCTTCCGCCAAAGTCGGCGAACCTGATGAGGATGCTTGACTCCTTTGAAACTCTCCTCCAGCGGGCAGAGGTCTCACATGGTCACATGTGCGCCGGCCAGATCCTTGGGGTCCGCATGGCCCTCCTCGGCCTGAGGACCCTGGGAATCAACGACCCCCTTGGCGCTGACCGCAAGCGGCTCGTCACCTTTGTCGAGATCGACCGCTGCGCCACCGACGCCATCGGCATGGTTACAGGATGCCGTCTCGGCAAACGCACCCTGAAGTTCCGCGACTGGGGGAAGATGGCCGCTACCTTCGTCGACCTCTCGCAAGATGCAGCCGTCCGCGTCATCGCGCTGGAAACTTCGCGCGATCTGGCCCGCGAGCTTCATCCTGAAATCGAAAGTAAGAGCCGGCAGCAGATGCTCGCTTACCGCGAACTCGACGATGCTCAGTTATTCCGCGTTCACCGCGTCCACGTCCATGTCGATGCCGCTGAGCTGCCCGGCTACCGTGCCGACCGCGTCGTCTGCGCCCGCTGCGGAGAAGGCGTCAACTTCAGCCGATTCGAAGAGACCGCCGGCCAGAAGCTCTGCCTGACCTGTGTCCACCCGGAGCTCCGCTACTGGACCCAGAGTTCTTGACTGCGGGTCCCGCTAGCGACTACTTAGTTCGCCTTCGCAGCCCCAGCCTCGGTCGGTGCTTCATCGGAGTCTTCCACCAGCACCGCCGACCCGGGCACGATCTCGAAGCTCACCGCGCCCATGCCCGACGGACTGAACGTAACTCGAAACGGATCCCGCTGCCACGCAACACCCGCACACACGGGCTCCGTCCTGCGCTCCGGATCGAACGCCGACAGCTTCTTGGCCAGCACAGGCTTGCGCACCGCAAGCTGCGTCACCACTGCATACAAGCTCTTCCCGCTCGATGTCAGCCCGCAGTACGCCGCATAGTCTCGGAACCAGCTCACTTGGCTCACGCCCGGATCGTAGTCAGGCAGCTTTAAAGCCGACACGTGACCACTCACGCGATCGACCAGCAACCAGGGCCCTCGCTGCCATACCCACCGGTTCGCCGCCGCCTTCTCTCCCGGAAGTTCGTCATTGATCCGCAACACCCGCCGTACTACGAAGCTGCGATCCGTCACATCGTGCGACTCGCCAGTGGTCCATTCCTTGACCACGCCATCAACAACAAGCGGCCGAATCTTCAGATTGCTCTCGCCCGCCGCAGCCCCCGCCGGATCTCCTGTCCGTGAATACGGAACCCTCTTGAACGCTCCGAGCCCGACTACGTGAACCTTGCGTGGGGTTGCGCTGAGTGTGACCGCGAATGCCAGAACCGCAAACCATGCTGCGAACGTATTACCAACTTGCATGACGAACCCTGCTTCCTTAACCCTGTGCGGCCTCCACCGCCCGAGCCACGCGAAATGCTGTGCCCTCGTTCATGTGCGATGCCAGCACCTGCATCCCAACCGGCAATCCTGCCTTCGTCGCGCCGCAGGGAACGGTGACGCCACAAATTCCGGCCAGACTAGCTGTAACCGTGTAAATGTCCGCGAGATACATTGCGAGCGGATCGCCCGTCTTCTCACCCAGTTTGAACGCCGGTGTTGGCGCAGTCGGCGTCACAATAGCGTCCACGTCCGCAAAAGCCCGGAGAAACTCCTCACCCAACAGCCGACGCACTTTCTGAGCTTTCAGGTAGTACGCATCGTAGTAGCCCGCCGAAAGCGCATACGTTCCCAGCATGATCCGGCGCTTCACCTCGGCCCCGAACCCTTCATCTCGCGAATGGCTGTACATGTCAGCCAGCGTCGCCGATGATGGCGAACGGTACCCATATCTCACTCCATCGAAGCGCGCGAGGTTGGCGCTCGCCTCGGCCGTCGCCACCAGGTAATAGGTTGGGATCGCATAACGCGTATGTGGTAGAGAAATCGGCCTCACGCTGCATCCCGAATTCCTCAGCGACTCGATTCCCTTCTTGATCTGCTCGCGCACCTCAGGATCAAGCCCCTCGCCGAAATACTCTTCCGGCACACCGATGCGCAGTCCCTCAGCCCCTTTGTCACTCTCCAGCGCATAGTCGCCCACCGGAGTTGAAGAGCTGGTCGCGTCGCTCGCATCATAGCCTGCGATTACGCTCAGCAGCGTGGCCGCGTCGCGAACGTTGCCCGCGAACGGCCCGATTCGATCGAGAGAGGAAGCAAATGCGATCAGGCCGTAGCGCGAGACGCGCCCGTATGTCGGCAACACGCCCACGACACCACAGAAGCTTGCCGGCTGTCGTATCGATCCGCCGGTGTCAGTTCCCAGGGTTGCGACCGCGAGGTTCGCGGCAACCGCAGCAGCAGACCCTCCACTCGATCCTCCTGGTACTCTTTCCGTATCGACGGGATTCCGCACCGGCCCATACGCCGAGTTTTCGTTCGATGATCCCATCGCGAACTCGTCGCAATTCAATTTCCCCAGCAGCACCGCCCCCGCAGTCTCAAGCCTGGACACTGCAGTTGCGTCGTAAGGAGGTTGATAACCCTTCAGGATCTTCGAACCCGCCGTCGATGGCGCACCGCGCACCACGAGCACATCTTTGATTCCGACCGGAATTCCCGCAAGCGGCCCCAGCGGATCGCCTTTCGAAGCCGCTTCATCAACCTTGGCAGCCTGTGCAAGAGCACGCTCTTTCGTCAGGCTCAGATAAATGTTGAGTTCGCTGTTTATCTGCTCGATCCGGTCGTAATAGCTGTGCGCAATATCTCCGGCTTTCACGCGGCCAACTAGAATGCCCTCGCGCAGTTCAGCGAAGGTTTTCGGCTTTTGCACGAGGTTCGAGGGCTTGGCTGTTTCGCTGGGCAAAGGCGCCTTCCTTTATCCGGTGTCTACTATCGCTCGATAACTTTGGGAACTTTGAAGAATGCCTGATCGGTTTCCGGCGCCTGCGCCATCACCGCAGACCGCTCAAGTGAAGGCTTCCTCTGATCTTCGCGCAGTGGCTTAGTGCCACTTCCGCCGACAAGTTCGCTAACCTGCGCCAAAGGGACTACCGAGCTCGTATCAAGTTCGTCGAGTTGGGCAACGTAATCGAGAATCGCATTCAAATCGTGCAGCATGCTCCCGGCTTCATCAGGAGAGAGCTTCAAGTGGGCCAATTCTGCGACGCGTTCCACGTCCTCTGCTTTTACATTTCCAGCCATTGATCATGCATCCTGATGATTTCGCTGCCATTCAGTAAGCCCGTCATTGACTGCAATGTCGACTGAATGACTACTTCAAGTATATCGGTTCATCCTTTCCCCGCCGCTCTTGTCGCACCTCCTGGGCACACGGACTAATCCACGATGAGCGAGACGGTCGTGTTGTGCGATACCCCATTTGCATTTGCTGTCACAACAACGGAATAGGTGCCCGCCGCCGTATTTTGGTTCGTTGAGGAGGGTATTCCACCTCCACCGCCTCCGGCTCCCGCGCAGCTTGCAATGCCGATCAGACCGGCCATCAGCATGATCATCCAAACTCCCCTTCTTCGGAATCCAAAGGCGATCGGAAGAACAATCAGGCAAGTGACCGGGAGCAGATATGATCTCGATCTCATCTCTTTGCCGAGACTCGCAGACGAGTGGCTAAGCCCTGTCGAGATGTTTAGCGTTACGCTCCATGTCGCATTTGCTGGTACAGAGGCGCTTGCTGGATTGAAGCTGCATACAGCATTCGCAGGAAGCGAGCTGCATGAATAAGTGAAGTTTCCCGCAGACCCATTCATGGGAGTCAGAGTCAATGTGTACGTAGCTGTTTGCCCGCCGGAAACAGTCTTGCTGGATGGCCCCGTAGTACCGATTACAAAATCAAATCCCATTCCGGAGACCGCAACCTGAGCAGGTGATGCAAGCATGGTGCTCGTGACAGTTAAGTTCCCGGTTTGCTGGCCCGCACTCAAGGGACGGAAGTCAATCTGCGCGGTGCAGGAACTGGAGACATCGAGAGTCGATCCACAAGTTGAGGATGAAATCTTGAATCCAGCCGACGCGGAAAGCGCGAGATCTGAAATCGCAACGGGGCCGCTATTTCTTAATGTCACCAACTGAGGTGAGCTCGTCGTGCCCACTCCTGTAGTGGGAAATGTAAGTGAGCCAGGTTGGATTTGTATCGATCCGGCTGCACCCCCTATACCTTCCAGAGCGGCAGTTGCCGCATCTGCAAAAGTTTTCGTGGTGACGGATAGTATTCCCCTCACCAGGCCATTCGTCGCAGGGGTGAAGATAACACCGATTGAGCAACTGCCTCCAGGCGCCAGACTCGAACCGCAGGAATTCTGCGTCACACTGAAAGACTCTGAAGCCGCAACGGCCAACTCTGTGGCTGTCACATCACTATTGTTTGTGATCGTTGCGGCCTGTGCCGCAGTCGATTGCCCAAGTTTCGGCTGAAGGAATTTCAGTTGAATAGGACTGATCAGAATTTTGGATGCACCTTGCCCTAGTCCGGAAAGAGCCACCTGGACTGGCGAGACTCCAGCCGTCGAGCTCGAAATGACAAGTGTGGCTGTAAGCTGGCCCACGTGCGCAGGCGCAAACATGAGCTGAACAGTGCAACTGCTCCCGCTTTGCAGAATGGCGCCGCAGGTGCTCAGGCTCCAGGAAAAGCTCGACGCGGCTGGTCCGCTTATCTGGAAACCGACATTCGCTATCGAGGCGTCGCCTGAATTGGTGATGGTCAGAGCAGCAGGAGAGCTGATCTTTCCGAGCGAAACTGAGTCAAACGTGATTTGCGTTGAGTTGACTCTGATTGCGGGAGCTGCAATGGCCGTGCCCGACAAAGTGACGGTTTGGGAACGATTCGCATCCGTTACGGTCAGTATGCCGTCAACAGGTCCTATGGAAGTCGGCGCAAACACCACGCTTATGCTGCAGGTCGCATGTGCGCCCAGCAAGCCCTCGCAGGTGTCGGAACTTCGAAAACCCGCGCTTGCTGCCGCGCTGATTGACTCGAGTGGCAGATCGCCCGTGTTTGAGAGCGTAACGACTTGAGCGCTCGATTCCTGCCCGACCGCAGTAGATGAGAACACCATTGAAGATGCGGAGAGATTGTCGGTCGCTGCTGCCGCACCTGTGCCTTTAAGGAGGATCGTCTGGGTTCCTACACCATCAACGACGCTAAGCGTTCCTGATGCCAGGCCTGCCTGGGTCGGAGCGAATATCACCGAAACGGCACAAGCGCTGTTGGCCGGCACTGCAGCACCACACGGATTGGCTGAAACACTAAACGGTGCCGCTGCACTAATGCTCGTGAGAGGAACAGCCGTGCCGGTCGTGTTTTCCAACGTTACAGTCAGCGACGTAGACGTCTTGCCAATAGCCACTTTGCCGAAATCGAGCAAACCAGGAGAAAGGCTGATTGGTCCCGCCGGTGAACCTGTGCCAGCCAGCGCAATGCCGATCCGTCCTCCAGAAACGTTTGCAAAGATAGCCAGTTCCCCAGCCACATCCCCGACGTCATCCGGAGCGAAAGAAACCTGAAGTGTGCAGCTTGCGCCCGCATTCAACGCACTGCCAGCGCAATTGTCCGTCTCGCTGAATGGCGCATCAACCGTGATGGAGCTTATCGCAAGCGCGATTCCACCTTCGTTTTTCAACGTGATCGTCTGGACCGGACTGGCCGTGCCAATCGCCTGCGATGAGAAGCTGAGCGAGCTGCGATCGACATACACCGTGGTGAGTTCCGTGCCAGAGCTCCACATCGGGATCTGCCAGACTCCTCTCCCATAGGTCGCTGCCACCAGAACAGCGGCAGAGGCAGATTCAGAACCTGCACTCAGTTTTGTTACCGGTGCGTAGGGAAGGCCTGCTCCGTAGACGGACCAGCAGTTGCTTCGTGCATCAATACATTCGCTCACCTTTCGGGTGGAGAAGACACCGGCATCAGTAGCCACGTAAACCGTGTTCGCATCCTGCGGATCCACCATGATGCTGTTCGCCGGGGAGGTACGGATATTCGAATTGATCTCGTTCCAGTGCAGCCCTCCATCGGTTGTCCGGTACACGGTACAGATCGCATGGTAGAGGTCAGGAATGCCCGCGACCGTGACATAGACGGTATTCCCGGATGGATCGTGTGGATCGATGAAGATGTCCGAAATATCGAGCGCATAGCGGTTGAAAGATACCTGATTGTTTGCTACGGGATTGAATGTCAGATCGCTCCATTCGGGTTGGGCAGAATCACCCGGCACAAAGGTCGCCTTAAGTATGTGTCCACCGAGTATGGCACCACCGTTGAGCGAGCCGAACATCCCGGCGTAGATGACCTCGCCTCCGCCCGCAATCGGCAGCGCTGCGATCGAGCGAATCAGCGCATCGCCGCTGCAGTAGTTCTGACCCGATATGCCGTCGAGAAAAGGGCTGATGGCATTCGCGGCAGTCCACCGGGTTCCATCTGCAGGTCCCCTCCACACCCGACAGGTCCCGATCAGAATCTGCGATGAATCGAGTGGATCAAGAATGAACGGAGCAGGCGAGGTCATGGTGTAACCGTCGCCGGCAACATCAGCATTATTTACAACCGGTTCTGACCCGAAGTCCTCCGGTTTACAGTCCGCCAATTGCGAACATCGATAGATCGATACGCCGGCACCGCTGTTTACATACCAGTTCGCCGCAGCGTTGGGATCGATGGCGACCGCACTGCCTTCGCCTCCAAGTATCTGCGGCCAGGTGTTTGTAAGCGCTGAAGTGCTCTTCACGCCCGCTGTGCCATTCACCCCAAGGCCCGCCATTATGGTGTAGGGCGAGTCGCCACTCCACGAGATGCTCTCGACCTCAGCGAGCGAGCCAAGCCCCGCATTGAGATTCTGAAAGTGCGTTGAATCATCCGATGTACAAACTGAACCCGCTTCTGCGACCGCATCCATGGAGCGCCACAAGCCGCTGTCGTTTCCAATCAGGATCTCCTGCGGATTCGCCGTATTCCATGCCAGAGCATGCTGGTAAGGCGCAACCCTCGCACTCATGCAGGTGTAGGCGTTCGTTGTATTACGCCACGAGCAGCCCATTGCAAGAGAGCACCGCCAGAGATCGTTCGCGCCCGCAAGCAGAATTGTGTCCTGCGCTGATGGAACGGCGGCGAGTGCCAGATTGTAGTCGCCGTTGGGTATCGTAGCCGACCCCAGGTAGGTGTTGGTCTCTAGAGAAGACGTGCTCAATCGTTGTCCGAAGTTGACCGCCAGGCTCGTGCATGCTCCTCCGGAGATCGAGCAGACATCCTGCCAGAGCCCCTGGTCCTGGTTGTACAGATCTACGGTCCATGCGAAAGTATCGCCAGATTCAGGATTGACGGCGAGCGCACCGCGAAAGATCGGGCACGCAATGGACCCGATGGCTCCCTGATTGTTCGGGCACATTTGGGATGTGAGCGAAGTGCCTGGCTGGGCTGCCAATCGGGTCCATGTTATGCCATCCGTTGACTGGTAGTACCCATGGAAGCGTACTGCTGCGATGAAGAGCCGCCGGATGGGATTCCAGATAACCGAGGTTGCGGAATTCCCGGCAGGGCTGGCGAATGCGCTCGAGGGCCCCTGCACATCTTTACCAACGGCATCCGTTATGCGGGCCAGCGACCACGTTGCTCCTGCGTCTGTCGAGTAGTAAAGGCCGGCGTAGCTTTTGTTTCGATAGGGAGCACTCACCAGCGTGCCTTCATACGACTGCGCAACGGCGGCAACCACCAGTTGTGGATTCACTGTGCTCCATGCGAACCCGGCAAACCCCTCCCCCATGAACGTATAAAGCTGATCAGCCGTGAATGCTATTGCCGTCCAGGTAGAACCTCCGTCAGCGGAACGCAGAACGCCCGCACCGTAGTAAGAGTCCAGCGCGTCATTCGGGTCACCAGTCCCCGCAAGAATCACTCCAGTACTGCCGGGCTGAACGGTGAGAGCACCAACACTGATGGAGCCGTATCTCAGGCCGTCAAAGGGAGAGGATGCATCGGTGAGTGGAGAGAAGATGACGTTGCCGGACGAAGCTGCGTTCTGCGATACCCAGACACCGCCGCCTGTTGTACCGATGAAAACATGATTGCCGGTGGTGTCCGCCGGATCGATTGCAATCGATGAGACGCGTCCCGTTACCAGACCATAGCTCGGCGTCATCACTGCCGTCGGACCGAGCGGTTGCCAAGTCGCAGTGGACGAGCTGGTGGACTGGAGCTGAAGGGATGTGTTGGGGCGGACAGACAGAGAGGGGCGGGCCTGACTTTCCGGCAATCCCCGATCGCGCAGGAAGCGGTGTGCTGCTCTGACGCGCGGAGGTGTTTGCGGCCTATCCGATCCTGATTGCGCCGAGACGCTCGCAATTGTCAGGATCGATAGCATGGCGATCGGCACAAGCCAGCGGGCAATCGTGGAGAAGCCAATCAGAGGTCTGGAGTATTGCTCAACTGCTGAGGTCGTCACGCGCTCGCCGGCTCCCACACTGATCGTCCGAGGGAAGCCAAGCGGATCCAGAAGGATTACCTAGCGCGGAGCATGCAGCTTACGGGGGTTTATGTTGCGCTTAATTCTAGGACGATGCGTGTAGTCGAGTGATGTGACGACGGCCACATATCGCTGTGAAACGAGATCGGCTTAGAACAGCGGCGCCGAATGCTGGCCGTGCTGCGCGATGTAGGCTTTCGAGTCGAACTTCTTCGCCGTCGAAGCTCCGGACATGGGACGAACCAAACCGAAGATTGGGCGGTTGAACCATGGGCGATCGTGCTTGCCGACGATGGCCCAGGCGATACCCTGATAGCCGTTAGGATCGCGGCCGTCGAGTTCGTAGCGATCATTGAGGATCACGGCCCACTCGTAAGCGCGGGCGGGGTCCGGAGCCCACTCGAGAATCATCTTGGCCCAGTACATGCGCATGTAGTTGTGCATCCAGCCGTGAGTGACCATCTGGCGTTGAGCGGCGTTCCAGAGGTCGTCGTTCGTCTCAGCGCGCTCGAGCTGGTCGAAGGTGTAGCGGTGAGGACGCGGGTCGGCAGTGTGCTCGACCAATGTCTGGCGCGCCCAGGGCTCGGCGCATTCCCAGTTGTCGTAGTTCGCGTTGTATTTGACGAAGAGGACGGAGAGCTCGCGCCACGCGATCACCTGGTCGAGGAAGCGATCGCAGGCAGCCCTTGGAGCTTTACCTTTTGCGCAGGCTTGTTCGATGGCGAGGGCGATGGTGAGCGGGCCGATGTTGCCGAAGTGGAGGTAGGGCGAGAGCCTGCTGGTTCCGTTGATCTCTGGGTGATTGCGCTTCTCGTCGTAGTCACTGAGGCCGTGGGTGATGAAGTCGCGGAGGTGCTTGAGGGCTGCGTGGGTTCCGCCTGTGAAGGTATCGACTGGGCCGATGGTACGGTCGAGGGTCTTGAAGCCGGCGGTGATGTCCTGGTCGAGCGAGTAGCCGGCGAGATTCTTCGGTTTACGCCAGGGGTGCTTCGGCTGTGGTTTTTGGGGAGCACTGAGGAACTTCGGGAGTGCAGCCTTCAGATGCGGGCGCATGTGCTGGAGGAGGAAGTAGTCGCGGCCAAGGACCGCTGAGGGGACAACCACGTCGCCATCGACTGTCCAGTAGGGGAGCTTGAGCTTGCGGGCGAGAGCGTTGCGCCAGCGTTCGGGTTCGCGGCAGGGGTTCTCGTCTCCTATAAGGATGGCGGCCTGAACTTCTTCGAGGAATTCCTCGAGGGAGTTGTCGGGGTGACGGCGGAGGATGAAGCCTACTCCTCTCTCCGCCGCATCAGCCTCGACATCGCGCAGTGCCTGCTGCATGAAGTAATAGTGGCGCAGGTTGGCATTGGGGTAGTTGGGAATGACGGAGAAGAAGACTACGACGGCGAGGCCGAGGTGGTTGGCTGCATCGATTGCGACGTCGAGGGCGGGATTCTCGTGGATGCGCATGGCGCGCTGCATCCAGTAGACGACGCACTTGCTTCCGGGGCGCGGCGGTCCATCACGGCGGACGAGGATTCGCGGGTTGTCCGCGAGCTGGGCGAGAGGTAGGGGAAGCGAGGAGCCGGGCATGCCAGCTCTTATTGTCTATGCGGACGACGGGGAAATGGGCACGAGTCGATTGTTCGGTGTTGTGGGGTGAACAAAGAGAGCTGGGAGCCGGTAGCTTCTAGCTTCTAGCTTCCAGCTTTGAACGGGCTGGCTGCTTGCAGGTGTACCACTCCTCAGTTCTCGGATGTAATCAGCGGCAGTTATCCTTTTTTCCCCTCACCTCGCCGACGGCGCGGAGGGCAGGGATCGGGTCTGGTATGTAGGTGACGGGGGTTGGTAGCCGTCGGGTCGGCGTGTTTCCATGTGTGTTTCAGGCGTTTCGCCGATTCAATTTGTCAGGCTCGTGGCCGAATGTGTGGTTCGTTTCCTGGTCTCCCCCTCCCCCGTCATTTTTTGCACGTAATACATGACATTAGATTTTTGCAGAGGCGGCTCTAAGGCTGCTTGCGGCCCTTCGCCTTTCCCAAGCGTCTCGCTTTGCGGCGATGATTTTTGCGAGTTTCTCCGCATTGGCACACTCGAAGTTAGCCATGAATCCCTTCATCTCTTCCTGGGAGGGCACGTACCAGTGGTTTCCGCCGGCGGCGAGTGTCGCGCGCCTCTCTTCAAGCTTTTCAAGGTTTTCGGGCGAGTTCATCAATTCTGAGGCTGGAAGGTTCGCAGATGCGTCGGCGTACTCCTCTTCGGACAACGGCATCTGATCGAGCTCAGTCATGAGCCTGGAGGCGAGCTGCAGGCCAAAGAGCATCGTTCCGCCCTCGCTGCGCTTGATGCGTCGCTCGCTGATGGCGTGGATCACCTCGGCGATGGCGGCGAGAACGCCGTTCTTGTTAACGAGAGGCGGTAGGTGGAGCGGCTGGTATTCTCTTGCGCGCGGCTGAGCTTCGGTATGCGGGCGATTCGGATCGTGATGGCGGCAGGTAGAGCAGTTGTTCAGTGCGGGTGCGTTGCAGGGCTGGCCATTGGCGAGTGTATGAGAGCAGGTTGTCATGTGAGTCTCCGGTTATCAGTCATTAGTTATCGGTGATCAGTTATCGGTTGCCGGTTGTCGTGCGCTGTCGCGCACGTCAGGCCTGCAATAGAAAGGAGCGAGTTGGCATGGTTTGTCTTCAGCTCACTGCTTGTTCGAGTGAGTTGGCGAATTTCAGTGGTTTATTTCGTCGTGAATTATTTAGAGATTCGACTGCAATTTCATTGTGCGCTTTTGAGGGAATTAGCATGCAAAACGGGCGCAGGGAATTTTCGGAATGGAATCAGGAACTTAGGCGAGAGTGGATGCGAAGGAAGGGTTGACTTTTGACGCCAGCTGTATCACTTCAGGGTGCAGTTCAAGTTGAAGGGGCGAAGGCGACCTACTCTTCACCCTCGGCGGATTCCGCGAGAGAGAGGCGGAGCGCAGTCCTGGCGCGATTGGCGCAGGTCTCCCACTCTCCATCGGTGCATTGTCCTTTTCGGCAACCGAATTCGCAGTGGGCGATCTCATCGGGAACGCAGGCAATGAGGTGGCTCGCGAGCCAGTCCCTGAGCCGAATGAGAGTGCTTTTCGATTCAGACATCCGGCCTGCTCCGTTCGAGGCGTCTGCTCTTGCAACGGTGGCGCAGCCGGGCTCGAACCGAATGTGATGGTCGACACGCCTGGGCTGGTTTGCAGCATCTTCAGTCACTACGGGAATCCAGGCTCAGCCTATAATGGCTGGTCATCAGGGAACAGCTGCAAGAATTCCTCTCTCCGACAGCTGCGAGTGAGGAGAACGCGATGCGTATCCGGATCTGGGTAATTGGGATTCTCGTTCAGGCGGTTTGTTGTCTGTCACCGGAGCGCGCTGCTGCACAACAGAGTGATGCAGGATTGGCAAGCGCGAATGTCGTTGATCCAGTGAGGTCCGCGGAGATCTACCGGCGGGACTGTCTGGTTTGCCATGGAGCGAATGGAGACGGCAAGACGGACATTCTGAGGGATCGCGAGTTGAACCTGCCGGACTGGACGGACCGGAGCACGCTGATCGGGCTTGCGGACCAGCAGTTGTTCAATGTGATCCGGTTTGGGCGGGGCAAGATGCCGGCGGAGAGTGTGGGGCGGGCAGATGATGCGGACGTGCGGGGGTTGATTCGCTACATCCGGAGCATGGGGAAGAAGAAGGTGGCGGCGACTCCGGCGGATACGACCAGCGCAGGGAAATGAGCATTGAGAATTTGGAGTCATCGATACGTCCACTCATCACGACTGAATCAGGCACAGACCTTTGTGGGGTGGTGCTGCAGAACGATGAGCAACTGCGGGTCTCTCACTTCCTCTTCGCTGAGCTCAGGGTCCGGTTGAGAATGCGGAGTTCATCGATTCGCCCACTCATCGCGATGAAGCTGCGATGGGGCACAGACCTTTGTGGGGTAGTGCTGCAGAACGATGAGCAACTGCGGGTCTCTCCGCTACGGCCGTTTGCTCCTAGCGAACGGCCTTCGGTCGAGATGACACTTGTTTTTTAGTGCGAGACATCTCAAAGGGTCAATGCTCGTTTTGCACAACGCGGTGGTGCCGGTTCGATGTGGGTTCCGTTTAGGATGGGACTGAACCCATGGCTGAAAACAGAATTCTCTCCCCTGCACTTCTTCTTCATATTTCCAATCTTCTGAACATTCCACTGCGCGGCATCACGGCTGTGATCGAGCTGCTGGATGACGGCGGCACGGTTCCGTTTATTGCGCGTTATCGCAAGGAGGCGACGGGCAATCTCGACGAGGTGCAGATCGGCGCGATCGAGGAGAAGCTTGCGTACTTTCGCGAACTCGAAGACCGGCGCGAGAGCATTCTGGCGTCGATCGCCGAACAGGGCAAGCTGACAGACGAGCTGAAGGCTCGCATTGAAGCAACGCTCGACAAGAACGAACTTGAAGACCTCTACCTGCCGTACAGGCCGAAACGCCGGACGAAGGCGACGATCGCGCGCGAGAAGGGGCTGGAGCCGCTGGCTGCGTACTTGTGGGCTCAGCAACCGGCTCAAGAATCGCTCGCGGGAATGGCGCCGAGGTTTGTGAACGCGGAGCTTGGAGTTGCGAATGTGGATGAGGCTCTGGAGGGAGCGCGGCACATTGTGGCGGAGTGGATCAGCGAGAGCGCGGACCTGCGGAAGACGCTGCGCAACCTCGTGATTGAAGAGGGCATGGTGATCAGCCGCAAGGCGATGGACGCGGTGGATGAGCGCGAGAAGTTCAAGATGTACTACGAGTACAAGGAGCCGGTGAAGACGATTCCCTCGCACCGGATGCTGGCGATCCGGCGCGGCGAGACCGAGAAGGTGTTGTACTTCCTGATCGAGATTGAACAGGACCGCGCGCTGGCGCAGATACGGAAGCATGTGCTGCGGGCGCAGGGAGACTGGACCGCGCATCTGGAGCTGGCGATTGATGACGCGTGGAAGCGGCTGCTGAATTCGTCGG
>Ga0157369_10006413_pt1 | contig 13638 bp, 13 predicted proteins | sample C25metaG_FD_113461 | JGI IMG/M metagenome (GOLD analysis project Ga0157369, IMG submission 113461) | Corn rhizosphere microbial communities from Kellogg Biological Station, Michigan, USA - C2-5 metaG | ecosystem: Host-associated > Plants > Roots > Rhizosphere > Soil | place: USA: Michigan...
CAGCACCACAGAGTCCCTGGAAATTGAGGAACTGAAGTAATAATCCGGGAACACGTGGTAGGTATCAGGGTCGTTTTGCAAAAACTTATACTGCTGTGCATTATAATAAAAAGTATAAGCTACGCGCTGGGTGGGAAGCACCTTTGAAGAATCGGTCTGCTTGCGTAAGCTGTCAATCCTACCAATGTAATAGAACTGCTTAATGTATAATCCGTTATTTCTGTAATTATCAGAACTTGCATTTAACCGCACCGGTTCCGAAGTTTTGTCGAATGACCCTACGTCGAAAATATTATCTTTTAAAATGGACCCGCTTTCGGGGTTTTTTAAGTTATTGAAGAGAAGATTGGCCAATAAATTATAGCGCTTACTTTTTGACTCGTACCAGGTAAATAAACCGGCGTTAAGATCGCTCACGTTCTGCCTCGGATAGAAGCCTCTCGATCCAATTACATTGAAATTGAGGCCGATATTCCAGTTGGGCTTGATGTTTTGAGCATGCACCATTTTGAATATCTGCTCGTGCGTGCTGCCAGAGAAAAGGGAAAGATTAGTGTAGGCCACCCTGGCGCGGTAATATTGAATATCTGACGGCCTGAGCATGTATACGTCAAGCGCATGCAACCCCACATCAAAACCGAGCGACTTTGATGTTTCAAAAAGCAAAGGACGCTGTGGCAGACCTGTGTTTCCCAAACTTATCCTGGGACTGGAAGGCTGGTAAAGCGGACTATAATTTTCAAAATTAACCAAGCCGGTATCCAACGGAAAAACCTGTGTACTGTCGTTAAGCAGGCGCTCGTTGGTAACCTTAATAAATTTGGAAGTAAATATAACGGAGTCTTTCCGGTGCTCCTCTTTGCTACGCAATGAATCAAGCAATTCATCGTCGGACACCTTTTTCTGGGAGCGAGCAGTATCGCGCATCATATTTCGCGTTTGTCCCGGATAAGTGCTCGGTACGTTAATCTGGGCAAAAGCAACAGAGGCCGATAATAATATCAGCAGAAAAAAAAGATATCTTAATTTATTAAAGATCAAGGTGCGCAATTAGTTCTTTTAAAATTAATGTGAGTTTAGGTTCTGCGTCATGGGCAGTAGCTAAAATTTCTTCTATACTTACCGGTTTCAAAGTTTCGGGGAAACCTTCGTCCGTAAGTACAGATATGGCAAATACCGGCAGGCCCATGTGGTTAGCCACAATCACTTCCGGCACGGTGCTCATTCCTACCGCATCGCCACCTATATTTCTTAAAAAGCGATACTCGGCCCTCGTTTCTAAATTAGGACCGGTTACGGCAACATAAACGCCTTTATGACAGGTGATATTATTATTTGATGCAATATCCAAAGCTTTTTCTATCAGAGATAGTTTGTACGGCTCGCTCATGTCAGGAAAACGCGGACCAAGTTCATCATAATTAGTGCCGATGAGCGGGTTATGCGGCTGCATGTTAATATGATCCTCAATGATCATCAGATCGCCGCGCTGAAATCCGGGATTCAATGCGCCGCTGGCATTCGAAACAAAAAGCGCTTTTATACCCAGCATTTTCATTACCCTTACCGGGAAGGTGATCTGTTGCATATTATAGCCTTCATAGTAGTGCAAACGCCCCTGCATGGCTACAACCTTTTTGCCAGCAAGCGTGCCAAATATTAGCTTGCCCGAATGGAACTCCAGCGTAGAAATAGGAAAATCAGGAATATTAGCATATAACAACTGCTTTTCAACCTCAATTTCTTTAACCAGTCCGCCCAATCCGGTTCCTAAGATAATACCAACTTCGGGTTCAAACTCGCCTATACGGTTCTTAATGTACGTGGTTGTTCTTTCTATACTTTCTAACATAATCTGAAATCAGGCGGTTAAAATATTCACCATCTTTTAAAAACTTAACACCGATGGGTAACACCAGTACCGGCAAAGTGTTGAGTATCGGCAACAACTCCTCAGTAGCCAGTCGCTGAGCATCCTTCTCGGTGGTAATGATCACTTTATCAACCGAAGGGCAGGCATTGAATTCACTCGCAAGTTTAATTAAATTTTTTAAGCTATAAGGGTGATGATCCGGATATTTATGGTGAATAATATCTGATGTAGACTGACGGATATAGTTAACCATCGGCTCCGAACGTGCAATTCCTGTTAGCAGGAATACAGTAGTTTGTCCCGTGATCTCTGCCAACACATCGCTGCCTTTTCTATCCCTCAAAGGCAGGTAAGCTATTGATGTAAAAAAGACCGGCTGATCTGGCAGCGGTTTTACCCTTTGAATAAGGGCGATCTGATCAGATTCGGCAAGCGTTTCGGGGCACTTGGTAATCACCATCATATCGGCACGCCAGGAGCCGCTCATCGGCTCGCGAAGATTACCTGCTGGCAACATCAGCTGCGGTTCAAAAAGGGTATTATAATCGAATAATAGAATATTTAGTCCGGGTTTCACGGGACGGTGCTGGTAAGCATCATCCATCAGAATGAGGTCATTCTCCTGCTGCAACCGTTCTATGCCGACAACCCTGTCCTCACAAACAGCTACCGTAATTGCTGGAAACTTATGTTTAAACTGGGCAGGCTCATCCCCTATTTCAGCAGCGGTTGCTGTATCGTCGGCCTTTATAAAGCCTTTAGTTTTGCGACCATAACCGCGACTCAGCGTAGCGAGTGTGTATTGATCTTTCAATAAGCGAATAAGGTACTCTGTCATGGGGCTTTTACCAGCCCCACCTACTGCCAGGTTTCCGACAGAAATAACCGGAAGGTTAAAGATTTGGCTCTTTAAAAAACCGGCATCATAAAGCCAGTTCCGGATCATGACAATTAATCCGTACAGCAGCGAAAAGGGTAAGAGTAACCAGCGGAGATACTTCATTTATTTACAAAGTTATCTCTTAAAACAAATTTACAAGGAGCAATCCTTCAATACGTTCGAAATGCCTTTTGTTTAGTGTTGCTATGGGAAGGTTGTTCTGAATGGCAATGGCTGCGATAAACAAGTCTGCAATATCAATTTGATTGCTGGTTCGCTTCAGATCATTATTGATATTGACAGCGATGTCAATGGCATTGGCATCAAGAGGAAGTACTGAGGTGTATTTAAGAAACTGCTGCCAATACTCCACTTGTGTACCTTTAGCACCGGAATAAATTTCATATTGGGTTATGACTGAGATGGAATAATCAAACCCCTCTTTTAATAACTTTAATAGAATTGAATTAGATTTTTCCGACTTTCTAAAAAAGTCAATCAAAATAGAGGTATTGGCTAAAATCAACTTGTCCGCCATTTATTAATAGCTTTTCTGGCTTCTATAATGTCCTCTATCTGCTCATCAGTAAAAACGGGGCCACTTAGTAAAAAAGACTCTTTGTCTACCTTAATGTTTTTTGTCTCTTTTTTTTTCTCAATTTCCTCTTTTAGGCGGTCCAATTGCTCGCCCGGAAGATTCCTGACAATCTCAAGTAATTGCTCAAAACCTATATCGACCTGGATGTGCATATACAAATCTACATTTTATTTATTTACGAAGCTATAATTCGCTCTGTATTCATATATTAACCTTAAATTCAACCTACTTGTTATGAAAATTAAACTACTCCTCATCTCCTTAATTTTCTCCCTACCGGCCTTCGCTCAGACAGACAAAAAGCTAACACATCTGTTAACTGACGCTGTAAAAGGTTTTAACGGGCAGGTAGGTATTTATGTAGAAAATTTAAAAACAGGTAGAACTGCGGAATTAAATGCAGACACCCTGTTCCCAACCGCCAGTATGATCAAGGTGAGTATTTTGTCCGGCTTGATGGACAAGATAGAAAAGGGCGAGATGCAGTATAATCAAAAGCTGGCTTATAATGATTCCTTGCTTTTTAAGGGAGAAGACATTCTAGGTTCATTTAAAAACGGCGATACAATTGAAGTGAGCAAAGTGGCCCTGCTGATGATCACCATGAGCGACAATACGGCCAGCACGTGGTTGCAAAGGCTTGTAGGCGGACAATATATCAACAGTTGGCTTGAACAGAACGGATTTAAAGTGATGCGGGTAAACTCAAGGATTAAGGGACGCGAGGCTATGCGAAACCAATATGGCTGGGGAGTAACCACCCCGCGCGAAATGTGCCAGCTATTCACCATGATCCGAAATGGTCAGGCTGTAAGCGAAGCAGCCAGTCAGCGCATGTATCGTTACCTGACACGTATTTTCTGGGACGACAAAGCTTTATCGCAGATTCCGCCTTACGTACAGGCGGCCTCCAAACAGGGTGCGCTAACTGAATACAAATCTGAAACTGTACTGGTTAATGCACCTCACGGTGATTACGTTTTCTCCATCATCACCAACCATAACAAAGACCAGCGCTGGACCGAAGACAACGAAGCCGTAGTACTGATCCGTAAAATATCCGCCCTGCTATGGCATTATTATGAGCCTAAGAGCACCTGGAAACCAGCACCGGGGATTGATAAGTTTATGAAGGATGAATGACGGAGGAGAAAGGTTTGAAGGTGAAAGGCGAAAGGTGCTTGAAAGGCCGTCCTTTCCTATACAGTTTTGAAGCCTGCCTGCAACGGCGAAGGAAAAAGGTCCCATTAGGCATGTAAGCCTAATATCATCTTGACAAGTAGATGCCTGCATCTCCGCATTAACCTGTATCTTTATGCTATAACTGACAAACATCTATGCTAAAAGGATTTTTCAATGTACCAAAGCCGCAAAATGAACCGGTATTAAATTATGCACCGGGTAGTGTTGAACGCACAGCACTGCAAAACGCCTTAGAAGCTACACGCGCACACCGTTGGGATATACCCATGTATATTGGCGGCAAGGAAGTGCGCACAGAAAACTTGGGCGACATCAGGCCCCCTCATGATCATCAGCATTTATTGGCCGTTTATCATATCGGTGACAAAAGCCATGTAAGCGCTGCCATTGATGCTGCACTTACAGCTAAAGAAGATTGGGAAAACCTACCCTGGGAACAACGCGCCGCCATCTTCCTAAAAGCTGCCGACCTTATCGCGGGTCCATACCGTGCCCGCATTAATGCGGCGACCATGCTTGGGCAATCGAAAAATGCCTACCAAGCCGAAATCGACTCGGCTTGCGAACTCATCGACTTTCTTCGGTTCAATGTACATTACATGACCGAAATCTATAAACAACAACCCCCTATTTCGGGGAAAGGAACCTGGAACCGGGTGGAACAGCGTCCGCTCGAAGGCTTTGTATTTGCACTCACGCCTTTCAACTTTACGGCTATCTCCGGAAACCTGCCTTCGTCGGCAGCCATGATGGGTAATGTAGTAGTGTGGAAGCCAGCCGATACACAGATTTTTGCTGCACATGTAGTGATGGAGGCCTTTATTGAAGCCGGTCTGCCTGCAGGTGTAATTAATCTGATTTACGCTGACGGCCCGCTGGTAGGCGATGTTATATTTAGCCACCCTGATTTTGCAGGCATTCACTTTACCGGCTCAACCACGGTATTCCAGCATATCTGGAAAACCATTGGCAATAATATCCATCTTTATAAATCATACCCCCGTATTGTTGGCGAAACAGGCGGCAAAGACTTTGTACTGGTACACCCAAGTGCAGATGCTGACGTTGTTAACGTAGCCTTGGTTCGCGGGGCTTTTGAATACCAGGGACAGAAATGTTCTGCAGCATCGAGGGCATATATCCCCAAATCGCTGTGGCCCAAAGTTAAACAACTGATGCAGCGTGATCTAGCCACTTCAAAAATGGGTCCGGTTGAAGATTTTGGAAACTTCATTAATGCGGTGATTTCAGAAAAATCGTTCGATAAGCTGGCTAAATTTATTGATAATGCCAAGCAGGATGACAGCGTAGAACTGGTAGCAGGCGGTAATCATGACAAAAGCAAGGGCTGGTTCATTGAACCTACGGTGATCAGGGTAAATGACCCTTACTACGTGACAATGTGCGAAGAACTTTTCGGCCCTGTACTGACTATCTATGTTTACGAAGACGACAAGTTTAGCGAGATCATGAACATCATCGACAAAACTGGTATCTACGCCCTTACAGGATCTGTCATCGCGCAGGATCGTTACGCAATTGCCGAAGCAACTCATCGCCTACGCAATGCTGCCGGCAACTTTTATATTAACGATAAACCAACAGGAGCAGTAGTGGGCCAGCAACCATTTGGCGGCGCAAGAGGGTCAGGCACCAATGATAAAGCCGGATCTATGATCAGCCTGCTGCGCTGGGTATCACCAAGAACCATCAAAGAAACTTTTGATCCGCCGAAGAATTACAGGTATCCGTTTTTGGAGTAACACCGCTCCCCCTGCCCTATCCTGAGGAGAGGGAGCTTATAGACCAAGGGCCTCCAAGTGTGGAAGCCCTTGGTTATTTATTAAGTATTAAAAAGTTTAAGTTCGCTCTTCTATAAGGAAGGCGCTTAATAACAAATGGGCCTTCACTGGCGAGGCCCATTTGTTGTATAGGGCAGTTAAAAAAGGAAGTCCTCCCCTTCGGGGAAGATTTAGGAGGGGTGTTAATCCAACTTAAACACATTCTCCAACCCTTTGGTACTGTCACGGCTCACTTTTAAATCGGTGATTAAACCGGTACCAAGATTATATACCCAACCGTGCACGCTCAAATCCAAACCGCTTTTCCAGGCATTTTGCACAATAGAGGTTTTGCAAAGGTTTTCAACGCTCTCAATTACGTTAAACTCAACCAGGCGATCAGTCCGCTCTTTTTCGTCGGCAATGGCGTCAAGTTCTGCCGCATGAACGCGGTAAACGTCTTTAATATGTCTCAGCCAGTTATCAATCAAACCAAACTGTTTATTGCCCATTGCAGCAATTACGCCACCGCAACCATAATGCCCTGTTACGATAACATGCTTCACCTTTAACACATTTACGGCATAGTCGAGTACGCTGAGCATGTTCATATCGGTGTGGATCACCATGTTGGCGATATTACGGTGTACAAATATTTCGCCTGGATTGGTATGGGTGATCTGGTTTGCGGGCACGCGACTATCGGCACAACCTATCCACAAAACCGGCGGTTCCTGACCGTTGGCAAGCTTATGAAAAAACTCAGGATCTTCTTGCAGCGCCGCAGCAACAAAGGCTTTATTACCTTCAAGCAGGCTTTCATAAGAGATATGACTGGTGTCATGGATCTGTTCTACTTTAGCACACATAGATTAGAATGTTAATTTTTAATAATGATTAATAATTTGACCGGGGCTGTTTTCTGTTGACAAAGAACGTAAAAAATCTGCTTATTCTTCGCAATGCAACGGGCACCAGGTCGTAATATAAAATGGTAAGCAAGATGAGGGGGATAAAATAAAAGATGGCAAACTCAAACCGGTAAAAAAAGTACCCGCCTGCTATTCCCCCTAAAAAATAAAACAACAGCACTGTTAGCCTGATATAGATTTTATGCTTAACGGCTGTAGTTTTTGCCGAGCGCGGATGAACCCATTCGGCAACATCGCTGCCAAGGTCAGTAAATAGTCCGGTTAAATGGGATGTTTTAATCAATCCGCCCGAAATATTAGATACCAGCCCGTTTTGCAAACCCATTGAAAATATGGTTGCACCGATGATAATTTCACGCTCTGTTTGCGTTTCATCATAAAAATGATGGCCGTAAAAGGCCACAACAAACAATACAATAATCTCAATAATAATGGGACGGGCATGTGCCCGGTATTTGCTCTCGTTCTGTGCCGAACGTACCAGGTAATTGGCCGCAAAAGCACCCAGAAAAAACATGGACAACCAGATAAAAAATACCAATATCTGGTGCATATTTTTTTCGACCACGTGCTTGGCCAAACTGGCAAAATGACCGGTGATGTTTGAGGTAAATGCTAGAAAGGCAATAACCCCAGCCACATTTATAGTACCCGACACAAAGGCGGTCGACGAAGCGAGCATCAAATTTTCCTTCAATGATCGCTGTTCCTTTACTCTCCGTAGCATAGTAATTTATTAAACCGGCTATAGTTTGCCGGTAGTTTGACCATCTGATTAATAAAGCAACAAATGTTGCCCGATAGCTCAAACTAAATTGGGAGGCGGGGTTGGAACGGCAAGATGATGACCCGATTGGTAATGAGCCACCCGCTGGTTAAAAAGATTATTTATATCAATAATGGGAGACGTGATATGAAAAGCCCAGAGACCGGGATGGATAAAGTCTTCAAACTTACTTTTGACTGGCTCCTTGCAGACGTCGTCCTTGTCGTCCATTTCAAACTGGGTAGCCGACGTTTCAGTTTTGCATGACGCATCTTTTAGTGCAGGCAAAACTGTTGCCACCATCTTTACCAGAAAGATGAAAAGCATGAGTATGCTCAGAAAAGTTTTTACCGTTTTTTCCTTCACTTGTTGCAAAAATATTTTTTTTAACCAATTGGCAAACAAAAGGCGCTCCAATTTTAATCTTATTGCATAATTATTACTTTTAGCTTTTAACAAACCAATACCTGAATTAGTGGATAAAAAGATCGACATTTTAAAGCAGAAACGTGAAAAGGCGTTACTGGGCGGCGGCCATAACCGGATTGAAAGTCAGCATAAAAAAGGCAAACTTACAGCAAGAGAACGTTTACACTTTCTGCTCGACGAAGGTAGTTTTGAGGAGATCGGCATGCTGGTTAGCCACCGTTCAACTGATTTTGGAATGGAGAAGGAAATTTATCCAGGCGATGGTGTGGTAACAGGCTATGGTACTATTGCAGGCCGCTTGGTGTATGTATTCTCGCAGGACTTTACGGTATTCGGCGGTTCGCTGTCTGAAACTCATGCTGAAAAGATCTGTAAGATTATGGACCTGGCCATGAAGAATGGTGCGCCGGTTATTGGGTTAAATGATTCTGGCGGTGCGCGCATACAGGAAGGGGTGGTTTCGCTCGGCGGTTATGCAGATATTTTTTACCGCAATACTTTGGCGTCAGGTGTAATACCGCAACTTTCTGCTATCATGGGCCCTTGTGCAGGCGGCGCCGTTTACTCGCCCGCTATTACCGATTTTATCCTGATGGTTGAAAATACTTCCTACATGTTTGTTACTGGCCCTAACGTGGTTAAAACAGTTACGCATGAGGTGGTAACATCAGAAGAGCTTGGCGGTGCCACTACACATGCCACCAAATCGGGCGTTACACATTTCGCCTGCGCCAATGAGATAGAGGCCATTAAGCACATCAAAGAGCTGTTAAGCTACATGCCGCAAAATTGTGAAGAATTGCCCCCTGCCCTACCCTATGAAGGAACTGATGAACACAGAACAGCACTCAACGGTATTATGCCCGAAAATGCATCGCAGCCCTATGACATCAGGGAGGTGATCAGCGAGGTAATTGACGCAGGCACGTTCCTGGAAGTACATAAAGATTTTGCCGAAAATATAGTAGTGGGCTTTGCACGACTCGCCGGACGAAGCATAGGCATCGTGGCTAATCAGCCGGCATTTCTGGCCGGAGTGCTTGATATTCACTCTTCAACCAAAGGCGCACGCTTTGTTCGCTTCTGCGACAGCTTTAATATTCCCCTGTTGGTATTTGAGGATGTTCCCGGCTTTTTGCCAGGTACGGACCAGGAATGGAACGCCATCATTACTAACGGAGCCAAACTATTGTATGCCTTTTGCGAGGCCACTGTTCCGCGTATTACCGTTATTACCCGCAAAGCCTACGGCGGCGCTTACGATGTGATGAATTCCAAGCACATCGGCGCCGACATGAACTTTGCCTGGCCCACAGCCGAAATTGCCGTAATGGGCGCTAAAGGAGCGGCCGAGATCATTTTTAAACGGGAGATCACCAAAGCCGAAAACCCGGAAGCCAAATGGCGCGAAATGGAGCAGCTCTATTCCGACAAGTTTGCCAATCCCTATCGTGCCGCCGAACGGGGCTTTATCGACGAAGTAATAGAACCCGCCGAAACACGCATCAAACTAATTAAAGCCTTCAAAATGCTGGAGAATAAAGTAGTGAACCATCCAAGAAAGAAACATGGTAATATTCCATTATAATTTCGGATTTGGGATTTTCGATTTCGGATCTAGAAATGGGATTCCGGAGATTTCCAAAATCAAAGCATTTGCCTTGAGCGCTTCCCTCCCTTGGGAGGGTGCAGGGAGGGGTTAAAACCAATGTGAGAACAGTTTTTACAGTTTATAGCAAAAAAAAATAGATGGCCAAAATCATCCCATACAATCCCAAGCTTAAAGCGTTGCAGCGAAAGCTCAGGCCGAAGTGAAATATGATAGGTAAAATGTATTAATATCCATTGAAGGGGCGATAATCGAAATTTTAAAATCTAACCCGGATATTAAACTTCCGGTTGACTTTGATCGCTCTTTGTTAACGTAATTTTACCCCTCCTTACCCTCCCGAGGGAGGGACACTTTTATGACTGATATTCACATAGAACAAATACGTCCCGAAGTAACATGGCGTCTTCGCAGAGAGGTTCTTTATCCTGACGAGCCCTTGCATGCGATGGAAATGGAGGAAGATGATCATGGCATACACTTGGCCGCATTTACGGAAACCGATCTAGTGGCTGTGGTCTCTTTATTTCCAAACGGAACCGATTTTCAATTTAGGAAATTTGCGGTAGCGCCAACCGTGCAAGGAAAAGGAATCGGTACCTTGCTGTTGCATTATATTATTGATTTTGTGAGAAACGAGGGCGGAAAGCGGATCTGGTGTAATGCAAGGGATACCGCTGTAGGATTTTATCTTAGCGACGGGTTTAAATCCACGGGCGAAAAGTTTACCCGGTCTGGTGTGAACTTTGAGATTATGGAAAAGTTTCTTTAACAAAAAACCGAACAGAGCCTCGTGCGCTGTTCGGTTAACTAACCAACACTCGAAGAAAAATTTAATCACGAGCAAAGTAACAGCAGATAGATAAAGCAGATGTTAATTCAGCAATAAATATTAACACCTTTTAACCATAATGCTTGTTAATACACTTCAATATCAGTGGCTTTATTATATTTGCCATCAACCGTTATCAAACGTATTAACAATACACTATGTCTAAGAAAAAAACTGATGAAAAACAGCACGTGGCGGTGGTAAATGAAACGTCGCTAAACTTTTTTGAGAAATATATCAATAACCCATCTCCTACGGGGTTTGAGTGGAAAGGTCAGGAACTTTGGCTGGAGTACATCAAACCTTATATCGACGAATATTATGTAGATAATTACGGTACCGCGGTTGGTATTATCAATCCGCAGGCCGATTATAAAGTGGTAATTGAAGCACACGCTGACGAGATCTCCTGGTTTGTAAATTATATTACCAATGACGGCTTGATCTACGTAATCCGCAATGGTGGTTCTGACCATCAAATCGCACCATCCAAGCGTGTAAACATTCATACAGATAAAGGCATTGTCAAGGCCGTGTTTGGCTGGCCCGCTATCCATACGCGTGTTGGCGGCGAAAAAGAAGAAGCCCCTACGCTAAAGAATATCTTCCTCGATTGCGGATGTACTTCTAAAGAAGAGGTTGAAAACCTTGGCATACACGTAGGCTGCGTAATTACTTATGAGGACGAGTTTACCGTCCTGAATAACCGCTACTATGTTGGCAGAGCGCTGGATAACCGCGCCGGTGGTTTTATGATTGCCGAAGTTGCGCGTCTGCTTAAAGAGAACAACGTAAAACTTCCATTCGGGCTGTACATTGTTAATGCCGTTCAGGAAGAGATCGGTTTGCGCGGTGCGGAAATGATCGCTCATCATATCAAACCCAACGTAGCGATTGTTACAGATGTAACGCATGATACCCAAACCCCAATGATCAATAAAATTGTTCAGGGTGATCTGGCCTGTGGCAAGGGTCCGGTTGTTTCATACGCTCCGGCCGTTCAGAATAATCTCAACAAACTGCTGGTAGAAACTGCACAAAAAGCGGGCATACCATTTCAGCGCCAGGCATCATCCCGCTCTACGGGCACCGATACCGACGCCTTCGCCTATTCAAATGATGGCGTGCCATCCGCCTTAATTTCTTTACCGTTGAGGTATATGCACACTACAGTTGAAATGATCCATAAAGAAGATGTTGATAACGTGATCAGGTTAATTTATGAAGCTTTATTGAATATACAGGCCGGTCAGGATTTCCGCTATATTAAATAAGCGTTATCAATCAACGTTTGCAAAACATTTTCAACTAAATTTTATTATATAGCACCAAAAGCTTATTGCTCTCAAAGAAACTATGAAACCAACATTATTGATATTGGCCGCAGGCATGGCCAGTCGTTACGGCAGTATGAAACAAGTAGATGGGTTTGGTCCGAACGGAGAAACCATTATTGATTACTCTATCTACGATGCCATTAAAGCCGGCTTTGGCAAGATCACCTTTATTATTCGCGAAGAGTTTGCAGAAAACTTTAAAAATATATTTGAGCCTAAACTTAAAGGTCGTGTGGAAACTGACTACGTTTACCAAAGTTACGATCTTACTCCCTTTGGCATCAATAAACAAATTGAACGTTCAAAACCATGGGGCACTGCCCATGCTGTACTTGCTGCCCGCGATGCTGTAAAAGAACCATTTTGTGTAATTAACGCCGATGACTATTATGGTTATGACGCTTTCGAAAAGATGGCTAAATTCCTGACCACCGAAGTTGCTGACGATAAATATTCGCTGATCGGTTACCAGATCGATAAAACTTTATCTGATCATGGCTCTGTATCACGTGGTGTTTGTAAAGTTGACGACAATGGTTACATGGTTGAGATCAACGAACGTACAGAGGTATATTTTAAAGACGGTGAAGTATTTTATAAAGATGCTACCGGCGAATATAAACTGGCCAATGACACCCGTGTATCCATGAACTTTTGGGGTTTCACACCGGCTGTTTTTGCACAAAGCGAGCAAATGTTTAAACAATTTGTGGCAGCTAACGAAACCAACCCTAAATCGGAATTCTTTATTCCGCTGGTTGCCGATGAGCTGATCAAAAGCGGTACTGCTTCATTCAAAGTTATCCCAACCCCATCAAAATGGTTTGGTGTTACTTATAAAGAAGATAAGCCGATTGTTCAGAAAAGTATTTCTGAGCTGGTAAATAATGGCGTTTACCCACAAAACTTGTGGAGTTAATTTTAACCGATATAATTAAGAAAAGGGCTGTTATCTTACGATAACGGCCCTTTTTGGTATAACGCCCACTGCTAACCTTCAGATCATTATCCTGCCCTCTTCTGCTTCTCAAAAAATCAATTTAAATCTCCGGGAACGTTACCGGAAATTTATTACTTTTGATTTTCATCAAATTCCAATTTTACCAAACCAATGAAACGCTACTTCTGTTGCTTACTCGTATTAATCTTTTATTCATCGTTCTTAGTCGCTCAACAACATATGCAAGTTGAAACTTTAGGAAATGTCGAAAGCTCGGAACAACATGGCAATACGCTTATTATTCACACCAAAGAGGCTGACGCCCGGGTTTCCGTTTACTCCCCTACTATCATCAGGGTTAACATTACAAAGAACAAAGATTTTCAGGATTCCTCGTTTGCTGTTATTCAGAAACCAGGAGAAAAACTTAACGTAAAGGAATCGGCCAAAGACTTCCA
>Ga0157369_10006416_pt1 | contig 13631 bp, 13 predicted proteins | sample C25metaG_FD_113461 | JGI IMG/M metagenome (GOLD analysis project Ga0157369, IMG submission 113461) | Corn rhizosphere microbial communities from Kellogg Biological Station, Michigan, USA - C2-5 metaG | ecosystem: Host-associated > Plants > Roots > Rhizosphere > Soil | place: USA: Michigan...
AATCACCCGCGTCAGCAAGGTGGTCTTGCCGGCGCCGCTCCAGCCTGCGAGGCCAATGACTTTCATTTAGTTCAATCTCCGGAACCTGCCCCGTCGTCATTGCGAGGAGCGTAAGCGACGAAGCAATCCAGACTGTCTCCGTGGAACGATTTCTGGATTGCTTCGCTGCGCTCGCAATGACGGGCGGAGCGGCATTTCATTCACCTAACGCCATGCTTATATCGGCTTGGAGCAAATGTCATGCTAGCCTGCGCACTATGATGAAGATCGAGAAAGCCCCCGTCCCCCTGATCGTGCCCAACCCGGACGATCCGCGCCTGACCGAGCGCGTGACCGGCATCGACCAGACGGGAGCCAGGACCGAAATCAAGGTGCCGGTGGAACGGCCGCTGACGCTGTATCTGAACGCGCAGGAGATCGTCACCATGATGACGATCGGCGACTATCCGGAATATCTGGCGCTCGGCTATCTGTTGAACCAGAACATGCTCAAATACGACGACGTCGTCACCGAGGTCGAATATGACGACGACCTCCAGGTCGTCGTGGTGCGCACCGGGCATCACACCAATTTCGAGGCCAAGCTGAAGAAGCGCACGCAGACGTCCGGCTGCGCGCAGGGCACCGCGTTCGGCGATCTGCTCGAAGCCGTCGAGAGCGTGGCGTTGCCGAAGGCGGAATTGCGCACGTCCTGGCTCTACCAGATGACGCAGGCGATCAACACCATGCCCTCGCTTTATCTGGAGGCAGGCGCGATACATGGCTGCGTGCTGTGCAAGGAGGGCACGCCCGTCTGCTATACCGAGGATGTCGGCCGCCATAACGCTGTCGACAAGATCGCGGGCTGGATCTATCGCCATGGCGTCGATCCCGCCGACAAGATCCTCTACACCACGGGCCGCCTCACCTCGGAGATGGTGATCAAGACGGTGCGGATGGGCATTCCCATCCTCGTCTCGCGCTCGGGCTTCACGGCCTGGGGCGTCGATCTGGCACGACAGGTCGGACTGACGCTGGTCGGCCGCACCCGCGGCAAGCGCTTCATCGCGCTGTCGGGCGAGGAGCGCATCGTCTACGACCAGAACCTCGACTACGTCGAGGAAGAATCGGCGCGGCACAAGCGCAAGGGCGAAGCCAGTGACGACTGAAATTCCCGGCGTGCTGCTCGCCGGCGGCCTCGCGCGCCGGATGGGCGGCGGCGACAAGCCGATGCGCACCATCGCCGGCAAGACCATCGTCGAGCGCGTGATCGCGCGGTTGAAGCCGCAATGCTCTGGCCTGATCCTCAACGCCAATGGCGATCCCGCGCGCTTTGCGAGTTTCGGCCTGCCGGTCATCGCCGACACGGTCGCGGATTTTCCCGGGCCCCTCGCCGGCATTCTGGCCGCGCTCGACTGGATGGCCACCCATCGCCCCGAAGTGAAATTCCTGCTGAGCGCCGCCGCCGACTGCCCGTTCCTGCCGCGCGACCTCGTGGCGCGGCTGGAGGCTGCGCGGCTTGAGGAAAACGCCGAGCTCGCGGTCGCGTCCTCCGGCGGACAGACGCATCCGGTGATCGGGCTGTGGAGCGTGCGCCTGCGCGGCGCGCTTCGCCAAGCACTGGTGCAGGAAGACATCCGCAAGATCGACCGTTGGACCGCGCGCTATCGCCTAGCGACCGTGAGTTGGCCGACGACGCCGGTCGATCCCTTCTTCAACGCCAACACGGTGGGCGACATCGCCGAGGCGGACCGCCTCGCCGCGCTCGACGGCGGCTAGGAAAAAGGAACACCCCATGATCATCACTCCAAATCTCAACGGCAAGGTGGCGCTGGTGACCGGCGGCTCGCGTGGCATTGGTGCGGCGATTGCGGTCGCGCTTGGCGAGGCGGGTGCAGCGGTCGCGGTGAACTATCGTGAGCGGGCTGATGCGGCGGATGCGCTGGTCGCCGATCTGAACAAGGCGGGCAAGCGCGCGATCGCGGTCGCCGCCGATGTATCGCAGGCATCGCACGTGACCAAGATGATCGAGCGCGTCACTTCGGCGCTCGGGCCAGTCGATATCCTCGTCAACAATGCCGGAATCGCGATCGTGCGCGGCGTCGATGACCTGACGGAGGACGATTTCGACCGCACCATCACGGTGAACCTGAAATCGACGTTCCTGTGCACCCAGGCCGTACTGGCTGCGATGCGCGCGAAGAAATGGGGCCGCATCGTCAACATCACCTCAGGCGCTGCGCGCGGCGCCGGCGCGATCGGGCCGCATTACAATGCGTCGAAGGCCGGGATGGAGGGGCTGATGCGGGGTTATGCCGCACGGCTGGTGAAGGACGGCATCACCGTCAATTCGGTGGCGCCATCCCTGATCGACACCGACATGATGAGCGGCCGCCCCGATCTCGCCGCCCGCATCCCGCTCGGCCGCCTCGGCCATCCCGAGGAGGTGGCGCAGGCCGTGCTGATGGTGCTCGGCAACGACTACATGACCGGGCAGACCATCATCCTCAATGGCGGTATGGCGTTCATCTAGTAGCTTGCATGCTTTTCCTCGATTTTGACGGAACTTGAACAAAATCAGGAATGTGCATAGAGATGCAGGATGGAATTCCTGACCACCAGCGAGGCCGCCGATTACCTGCGGCTGGGCGAGCGCAAGCTCTATGAGCTGGTCACCGCGGGCGCGATCCCCTGCAGCAAGGTGACCGGCAAGTGGCTGTTTCCGCGCCACGAGCTGGACCACTGGGTGCTGTCGGGGCTGGCGCGTCCGCAAGGCATGATCTCGGTCGAGGCACCGCCGATTGTCGGCGGCAGCCAGGACGATCTGCTCGAATGGAGCCTGCGCGAATCCGGCTCCGGTCTCGCCTCGCTCAACGAAGGCACGACGCTCGGAGTCGAGCGGCTGCTGCGTGGCGAGCTGATCGCGGCTGCGATCCATTTTCACACACCCGACATTTCCGCCGGCGAAGATGCCAATGTCGCGGCGCTGCGCGAAATGGCGGGCCTGCACGATGCCGTGCTGGTCGGCGTGGCGCGGCGCGAACAGGGGTTGTTGCTGGCGCCGGGCAATCCAAAAAATCTGAATAACCTGTCCGACGTGCTGTCGTCCGGCGCGCTGGTCGCGGTGCGTCAGCCCGGCGCAGGCGCGCAATTGCTGCTGGAAGCCCTGTTGGCGCGGCTCGGCGCCAGCATGAAGAGCCTGCGGCGGCGCGAGCCGCCCTGCCTCACCGGACCTGATCTGGCCGCGACCATTCGCGCCGGCCAGGCCGATTGCGGGATCGCAACACGCGCGGCGGCGAAATCCGCCGGCCTCGATTTCGTGCCGCTGCTCTGGGAGAACTTTGATCTGCTGATGCGCCAGCGCAGCTATTTCCGCCCCAACATGCAGGCCTTGATCGGCTTCCTGCGCGAGAGCCGCTTCAGGCAGCGCGCCATTGAAATGAGCGGCTACGACACCATCAGCGCCGGCCAGATCCGCTTCGCGGCGTAATCAGGCTGGCCGAAATCCCGCCTTGGTGAGCGCCGCGCGGCTCTCTTCGGATGCGAGCGCATCGAGAAAGGCCTGCACGGCCGCGCGCTGCTTGCGCGCTTTCACCAGCGCGAAGTCGTAATGCTCCTCCGCAAGCGGAATGAAGCCGAGGCCGGACGCGTCTGCGACCGGCGCGATCGTCATGCCCCAATCGGCGCGGTGCTGCGCGACGGCGGCCGCGACCGCATTGTGCGAGCGCGGCTGATTCCAGTAACCATCGGGACGCGCCTCGCCGAGCAGGCGGTCGATCAGGATGCGCGTGCCCGCGCCCTGGTTGCGGTTCACCATGATGCAGGCGGGATCGGCGAGCGTCGACCGCACCGCTTCCTGCGCGCTCTTTCCTTCGAACCGCGCGTCGCCCTTTCGGAACACGATGCCCTGCATGCGCCGCCACCCCGGCACCAGCTCGAGGCCTTCGCTCAGGAACGGCGTGTTGTAGGTCTCGCTCTTGTCGTCGAACAGATGGATCGGGGCAAGATCGCATTCGCCGCGCTTGGCGGCCGCCAGGCCACCGAGGCTGCCGACCGCGATCGAGCGCACCGAAAGCCCGGCATGTGCCAGGCTCGCGGTGACGAGATCGAGGCCGGTGCAATGACTGCCGACGATGACGAGATCGGGCACCCGCACATGCGGCGTGAACAGCGTGACCTCGGCTTGCGCGTTGGCCGGCATCTGGCCCTCGAGCGCATCGATCTTGAGAAAACCATCGGCCTGCGCGAATGACGTGATCGCGCCCGAGCCCTTGCCGGTGGGATAGGCGATCAGGCCGTCCGCCCCTTCCACCAGCGACACCATCACGAACTCGGTGCGGCCGAGCTCGGAGGCGATGCGCACCGGCACCCTTGCCGAAACCTTTGCATCCGGGCGCGGCGGCAGGCCGGCCATCCGCCGCAGCACCGGCACGATCATGTCGTGGAAGGTGAACATCGCCGAGGTCGGAAAGCCTGGCAGGATGATCACCGGCTTGCCGTCGCACACGGCAAGACACAGCGGCTTGCCCGGCTTCAGCGCGATGCCATGGGCGATGATGCCGGGCTTGCCGAGCCGCGCGATGATGCGATGGGAGACATCGCCGGCGCCTTTAGAGGTACCGCCCGACAGCACCAGCGCGTCGCTCTCGGCGAGAGCCTTGCGCATCGCGGTTTCGAGCGCAGCCTCATCGTCGGCAATGGCGCCATGAAAATGCGCCTCACCGCCATTCTCATTGATGGCCGCGGTGACGATCGCGCCATTGGTGTCGTAGATCGCGGCCGGCCGCAGCGCTTGCCCCGGCTGCACCAGTTCATCGCCGGTCGAGATCACCGCCACGCGCGGCTTCTTCGCGACCATCACCTCGGCGATGCCGCAGGCCGCCAGCATGCCGATCTCCCGCGAGCCGATGATGGTGCCGGCGCGCAAGAGCGCCTCGCCGCGGGCGATATCGGAGCCGGCATAGGAGACGAATTGCCCGGGTGAGGCCGCGCGGCGGATATCGATCGCGCGCGTGCCTGACGGTTGGGTGTGCTCGACCATCACGATGGCGTCGGCGCCGCGCGGCAGCGGGCCGCCGGTCGCAATCGATGTCGCGGTGCCCGACAGCACCGGCCGGGCCGGCGCGATGCCGCAGGCGATCACCTCGTCGTTCAGCCGCAAGCGCACGGGCGCGGCTTCGCTCGCGGAGACAAGATCGGCCGAGCGCACGGCAAAGCCGTCGACATTGGAGCGATCGAAGGGCGGCACGTCGATCGGCGCGACGACATCCTCGCTGAGCGCCGAGCCAAGCGCATCCGCGAGCCTGCGCGGTTCGCCCTTTAGCTCGCGCGGAAACAGCGCAGCCTCGAAACGTGCCAGCGCGTCCTCGCGCGACAGGATGGTCAGGAACTGGTCCTGATCAAGGCTTTCGGGTTTCTTCGGTGCTGTCGTCATCGCAAAACTCATTCCCGCAACAGATAGGCATTGACGGGCGTTCCCGCAGCATAGCCTTCGCTGTCGCCGGGAACCACCAGCCAAGCCTTGGCGCGCGCGATCGCCGTTAACGGGAGGTCGCCGACCGCGAGCGGCGTCCAGGCGCCGCCCTGTTCCCCCAGCAGCACGATTTCCGCGATTCCGACGCTGGAGGCGATCTTTTGCGCCAACGGTCGGGTCACGGCCTCTCGCAGCGTTCCAGCCAGGCGGTCAAGCGCGGGCAATACCAGCGTCCACCACACCGCGAGCGCCTGGTCGGGCGCGCCGGGCAGGACAATTACCGGCTTGTTTCCGACTCGTCCGACAGCGGCGGTGCGCCCGGGCTGCAACGCCAAGCCATGCGCGATCGTCTCGCCGCGCCGGGCGAGCGCGAGCACCGTCGCATCCGTGTGGCCGACGCCGCTGCCGCCAATGGCGAGGAGCAGGTCGCAGCTCTCGGTATCAAGCACTTTGGCGATCGAGGCCGCGTCGCGCGCTGCCGCCTCGACACAGAGAACCTCAGTGCCGGCCGCGCGCAAACTCCGCGCGATCAGCTTCGCCGTGATGTCGCCGCCGGGAACATTCACGACGCGGAGCCGCAGCCGATGGCGGAGGTTGCCCGGGCGCCACGCGTCAACGATGGCGCAGGTATCGTCAACCTGTCCGCCCTTGCGGCGAATGCCCTGCCCCGGGATCGCCTCGGCCAGCACCTGCGCCATCGGCCCCGTCCGATCGAGCGCATCTTCATCGAGCACGCAATCGCAGCCAGCGGGAATAGGCTCGCCCGCTTCGACCCAGACCGGCTCTGTCATGAGCGGCAGCGGCGTATAGGAGGACGCGCCGACGAGATCGGAGGCGCGCAACACCCAGCCGTCGACGGCCGCAATGTCATGCGGCGGCCAGGCCTTGAGTTCGTCGAGCCCAGCGGCGTCGCAGGCGGTCACAGCGTCCGACGCTGGTTCGCCCAACGCGATGGGTTCAATACCTCGGAGCAGCTTGGCGAGCGCCACGTCGAGCGGGGCCAACGAGGCCGGCAGGCGCTGGGGTGTGTTCATGGCTCGCCTGTCTACTCGATCGAGGCGAAAATTACAGCAGGCCGCTACAAAATGCCGACCGCCGGAAATCGCCGTGCCGTTCCGTTTGGGTTACGATCCTGCGCTTTTTGCAAAGAAGCTTGTCATGTCGGAGGCTGCACCAGCTTTCGTGACCACGGCCTAGGCGCTGGCCAGCTCCTCGCCGGCGCGCGACAACCCCAGGCACAATCTGCTGCCCCCGGTCAGCACGCTGCGCGAGACCGCGGTAACGGTTGCGCGCGCCGTGGCGCTCCAGGCGCACAAGGAAGGGCTCGCCGGCGACATCCCGACCGAGCAGATCGAGCAACGCATCCGCGCCAAGGTCCGGATTCCCCGCTACATGCCATATCGGCGCGCGTAGGGCACCGGCAACCCTGCCTGCTTATGCATCGAAGCAATTTAAGTCGCGGCGAATGACGAGCCAAGCCAAGAGCATGATGACCCCGGGTTCGGTCGCCGACTTGCCGTCATTGCGACGAGCGACAGCGACGAAACCATCCATTGTGCCCACGCGGTGCGGTGGATTGCTTCGCGGAGCCTGTCATCGGGCCGCGCTTTGCGCGGACCCGTTGGCTCGCAATGACGATTCAATCTCATCCCATCCCGCTCAAGCTCATCGCGAACGCAATCCCTGCCGGGATCAAAGGACGCGGTACTTCTCCCACACCTCGGCCATCCTGCCGCCGGCAAGCAGGAGGTCGCGCGCGCCGTTTTCAAGGCCGGCTTTCTCGATCGCCAACTTGATGGCCTCCTCGGCGATGGCGCGCGGCACGACCGTCACGCCATCCATGTCCGCCACGACCAGATCGCCGGTTGAGACCTTCACGCCTGCGAAATCGATATCGACGTCGACCGCCTGCGTGGAGACCCGTCCGAGGCTGTCGGTCGGGCGGCATCCGCGACCGAGAACGGGAAAACCCAGGGCCGCAATCTTTTCGCGATCACGGATGTAGCCATCGATGATGGCGCCACGGGCGCCGCGTCCGACCGAGGCCGTCGAAAACAGCTCGCCCCATGCCGCAGCGGGCCTTTCGGAGCAATTCACGACCGGCACATCACCGGGACGAAGGCTGTCGAGGAAATCAATCTCCGCACCATAATGACGCTCTGGCGGCTGCTCGACCGGCCGGCTCCATGCCGTCCGCGCCCAGCCGACGACGACGCCCTTGCCGGCGAGCGGAACGATACCGGGCTCAGCGGTCTGATTCCGATACCCGAGGCGATCGCAAACATCCGAAAGCACCGCGCTGTAGGTCAGCTCAGCCAACCGGTTGAGGTCGATGTCCGGGTTTGCGAGCGGGTTGATGCTGATCATGATCCGTCCCTTTAGCACGAGCCCGTCATGCTGTCGAAAGCGGACGTCATGCATGGCGAACGGTTTGAAACGGAGATTAGCGTAGAGCCCCGCCGGATGATTTCACCAATCTCGGAGGCGTCACATCCTGGATGAAATCTCTCAGCGCCTCGGTATCGAACGGCTTGGGCAGTATTTTCAGGTTTGGCGGAACTGCCTTTGCGGCATCGCTGTAGCCGGTGGTGAGGGCTATCCGCAAATTCGGATATCTGGCCTGGATCTCCCTCGCCAGCCCTACGCCGTCGATGGTCCCCGGCATGACGATATCGCTGAACACGAGGTCGATCTTCGTACCGGTCTCGATCAGTTGCAATGCTGCCTCGGCCGAATCCCGGTAGACCGTCTCATAGCCCAACTGCTCGAACAGCGACGATGTCACATCCGCGACATCGGCGTTGTCGTCGACGACGAGGACCAGCCGCCGTTGCAATTGCCGTGCTTTTGCTCTGGCCGCGGCAGGCTCCTTGCTGGCGATCTGCTCGTCGGCACAAGCCGGCAAATAGATCGTGATCGTTGTGCCCTGTCCGACCTTGCTGTCTGCCGTGACCGTGCCGCCGGCCTGGTGCGCAAAGCCGTAGACCTGGGAAAGGCCGAGTCCTGTCCCTTTGCCGACCTCCTTGGTCGTGAAAAACGGATCGAACATCTTGGACAGCAGATGGGGCGGAATGCCGGTGCCTGTATCGCTGAACGCGATCGCAAAGAAAGCGTCCCCGGGGCGGTGGTCGCCGGTTGCCTGCTCCACCGTCACGCCGTTGACCGTAACCGTGAACGTGCCGCCGTTCGGCATGGCATCACGGGCATTGACGGCGATGTTGACGATCGCAAGCTCGAACTCGGCGAGATCCACCTTGATCTGCGAAACGCCGTCACCGATGTTCTCGTTGTACACGATGTTCCCGCGCAGCGAGCTCTCGATCATGGTCCGCATATTCTTGACGGACGCATTCAGATCGACGACGGTGGGGCTGAGATGCTGACGACGGGAGAAGGTCAGCAATTGGCGCGTCAGACTCTCTCCGCGTTTTGCCGCGTTCTGGATGGCCTCGATCGCCTTCGGCAGTTTTGGATCAAGCAGGCGTGCAAAGATCTGGGCGCTGCCTCCAATGATCATCAACAGATTGTTGAAGTCGTGCGCAATACCGCCGGTCAGCTTGCCGATGGCCTCCATCTTCTGCGACATCGCGAGCTGCTCGCGTGCCTCGACCAGCTTCTCCTCGGCGTCGCGTCGCTCGGTAGCGTCGCGCAGCACGTTGATGAACCCGATCAGGTTGCCGGCGTCGTCATGACTCGAAGACACCGAGCCGGTGATGAAGAACGGCGTGCCGTTTTTCTTGATGCGCCAGCCCTCGACTTCGTACTTGCCTCTTTGGATCGCCGACTCCAATGCGCGGATCGGCGAGCCTGCGCGGCGCTCATCCGGACGGTAGAAGATGCCAAAATGCTGGCCGACGATCTCTTCCTTTGTGTAGCCGGTGATTTTCTGTGCGGTGCTGTTCCAGCTGGTAATGTGCCCTTCTTTATCGAGCGCAAAGATCGCATAATCGACGACGCCCTCGATCAGGATGTGGAAGTGGCGCCTGATGCTTTCCAGCGCCAGGGTCTTTCGTTCCAGCTGACGGTTCAGCTGGTCCTGGACGGAAAGCAGATGGGCCTCGGTGTCCTGGCGTGTCGCCATTGCCGCAGCCAAAACAAGCGGCGGCACCGAGACGCTGACCGAAAGCACGAACAGCGATAACAGGGCTCCGCTCAGATCCGCTTTCGGAAATGGATCGTTGCCTGCGGAAAAGCCCCACACGGCCATTCCGGCGAAAACGAGCGCAGCGGTGGTGGCGCTGCGGCGATTCCCGCGCAAGCCAGCCCACATCAAGGGCAGAAGGACCAGGAAGCCCAGAAGGCTTCGATATGGCAGGTGCACGTTGAGATCGTTGCTGATGAGGTCGCTGCCGATCAGCGGGCTGTAAGCCACGATCCCGACGATGCCTGCGAAAGCGGACACCGCGATCGATTCAAGAAGCTTCCATTTGGAAGAAACAGCCAAGGGCATGATTTCCCAAAGCAGGAAGGCTGGGGCAATCAGCAGGGTCCCGGCTGCGTCCGCAAGCCACCAGGTTGACCAGGTGACGACCGGATCGGGAAAACCTCCTTCATTGGCGAGAATGAATCCTGCCAGGGCGATGGCTGAACTGATCATCGTGGTCGGCGCCAGGCAAATGCCGGCAAACCTGGCGACGGTCGCGGAGGTTCCAAACACCTGGTGATCGTTCGCCCATCGGCTGATCAGCCAGGCTCCGCCCAACGCCGCGAGGAGAGTGCCGATCCCGACGGAGCCAAACTCCAGGACCGATCGGCCGGCGATGAGGTGAGGGAAAACGGCCCCCGTCAGGATCGCGGGCCAAATCCGGTAGCCGCGCAGCAGCACCAGCGCGAGCGCAAACCCGGTGGGCGGCCACAGCGGTGTGGCGGCCGGATTAACGGAGGGGAATAGTCGCGCGGACTCGGCAAGGCCCACATACATCGCGCCGACCAACAGAAGTTCGACGAGATAGGTCGCAGCACTCCGGGCGCCGCCAAACGCGAGGAACCTGGCCTTCCCAAACCTTGCGCTTTCCATCACAAGCCCTTGCGTGGGCGCCTAAAATGCGGGTGGGGGAACCTCGGCTGCCGTCTCATATCCCCAAGCAACAGGGCGGCTACATTTCCACTGCGTCGCCCCCATCAAACACTCAATGCAGTTTTGGCCAAAGCATGGCCGTACGAAGGAGAATGCTGAATTTTCAAATGGTGCGCGTGCGGCTTCGCCCCGGGTCAGAAGATGCCGCTGGCCCTTGCACCTTGCATGACCGGCGGCATCGGAAAATCGCCACCGCTCATTCGCGCTCATCCTTGATCGGATTCTCGTCCCCGGCGATCGGTCGTTGCCGCGCGCTTTCGAGCGGACGGTCGCCGAAGTCGATCGCCGATTTGCGCAGGATGAGCCCTTCCATATCCGCGCGCACGCGCGCGCGGCGATTGCCGTAGAAGAAGCTGAGGCGGAATTCGCCGGCGTGCTCGTCGACCCCGCGTTCGCAGACACTGGTGATCCTTCCCGAACGCATCAGGACCTGTACCCGTGAGGCGGGAAGATGCAGCAGCTCTCCGACAAGTGCCGCGTCGATGACGAACGTATCGTCACGGAACTCGATCCTTTGCTGAGAGCTGGTGGCGACATGGCGGCTCTCGATCATTGCATTTTCCCTTGGCTTTTCGCTTGTCGAGGCATTCTAAAAGATATATATAAAGTATATCTTTTAGCCCAAGGGTCAAGCCATGATCACTCGCGTTGTGCACGGCGTATGGCGGTGGTGCCCGCTCCATCGAATGATCGAAAAAGTCGAGCTATCGGCGCGCTTCAGGAAGGGATTCCCCATGATCGACGGCGATTACAGTGCGGCTGCAGGCCGCCATGGATCGACCAGCCGGGGCGAAAGCACACTGTTGCCGATGCTGATTGCGGGTTTGGTGGCGGTCGTTGTCGGCATCACGGTCGCAGCGCTTTTTGTCTGACGTTGCCGAGCCTTTCGATCGCTGACTGCACTGGCGCGGAAAGGCGGCATCCCAGTCAACTGACCGCGCTTGGGTTTCGATCTCGTTCATTAAAATGAATGAGAGCTCACGAGATATTTTGCGCCTGGAAACTCGGGCAACCCTTGCGCGCCGCATTCGCCGGGCGCATCCTCGGCACGTCGAGCCCCTTTCATGACAACGTTTGGAGGATGCGACCATGCCAAGGACCTTGCAAGGGATCAAGCAAGCTTCGACGCCGAAACGCATACGCAAAACCACCGCCGTCAATGTACTGAGTGCCGCCGGACTGGGTTTTTCGCTGGTCGGCAGCGCATCCGCATCCACTGTACCCACCGCCGATATCCCGCAAACCGACGATAGCCTGCCCAACCATCGCTTCGTCCTCGGCGAAGAGGAAATGGCGGACGTGAACCTCGCCACGTTCTATCTGTTCGACAAGGAAAACGTCGGCAGCGGCGTGCAGATCGCCCGCGGATGCGGGGGCTGCGGCCATGGCTGCGGTGGCTGCCGAGGTTGTGCCGGTTGCCATGGTTGCGGCGGGTGCCGAGGCTGTGGGTTCGGCGGCTGCGCGATCATCGCCTGCGTTGGTTGCGCCGGCTGTGCTGGCTGCGCAGGCTGCTGCCTATCCTGGGGAGTGTGCCGCTTGTGTTAGGTCCCGTTCTTAGGTCCCATGACCTGACGAACCGCGCGGTCGGCTCGCTCGAGGCCGGATCTAATTTACGAAGAGGTTCGGCGATGCCTTGTCGAACCTTTTGGTGATTACGATCTCGCTCACGTGAGGTTTCGCGGATGAACGCGAGCCACCGATCACCTTGTTGAGCTCGTTCTCGCCCAGTTCAACCACCGGAATCAGGACTTCGTCATTCTGGCTGCGTCGCTTCGTCATCGATGCCAGTCCTCTGCTTGAGATGGCGTTAACGCTATTGGGCGTACGTGAAGCTTATCTTGGTGAAATTGAGCGAGAGACTTTCAGTCGGCCCCTCAGTCGGTTTCTTGGTTGACGTGCTCTTGGCACCGCCGCCGATGAGGTTATCGAGCTCTTGCTCGTCCAGTTCTCGATCAAAGGACTTTGCGACTTCGGTCGAATTGAAGTTACGCACGGTGTATCCTCCTCGGGAAATGCGTTTGAACAAGCGGAATGTGCCATCGCCGGCATCGCCGAGACTGTGACCGAGATCACGCTCAGCCCGCGCCGCCAAATCCCGTTCTTGGGCCGGAACAGACGCGTCAGTCGATCACTGGCCTCGCTGCGGCGGGCCTGCTGACGCGTCCGCGCTCAACGATGACTGCTGCCGGCTCGCACGAGGCGTCCCGGCATCGCGCCGGTATGCTCGCCGCGCTCGAAGATGGGAATACCGGCCGCAATCGTCGCTTCATAGCCATCGGCGCGTTGCACGAAACGGCGGCCGCCCGCCGGCATGTCGTGCACGAGCTCCGGCTTGTGCAGCCGCAGACGGTCGAGGTCGATGATGTTCACGTCGGCGCGCATGCCCGGCGCCAGCCGCCCGCGATCCGACAGGCCGAAAAAGTCGGCGGTCTCGCTGGTTTGCCGCTTGATCAGCTGCTCGAGCGGCAGAAGCGGCCCGCGGCGGCGGTCGCGGCCCCAATGCGCCAGCATGAAGCTCGGCAGGCCTGAATCCACGATCGAGGTGCAGTGTGCACCGCCGTCACTGAGACCGAGCAGGCAAGCCGGATCGCCCAGCATCTCGCGAATCACCTCGTGGTCGCCTGTCACGTAATTCACCACCGGGAAGAACAAATATTGGTTCTCCTCGATGATGTAGTCGTAGGCCACTTCATCGGGCGTGCGCCCGGTCCGTGCCGCGATCGCCGCAACGCTCTTTTCCGAACCCGGCTCGTAATCCGGCGGGTCGTCCATGGTGAAGAACTTGTCCCAGCGCGTGGTGACGAGTTGGCGGAACTGCGAGAGCTTCGCAACCTCGGCATCGTCGTGCTTCTCGGCGAGGATTTTCCGCCGCATTTCGCCATCGCGCAGCCGCTTGCGCTGCTCGGCAATGGGAAGATGTTCGAGCGCCTTGTAGGTCGGGCGCACGGTGAATGGATTGAGCGCGGTACCGATGCCCATCATCACGCCGATCGGGCGACCCGCGATCTGCGCGGTGAGCGACAACCCTTCCGAGCGGGCCGTATGCACCGCCTTCATCAAGCGCCGCCAGCGTTCCGGGTCTTCAAAGCGATCGGTGAGCAG